>ERZ809074.407-NODE-407-length-69141-cov-11.622659_pt1 | contig 69141 bp, 51 predicted proteins | sample MGYA00520795_ERZ809074 | MGnify/ENA primary metagenome ERZ809074 (study PRJEB31570, sample SAMEA3212989) | Homo sapiens | biome: human-gut; feature: human gut; material: fecal | place: Sweden | collected 2011 ...
TCAGTTCATTATAAAAAGCTTGGATTTTTGTCTTGACAACTGAACCACTATACAATGAGCATTATGAAATTCGAATTCATGAGAATTAAGTTTAGTTACACCTTCAAATTTGCTTTCGTCCATACACCCATCACCATTGGCCTTACACGCAACGTGATACTTAATATTTTCATTATTTTGATGATATTTTGTAAGTTTATATACAAATGTTTCATAGCCGCCATAAGCACCAAGACTTTTTGCCCCTACCAAATAGACATGCTGTACATTTTTCTTTGAACTCATTTTCTAATTATCCTCAATAAATTCTAATAATAAAAAAGACCCGCATTCAGATTTCCCTCTCTCAATGCAGGCCACTCATCCCATCTTTATCATCGTTTTCGGATATCTCAACCTCAAATAATTGTTATTATTTGGACTAAAAAAAGTAACATCCTACTGCTTTATATATGATACCATTTTCCTTTCCAAACTGCAACCCCTAAAATAAAATTTACATATTTTCCCTAAATGAAACTTTAAATTTCCGTGTCTTCGGCACCGAGACATTCCATGTTGTTCCATATTTACCATGTTTTTAGATCATAGAATGCTCCTTCCAGGAACATAGGGGCATGCGGACGGTGGAATTTACTTTTGAAATTTTCATTCCAGGAACATATGTTCTTTCATCTTGACTTTGTTAACTTTTTAATATATATTCAATTTACAAATCACCTTGTTACAGGAGGCAACACATGAGTGAACTTTTATACCATTATTGTAATACAGATGTATTTTTTAACATTATAAAAAACTCTACCATATGGTTATCTGATGTTAGTAAATCAAATGACTATCAAGAATGTGTTTTATGTTTGGACCTTGTCAACAGAGAGATGGAAAAATTTTTTTCATCGAATGCCGAAGATTTAGACGCATGGAAAGATGGTTTTGACATCGGTCGACAAGTCTACGAAGGTATTACCACATTCTGTGCATGTTTTTCAGATGGGCAAGATCAATTAAGCCAATGGCGTGGATATGCAGATAATGGTGCCGGTCTTTCTATTGGTTTCGATAAAACTTTTCTCCTCGAATTGAACACAGTCAATAAATGTAATATTGCTTTTTCACGAGTTATTTATGACGATATTCAAGCTTATGTCAATAGATTAGTAAAAAGCAATATTCATAAGCTAAGTTCAAAGGGAATTGGACATATTGCACTTGAGCTTCCTGCAAACTACCGTTTAAAATTTCCTTTCATCAAAAATCCAAGTTTTAAGGAGGAACGCGAATGGCGTGCAGTCGTCTGTTCTTCCATTGATAACCATAATATTCGTTGCGCTAAAAATTTTTCTTTTTCCAAAATCAATTATCGTGTAGCACACAAGCAAATAATTCCTTACATTGAAATGAATTTCAGCCAAATTAAACAACAACTAATTAAAGAAATTTGGATTGGTCCTAAATCCAAAATAACTATTTCAGATATTGTTCACCTGTTAAATTTTTATGGCTACTACGATGGTATTGCACATAATTCCGAACATCCTATCCTCATAAGAGAATCTAGCTGTTCTTACCGATAATCTTTCTATTTATAAGTTGAGAAAAGCATTCCAAACTTTTCTCAACTTTTAGGATATTACGGCACTCAATATAACAGTAGTATTTCATACAAATAGGCTTATATACCATTAATTATTCTTCCAAATCATTTCTCCCATTATACCTCATCAGCTCCTCCCTCTTCCGATTGATCGACACCTCCGTATAAATCTGCGTCGTCACAATACTGCTATGCCCCAACAATCCCTGCACATCCCGAATCCCTGCTCCATTGTTCAAAAGCTGCGTCGCAAAACTATGTCTCAGGGAATGCGGCGTTGCGCTCTGGCTGATTCTCGCCACCTTCTGATACTTTGTAAATACATTTTCTATACTGAACACAGACATCCGCTTCCCCAGGCGACTGGGAAAAAATGCATGATCTTTCATACACCTGGTCTCCCGTATCCGCAGCCATGCACTGATCTTCTGGCATACTACCGGTGATGATAGAAACAGAACCCGTTCCTTGCTCCCTTTCCCATGAATAAGAACCGACTGATCTTCCTCCCGATAATCTTCCACATTCAATGCCGCCGCTTCTCCCACTCGCAGTCCCAGGCTGAATAAAAGTTCCAGAATACACATGTCACGCAGCGCGAGCCAGATCTGGTATTCTGTTCCTGCTGCCTGAAAGTTCTTTGATGCAGCGCTTAAAAACCGCTGGATTTCCGATCGTTCCAGAGTCTTCGGGAGTGTCTTTGGAACCTGGAATTTTCTTGATGAGAACCGAAAGAATTTTTCGTGAACATCATACGTCTCTCCCAGAAACTCAAAGAACTGACGGAGGGACACATATTTCCTTCTGATCGACCGGGCACCGAGGTGTTCCTCATCCTGCAGATAATTAAAATATGACATCGTGACCTTATCGTTCAGCGCCCGGATATGGTATGTCTCGATCCACCTCAGCATACAGTGAAGGTCACACTCATATGCTCTCAATGTATGTTCCGATAAATTCCGCTCTATCTTAAGCTGCTTTTTAAAGTTCTGAATATCCTGTTCGATCTGTTCCACATTCGCCTGCATGTCTTATCCTCCTCGTAAAAGATCTTTTATTCCTCTATCATATCTTAATTTCGCTCTGGCATGACCCATTTTGCCCAAATATTATCCGTCTTTTGTCAATATAGAAGGGCTAAAATAACTGGTATTTGTGACGAAGATAACTTCCAGGCATTTCATAGCGCCTTTATTCTAATCAATTGCATTACTATTTTTGTCACCTTACAATACCATTCTAAAATTTAAGAAAAACTGCAAAGGCCAATTATCTCCATTGGAAGCTGTACCTTCGGTGTTTATCTTCTTCATATTTATATTAAGGATTTTACATCCCTAACTCCCAGATTATGGCATATCTTTCAGGAGCAGATCCATATGCCGGCAATTATATACGCCTTTTTCTATTGTGCTGCTATTTTTGTCTGCTGCTATCTTATTACGTTAGTTATTAAACATATTCCTAGTATCAGGAAACTAGTATCTTAAAAGCAGGAACAGGGGAAGCAGTTAAACCGCTCCCCCTGTCTTATATCTCTCGATGCAATTTTTATTTTTTACATACAAACCGTTCGTTATGCTCTCTATAATACTCCAGCATTTCCTTCGTCTGCGGCCCATATGCCAGATGTCCTACCACACAGTTTTCGTCCACTGCGATCACCATGCCATGGTCCATCCCATATGTACACATTTGGTATTCATCATATCCCAGATTGTTTCCCTCTGAGACGTCAAGCATTCCCATATCGTTCCAGTAATCCCTTTTAAAAAAGATTGCTCCGATACTGAATCGAATCGGACAGATCGAGTAGGCATTGCTCCTCGCCGCAAGTTTTTCAGAAAGCAGATCAATATCCTGAAACTCCCGGCACTCGCCCCACATAAATCTCGCTGACTCCGGATCTTTCAGTATCTCGCAGTGGTGGTCCAGTCCATTGGTATAGGTTATAGTTCCAAATTTCTTCTGCCATTCCTCTTCCCGATGGAAGATTTCCAACAATCGGACATATCCATATGTATTTACCGGGATCAGCGGTGCTGCAAAGCTTATCACATACTTTTTCTCTTTTTCTATCTGAAAATATTTGTTTCTCACAGACTCAAAGAATTCTTTTGTGATAAACATATCCTCATCCAGTTTATAGATATATTCCGCTTCGCTCATCAAAGATATTGCCATATTTAACGCAAGCGTGATCTTATTCGCCTTCGTACTGACATAAGACCAGCAGTTCTTCTGAGCAATTTCTGAAAGTCGTTTGCTGTATACTCCCGATGAGACGATACACACGTCTACATCTTCCGGAACATATGCTGTGATTCTCGCAAATACATTGTCCCATAATTCTTCTTTGTATCCAGCAAGAATCAGGCACGCATATCTGCTTTTTTTTCTTCGATCTTCGAAGACATATTTTTTTGTCAGCCTTCTTTTTTCTTTTCTGACCTTCTTAAGCCCAGCATTTACTTTTTTAATTAATGGATTCTTAATTAGAATCTTCTTCGCTTGTTCCAGCATGATTTTCACCTCCCGAATTCATGGAATTGTTTCCCCTTTGTGGACCACTTCTCTTATCTGAGAAGCGCACCGGTAAAGTGAGAAGCGCCAGCGGGAATGGATTGTATCCAATCTCCATTAAATGCTGAGCGATCACACAGTTGATTGCAATAATTGCGATTGCATACAGAAAATATTCATCCTGTTTATTTTTATTGCAAATGTAGATATGGATTCCTATTACAATGCAGAAGAGGATCAATCCCCAGGTCAAGAGGATATTGACATATGAACAATCGAGAAAGAAATATTCTCCTTGGTACTTTGTTGTACCTCCGTTTCCGATCATATCGATCTTCTGTCCAAACAGTTTGACACCGAAATCTTCAAAGCCCTGTTTACCAAATGCCAACCTCGCTTCCAGTGTGGAATCTAATACTTTCCAGAATGCCGCACTGCTGTCATAGAAATAAGAAAGTACAATTGAAAATATCACCAGCGCAGGCATAATGTAGGTTCCTAAATGCATCCACATATATCTCCACATACGCTGTATCCTCTTTCCAACTTGTTTTGAATTTTTAATCTGATTTCCAACTCCAAATAAGGCTACTGTCAAGAAAATACAGGCGCTGTCAACTCTTGCATTGCAAAAAATATACACAACTACTCCGACTGCAAGCCCGATTATATAATGATGTCTTTTCAATTCTGCTCCTTTTAAGTAAAAAAATGAGAGCAGTAAGAAAAAAATATGAGCCGCAAAATCAGTAGGATAATTAACTCCAAACGAGTTTCTGATTCCACGTCCTTCCGATGTATATTGAAGGTTCTCTATTACCCCTAGCATAGATCCTGCAAAGGCAAGGATAATGATTGAAGCTCCGACCGTCAAATATATCTGCAGGATCTTCTTAAACGGAATATCCTGACTTCCCGCAATAAGCAGGACCCACAGAAACGGATCTACATAACCGCTTTGCTTCCATGTAATCACACTGCAGGCCAACGCAAATCCCAATAAAAGGAGTGTTCTTACCCTATACCGACAATACACCAGAATACGCAGCCCAATTAATCCAATAAACAACAGCTTGCAGATCTTGCTGGCAAGAGAACTCAGTGGATACAACGTAGTCAGCCACACCCAGAGGCCTAAATATACAGCAAAGGCTAGAAAGAACAGCCACTCTCCTACTTGCTCATCCTCCACCCAGGCAGCTAATTTCTTTTTCCAGTTCATTTAATTCCCCTGAATCTTTCTTATCGTTTATTCCACCAGAATGCATCCCAGAATTTCAACCTTAAACCGTGTACAGATCTGGATCTGCTGTTCAACGTCTTTATAACTTGCTTTTCCGGTCTCTATGATTAAGATGCAGAAACCGCTTTCCATCATCTGTCTAAGGCTCTCTGCATTTGAATATACATCACTGCCGATCATACCAGTTATATGTGCTGCTTCCATTGCTGTTTTATAGTCCTCAGCTACTTTTTTCGACTGTTCGTCCGCGGAAAGCATATTCAAAAACAGACCTGCTGCTTTTCTTTCACCAGCAAGGAGTTCAACGTCCATCATGCTTCTCGTAAGATCCGGTGTATATCCTTTTCCATTTTTATAAGTTCCAAGTACATTTAAATGAAGATCCCTTAAGTCTCTTTCACTCTGAATCCTGTCGCCAAAAATATATCTGAGCAGGATTGCCGCAAAGGCAATAACTATTCCAAATATAATTCCAAGCAGTACGTACTTTATCAAAATCACTTTTTTATTTACTACAACATCAACATTAAATTCCGGTTCGTTTTTCTCAATATACGCCTTCTTTGAATTCTGATTACTAATCAATTTATTTTTAAAATCCACTCTAGTATTCGTATAATTTCTTAAGTCATTTCTATGCCCATTCTGCTTATCTGTCATTCCCGAATCAGCCTTTACATACGCTGATGTTTTTACTTCATCAAGACTGAAATCTCCCTGACGTTCCTTTACCTTCGGAATATAATTCTGAACTCTCTCTTTTATAATTGACATAATTCTTTTTGCAGAATCCATATCACTGTGAACCACTACAATGTTCAGTGTATTACCACTCTGGTAGCAACTAACAATATCTCTCCAATACTTCACTTTCAAATCCTGATCTTTCTCTGGCAGTCCCTCTTTTAATGCACCATCATTGATAAATGATATAAATGTATTGATAATATTTCCAACATTTCCACCCGTACTTAAGCTATACTGCACCGCCACCGTCTGAATATTCTGCGGATCGATCTGCATATAGATCGACTCATCATTATACTCCTGCAGCTCTTCGATCTGCTTGTCCGCCTCGGAAATACCCTTCTCGACATCCGCAATTACAGAATCATACTCTGCAAGTTTCAAATTATAGTCGTCGAGTTCCTGCTGCTGTTCCTCGGAAAGCTCTATCTTTTTGTTTCCCTGGCGGATTCCAAGGCCTGCAAAAAAGATTGCACAGATGCATACAAAAATCGCAACTATTTTTTTCTTCTTGATCAGGTCCTCCGCAACGTTTCGCACGTACAATGTTTTAAACTGGTACACGATATTCCTCCTCATGTGATTGATCTTATTCTAAGTTTCTGTTCTCCGCCCATTATAGCATAAACTTTTCTAAAATTCTTTCTTTATTATCTCCGTTATTCTCCGTTGTTTATATATGGCCGCATAGACACACCACCGGATTTATGTTATACTCGGTGGAACAAGGAGAGTATTTTCATGAATTTTCAAACTTCTATAAAGAAAAATTTTATCATGAACGTTATTTTGACCGCTTCCTCCCTTATCTTTCCGCTGATTACATTCCCTTATGTATCGCGAATCTTACTTCCTGAGGGAACTGGTCGCGTAGCTTTCGTTCTGTCCATTATCTCTTATTTTTCTATGGTCGCCTCCCTGGGAATCCCGACTTACGGAATCCGCGCCTGTGCCCAGGTCCGCGATGACCAGGAAAAGCTGAGCCAGACTGTACAGGAGATCTTTATTATCAACGCCTGCATGACCGGTCTCGTCTATATCGCCTATTTTCTCTCTATTCTAATGGTCGAGCATCTCCGCCAGGAAAAGGCCCTGTTTTTCTTATGCGGGTCTACATTGTTCTTCAACTTGATTGGAATGGAGTGGTTGTACAAGGCACTCGAACAGTATCAGTATATCACAGTCCGGTCTCTTATTTTTAAGGCAATCTCCGTGGTATTAATGTTTTTAATGGTCCAGTCACCGGACGACTGTATCCGATACGGTTTCTTATCGATTCTGGCGGATGTCGGATCCAATACTTTTAATTTTATACATGCCAGAAAATTTATAAGCATGGTCCCGCGGAAACATTATAATTTCCGGCAGCATATGAAGCCGATCCTTATTTTCTTTGCCTTTTCCGCATCTGTGACGATATACAAATATCTCGATACCGCAATGCTGGGATTTATGAAAGGCAATCAGGAAGTAGGATATTACAGCGCCTCTGTCCGTATAACGGACTTGCTCGTCTCCTTCGTGACGGCCCCTGGGGCTGTCCTCCTGCCACGGATTTCATACTATGTAAAAGAAGGCCACCTAAAGGAGTTTTCCACCCTGGTCCATAAAGCTCTGGACCTTATTTTGTTTGTCTCCGTCCCTGTATGCATTTATTTTGAATTTATGGCGGACAGTTCGATCTTTTTTATCTCCGGACCCGCATACGCTGGCTCGATTCCACCGATGCGGATCATCTTGCCAACAATCATCTGTATCGGAATTACAGGAATTATCGGTGTCCAGATTCTCATCCCTCTCGGCCGCGAGATCCTCGTCGTCTATTCCACCTGCGCCGGAGCTGTTACGGATCTGTTTTTAAACTGTATTTTTATCCCGCGCTTCGCCTCCAGCGGTGCCGCGTTTGGAACTCTGGCAGCTGAAATAGTTGTGCTGATCGTTCAGCTCTTCTTTATTCGGAACGAAATGCCGGATCTTTTTTCCGGTGTTCAGTATAAGAAGCTGATTCTGGCTCTGGCAGTCTCCTCGGTTGTCCTTTATTTTGTGAAGATAAATCTCCACACAGGAAATTTCCTGGCGTTGGTGATCACTTCGATCATATTCTTTTCTGTTTATCTGGGAACATTATTCCTGATAAAGTACAAATTCCCGTTAGAATGGCCGCGCTGATAAACCAACAGCACGGTCTTTTCTATTCTTCCTCCAAACCGCATTTTTTCAGTGCATCCTCAAGATATTTTCCCTGACGGACACGTTCCTTGATCCGCTGCGCGTTTTCCTGCATTTCCCGGTAATCTTCCGCCGACAACTCCGCTAATTTCCCCGGAAGTTCCCGAAGGCTTCCCACCGTGATTCCCAGCGTCTCCCTCTCCGTGATCTCCGCCATCGCCGACTGTTTTCCAACAATCACTGGCATTCCAGCTGCCATATAAAGAGAGAATTTATGCGGGCAGTTGTATCGAAGATATCTTCCCGCCGCTTCCTGTCCTTCTTCCAGGCTTTCTCCGTCCCACACGAGGCCAAAATCGCCTTCCAGCACATTCGGAAGCCGGTCCGGCGATTCGACGCCTTTATAGAATCCGGATTTCTGTATCTTTTCTGATGGCTGAATCCCGTACAAGGCAAATCTCAGGGCGGAACCATTTTCAGAATCGATCAGCTGGTCCAGAAACCGGCTCTTTCCAAGATTTCCCGCAAAGGCAATCGTATATTCGCCGGACTCTTCACAGTTTTCCTTTTTGGGCTTCGAAGTCTGTTCTTCTTTCTCCGCAAGATAATCAAACATCTCCAGCATCACCATCTTCTCTTCCGGTATCCCGCGATCCGCCAGCCATTTTTTCATCCTGCTATTATGGACAATGATCGTTCGGAACTGGTTGATCATTCCGATTTCCCTCTGAACCGCTTTTTCCGGCATCTCATATCGCAGACTGCTGATATCATGAATCAGAAGAACCGCTTTTTTCGGCAGTACTCGATAGCAGATCTTATTAAACCGCTCGTTCGCGTAGAACGGATACTGGATCAGGATCCTGGACCGGGCATAGAGCATAGGAAAACTGACCGCTAGTCGGAAAAGGCTATAGGCATAGTCCATAATCTTTGATTTCTTCTTGATATAGCAGTAGAAAATATCCCCGTCTATGATTTTTCGCACATCCTGCCGCGCCTTTGTACCGGAAGTAAATCCCTCCTCATACAGATCTTCAATCAAAAGAATCTTCTTATCCATAGTACAAATATTCCTCCATCTGTTTTGCTGCCTGAGTGATATCGTAACCGGCTGCCTTAACACGTTCGGATACATCCCTTCTCCCTGTCGCAATTGTAAGCACTGCCTCTGCCCTATGGCCTCCGTTCAATCCATTGATTCCCAGAATCGTTTCTGCCCATATCTGCGCACCACCATTTAACGGAATTTTATGATAATTTTCTTCAACAATTTTTGTCTCATCTGAAATCGTATCTGTCAGAAAGCATGGCAGATCAGCAGCCTGTGCCTCGATTAATGCTACCGGAAGTCCCTCATAGAGTGACGGAAAAATAAATGCGTCCATTGCCTGATAGTAACCGGAAGTGTCATTTACCGCTCCTGTAATAAGATAAGCTTTTTCCAGACCATATTCTCCAATCTTCTTTTCTATCTCTCCCCGCAAACTTCCATCTCCGACATGAATAAACCGGCACTCTGGATCCTTTTCATGCAGACATCGAAAGACATCCAGAATAAAACCTGGATTTTTTTGTTCTTCCAGCCGTCCAACTGTTCCATACAGCCGTGTATCTGGTGAAATTTTCAGCTGAGTCCTGATCTGATTTCTTTTCTCCTGACTAAAGCAGAATCTTTCCGCATCAATAGCATTGTGTATCACCTCAAAATTTGCATTTTCTCCGAACATGAACCAGCCAGCCATATTAGAACACGCAAACAGTTTTTCTGCATACTGATCCAGCTCTTTCTGGTGTGTCTGATGCAAGCGTTTCCGAATTCCCATAAGATCCCATCCTGTATCGTTGGAATTGTGAGAATGCGCAATGATTCGATTTATTTTATTCTTTTTTGCATAAGTCAAGTCATCGATATTTGCCAGTGACAGAAGATTGCAGTAAATTCCATCATACCGTTCTCCGGCGTTTTTAAAGAACTTCCTGTAGACGGTCCGATGTGCGACAGGATGTTTTCTTCTCCCCGGAAGCCGGATAATATCGGCTCCCATCGTCCTAAGTTCCTGTTCATATGCAATCACTTCTTCATAATTGACCAGATAATCAAATTGAACTTTTTCCGGGTCAATATGTCGTACAAGATTCATAATATATGCTTCTACCCCACCTGGGTTAGGCGTCATACCTGTCATTAAATATCGCTTTACCGTCACCTCTAGTTGCCTCCCCTCAGGATCTTTTTGGCAGTTTTTCTCATCTCCGCAAACACGCAAACTAAAAAAGCGCTTTTACTTCCAAGGAAAAAGTGGTATAACTGCATATCAGCCTTCTTCGATTTTTCTGCTTTAAGAACTCTGAGTAATGTCTTTTGCCTCAACAGGTCTATCGCATATTCTTTTCTCTCTGAAAATGAAAATCTTTCCAGATAATTCATACAATCTTTATAATAGACCTTCCACAACCTCTCCCTGACCTGCAGATAAATTCCTTTTTCATTCGCAAGTTCTTCCGCCGCGTTCAGCACATTTTCGCTGAGCACCAATCTGGTCTTTCCGTCATCTTTTGTGAGGCTTCCGGATCCTGCACGCTGATTATATACGTAGAGAGCGCTATTTTCTACAGCAATATTGCCGCAATCTTTTAAAAATTTCAGGTTGAACAAAGCATCCTCTCCAAGGGAAAGATCTTCCCGAAATACCGGCATATGTCTTTCCAACGCCTGTTTCCGGTACATTTTCGCCCACACACTTGTCAAGAGTGTTGTTTCGTATAGTCTGCCAAAATATTTTCCTAATGTCTCCTGATCCGTCAAATTTTTACATTCCGGCAATATATCATATTGCGACACAAAATATTCCCCTCTGTAAAACATACGCTTAAATCCACACAGGATCAAATCAACACCTTCTGCGATATGTCCGGCCAGCTTTTCGCATGCATCATTCGTAATCGTATCATCCGCATCAACAAACATGACGAAGGTTCCGGTCGCCTTTTTAATTCCATGGTTTCTCGCCGCAGAGACTCCTTGATTTTCCTGTTCAATATACTGGATTCTTGCATCATGCACTACATAGGATCTGCATATCTCCCCAGATCTGTCCTTTGATCCATCATTTACCAGAATGATCTCCAGATTCTGATATGTCTGCCCCTGTATACTCTCAATACACGTTCCAATATACTTTTCACAGTTATAAACAGGAACAATGATACTTATCTTTTCCATACGACATATTTCTCCTGATACGCCACAGGGGCACTGTGTTCCTTTTCTCTGCCCACATGCCCCTGTACTGTAAATTCTTTATTTGTCTTCTTTTAGATCCGGATCTTTTAATGCTGGGTCCTCAAAACCGCCATTCTCAAAACCTTCTGTTGCTTCCTTCATAAACAATACTTTTGGAGTCATTAAAATTAATTTTAAGTCCATCCATATCGAATAATTTCGAATATAGGTAAGGTCAAGCTTCAATTTATCATAGCTGGTCGTACAATATTTCCCGTAGATCTGCGCATATCCTGTAAGCCCCGCCTTTACTTTTAAGCGGTATGAAAATTCCGGAATATTCTTCGTGATGATTTCTGCAAGCTCCGGTCTTTCCGGTCTCGGTCCAACCAGGCTCATATCACCTTTCAGGATATTTAACAGCTGTGGCAGTTCGTCCAGTCTCGTCGCGCGAAGGAATCGGCCTACCGGGAGAATCCTTGGATCTTTGTCCCCCGCTTTTACCGGTCCGCTCTTCTTTTCCGCGTCTACGACCATCGTGCGGAATTTATAGATTGAAAATACCTTGCCGTTTAATGTCAGTCTCTGCTGCGTGTAGAAAACAGGTCCCTTATCCGTACACTTGATCATCAGCGCGATGATAAGGAAAAACGGGCTGGTGAGGATCAGCATGATCCCAGACACGAGAATGTCTTCCATTCGCTTCAAAAATGCCTGATCCCAAGGAAGTCCATCAATATTTCTCGACAGATACAATGGTGAATCAAAAATATTCAGTTCCACTGATGTGCGCAAAAGAATATCACTGATCTTCGGTACGGTGTAGCTGCGGATATTGTTGGCGTAGCACCGCTTCATCAGTTCATTTCTGTCCCCTGCCGGGATATCTCCGATGATCACACCGTCATAGTTCTCGGCTTTTCGGATGATCTCTTCCACATTGTCCTGCAGCCGTACCGTTTCCTTGATCTCATATTTGTCTTCGCGGGATTCGATTCTGCCCATTAAGTGGAACATCAGCTTGTCCGCATGGACAAGAAGAAGCTTTTTCTTCGGGAACAAGGACGCATAGATCTTCTTGAATGCAAAAGCCCACAGCATAACAACCAGGAAGTCCGCAATCGTCAGTATTAGAAGTGCCGTTGGATTATGCATTTTTTTATCAAACAGAACCACCTGCACATACGAGAAAGCATTTACTCCAACCAGAGAGATCATATGGGAATATACCAATGTCCAGTATTTATAAATTCCGATCTTCAATCCGCCGTACATCCGGTGCAGAAGCAGCAGCAGACTGAGGTACTCTCCCGCTATCAGCCAGTTTCCGCGTCTCCAGAACGCCACTTCCATATTTCTGTTGTAATAATTCATCCAGACATAATAGTACAGCGCAAGTTCCAGGAGTACGATCATTAACGATCCCAGAAATTTTACAAGCCTTTTATACTGTTCAAATTGTCTGCGTTCAATTTGTGCACTCATCTACATATGTTTCCTTAATTTTTTATCATATAAATATTTTCGCATGAAATTCGGAATCAGGCTGATTAGCACCCGCGCAGCCGTCATCGGCAGATATTCCGCAAGATTCAGAAGCCCATATTGGTACATCCGGTTCCGGAACGAGATAATTGCTTTTGCGTACTCTACTCCCCCCCTCCGCTGATGCATTCCGTTCACACGCATGTATAAAAGCGTGTCCGGGAGGTTCGCAAGCACCGCATGATCCCGGTACATCCGCACCCACAGATCATAATCCTCAAAATACGGACACGGCTGATATCCGCCAGAGAGCTCCACGCTTGATTTCTTGAACATCACGCACGGGTGGTTGATCGGATTTCTCTGTTTGATATACCCGGAGATCTCCTCCGGCGTCTGCGGAACAGTTTTATAGGAGGTAACTGCCCTTTCCGCCGCCTGCACATCCAATGCGTCCCCCTGAAACTCCGCAATCGTCCCACTCAGCGCATCCACGTCCGGATGCCTTTCCAGATATCTCAGCTGCCTTTCACACCGATTCGGTGCCGCAAGATCGTCCGTATCCATCCGGGCGATCCACTCGCAGGTACAGTGGCGGAGACCTTCATTCAGAGCCTTTCCAAGTCCCTGATTCTCCGTGAGACGGACGACCCGAAATACTGTTCCCGGCATGTTCAGCTTTCCATCCGGCGTCACACGATTATCCATATCTGTTCGTGTGCTCCGCGGAGTATCTTTTGAACAACTGTCTTCATATTCCAATATCACCGTGTCTAACGCAGCCGTTAATGGGCCATCGCATACCAATACAACTTCCGTCGGCGGAACTGTCTGATGAAAAATACTGTTTAACGCAGCCCGGAAGTATTCCGGATTTTCTTTATTGTATACGGACATTAAGACGGAATACCGCATATCCATATGCATTATCTCTTTTCATACGTTTCCGGCGTATAATGGATCACTCTCGTACCGCTGTTCTCAAACTCAAATGGAACATATAAGAGTTCTTCCATCGCCTTATGAACTGCTTCCTGCTTGTCCGGCTCTACGTAGAAGAGAAGGAAGCCACCGCCGCCTGCGCCGAGAAGCTTTCCGCCGAGGGCGCCTGCTGCCATTCCCTTAGCGTAGAGCCCGTCGATAGAATCTGTTGAAATTCTATTGGAGATTCCGCGTTTCAGCTTCCATGTATAGTCGAGAAGACGGCCAAACTCGTTGAGGTCTGTCTTGGATGTAAGGACTTTTTCCGCGTCATCCACCAGAGACAGCATCTCAAGAAGCTGCTTCTGCTTGTCTACCAGTGCTTTTTCCGTTGTCTGCTGGATATCGGAAGAAAATCTGGAAAATCCCGTGAAAAACAGCATCAGGTTCTGGTTTAACTGTGCCTTTCTCTCCGGGGAGATAATAACCGGATTTACCTCATATCCGTCGGCATTAAAGTTGATCCTGTTTAATCCGCCAAACGCCGCCGCGATCTGATCCTGAACGCCGCCGCTCTCGTTGCAGAGAACTCGCTCCAGATAGATCGCATCATCCGCAAGCTTTCTCTTATCCGCGTATTTTCCCTTCAACGCATAGAACGCGTTCAACATTCCAACCGCGAAGGAACTGCTCGTTCCAAGTCCGGATCTTGCCGGAAGGTCTGCCTCGTAGGTAAGGCGGATCTCCTGCATATCTAAGTATTTCATCGCCTCACGGATCGCCGGGTGATTGATATCGTTCACATCTGTCACACGCTCGATCTTAGAATAGGAAAGCTCTGTGGAATAATCGAAAAAGCGCGGTAAATGGCGCACATTTACATAGCAATATTTATCAAAGGTTGTTGAGATTACGGCTCCGCCGTGTTCCTTATAAAAGTCCGGGAAGTCAGTTCCGCCTCCGAAGAAGGACATTCTAAAAGGGGTCTGTGTGATGATCATAATTAACTCCTAATTACTTGATAAGTTATGCATCTACGGAACCATCTGTCGCTTTCTGGCACATAAATGTTTAACCATTTACGTTTAGATGCTCCTGTATTGATGCTTTAATTCTTCGCAACAGTTCAATGTCATGATACTTACTGGTTTATAAACCAGTCTTGTCTTTATCGTTTCAGTAAACCAGTCTGGTATTCTCAATTCTCAAATGAGTTTTACCATCCTCAATCCATCTGCAGAATCTTCTCTACAGCATCCAGAAGGTTCCTGCAGACAAGATCCGGCTTCACATCATATTTCTTATCGTTTCCAGCCTCACCGGTCAGTACCAGTGCCGTACGCATTCCTGCGTTGATCCCGGTCTGGATATCCATCGTCGTATCGCCGATCATCCAGGAGCCCGCGAGATCAATATTATACCGCTCTGCCGCCTCCCGGATCATACCGGTCTTCGGTTTTCTGCACTCGCACGGGATCTTGTAAGCCGGATTCTCCTCCGGATATCCCTTATCCGGGTGATGCGGGCAGTAGAATACATCATCCAGGAACACTCCCTCTTTTCCAAGAAGTGTTTCCATTTTTTTATGGATATTCTCTACATCTTCGATCTCACAGAGTCCCCGCGCAACCACCGGCTGGTTTGTGATAACGATTCCAAGTCTTCCCGACTGGTTGATCTTCCGGATCGCGTCGACTGCGCAGCCCTCCAACGTAAAGTCCTCTTCCTTGTATACAAGACCTTTGTACTGGTTGATCGTACCGTCCCGGTCCATAAAGATACAGCGCTGCTTATTTCTAAGGCATTTTCCCGCAATTACACCGCGCTCAATATCCGCCAGTGTCTGGTTTACACGGTCCACAGTTCCGACATCCTTCACATACTCCGGAGAGCAATATCCATAGATCGGCTCCCCCGCCTCTAACATTCCCTTGATCACATCATTCTCAAGGTTCCTCTTCACCGGCTCCGGAACATAATCACAGATCTTCTTTTCAAATACAAAAATACCTGCGTTTACGCAGTTCTTATACCAATAATCCCGCACATTATGCTTGGAATCAAACGCCGTGATCTTGTCATCTTTGTCGAGCACAAGAAGATCCGAATCAAACGGATGCCCATTCGGATGTACAAACAGCGTCGCCACCGCACCTTTTTCTTCATGGAAGCGGATCATCCGCTGAAAATCGATATCAAAGAACAGATCGCCGGACATCATGACAAACCGATCCCCGTGGATCATATCCTTTAAATAATAGAAAGATCCCGCTGTTCCAAGCGGCTCTGTCTCCTCAAAATACCGGATCGAAACACCAAATTTTTCTCCATCACCAAAGTATTCCTTGATCTTATCGCCAAGATGTCCGATCACCATGATAATATCTGTAATTTCGTTCTCCTTCAGCCGCTCCACCTGCCATAAAAGCAGCGGCTTTCCGGCAACCGGAACCATCGGCTTCGGAATCTCGTCCTTTGTAAGTGCTGCCAGTCTCGTTCCCTTTCCACCGGCCATGATGACTGCCTGCATCATAATATTTCCTCCCATGGGGCAGAAATCTGCCTGCCCCATTATTGTCTCATATGTTTTATTTACTTACTCAGTCTTTCTTTTCTTCACTGACCGCCGTCTTCCTGCATCCAACACCCATAGCAAGCAGCTGCAGAATAATCGGCATAGCGATCGGCAGATTGATATTAACAGTCGCCTGGATCATGTATGCTAAAACAGCCAGCATAACCGCCGCAACGACCGGCTGCTCTTTCATTCGCTTTGCCATAGCCACAACAGAAGACATCATAAATACAATATAAGATGCCATACCGGCGAATCCAATGGTAACTAAATAATGCAAATACTCGTTATGAGCGCTGTCAAAGATAACCATCTTTCCATTCTGCATATCCGCCGGGAAATAGTACTGCATGAGAAGCGCAAAAGTATCTGCGCCGTATCCGAATACCTTCTGAATCGGAGTCAGTTTCTTCGTAAAGATCTCGACTGCCCGCTTCCATACATAACCACGCTGTGTTCCCCAGTTATCATCAAAAACGACATAGGAACTGATCGCACCGTATTTGTCCGCATGTCCCGCTGCGTTTGCGTCATAGAGTACAAAAACAACCCCAAGGCACACAACAGCAATAACGCCAAGCCAGATATAAACCGCGATCTTATTCATCTCATCAGAGCTTGTGCGGTTCATCAGCGCCTGCGGCTTTCTGCTCCTAGCAACAAGTGCTGCACTCGCGATCCAGAGAAGTGCCGCAAGAACCGGAAGGAATTTCTGCTTTGCAATCAGACCAAACGCACTGTCGATTCCAAGTACAGAAGACGCATATGCCTGGTTGATCCCATTGATGCAAAGGATCACCGTAACAAATGTGGCTGCGGAGATCACATATCTGCGGAGTCCTGTCTTCGTCCTGAATAACCATAACGGAGCCAGGCCAAAGATCGCCGCTAAGGACAGGTACGCGTTATCACTGGTACCCATGATCAGTGCAAAGCTTGATAATACCATATTTCCGAAGTACCAGAGCATTCTCTTCTGGTTCTTCTCCTGTGTGAACAGAACCATCGAAACAGCTAAGAGTGCCGCCACATAGATCGTATAAGTATTGATGTTGCCAAATGTGGATGTGTAGATTGCTTTCTGTTCATCCATCATGTTTACCTTAAATCCCAGAATATCCATCTGGAAATAATCCGTGATTCCAAATACGCATACAAAGATACCGACTGCAAGGAATGCATCCAGATACCATTGTTTTAATTTAAAGAATCTGGTTACAAGAAAGTAGGAAGCCATGTAAACGGTCATAAGAAACACGCCATTATAACGTCCGGATGTCCCCCAGAACGCTTCCCATTTCCAATCTTTGCAGAATATCCAGGAAAGGACGTTGCAGAACCAGAATGCCAGCATCGCCCAGTCGCACACATTCATGGTCTTTCTCCATGTCTGGAAATTAAACTTTGAGAACCACTCGATCATCTTCCCGCTCGCCAGGCCATATCCGCCCATGATCACAAGCGCCGCGATCGCAGCCACACTATAAAACTGATATTTGGTTTCCAGGATATCAAAATAGAAATCATGGAACACTAACGGCAGCACGCAAAGAACGATCAGCGTGAACACTCCCATAATTAAAGCAACATTATCCTGATAGCTGCTTTTCGTCTCCTCTTTCTTCTTTATTCTGTTTGCCATGAATTTACTTCCTTTCGTCACGTCATAAAAAATCTATTATATTATAACATCCTTCGACTTTTATAGCAACTTACGCCGATGGGAATTTACTTCCTTTTTGTGAAATTATTCTTAATTTTCTCCCCGTACTCCCCCTCCATCCCTCTTTTCTCTCCATTTTCAGCCGTTCCCGCAACTTGCGATAATTTTACTTATCGTGGGTTGGCAGCCTTCTTGAATTTATCGATTATAGTCGATAAAATTGAATATTTTATTTGAAAATCGTATATATATTTGATATACTGAACCTAGAATTTGAGAATAATTGTTGTAGAAATGGAGGCTGATTTTTTGATAAAACGTGAATTATACATGCGCCGGATCCGTCCATTTATTGGAACTGATCTTGTTAAGGTCATGACTGGTATTCGACGCTGTGGAAAATCTGTTATGTTAGGCCTGATAAAGGAAGAGTTAAAAGAGTCCGGCGTTCCAGAGACACAATTTATCGCATTTAATTTTGAGGATATGCGGAACGCAAATCTCTGTACGGCACAGGCTCTTCATTGCGAGGTAGTTAATCGTGCGTCAGAGATATCTGGAAAAGTCTACCTGTTTTTTGATGAGATTCAGGAAGTGACGAACTGGGAGAAATGCATTAACTCCTTACGAGTCGAAATGGATTGCGATATCTATATTACAGGTTCAAATGCCCGCCTGCTCTCCGGTGAGCTTGCGACCGTCTTGGGTGGACGATATGTGGAATTTACGATTTATCCGTTCTCATATGCAGAATTTATAGAACTCTATAAAGACATTTTTCCGGATGTTACGGATTCAGTGGTGTTTCAAAAATATCTAATGTTGGGAGGAATGCCGTATCTGGCTAATCTTCATTTTGTTGAAGAGCCAAGCAGGCAGTATCTTACAGACGTCTATAACTCTGTTGTTTTAAATGATGTGGTGAAACGAAATAAAATACGCGATATTGATCTGCTCACCAGAATTGTCACTTATGTGATCGGAAATATAGGAACAACTTTTGCCGCGACATCTATTACTAAGTTCTTGAAAAATGAGCGGCGCACAATAGCCACTGATACGGTATTAAATTATATTCAGTATTGTGTCAGCGCATATTTATTCTACCAGGTAAAGCGGCAGGATATTCAAGGAAAGCGGATATTGTCATCCAACGAAAAATATTACATGGCTGACCACGGATTACGTGAAGCGGTTTTCGGCGGCAACATGCGTGATATCAATCTGGTACTCGAAAATATTGTGTATATGGAATTACTTCGCCGTGGGTATGCAATAACTGTGGGAAAAATCGGCGCAAAAGAAATTGATTTTATCTGTCAGAAGCAGGAACAGAAAATCTATGTACAGGTTACCTATCTTCTTGCGTCCGAAGAAACGATTCAGCGTGAGTTTGGTATATATGAATCCGTCCGGGATAACTTTCCTAAGTACGTTGTCTCAATGGACGAGTTCGATTTTAGCAGGAATGGGATTAAGCACAAAAATATTAGAGAATTCCTGTTAATGAAGGAGTGGAATTAACCTGGGGATGCCATTTATAAGAGGGCATATATGTCAAAAATAAATATTCCAGTTGGTATTTCGGATTTCATTGGCAACTCTCATTACCAGACCGTGGCGCTTTGGGAAAAACTTGGGAATGAGTATGCTTGAGAATTAATAATGAAAATTACTTAAGCGGTGTGCTGTGCATCACATATTCAGGAGCACTACAGTATTACTTTAAGCCAATTCGCGAAATGCCGACTGGCCAGGGATTTGCGGATTTGGTGTTTATTCCAAAGAAAGAATTTCCGGATGTACCAGCAATGATTCTCGAGCTGAAGTGGAACCAAGCAGCCGAGACAGCCTTGAGACAGATTAAAGAAAAGAAGTATGACTCTATATTAGATTCTTATCATGGAAATGTTCTTCTTGTTGGAATTAATTACGATAAGAAGAGTAAATCTCATGATTGTATAATCGAACAACTGGTAAAATAGCCAAAATAAAATCGAGCCCACGGTATAATAGAGGGCTCGATTTTATTTTGACTTTATGTCCTTAAAAGATAAAAAATTCGCAGATGTTTATTTCTGTGGTGATGAGGATGACGGACACGCCAAGAAGAACAAATGGTTCAAGACTTGGAGACCGTCTGAGTACGATGCTGAGGATGATGACAACGATCAGTACTGGTACTCCATCGATAAGAACGGTAAGGTTTACATCCCGTCCCAGTCTAACGCTTCTAAGTTAGCTTACGGCGTTAAGTACAAATTAAAAGATGCTAAGCTTGAGGCTCAGAATAGCGGCGCAACAATCGAGTTCACAAAGAAGAACGTAAATTCTAAGTCTTACTTCTTCAACCAGGATGGTGAGATGCTTAGCCAGTTCATCGAAGTTTCTGCAGATAACCTTGGTGCAGACAGCGGACTTAAGGCTGGTATGTACTACTTCGGTGGAGACGATGATGGTTCCATGAAGACAGGTTCCCAGTCTGTAAAAGATGACAACGGTGATTCCTACAAGTTCTTCTTCGAGAACAAGACAACAGGTAACACTAAGGGTCTTGGTATTACAGGTAACAAGTCTGGATACCTCTACTTCAAGGGTCTCTTAATCAAGGCTGATGATTACAAGTATCAGTTAGCTACTATTACAGATGAGAATGGTGTTGAGCATACATTTATCGTTAACAAGAACGGTTCTATCCAGAAGAATCGTGTAGATTACAAAGAAGATAATGAAGTTCTGTTCACAACAAAGAACCTTCCTAAAGATGCTTTCGTAACAGATAGTACAGCTTGGAAGTATAGCCTTAAGGATGGCTTAACTGTTGAGGATGATATTACAACTCCGATCGACATCTACGACGTAATGCCGCAGAACTAATTTCGAATTTTACGAAATTCTAATTGCAAAGCGCGGACGGGAAGAAATTCCCGTCCGTTTTTGTTATGGGCTTTAGTCCAATTGATGCGGAGGATATTCCTTGCCAAGATTACTGAGCTTATAACAATTCTGAATGCATTGCTATTTTTTGATGTAAAGCATAGGTAATTGTTTTTATTTACACTGCTATTTACACAAAGGAGACCGGGTACAAAACGTACCGGCCTCCTATCTGCAATCGGATTTTTAGGTTGTCACCATCAGCAATTGTGCTGATTTGGGCGATAGAAAAGAGCTAATAGGGAAGATTATTTTGTAGCGTTAGAACCTGTAGCTACTGTGCTTGTGTTAAAGCTTTTGTAAAGTGCGCCCTTTGTACCGCTAAATGAGAAACCAGTAGCATCAACTACAACATCATCATCATCTTTGTATTCTTTTGCAGCTGTCTGAATGGAACCACTCTTATTAACGATGTAGCTTGCTACCTGAGCTGTAGCTGTAGTCTGACCCTCTGCTACAGTATAAATTGTTACATCCTTAATCTCATACTTATCATCATCTGCTGTCACAAGGAGACCATCGCTGTAAAGCTTGCCGCTCTTAGCACCATTGATACCAGCAGCGTTGAAGTAGCCCTCATCTTTGTTATCGCTTGTAGCAAAGTAGAAACGTGCTGCGGTACCAGCCTCATCTTTGATTGTCTGAGAACCGTCTTTTCTATAGCCGTCATCCCAACCACCAAGATAGTACATCTTTGCAACACCATCTTCTTCGTCAGAAGCATCTGTCTTTACAAACTTGGAAAGCATCTGACCATTTGCGTTGAAGTAGTAAGTCTTGCTGTTGATCTTCTTCTCATACATTGTCAGACCAATCGTGTTGTCATCATCATCATAGTTGTCTTCTTTGAACTGATCGTCGAACGTATCCCCTTCGCAATCATCCAGTTTATATCTTGTAGCTCCGATGCCAGTCTCCTTGGAATCATCCGGAACGTAAACATCACCGCTCTTGTTGATCCAGAACCAATATTTATCATTGTCATCGTCATCTTCGCCGTACTGAGTGTTGCTGTATGCTTTGACCCACTTGTCCTTCTTCATGTGGCCGTCATCTTCATCGCCGCAGAAGTGGATCTCAGATGCATTAAGTTCGCTAAGAGTTGTCTCAAAATGACCATCTGTATCGTCATCGTCATTCCATGCCTGTGTATAGCCGTTGGAACCTGTCTTTACTACCCAGCCTGTAAGCATTTTTCCTTCCTCATCGAAGAAATATGTCTGACCTTTAACGTTTGATTTTTTGCCAGTTGCTGCCTTACCGCTGGATTTTAAGTAATACCAGTGTTCATCATCATCAGAGTTGATATCGTCCTGATCTACATCCGGAGCATAATCATATACCCATGAATTTTCAAGACGCACACCTGTCTCGTCACAGTAATATGTTTCGGTTCCCTTAACATCAGCAGTGGAAGCCTCGTCCCAGCCGTCACCGCTCTTCTGAACCCAACCAGTGAGCATCTCGCCTTCGCTGTCGAAGAAATATGTTTTTCCTTTGTAAGTGATCTTCTCATCCTCGGCTCTCTTACCGTTGGATTTGAAATAATACCACTGCTCTTCAGCAGAATCATCATCATACGGAGCAGTTAATCTCCAGTCGTTTGTGATCTTCTGACCAGCGCTGTTAACGAAATAGTAATTTCCGTCATCTTCAACCCACGCGGAGCGAACAAGCTGTCCGTCATCTCCTACATAGTAATCTTTACCATTGCTTGTGCAGAATGTGTTCTCGTAAGCATCGCCGTTCTTGTCATAGCAATACCACTCACCATCAACCATCATCCAAGTTCCCTTGGAAGCTGCGAAAGATGTGAGGGAAGCGCCTAATGCAAGAAGTGCAGATGCAGAAACAACTGCTACTAATTTAGTCTGCTTTCTCATAATGAATGCACTCTCCTTTTTGTGTTTTTGAAATTGTTTTAAAAATCCCAATTGCATTACGAGAGCATTATACTTCCGATAAGTAAAATTATCAATAGTTTTTTTACAAAAAATGAAGATTTTTTAATAAAGGGAACTATCTTACTTCGCTTCCAGAAATACTCTGTACCTCGAATACACTGGTATTATAGTATATTTTCTTAAGAATTTCCATATCTTTTTTGTTTTTATTTTCTTACGAAATCCTTACGCGAATGCTATTTTTAGCCGCTATTGTATAGATATTAGTACAATATGCCCGTTTTCCCACTTTGTGGCAGCTTTGTGGCAAGGATGTGTCATTACACAGTGTTCATTTTTATATGTTTTTCAAGATATTTTGAACGTGATAATTCCATGTTCAAAATATCATCTTGTATTATCAGAAGTACGTGTTATAATGTTCATATATATCTATTTATTTTTTCGTTTTGAACATGTTCATTTTTATCAGTTTCTTCCTTATTATTAAACAGTAATAATAAGCGATGCAAACATCTTTGATTCGGAGGACGACTATGGATCGTTTGGGATTACTCTGCAGGAATATTTATGAGAACAACAAGATGACACAGCGGGAGCTGGCGGCGGCGATGGATATCTCCCTTGGGACCTGCAACCATCTCGTGAAGGAAGGTCTGGACCAGGAGCTTTTTTCTTTTGATCCGGTGGACGGATCTTATTCCTTATTAAAAGGCGGTGTGGATCTTTTAAGAAATTACCGGATGGACAGCGCCGTGATCCTCGCGGCGGGATTCGGGTCCAGATTTGTACCGCTGACCTTCGAGACGCCGAAGGGACTTCTTGAGGTCTACGGCGAGCGCATGATCGAGCGGCAGATCAAGCAGCTGCATGAAGCGGGCGTCACGGATATCACCATCGTCGTGGGATATCTGAAGGAGAAGTTCGAGTATCTGATCGACAAGTTCGGCGTGAAGCTTCTCTACAACCCGGAATATCACAATAAGAATACGCTGACGACACTCTACCGTGCCCGGGAGTGTTTTATCGGAAGGAACACTTATCTTCTCTCTTCCGACAACTGGATGCGCAACAATATGTACCACACCTACGAGTGCGGCGCATGGTACTCTTCTGTATATATGAAGGGCGAGACTTCCGAGTGGTGTCTTGAGACAAGCAAAAAGGGGCTGCTCACCGGCGTAAAGGTCGGCGGCGAGGACTCCTGGGTCATGTACGGACCGGTGTTCTTCTCGAAGGAATTCTCGGAAAAGTTCTTCCCGGTCCTCGAGGAGTATTATCATACTCCCGGAACGGAGCAGATGTACTGGGAGCAGGTTCTGGCGGACCTCTTAAACGGCGAGGTCGACAGCCATCTTCCCGGAAAACACCATTTCCCGGTTCCGGAGATGTATATCAACAGACAGCCGGACAACCAGGTATATGAGTTCGAGAATCTTGAGGAGCTCCGCCTCTTCGATGAGCGCTACCAGAACCATTCCGACAATATCGCCATGGAGCTGATCTCCGAGGTGCTGCAGGTTCCGGAGTCTGAGATCACGGGCATTAAATGCCTGAAGACCGGCATGACGAACAAGTCTTTCCTGTTTAAGGTTCACGGCAAGTCCTATATCTGCCGGATTCCTGGTCCGGGAACCGAGCTTCTGATCAACCGGAAGCAGGAAAAGGCGGTCTATGACGCAGTACAGGATTACGGCATCACCGAACATGTTGTATACATGAACGGGGAGACCGGCTACAAGATTTCCGAGTATTATGAGGGGGCGCGCAACAGCGATCCGCGCGACTGGGATGATGTGGCACGGTGCATGGCACTTGTGGAGAAGCTCCATGATTCGAAGCTCCATGTGGACTATTCTTTTGATATCCGGGAGCGGATCACCTTCTATGAGGCACTGTGCCGTGGATACGAGAAGAAGCTTTTTGAGGATTATCCGGAAGTAAAGTCCCATATGATGACACTGCTTGACCGCCTCGACCACCTGAACCGGCCGAAGGTCCTGTCCCATATCGACAGCGTGTGCGACAACTTCCTGTTCCTGCCGGACGGGGATCTCCGCCTGATCGACTGGGAGTACTCCGGCATGTCTGATCCGCTGATCGATGTGAGCATGTGCGCGATCTATTCCTATTATAATGATTTTGAGGTCGAGAAACTGATCAAGCTCTACCTGCACCGGGAGCCGACTTCCGAGGAGCGGTTCGTTTACTACGCTTATATTGCCCTCGGCGGATTCTTGTGGTGTTTGTGGGCGGTGTATAAGAGCAGTGTCGGCGAGGAGTTTGGCGATTATACGATCGTGATGTACCGGTATGCGAAGCGGTTTTATAAGAAGATTATTACCTCGCCGGAATTTCTTGGAATCGGAGACGGCGGGACACTGAGATAACCGTACTGGCGGTCTGCGGCTTTCCTGGTGCGGCATTCGGAAGAACGCAGGTCAGGGAACTGGTCCGGAAAAGCCGAATAATCGCCACATTTTCAATTGAATTTTTGCAAGACGTATGTGTATTTTTATGCTATACTGAAAATACGCAGATAACGTCCATAGAGTCCCGGGATGAAGCTGTGACAAGAATACAGTTATCCCGGGATCTTTTTTATAGCTGATCGACGGTTTCGGAAGTACAGCGCTGCCTGGTACCGGCAGTTACATCCGGCATCAGGTCTGTCAGCTTGCAGGATAAGAATTTTAATGTACAACTTTTAAAGGGGGATTTCCATGAGACAAAAGAAACGGGCGGCGGCGGTTCTTTTAAGTGCCGTCATGGCTTTTTCCGCGGTGAGTCCGGCGGTTCCGGTATGGGCGGCTTCCTGGCAGAAGAACGCGTCCGGCTCCTATATTGGAAGTGATGGTTCCGTGCTCACCGGTATCCTGTCCCGGGGTGTCGATGTTTCCCAGTGGCAGCAGAATATCAACTGGTCCGCGGTCGCCGCTGATGATATCCAGTTTGCGATGATCGGAACGCGGTACAACAATGCGGTGGATCCGTATTTTGATACGAATGTGCGTGGGGCAGCGGCGGCGGGACTCCGCGTCGGTGTTTACCTTTATTCCTACGCGACGACTACAGCGATGGCGGAATCTGACGCGGATTTTGTCCTAAACCTTATCAAGGACTATCCAATCTCCTACCCGGTAGTTCTCGATGTGGAGGCGCAGGAAATGAACAGCCTGACTCCTGCACAGGTCTCTGATATTATCAACGCATTCTGTAAGAAGGTGGAGACGGCTGGATATTATCCGATGGTCTACACGAATGATTACTGGATCAGCAATAAGATCGACATGACGAAGGTCCACTATGACGTGTGGGTTGCCCGTTATGACTCGAAGCCGACTTACCAGGGTGCGGCAATGTGGCAGGCGTCGAACCAGGGAACGGTAAATGGTATCAACGGAAATGTGGATATCAACTTTACCTTTAAGGATCTGAGCAGCAAGCTTCCGGCGAACCGGTGGCGGCTGATCGGGGATAAATGGTATTATTATAAGAATTATGTAAAGCAGACGGGCTGGATCAATGACGGGCAGAGCTGGTATTATCTGAACGCGGACGGAACCCAGTTTAAGGGCTGGCTGCTTCTCGACAACCAGTATTACTACCTTCTCCCTACTACCGGACAGATGAAGACCGGATGGCTGAAGGCGGAGGACGCGTGGTATTACTTAAACTCCGACGGTACGATGGCGAAGGACTGGATTCAGGTTGATGGAACGTATTATTACCTGTTAAACGGTGCGATGGTGACCGGATGGCTGCGGATCGGAAACGATTATTACTATATGCGCGGCAACGGCTCTATGGTGACCGGATGGCGGAAGATGGACGGGAAGTATTACTACTTTAACAGCGACGGTAAGCTTGTCCGCGGATGGGCGGATATTGATGGAAAGCGGTATTTCCTCCAGCAGGATGGAACGATGCTGACGGGTTGGCAGACGATCGACGGCCTGCTGTACTACTTTGACGCAAACGGCGCGATGGCGGCTGGCTGGACGAAGCTTGACGGTTACTGGTATTATTTCAATAATGAAGGAAAACTGATGACCGGATGGATGCAGCTTGACGGAAAGTTCTACTATCTCCACACCGACGGGCGGATGGTCATCGGATGGCAGAGTGACGGAACGAACAAGTATTATATGGACACCGTATCCGGTGTGATGGCGGTGGGCTGGAAGCAGATCGATAAGAGCTGGTATTATTTCAATCAGGCCGGACATATGATCACGGGATGGCTGAATGACGGAGGAAAGTATTATTATCTGAACCCGGCGGATGGAAAGATGATCGCAAACGGGTCATTTGTTGTGAATAATGTGAATTATACGTTTAACCAGAGCGGTGTGTGCCTGAGTGAGACGTCCGCGATCGACGGCGGCTCGGCGGGAAGTGTTTATACGCCGGGAACGGCCGGGACTGTGGCGAACGGAAATTATATAGGTACTCCGGCGGCGGGGAATGCGCAGAATGGGATTACTACGGGTAATAGCGGAAGCGGAAATGCTGCGGCTGGATCCGCGCCGGGTGGTTCGACGACCACTGCGACCGGAGCCACGACTGCCGGATCTTCCCAGACGAATACGGGTATGTCGGCTGGTAATTACCAGACAGGCGGTCCGGGAACTTCAAACAGTACATCTACTTCCACTTCCAACAGTGGAACAAGCACCTCCGGCAGTTATCAGACCAGCGGACCTGGATACTCCAACAGCAGCTCAGGTTCCGGAAGCTCCAGTTCTGGCTCTGCATCAACTACAGTGCCGGGCGGCAATGCAGCAGGCAGCAATAACCCTTATTATACAAACACCGGCAGCATGACCGGGCCGGGAAGCTCCAATACAAACTATAACTATAGTTCCGGTTCTTCCGGTACGGCTGCGCCTGGAAGTCCAGGTTCTTCTTTCTCATCGTCGAATCTGACTGAATATCAGACGGGTGGACCGAAGTAATTCAAATCACAGCTTATTAGTTTAGGACTTAAAGGATCATATACTGGCATTCGAGTCAATATATGATCCTTTTTGTTTCTATGTACCCGGCAGCTGCTTTGGGCAGGTTCCATAGATATCTTTTCCCATCTCCGATTTATTGCATATATGGTACTATCAAATTTCCAGTTAATCTTTCATTGACTTTTAAAATTATGAACATTATAATGTAGGTATCAATTGATACCTGTGTGGATTGGAGGACAACTGACTTGGCTGAAACTACTGCAGCAAGAATAGAAAGTGAATTAGATGTAAAATCGTAACTGTTCAGTAGGTCTGCGCACTTGCTGCGCTGACCGTAAGAAAACATAGGCTGGAGGGCAAAAATCCCATCAGCGAAGCTGATCTGGAATGGATTTTTGCGTGTAACTATGAAGGTACTGAATAGTTACGTAAAATCTTACATTCAGAACTTAAGATTTGCCCTCACCCATGGGGCAAAAATCAATTTTCAGGAAAAATGTCTTGTAGATGAGAATCGTCCTGAAAAATATACCAACCAATATACGGTCCGTACCCTATTTCCGGATGAGAATCCTGTTGACGCATTAAAAAGAGAACTTTTATCACTATCTTCCGAGAATTATATGCGGACAGTAAAAGATCTGCGTTTTCCAAAAAGAAGTGAAATGCGTGAATTTGGCAAAGTATATAATAGCCATGATGATGTATATATTAAAATACGAGTTGAACTTCTGGGAATATACGGTGAAACCACAACCTTTATAATGTCATTCCATTTTGCCGAACGGGCATTTACACCTGATATGTTCCCCTACAATAAAAAACAGGAGGTGTTTTCATGATCATGAAGATCATTAATTCCGAAGAACATTTATGTACATGCTGTATGGAAAAGCATGAAGTGAAAACCGTTCTTGTTCGTGAACAGGCAACTTTCAAAAATATAAAAATCACTTATGATGCTGTTTATTTTTATTGTGATACGGCCGAAGAATTCTATATGGATGAAAAGCTGCTTCAGGAGAATGATATCCGCCTGAAAGATGCATATCGCGAAGCAGAAAACCTTTTAACCTCTTCTGAAATCATCGCTATTCGGTCAAAATATGGGATCAGCCAGATTGATTTATGCACGCTTCTTGGATGGGGTGCTAAGACAATTACCCGTTATGAAAGCCACCAGGTACAGGATCGGGCGCATGATACAATTTTAAAAAAACTGGATCAAGACCCCGAATGGTTTTTATCCCTTTTAGCAAATGCAAAACAACATTTAGCGGCAGATGCATATCAAAGATATTTTTCAGCCGCAACCGCTTTATATGAAAAAGATCAGGATCTCTATTTACGAAAGGCAATTGAGGCAAACTACGCTATGTTCCAGAAGAACCAGCTTTTGCAGGGAAATACCGTGCTTTCTTTAGATAAAGTTGTAGATGTTATTCGCTATTTTGCTGCTTCTGATAAAATCACAAATCTTTATAAGGTAAAACTCATGAAATTGATGTGGTATGCCGACGCATTGTCATATAAGCTTCGGAATACCGCAATCACCGGACTAGTCTATCGGGCGTTGCCCATGGGTGCTGTCCCTGTAGCTCATAATTCTATTATAGATTTAAAAGATGTTCCTTGCGAGGAAGTTGATATGGGAGAAACCACTGCATATCACTTTTCTTTAGATGGAAATCACACTTTTCCCTCGCTTACAAATGAAGATAAACAAATTCTGGATATGGTAATCCAAAAGCTTGGGTATATGAGTAAAAATGAAATTATTGACTTTATGCACAAAGAGCAGTCCTATACCCAAACTGCACCACGGGACGTAATTTCCTTCAAATATGCCCAAAGTTTACAGATTTAAAACACGCCGCCCCGCAGGATCTTCTCCCGCAGGGCGGCGCTTTTATTGTCATACTATGTATTCTTATTTAGAGGTCTCTTACACCTCAAAGATCATATCCCCATAGCTCGGAATCGGCCAGTATTCCTTGTCTACGATCATTTCAAGCTGGTCTGCCGGGTCACGCAGAGCCTGCATCGCCGGGATGATCTCGTCGTAGCAGAAGTGGGCGCGCCTTTCCATGCTGTCGATGTGCTGATACTCTTCTACCAGGTCTTCGAGCTTCGCGCGGGCAACCTTCATGTCGGAGAGAAGATCTGAAACTTCGATGAGAAGCTCTGTCTGGACACTGTTGTCAGCTTCCGGGCATGCAGCCTTCACAGCGCTTAAGGACTGAGCGAGAACGGTTGTGTAGCGGACAACAGCCGGGATCAGCTGCTTTCCTGCGATATTGATCATCGCCTTCGCCTCGATATTTACGGATTTCGCGTAGGACTCATACTCGATCTCCGCTCTTGCCACCAGCTCTTCCTTCGTGTATACACCAAAGTCACCGAACAGCTTGAACGCTTTCTCGGTAACGAGGGACGGGATCGCGTCTACCATGCACTTTAAGTTCGGAAGTCCACGGCGCTCTGCCTCTTCTACCCACGCCTCGCTGTAGCCGTTGCCGTTGAAGATGATACGGCGGTGATCAGCAAGAAGTTTCTTGATCATATCATGGACAGCGAGATCAAAATCGTCTGCCTTTTCAAGCTCATCAGCCGCCTCTTTGAACGCCTCAGCAACGATGGTATTTAATACAACGTTTGCAGATGAAACAGAATCGGAGGAACCGACCATACGGAACTCGAACTTATTTCCGGTGAACGCGAACGGTGAGGTACGGTTTCTGTCGGTTGCGTCCTTATCGAAGTCCGGAAGTGTGGTAACACCTGTCTTTAATGTACCACCGGTCTTGGAGTGGGTCGCGGAGCCTGTAGAGATCAGCTGGTCGATCACATCCTCAAGCTGCTCACCTACGAAGATGGAGATGATCGCAGGCGGTGCCTCCTGAGCGCCAAGGCGGAAGTCATTTCCCGGAACAGCCGCGGACTGGCGGAGCAGATCCGCATGGCGGTCAACCGCTTTCATAATGCAGGCAAGGACCAGAAGGAACTGGATATTCTCATGCGGTGTAACACCCGGATCAAGCATATTGATACCGGTGTCGGAAGCCAGGGACCAGTTGTTATGTTTACCGGAACCATTGACGCCCTGGAACGGTTTTTCATGGAGCAGGCACGCCATTCCGTGACGGCTTGCAACCTTTTTCATTGTCTCCATAACGATCTGGTTGTGGTCAACGGCAAGGTTTGCCTTTGTGTAGATCGTTGCCAGCTCGTGCTGTGCCGGAGCGACCTCGTTGTGCTGGGTCTTTGCGGTAACGCCCAGCTTCCAGAGTTCTTCATTTAATTCTTTCATATAGGAACCGATCCGCTCGCGGATAACACCGTAATAGTGGTCATCCATCTCCTGTCCCTTCGGCGGCATCGCGCCGAATAAGGTACGTCCGGTGTAGATCAGGTCTTTTCTCTTTAAATATTTGTCGCGATCGATCAGGAAGTACTCCTGCTCCGGTCCTACGGACGGGGTAACACGCTTTACTTCTGTGTGTCCGAAAAGGTGGAAGATTCTTGTCGCCTCTTTGTCGATGGCCTGCATGGAGCGGAGAAGCGGGGTCTTTTTATCGAGGGCTTCGCCTCTGTAGGAACAGAAGGCGGTTGGGATACAGAGTGTTACGCCGGTTGCATCTTTCTTTAAGAATGCCGCGGAAGTGCAGTCCCAAGCGGTATATCCGCGGGCCTCGAAGGTCGCGCGCAGGCCGCCGGACGGGAAAGAAGAACCGTCGGTCTCACCCTTGATCAGCTCTTTTCCGGAGAGATCCATTAAAACTTTTCCCTGAGAATCAAAATTTCCGATAAAGGAATCATGTTTCTCAGCGGTCACACCGGTAAGGGGCTGGAACCAGTGGGTATAGTGGGTCGCGCCGTTGTCGACTGCCCAGTCTTTCATCGCATGGGCAACCACGTCCGCGATCGTCGGATCCAGCTCGCTGCCATCCTCGATGGTCTGCTTTAATTTCTTGTAGACGCTTTTCGGAAGGCGTTCCTTCATCACGGAGTCATTAAAGACATTCTCTCCGAAGATTGCCTCCACATTGATAGTTTCGCTCATAGTTTTCCTCCTCAATTCTGTATAAGCTGCCCGTTATGGCATGGGGTGAAATCGTACTTTAAAAAGTATGAGAATTACCTGTAAATATTCAGCCTGTTCCAATCATGGTCTGCCAGGGTATTTCGGCTGAATTTCAATTTTAGCTTGAAAAAATGTTCTCCCTGATACTAGGGAGAACATTTTTAACTGCATGATAATGCAAGCTAAACGGCTTAGTCAGCTTTGCCGACAGAACCGAATAACTCCATTTTTGTCTTTACGGTCGCCTTGATCGCTTCTGCACCCGGCGCAAGGAGTTTTCTCGGGTCGAATCCCTTTCCTTCGAGATCCTTGCCTGCTTCGATGTACTTTCTTGTAGCGTCTGCAAATGCGAGCTGGCACTCGGTATTAACGTTGATCTTTGCTACGCCGAGGGAGATCGCTTTCTTGATCATATCTTCCGGAATACCGGTACCGCCATGAAGAACGAGCGGCATATCGCCAACCTTTTCTTTTACGGCTGCAAGTGTCTCAAAGCTTAAGCCCTTCCAGTTTGCCGGATATTTTCCGTGGATGTTGCCGATACCTGCTGCTAACATATCAACGCCGAGGTCAGCGATCATCTTGCACTCGTTCGGGTCTGCACACTCGCCCATACCGATAACGCCATCTTCCTCGCCGCCGATCGCTCCAACCTCTGCCTCGAGGGACATTCCCTTTTCCCGGCAGATACGGATCAGTTCTTTTGTCTTCTCAACGTTCTCTTCGATCGGGTAGTGAGAACCGTCGAACATGATGGAGGAGAATCCAGCATCGATGCACTTTAAGCATCCCTCGTAAGTACCATGGTCTAAGTGAAGAGCTACCGGAACAGTGATCTTCATCTCTTCCAGCATACCGTTTACCATACCTACTACGGTCTTAAAGCCTGTCATGTATTTTCCTGCGCCCTCTGAAACACCCAGGATAACCGGGGATCTCAGTTCCTCTGCTGTCTGCAGGATCGCTTTTGTCCACTCAAGGTTGTTGATGTTGAAATGTCCTACTGCGTACTTGCCGTCTCTTGCTTTCTCAAGCATTTCTTTCGCTGTTACTAACATATAGGCCTCCATTTGAATCGTTATTTTGACAGAACAGCCTGTCCCGCCGGATCTGCCGTCTGTTTCCATTTATATGCGGAGCAGACACCATCTATTCCCAACAGGTACTGTTGTCATGATAATTTTATTATAACCGATTTACCCTACTTTGAAAAGGTTTGTTTCACAGTTTCTTCCATTTCCTCCGGCTTGCACTGGCGGTTGTGGAGGATCTTCGCGTCGCGGATCTCCTCGATCGCCTGCGGGATCTTCACACCGGAAATGCGTTCCATCTCGTCGATCAGGGCGAACTCATCGGCATCTTCCTTCTTTCCGAGAACTGCCTCCATAACACTTCTGGAGAACTTGTACGGGCTTGCTGTGGACGCGATCACAGTCTTTGTGGTATCGCCGGTCTTCGCCTTATACTGCTCGTAAACGGCTGCTGCAACGCCTGTGTGTGTGTCAATCAGATATCCGGTATCGTCGAATACTTTCCGGATCTCCTTCGCATTCTCTTCCATATCCGCATAGCCTGCACAGAAGTCCTTCATGAATTCCTTCATGTCCGCTGTGATCTCGTATTTTCCATTCGTGGAAAGCTGCTCCATCATCGCTTTTGTCTTTGCGGCATCTCTTCCGCAGCTTAAGTAGAGCAGGCGCTCTAAGTTGCTGGAAACGAGGATGTCCATGGACGGGGATGTGGTCAGGATAAACTCACGGTTCTTATCGTATGTGCCTGTCTGGAAGAAGTCGTACAGGACCTTATTGTCGTTGGATGCGCAGATCAGCTTGCCGAACGGTACGCCCATCTGTTTTGCGAAGTATGCTGCCAGGATATTTCCGAAGTTTCCGGTCGGAACTACAACATTGACCTTCTCGCCGTTTGCGATCTCACCGTTTGCGAGAAGCTTCGCGTAGGCGTATACATAGTAAACGACCTGCGGAACAAGGCGGCCGATATTGATGGAGTTCGCGGAGGAAAGCTGGAATCCCATACGATCCAGTTCTTTCGCGAATTCTTTATCACCAAAGATCTTCTTTACGCCTGTCTGGGCATCATCAAAGTTTCCTTCAATTCCGACTACAGATGTGTTTGTGCCCTTCTGGGTCAGCATCTGGAGTTCCTGAACACGGCTGACACCGTTCTTCGGATAGAAGACAATGATCCTTGTTCCCGGAACGTCAGCGAATCCGGCCATAGCTGCCTTTCCGGTATCTCCAGATGTAGCGGTCAGGATCACGATCTCATTTTTTGCGTGGTTTTTCTTTGCAGCTGTCGTCATAAGGTACGGCAGAATGGAGAGTGCCATATCCTTGAAGGCGATGGTCTTTCCGTGGAACAGCTCCAGGAAATACATGCCATCCGCTTTTGCTAACGGTGCGATCTCCTCTGTGTCGAATTTCTCGTCATATGCGTGGGAAATACAGTATTTCAGCTCTTCTTCCGTGTAATCGGTCAGGAACTGCTTCATAACTGCGTATGCTGTCTCCTGATATGTCATTCCGGCAAGCTCGTCCATCGTCACATCCAGTGTCGGGATGCGCTCCGGGACATAGAGTCCACCATCATTTGCAAGTCCTTTTAAAACCGCCTGGGATGCTGTCACACCAGTCTCCCCGCCGCGGGTACTTCCATATAATAATTCCATCGTTTTTCCTTCCTCTCTTTACGCAGATACAGTGGTAAACTTTACGGAAAGTGTAGCATACTTTAATGTCGCTTGCAAGATAAAATCAATGAAAACAGGGATCTCCTCATACACAAATATTCCTCACAAAAGTCTATTTTTTATCTCTGTTTTATACTGGAGTAACTATCAATTTTCTCCTGCCTATGATATACTCGTCTCGTTACCCACTCCAATCTGGTGACAGAAAGGAGGTGTAAATTTGGATTATGTTTTTTCTTTTATAGTTGCTGTCATGGCTGGTGTGGTATGTCACTACATCATCAAATGGTTAGACAGTAAACTGGATCGGTAACTAACCTGTAGATGCTCAACTACATAAAACGAGAAGAAACCCCTCAGAGATGCCGCTCTGAGGGGTTTCATTTTGTGTAAATTTGAACTATGTTCTATTTCTTTCTTAGCCATTATATCATATGCAAATTTTCTTTGCAATATACTCCGATATAACTTTCATCCATTTCTTCTATGCCACAGCCGCTTTCTTCTTTTTCATCATCTGCAGTGCCGCGGAGATACCGACAAGAACGATGCCGACAATGTCTGTCACGGTTCCCGGAATGATCAGGCAGAGACCTCCGACGATGGATAAAAGCCTCTCGATCACATTCAGGTTCGCGAACATGTAACCTTCAAGGCCGGCTGCAACGCCGAACAGACCGATCAGGGATGTTACGATGATCGTTACAACACCGAGAACGCCTGTATCGATAAATAACATTGCCGGGTTAAACGCGAAGATATACGGTACGATGAACGCTGCGATCGCAAGACGGGATGCGTTTAATGCGGTCTTCATCGGGTTGGATTTCGCGATCGCGGATCCTGCGTAAGCTGCAAGAGCAACCGGCGGTGTGATATCTGCTACGATACCGAAGTAGAATACGAACATGTTGGCAGCGATCTTGTTGATTCCCATACCGTTTACAAGGATCGGTGCACATGTGGTAGCCATAATGATGTAGTTTGCAGTTGTCGGAACGCCCATACCAAGAACGATACAGGTTAACATAGTAAGGAACAGGGCTACGATCACGCGGTCACCGGCAACACCGACGATTGCGGAGATCAGGAGCTGTCCAAGACCGGTCATTGTTACGACACCGGCGATGATTCCGGCAACGCCGCAGGCAACAGCTACGGAAAGTGTATTCTTACCGCCTGCCTCCAACGCGTTGATGAATCTTGTCGGGTTCATTCTTGTTTCTTTATTCGGCATGCTGACAAGGATTGCAAGGGCGGTAGCGATGATCGCTGCACGGGACATCGTGTAGCCCATCATAACCATTGCAACAAGGGCAACTAACGGAATAAGAAGATAACCCTGGCGGACAAATAACGGTCCGAATTTCGGAAGCTCATCCTTCGGGATACCCTTTAAGCCAAGTCTCTTTGCCTCAAGATGTACAGTAATGAAGATACCTGTGAAGTAGAGGAGTGCCGGGAAGATCGCTCTCATCGCGATCTCGCCGTACTGAACGCCTACCATCTCAGCCATTAAGAATGCGGCGGCGCCCATGATCGGCGGCATGATCTGTCCACCGGTGGAGGAAGCTGCCTCAACGGCACCTGCGAATTCACCCTGATAACCGGTCTTCTTCATTAACGGGATCGTTACGGAACCGGTTGTTACTGTATTACCAACGGAGCTTCCGGATACCATACCGCAGAGAGCAGAGGAGATAACCGCTACCTTTGCCGGTCCGCCTGTGGAAGCGCCTGCCAGGGAGTTTGCCAGCTGGATAAAGAATTCAGAAATACCGGTCGCCTCAAGGAAAGCGCCGAACAGGATAAACAGTGCGATATACGTGGAGCAGACACCGATCGGAGTACCGATAACACCACTCGTCGTATAGAACAGGTTGTAAACGATGGACTTTAAGACAACTGCAAATGCTCTGCCCTGTCCAAGTCCGTTATAAAACGCGTAACCCACAAAGAATGTCGCCACACAGAGGATCGGAATACCTACAACGCGGCGGCATGTTTCTGCTAAAATCAGGATACCGATCACGCCAACGATAACCTCTGTCTGGCTGATTCGTGTCGCGTGGCCGATAATTGTTTTAAAGTTAAATACGAAATAGAAGTAAGCACCGGCTCCGAGTACCATAAGGATAATATCGTAGATCGGAACGGAATTCTTTTTTGAGCTTCCCTTTTTCATCGGATATACCAGGAATGAAAGGATAATTACAAAACCGACAAACAGGGAACGTCTTACACGCTCATCCCAGTTTGCAAACAGGTTCATATAGAGCATTAAAACTGAAAACGCTGCCAGAAGGAAACGAATGACCTGCTTCGGGGTGCCTTCCCAGATTCGGGTATTCGATTCACGGTCGTACTTTTTCATGATGGCTTCGACGTCTTCGGCGGTACCGGTCTCCACATCAGCCACCGGAGATGTGTTGACTTTCATGTTGTCTTTCTCTGCCATACCAATCCCTCCTTTATATTTCGTTTCCGGCGCTGCCCCTGTATACCCCCTATACAAACAGGCGCCGGATATGTCCGAAACTCTTTTAACACTTAGAATCCTTTATGTTCACAGGAGAACTCTACTTTACTGTTTCGTCCGCAGAGATCCCTCAAACTGATTTCTTTTCCGTGAAGTGCGAGTGTGTGGTCGGAGACCGTACCCACAATATATGAGAGATACGGCATTTCCTTGTCAAACCCGGAAACAACCATCTCCCCGTTTTCATCATACGTAAGCGTCTGCCCATCCTCGATCTCTGTCTGCACGCCCGCACCGAAATTATTGTAGATCGTGCGGATCACGTAGATCTTGTGGTCACGGATCTCATAAACGTCCGTCAACGGATACTTATTTACCGAGTGGATGAACATTACGGAAAATTCATCCCCCTCTTTTACCCGGAAGCGGGCATATTCTGCGTTTGTGTCTCCGTTCCTCAGGACCAGATAGTCTCCGCTTCGTAAGGTATAGGCAAGAGTGGCAGCAATAATTGCCGTGATTATTGCTGCCACTGTAAAGAATCTTACTTTCCTGTTTTTCAAGGTAATTACTTGATTGCTCCTACTTCCTTGAAGTACTTCTCAGCACCCGGATGGAACGGAACAGAAATACCGGAAACCGCATATTCGAGATCAAGCTCTTCGCCCTTTGCATGTGTGGAAGCGATCTCATCTTTGTTATCGAAAATAGCCTTTGTGAGGTTATAAACTGTTTCTTCGGAAAGCTTCGGGGATGCGATCAGAGTAGCTTTGATAGCAACTGTCTGTACGTCATCGTCAACGCCCTTATAGGAGCCGCCCGGAATTGCGTATGTTGTGTAGAACGGATGTGCATCCGCAAGCTTCTTCGCGTGCTCGTCATCGATCTCAAGAAGGTTGATCGCATTTGTTGTAGCGAGCTCTACGATCGCTGTTGTCGGTGCGCCTGCTGTACAGAAGAAAGCATCGATCTTGCCGTCTTTTAATGCATCTGCGGAATCACCGAATCCGAGGTTGTTGACCTGGATATCATCGAAGGAGATGTCATAAGCCTCGAGGATCTGACGTGCGTTGAACTCAACACCGGAGCCTGCGTCACCAACGGATACTCTCTTGCCCTTTAAGTCAGCGACAGATTTGATATCGCCGGAGGATACGATCTGGCAAACCTCAGCGTAGAGGGCTGCAACTGTTGTGAAATCTTTTGCTGCGCCTTCTTCTGCGAAGAGGTCAGTTCCGTTGTAAGCATAGTCCATAACGTCGTTCTGTACGATCGCGAGGTCTGCTTCACCGTCGTTTACAAGGTAGATATTTGCTTTGGAAGCACCGGTAGACTGAACGTTAATGTTCACTCCGATGTCTTTGCTGTTTAATACATTCGCGATTACGCCACCGAATGCGTAATATGTACCGGTGGTTCCGCCAGTACCCATTGTTAACTTCTGGGCATCACCACTCGGGGCTGCTGCGGCGGCTGTTGTTTCAGCTGCTGCTGCGGTAGTGTCGGCTGCTGCGGCGGCTGTGGTCTCTGCCGGTTTGCTGCCGCCGGAACAAGCGGTCAGTACCATTGCACAGGATAATGCGAGTACCATTGCTGCGGAAAATCTCTTTCTCATATCTTTCTACCTCCTTTTTCTGTTCCTTTGCACAACGTTTCAGCAAAGGAAGCTTACGAACATATTATACATCTCTATTGTTACTTTTGCAACAAATATTAGTAATTTTTGTAAACATCTGAAATCTTTCAGCTATTCGTTGCTTTTCTCATAATTGCAGTTGTTCACTTCCGTGATGTAAAGTTTTGACGCACAATTGCTTGAAATTCAAAAATTGTATCAGCTATTTTGTGTCTCTTTTATCAGTATATGCGTCATTTTTTCGCTAAATTCCTTGATCCTGTTTTCGATACCCGGAAGCTTCATGGCAGCACCGGCGTTGTTGGCTGTCTCCATCATGCAGAAATTGCCCGGGAGGTAGAAGGTCTTGTTCATATTGAGGGCTGTTACGAGCTGCCCAGCGAGAAGGTCACTGCCGGAATAGCCGGATACGATAATTCCGAACAGGGCTTTGTCGTAGAACCGCGTGGTCCGGAACAGGGCTGTCAGGCGGTTGATAAACGCCGTCATATTCGCGGACAGGGCATCGTTGTAGTTTGGACAGAGGAGCAGGATCGCGTCAGCCCACTTGACCGCCGGGTAGATATTTTCCACCATGGCTCCGCCGTAGAAGCATTTTCCCTGCTCACCAAAGTGCAGGCACATCTGGTATGGACATCCCGAGCAGTCCACGAGAGTGCCGTTTCGCAGGTTGATCTCCTGGATCCTGATCCGGTCATCCAGGCGCTCCTTTACTTTCTGCCAGATCGCCAGGGTATTGGAGGTCCTGTGGTTTGAGGCGTGAAGGACCAGAAGGTGCGATTCTTCTTTCGGCTGCCATGTTTCTTCCAGAATTTGATGTGCCAGGATCGCAGCGCTCTTTTTATAAGCACCGAACCGGTCCGTGTTCATGTTGGCGGCCTGGATCAGGTAGTTATCGAGGGAGGCGGTTCCTTCCACCAGTGGGCGGCCGACAAAGGCACATCCGGCGCGGTTTGCCGCCACCGCAAGCTCTCTTGCCGTCGCTTTCGTGTAGAATTCGCTCTCCGCGTCGATGATCATGCCAGCGGTCGCCCCCGCGAGGACCTGGTCACCGCCCCGCAGCCAGGCGAGAACTTCGTAGTAACCGCGGTTGATGCCATTTCTCCCAAGTGGAACTGCAAACAGGAGTCTGCGTCCACGATATTTGAAGGGATCCTGCTCCAAAATTTCCATGTCTTCCACGATCTCGGCAGCGATCCCGTCAAGCGCCGCCCTCAAAACCTCGTCCATACGCGACCGTTCTTTCTCCGGGCCTCGTTTTTGCGGATATAGAACTAACAATCTGTCACTCTCCATGATGTATCACTCTCCCTGATAAATCTGCTTCACTCAATATACATGATCACTGATATTTTTATAACAACGGCTTTCCACCTTCAACACGGCACGTATAAAAATCCCGGCAGTTCTCCCCGACACACGGGAAACCTGCCGGGACAAATCAGATCAGCATTTTTCTATATTCTAGCCTTCGACGCAGAAACAATCTCTACACAATCTTCGCAAGATTTTCAGCCGCGAACACGATCCTCTCATACAAAGCATCCGACAGCGCCAGTGTCTCCGTCTCGAGGCCATGTTCTGTATAGCGGTTCTTCACGCCCATGTAAACGCCGCCGAGGAACACGGAACCGCAGTGCCACTGCTCTCTGAGCGTCATCAGGATCGAGATCGCGCCGGATGAGAACGCCGGGGCAACGAACGGTTTGTAGCCGATGGCGCGCATGTGGAGGTTCGCGGTGACGGTGAGGTTTGTCAGTTCTTTTGAGAGCTCATCGTTGTAGTTTTCGATGGAATCCGCGATAACGAGATCCTGTCCGTGCGGTCCGAAGGAACGGCCTTCCGTCAAAAACTGCTTAAACCTCGGATCACGTTTTGCATAATATGCAGCTCTCGCATTCATAACACCGAGGCCGAATCCCTGTATCTGCTCCGGGAGAAGTCCCATCCAGTCGTACTCTCCTGCCTCATTCTTGTTGCTCTCAAGGAACGCAGTCTTCGCAAGCGGGTCCACCGGATCGGAGACGGCGCAGAATAAGCCCTTAAAGTTCTTTTCTCTCGCCATCTTCGCGTAATGTCCGATGATCTTTGAGTTGTTCTCGAACTGGTACATGCGGACATCCTTGACGCCGGAACCGACCGGCGGGATTCCCTTTGAGGCCACGAATACGAACACATCACAGTCAAAGAGGTGATCCTGGTCCACAACGTCCACCTCTGGCATCGCGTCGTAGTCCCACGGATAGGCGATCTGGTTCTCCTCAAACTCCCAGCGGGCAGTCACCTTGTCGGAGATATCGCAGATTCCGATGGATGAGATCACATCGCCGCCGAGAAGATGGAGACCTGTTAAGAGCATGCTGCCCACATCGCCGATCGCCAGAACATGGACACGCTTTTTGCCCTTTTTCGGCTTATATGCCAGGATCTCCTCAAATTTCGGGTGGGACGCGTTTACCGCGCGGAGTGTTCCGGCATCGAGCTGCGCGAGGAGATCCGCCGGGAGTTCCCTGGTCTGTCCGTCGTATGCGGACGCATTTAATCTGTTTGTGTTTAACCAGCTGACATCCTCACACTCTGCGAAGAGCTCTGCCGGATGGTTTACGAGAAATGATGCGCGGCGGCTGCCCGGTTCTCCGGTAAAGAGCCAGGTGAGCGTTGTCCCTGCTGCCGGTTTCTCCGTTTTTTCATATGGCAGATCGCCGTGCGCGGACGCACAAAACATGTCTCCGATTTTATAATAGGTTACCATAATTTCATTCCCCCTGATTTCCATATTTTACTGCCATGCACCAAAGCCATTCAGGTCTGCTGACCTTACGGCTTTGATACATTTCAGACAGCGTTCAGCATTTTATCCCTTGATCATAAACTCTTTCATCCTCCACAGCGTCTCCAGATCATTCTCCAGATATACTGACGCCGCCAGGTTCTCATCGTACTCCATACAGCTTCCCTTATCCGGGCAGAGCGGCAGGATGACGGCCTCGGAGAGGCGTGAAAGGGTAAGGTTTTTCGCGTACATTTTCCGGTATTCCGCCTCAAGGACCTGGAAAAGATCCCTGGAATTCTCGATACAGCAGGCCGAGAACTCCACAAGCGCCTCCCGGCTGCAGCCGGAAAGTCTCGGCGTCGCGTAGGGCAGGATCATGTTGATGGACGGCTGAAGTCCCGCAACCTTCATCTCCTCACGGCGCACGGTATCGCCACCGATAAACGGATACAGTGTGGATTCCACGAACCACTGGCGCAGGTTCGGCATCGAGTAGATGCTCTCCACCGGCACCTTCAGGCACTGCATCAGGTCGCGGCCGTAGCCGGACAGGACGCCCACGACGACCTTCTTGATCGGGATCCCGTCTTCCCTGAGCTGCGGAACGAGCACCTGGAGCCGGTTCGCCGTGTGGACGAGGTCATCCACTAGGATCACCGGCCGGTCGAAGGACTTGATGGTCTCGATCTGGCTTTTTAACGGTGAGTAGTACGGGAACGGCTCGATCGTAAAGCTGTTCAGATCCGGCTCATAAACCTTATCGGTATGCAGCGTCTTCGTCACGGTATTCGGCACAACCTTTCCACGCAGGATCTTACCGAACGGAACGCACATGTTCTTTCCGAGTCTTCTCGGCACCAGCGGCTCTCTCGGAACATCGTTGAGCGCCGTGATCCGGTCCACAAGACGATGATACATGATGCCGGATGATAAGGACAGTACAAGATTTCCCGGATACAGCTTCGTCATAGCGATCTGAAGCTTTTTGTGGTTTTTCTCCACAGCATCCAGAACCGCCGGATTGCTGGCAAACGGCTCCTTGATCGTAGTATCCAGGTTATGCAGGAACATTAACGGCTCATGCATGTCGACCATGTAGATCGTCCGCTTGTCGTTCTCGTCCGCCATATGCGGACGGATAAAGCCCTGTCTCTCCAGCACGTACACGACCTCTTTCGTCGCTGTGCCGCGCTCCGCGACAAACAATGCGAAACTGTAGTTTTTCTCCAACTCTTTCGCCAGCACTTCAACGAGAAGCTGCTGCGGGGCATCGCGGATCACCCCGCTGTCCCCTGTGCCGTCCTCTCTCGCATAGATGCCTGTGATCAGAAGGATCTCCCGGCTGCTCTTTCCGCGAACCAGGTTTGCCAGCTCCATATCCTTTAAGACGCCGAACAGATCCTCGTTTCCGATCTCCCGGTAGCTCACAAAGCCCGCCGGGCGCTCACCTTCCACGGTATTTCTTAAGATCAGCAGGCGGTCATTCTCCACCTGGATCTTTGTCAGGATCGCCTGGGCGTCCGGATGTCCGTAGAGAACGGTGTTTCCAAGCTCGTCCAGTACCTCACGGTCCCTGCCCGCCGCGTTCTCGAAGGCGATAGCTTTCGCCCGTAAGATCGGCTTGAATTCCGGCTCGCGCAGGTACATGCCCTTGTGGTAAATGTATTCCTGGACTACCGGATCGATGAGGCTGGAAATATCGCGGTGGTTATCAATATTTTCACGGATCTTCGTGGAGCTGATATCCTCCAGCTCCTGCGGGAGCTCCAGCTGCACGACTTTTCCGGTGATCTGCTCGTAAACCTCCGTCGGATGTGCCTCACCAGGGCGCCGGAAGACGATGTGGTTGAAGGAATGGATGGAATTCTCCTCCGGATCCTTCTTGTAGGAGCTTGCGTTGTGGATCACGTCGGATCCCACAACGATATAGAGTTCTTCCGTCGGGAACATCTCCTTCAGCCTCCGCAGATCCGCCGGATTCGCGATATTTACCGGCGTGTTGTCCGGGAACAGATGGACATAAAACTCGTCCGCGATGGACATGTTTACGATCTGGCGGCGCACCAGATGCGGCTGGGTCTTCTTTGACCAGGAAAACTCATCAATGGCAAGAAATACGGTAAAGTCGAGCTCCTGGATCTTCTTGGCGATCTCCTTGTGGGATAAGGTAAACGGGTCAAAGGTTCCCGGGAAAAACGCGATCTTCTCCCGCGTCCTGGTCTCCACCAGACCGCCGAACAGCTGGTAGCGGGAGATAAAGCGGTCGATATGGGACAACGTCGCCGCGCGGTAGTAGAGGCTCAGCTCGCCGCCCTTATTCTCATTTAACAGGAACAGGAGTTTCTTTGCGCAAAGGGAAAACATCCTGCTCTTGTCCCGCTCCGCAAGAATCTGGGAACCGAAAATATGCTGTCCTATGACAAGCAGTGCCTCCTGGCGGACCTGCTCCCGGTAGTTTGCAAGGCAGCTTAAGATCAGGCCGAGAAGCTTCATGCGCCGCTCCTCCGATACCTCCTCCGGCTCCTGGAAACGGACCGTATATCTCGAGTAGCATTCCAGAAGGACTCCCAGCGTATCAAGAGCAACGGAGACGATCCGCTCGTTTCCGTTCGCCAGCAGGATGTGCAGTCGCTCGATCATGTCATCAAGCTGTTCCGGCGGCAGCCATAAGGCGAACTCGCCGAGGTATTCCGGAATGTATTTGGAGAACTCGTACTCTCCCACTTCCAGTCCCTTTAAGAGTTCCACCGCGATCTCGTTTCTCTGGTCTGTTGCCAGCAAATGGGCAAGACGCAGGAGCGCGCGGCCCGCGTCATGGCGGACACCGACCTGCTCGCTGACCTTAATAAGGTTCGAAAAGTGCGCGCAGATGTGGAGCAGGTGATCCCTCTTTCCGTGATCGACCTGATCCGCAAGAAGCTTGATATTTACGGACTTCAAGATCCACGGGGTCGCGGATTTTAAGTTTTCAAGGAAGATATCGCTGACCACATCGTGTCCATAGAGAACTTCCCGCTGGGCAGTGGTGTCCAGGCGCAGGTTCGTATAGATCCGGTACTGTAAGAATAACAGCGTGATCGTCCTCGGATTGATCCGGTGTGCCGCGTCGCAGGCGATCTCGTAGCAGGCGCTTTCCGGCGGCACCGCCTGGGTCAGAACCTTTAAGACGCGGACGGCCGCGATCTGCACCTTCTCATCCGGGTCGTCCATATGGCTGATGGCAAAGCGGATCAGCTGCTCCAGACGGTCTCCTTTGCTGCAGAGGTCCAGCGGCAGGGAAAAAATGCAGTCCAGCAGGTAAAATACCGGGTCTCCCACCAGCCGGTGATGGCCGTCAAACCACTTCACGAACACGGTAAACAGCTCTTCCCGGACCTTCTCAGAGCTTCGCTCCATAGCGGATACCATGATAAATTTTAAGGAGTTCTGGATCCTGTGCTTCTGCTGGATCGTCAGGCGGTAGTCCGGACACACCAGCTGTCCAAGGTATTCCTCCCAGAGTGTCAGAGCCGTCTTGTCATCCGGGTCCGGCATGTTTTTCGGCAGCTCCTTCCGGTAACCGGCATTGAAATCTGCGAACATTTTTCCGATCAGTGCCGCCGCCTGTCTGCGGATATCGCCCTCACGGTTTAAGAGGAGCTCGTACAGGAAGCTGATGGTCTGCTCTTTCTGGCGGTGGTTCAGGTGGATCGAATATTCGTTGAACATGTTTAAGTAGGCGCGGACATTCTTCCAGTCTTTTTCGCTCCGGGCCGCCTCCAGGATGTTTCCGAACTGGCGCTCGGTGCCGAGGCGGTGCATGACATCGATGTTATGCTCGATTCCCCAGAATACGAAGGAGCGGACCACCTGTTTTCCACTCTGTACGACAATATCCACCGGCTGCTCCGCCGGATCCGGGTTTCCTGTCAGATCCACATCCACGCCTTTGGAACGCATGTAACGCTCGAATTCGTAAAGGCGGGAGTAAACGACGCGGTAGCGGTTCCGTTTTGCCTCATCCACATTGTCGAGTTTTGAGAGGATGACGTCAAAGGAATCTTTTAAGGTGTAGATCTTCGTGATCTCGCGGCCATCCTCGCCGCGCATCTGTTTTACGCGGAAATCGGCGTAAATCAGAACCAGGGACTCCACAGAGATATTGTCGAGCTCCAGATCCCAGGTGGAATGGTTCGCGGCAATGTGGCCGATTCCTTCCATATTGTAGGCGGTAAACCACTGGTTCGTATAAAAATAGTGAAGGTACGGAACCCGCTCATCCGGCTTACAGCCAAATTTTCCGAGGTCATGTCCCGCTGCTGCGCCCGACGCCAACGCCAGGTCAATTGGCACCCCCGCCTCATAAAGCCCCCGGGCTGCCACCATCGCAACATAGTGGACACCCGCGATATGTCCCAGCGTCTCGAACGGGGTCGCCTCACGGTTTAACCGCATCATCTCGTATATGTACTGATCACGGAACTCACGGATAAAGTGGGCATACTCACCGGCACGCTCAAAACCGGCATATTCTTCTTCTGTCAGAAAGCGGAAATCATCATATGGATCGAACGGCAGAACCTTCCGTTCTTCATCAAAGAAGTACTGGAGAACATTCAGGAAATAGAGCGCAGACGGCGCATAAGGAGCTGCGGACACAGCGAAATCCGCATCCGGGTACAGAATGTGGGTCGAATATTTATAAGCGAAGGAAAGCCATCCCTCCTCCGGTTCATTGCTGAGTTTTTCCATATCTACGCGGCAGAATTCCAGAATCTCCGCGCAGGAAAAACGTCTTGTTACCGGGAATGCCTTCTCGAAGATCACTTCCCAGCGGTCTTTATCAAAGAGCTGCTGCATGCTGCGGCGGCTGAGACCGATCTTTTTTAAAAATTCTTTGTCTGACAGACGGTTTCCAAGCTCTGTCACAAGGTGGCGGATGTGTCTGTTATACATGGATATACCTCCATTTCGAGGATGTTAAGGGCGGACTGCGCGGAAATTTCTGTCCTGCCGCTGTATCGGTTTCCGGATTAATCCAGGAACATCGGACGGGCTGGGGAGAGTTTTCCGGCTGTCCACAATTATAAGACCAGTATAAACATTTCCTGAGGTGTTTTCAAGAAATTTTCTTTTCAGATCGTGCACCGATGATTTTTCTTTTCAGATCGTGCTTGGATCGTTTCTTTTCACATCATACTCGAACCGCGGCTGGTAAAAGAATCTGTCACTTTGCACTTGACAGTTGATGTATCTGATGGTATTATTTCAGTAACAATTATCATTATTATTGTTTATTTGATCTCTACACTCCGGAAAGGAGGTGCACCATGAAAGCATTAAAATTCAGCCGCCAGCGTGAATCTATCCGGGAATGTCTGAAAAACCGCAAGGATCATCCTACCGCGGATGCCGTCTATGTGACGATCAGCAAAGATTACCCGAAGATCAGTCTGGGAACTGTATACCGCAACTTAAATCTTCTGGCAGATATGGGCGAGATCCAGCGTTTTTCCAGCGGAGACGGATCGGAACATTTCGATTATAATACCGATCCCCATTACCACTTTGTGTGCAAGGCCTGCGGGGCGATCATCGATATGCCTCTGGATCTGGTCTGTGACACTTCGGACCTTCTCACCGCTCCGTTCCCGGGACGGGTTGATTCCCACACGGTTTTCTTTTACGGTGAATGCGAGGACTGCCTGAAAAAGAAAAACGAAAAAGTTTAAAATTCTATTGACATTCGTTGTCAATTAGAATATAATAACGATAACAGTTACTATTATTTAGATCAACTGACCGGATTACGATCCGTCAGTGACTATCTTTCAAAAGAACTGTGATCCATATTACAACCGTCAATTGATCAGGGATCTCTATATTTCAAGATCCCTGACCCCTGATAAAATTTTAAAAAGGAGAAAAATACTATGAAGAAATTTGTATGTTCTGTATGTGGTTATGTATACGAGGGCGAGGCTGCTCCGGAGAAATGTCCGCAGTGCGGCGCACCGGCTTCCAAATTCGTTGAGCAGAGCGGCGAGATGAACTGGGCTGCTGAGCATGTAGTTGGTGTTGCACAGGGCGTTAGCGAAGATATCCTTGCTGATTTAAGAGCTAATTTCCAGGGTGAATGTTCTGAGGTTGGTATGTACCTCGCTATGGCAAGAGTTGCTCACAGAGAAGGTTATCCGGAGATCGGTCTTTACTGGGAGAAGGCAGCTTACGAAGAAGCTGAGCACGCTGCTAAATTCGCAGAGCTCCTCGGCGAAGTTGTTACAGACAGCACAAAGAAGAACCTCGAGATGAGAGTTGAGGCTGAGAACGGCGCTACTGCCGGTAAGACAGACCTCGCTAAGAGAGCAAAAGCTGCTGGTCTTGATGCGATCCATGACACCGTTCACGAGATGGCAAGAGACGAGGCTAGACATGGTAAGGCATTTGCTGGTCTCTTAAAGAGATATTTCGGCTAATTTTTGAAGAAAATAGTTAAAATTAAACTGGAGCGGCTTGTTTTTTCAGGCCGCTCCAGTTATAATGAAGTCAGAAAGGTACTCGGATATACGTTCGATGCCCTCAGTATGTTATAGTATAAAAAGAACTAGCAAGTTACTGTGGTAGGTAGGATGCTAGTTCTTTTTGTCTCTATGGTTATCGATGTATGACAATGCTGAAAATATAACTAGTAATAATGTTAGGACTTCCATTGTATTCATACGCCATCACCCCCTTTACGATCAGAGGGCACCAGACATCAGAAACGCATCCCCGCTTTCCGCTCCATTACAGGATAATTTTACCATATAAGTCGACGGATGTCGATTGAACTATTTGGTCACTTTCTAATCGCGTTCTTCTTGCGCATATTTCACATAATCTTCAAAGAATTCCCTCACATGTCCATTTTGGTTCTCTTTATGGCATAAGGCATAAAAACATCTGGAGATATACGGCGGAGCAAATTCTTTCATCTTAATTTTCTCATATCGCACCAGACGCACAAATGCCGGTACAAGTCCAAATCCGAGATTTGCGTTGACCATCATAAGCTTTGTATTATAAGAATTCACATGAATGATATCCCTGAATTTAAACGCTGTTCGGAAATGATCCGCAATCTGTGAAACACTTCCCTCGTACATGGTGATCATAATCTCATTCTTCAGATCTTCCGATGTTACAGCAGTTCGTTCTGCCAACGGATGTTCACGATTCAAAATAATCTTCCATGGCTTATCATAAATCAACTCCATGTCAACATTTTCCACCGGATATCCCGACAGGAACTGATCACTTGTCACAATAATATCGAGCAGTCCCTGCTCAAACCGTTTCAGCAATTCCCGATAACTATACTGCAGACAGGTAATCCGCACATCCGGATGTGCCATAACATACTGGCCAAGAAATGTATCTAAAAGCTCATCTTCATAGATTCCAACACCAATTTTCAATGATCTCGCATATCCCTGCTCCACATTCTGCACCAACCGCACCGTCGATTCATAAACATCCAGAAGTTTCTGCGCCTGAACATAGAACTCACTTCCCGCATCTGTAAGAATTACCTGATGATTGTCGCGATAAAAGAGCCGTACCCCGAGTTCTTCCTCAAGTCCACTAATCTTCCGGCTCATGGATGTCTGCGTCATGTGCTCTTTTTCAGCAGCTTTCGTAAAATTCAGGCATTCCGCCAGACTGATAAAGCATTTTACATTGTCTAAATTCAAACTTCCACCTCCGTTAGACAAACTTTTTTTTGCATAACGCGACACTTTTCTTTCATTTCCATTTTGTGCACTCTGATGCTACAATAATTTCATCGAAAGCCGGCCGGTTTGCAAGTGAAAACATATGTATTTGTAAAGGAGACTGAATTTATGACAAATTATATCAGAAAAATGAGTGGAAAGCAATATATGAAGCGCCTTGCCGAGAACCCAACCGTCATCATCCCGACTGGTGCATGTGAGATCTATGGACCGCAGCTCCCAATGGGAAGTGACCTGATCGCAGCTAAAAGAATTGCTGAACTTGTGGCTGAAAAGACCGGTGCGCTGATTGCTCCGACGATTGAAGCCGGCGAATCCTCCGCACTCGCTTCTTTCCCATGCACATTCGCAATGCCAAGAAAGATCCTGGAAGACTGGCTTGACTGGCTTGTCGGAAAACTGATCAAAGACGGGGCCAAGAATTTCGTTTTCATCACAGGTCATGCAGGAAATGTTGATACTGTAAACTACATCGGTAAGAAATATATGAATGAGCATGATATCAAGCTCGTCCAGATCGACTGGTGGAGATTTACAAATGCAAACGGAAGTGATATCTTCCAGTACAGCGGCCAGATGGCTCACGGACACGCAAGTGAGTGCGGCACATCCGTATTTATGTACCTTTTCCCGGAATTAGTAGACATGGACGAACTCTCCAGAGTAGAACCGCTTCCGGCGAGCGAATTCCCGGATTTCATTGGTTTCCAGAGATTCACTGAGAAAACACCGAACGGAACCATCGGCGATGCTACCGTCGCTACAAAAGAAAAAGGTGAAAAGATTGTCACCCGCTGTGTAGACCGAATCGTTTCCTATATGGAGAAAAAATTCTAAGCTTACCCAAAATCACACGCCTTACCTTACAAGGGGGATACTACTATGGCAGAAACCATGACTCTAACAACTGTTTTAATCGATATTTCGACTATCAGTACGCTGCTTTTTGTGGGCTTTCTGATCCGTCAGAAAATACCATTCTTTTACAAATACTATATTCCAACTTCTTTAATCGCAGGTATTTTAGGACTGCTCCTCGGTCCTCAGGTCCTCGGACAGTTCTCCCCGATCCACCTACACTTCAGCCAGTGGATTTCACAGTGGACAAATTTCCTGTTCGCATTTATCTTTACGACATCGTTCCTTGGAACTTCCACCGGAAAATTCGGACGTGATGTACTTTCTACCACCTGTGTAACTGGCGCTGTATTTATGGCACAGATTCTCGCAGGACTTGGAATCGCTTTTCTCCTCTCCAAGTTCATGAGCAATGTTCCTTACGCAATGGGATTCCTTCCGGTATCCGGTTTCTATGGCGGACACGGTTCTGCCGGTATCATGGGCGGCTGCTTCGCTACTGAAGGCTGGGAGGACGCTACCGGTATCGCTCTGACATACGCAACCACCGGTATGTTCATGGCGGTGATCGGCGGTATGTGGATTATCAACTGGGGCGCTAAAAAAGGTTATACAAGAAAGCAAATGAGTTCCGTCAACCTCGACCAGAAAGATATCACCGGTATCGTACCGAAGGAAGAGCGCAAATCCATGGCAACTGCAATTTCCAGTTCCTCCGTTATCGATCCTCTGGCATTCCAGATGATGATTGTCGGAACAATTATTGCAATTTCCCATATTCTCCGCGAGGCGATCATTAAAGTATTCCCGTTCTGGAGCAAAATCCCGCTCTACACCATGTGTCTGATCATGGGTGCGATTATTGGTATTGTTTTAAGCAAGACAAAATATAACCAGTACATTGACCGTGGAAGCATGAAACGTATTTCCGGTGTCGCTCTTGAATACGTAATCGCTATGAATGTTGCGACCATCAAATTAAGTGTTCTGGCTTCCTTCCTGGTTCCAATCCTCGTTACTTCTATCGCAATCACCATTCTCACAGCGGTCATCTGTATCATTCTTGCCAAGAAGTGGTATGGAAAGGACTGGTTTGAAATGGCAATGGGCGCTTACGGACAGTGTACAGGAAGTCTGGCTACCGGTCTTCTCTTAATCAAGGTTCTTGACCCGAACGGTGATACACTTGCCGCAGAGAGTGTTTCCGGTTCCAGTACTCTCGGTTCCTTCTGGCAGCAGCCGTATAACACGATCGGCCCTATGCTGATCCTCTCCAGCCCGCTGCTCACGACTCTCGGAACCGCTGGATTCCTCATCGCATTTCTGATCGTCGGCACCGTATTATTTGGACGCACTGTAAAGAAAGCATAATTTATGAGTAAAGTAAACGAACTGATCCAACAATATACAGATGATGCCATTGAGATCCGGCGTCATATCCACCGCCATCCGGAGTTGTCCATGGAGGAAAAAAACACAACGGAATTCATAAGTCAGCAGCTTCTCAAATATGGCATTGAAATTTCCGATATCCCGTTTAAATCTGGTGTTCTCGGTATTTTAAAAGGCGGGGAGGATGGACATATCATTCTTCTCCGTGCCGACATTGATGCACTTCCGATGGTCGAAAAATCAGGACTTCCCTTTGCTTCAGAAAATACCGGCGTCTGCCACAGCTGCGGACATGACATCCATACGACCTCCCTGCTGTTGGCTGCACGGGTTTTAAGTTCCCTTCGCGATGAACTTAAAGGAACGGTTCTGTTCCTGTTCCAGCCTGCCGAAGAACGCTTAAGCGGATCTCAGATGGTTATTGATTCCGGCGTTTTTGAAAATTATCACCCGGATTTCGCTGTCGGTCTTCATTGCTGGCCGGACATTCCGGCGGGAACCATCGGCATCCGCCGCGGCTCCTTTATGGCTTCCTCTGACACAGTAAAGCTCACGATCCGCGGAAAAGGCGGACACGGCGCACACCCCCACAAGAGCATCGATCCGGTCATGACATCCGCATACATTCTAACGGAGTTACAGACCATTATTTCGAGAACAATCGCACCTCTCGATTCCGCAGTCCTCACCATCGGAAAGATCACCGGCGGTACTGCAGCCAACATTATTCCTGACGAAGTCGTTATGGAAGGAACTGTGCGCACTGTCAGCAACGAGACCCGTGCCCTGATGGAAGAAAAGATCCGGCAGATCGTTTCCCACGGCGCTGCGGCCATGGGGGCAGAATGCGACATTGTTTACCAGAAAGGCGTCCCTGCCGTTGTCTGCGACAACCATGTTGTGGATCTCATTGAGCAGGCGGCTGCTGAAGAACTCGGCGCTGACCATGTAGTCACTCTCGCCACTCCATCCATGGGATCTGAGGATTTCTCCAGATACCTTGAAAAAGTTCCGGGCGCTATGTTCCGGATTGGAACAAGAAATGATGATCCGGCGTCTTCCCGCCCACTGCACAATGCCGGAATCGTGTTTGATGAACAGGCGATTACCTCAGGTGCATCCGTTTTCGCGGGACTTGCGCTGAGATACCTGCATTGATATACCATCTCATACCCCTCTTGCATCCAGGGCACAGGTGTACGCCAGAAGTTCAGAATTATCCGGACTTTACCTGATGCCCCTATATATGAAGAAGAGCGCTCCGCCAGGGCCGCTCTTCTTCGTCTTATTGTATTCTATTTACCAATCAGTTTTTTCACATCTTCTAACGACATCCCATGCTCTTTCGCAATCTTTGCAAGGTCTTCATATTCCAGCTTTCCACGAACTACACCGTAGCCTTCGGAAACCTTCTCCCGGACCACGCCGTATGGTGTTTCATGTTCCTTCATGGTTCTTGTCAGGGTATAGCGTTTGCTGATACTCTCACGAATGCCAAGCGTTGTTGTGTGCTTAAAGAGCAGAGATACCATCTTTTCTTTGTCATTGCAGCGGCACATGCAGGTTAAAAGGATTCCCGGGCGGCTCTTCTTCATGCCGATCGGGATCGTGTAGACCTCAAGGGCACCTGCGGCAAAGAGGATCTCCTGAACGAAGCCGAGGGCTTCCGGAGTCATATCATCGAGATTACAGGAGAGCTCTGCCACTTCACTTCCTGTCTCCTCCGTTTCACCAAGGAGAACACGGACACAGTTGGCACGTTCAAAGTCTTTCTTTCCCATACCATAACCGATCGCTGAGGTCCGCATGACCGGCATTTCCTTAAATTCTGTCACAAAGTGCTTTAAAAGTGCCGCTCCGGTCGGGGTACAGAGTTCTCCTTTGATGACTCCGCTGTAAATCGGAAGTCCCTGTAAAATAAAGGCTGTCGCAGGTGCCGGAACCGGAAGGATTCCGTGGGCACAATGGACATTTCCGCTTCCGACATGGATTGGGGATGCGATAACCTTTTTCGGAGCGATCATGTGCATTAAGAGGCAGACTCCGGCGATATCTGCGATGGCATCTGCAGTGCCGACCTCGTGGAAGTGGATCTCCTCGACGGTCTTTCCATGGACATGGGATTCCGCCTCGGCGATCAGGCGGTAGACTGCCACGATGTCGGTTTTTACCTCTTCCGGGAGGTTTAAGTGCTCGATAATGTGAGAAATGCCCGCCATGCTGGCATGATGGTGGTGGGTATGGTCATGTCCGCAATCATGATCGTGGTCATGGGTGTGGGTGTGCTCGTGAATGGTCTGCTCTGCTGCTAATTCTGCCAGTTCATGGGAATGGTGATGTGCTTCATGGCTATGGTCATGATGGTCACCTTCATGGTCGTGGTGATGATCATGGGTATGATGACTGTCTTCATGGTCATGAGTATGATGGTGATCTTCATCATGATCATGATCGTGATGATGCTCATGCCCCTGCAGATCAACATCCACACTCTCCTCTTCTTCCCCATGGATCGTCACTTTCATATGCGTCCCGGTGATCCCACACTTTACTGACGGTTCTGCCTCAACAGAAAGCCCCGGCAGGCCCATTTCGTTCATCATCTTCAAAAATCTCTCTTTATCCGGGCAGATTTCGTAGAGAGATGCCATCAGCATATCTCCGGCAGCGCCCATTCCACAGTCAAAATATAATGTCTTCATATCATTTCCACCTCATTTAAAAATTACGCAAATTATTTTCTTGCATTTCACCCGCTGCTGGCATCTTCCTCCAGATGCACAACAGATCGGACTGATTTTCGAGTTTTTATCCACGCATATGGTTCATCATACTCGCCAGATACCCGGCTCCAAATCCATTGTCGATATTCACAACGCTGACACCGCTGGCGCAGGAATTCAGCATGGAGAGCAGTGCTGACACGCCGCCGAAGGACGCTCCGTATCCGATGCTGGTCGGCACCGCGATCACCGGGCAGTCGGCGAGACCACCGATGACGCTGGCAAGGGCGCCTTCCATACCCGCGATTGCGATGATCACGCGGGCATTCATGATGGAGTCCATGTGGGAAATCAGGCGGTGAAGTCCCGCGACACCCACGTCATAAAGACGTTCCACCTGATTCCCCAGAGCCTCCGCCGTGAGTGCCGCCTCCTCCGCAACCGGAATATCACTGGTTCCGCCCGTCGCCACAACGATCGTCCCAACGCCATCTTTTTCCGGAAAGCTTCCGCAGATTGCAACCTTCGCTTCCTTAAAATATTGATATCCGCTGCCGGTCGGATACAGTTCTGCCAACAGCTGCTCCGTCTCCCGGCTCTTTTCCTCGTCAACACGGGTAATCAGGATCGTCTCCTGCCCCCGCTTTTTCATTGCCTCCACGATTCCGGCGATCTGTTCCGGAGTTTTTCCCGCGCCGTAGATCACTTCCGCCGCACCCTGACGCAGCTTCCGGTGAGTATCCAGTTTCGCGAATCCCAGATCATCGTATCCTGCTGCCGTAAACGGCTCTTTCTTCAGTTCCAGAACGGCGTTATCCACAGACAACTCGCCCGCCGCCACCTTTTTCAACATTTCGCGTATATCTTCCATGTATAATAAAATTCTCCTTTTTCCAAAAAGTGCCGCTGCTCATGTCCGCACCGGCGCAGCCGTCTGCCGCCATCTGAATTTTCGTGCAGATACAGCCGCTGAAAGCTTCCCTGACTTCCAGGTGCGCGGTACACGGCAACAAAAAAGCCATGAAAAGAGCAGCCCGTCGTTCTGACCGGCTTTCTGCTCCCTTCATGGCAACGATTCTAATCTTATCTTATTTTTGCGGCACGGCTCCTCCATGTCTATATCCTGTATCGCATACCGTCCGATCATTTATTCTCCGACCGTATTTCTAAGTGTACCGATTCCTTCAATAATACACTCCACAACGTCCCCGGTCTCAAGGAATTTCGGCGGAACGAATCCCATGCCGACTCCTGCCGGTGTTCCTGTTGCGATGATCGTTCCTGCTTTTAGTGTCATGCCCTGTGTAAGTTCACAGATCACTTCCTCGATTCCATGGATAAAGAGCCCTGTATTGGAATTCTGGCGTAGTTCTCCGTTTACTTTTGACTGGATCTTTAACACTGGCGGAAACGCAGTGGAATCCGCAGTCATGATACACGGACCGAGCGGTGTAAATCCGTCCAGACTCTTTCCGAAATACCACTGCTTATGTTCCGTCTGCACCTCTCTTGCGCTGACATCATTCATGATCGTATAGCCGAAAATATAGTCCTTTACTTCGCCAGGTTTTACGTCTTTTGCGTCTTTTTTGATAATAACGGCAAGCTCTGCCTCATAATCCAGCTGATTTGTCAGATTCTTATGTGCCGGAATGATTCCATCGGGATCATTCGTGCGGTTCACGCGTTTTGAGAAATAGATCGCTTTCTCCGGTTTCTCAAATGCACGTTTTTCAAATCTCGCAGATTCCTCCGCGTGATCCATATAGTTGATTCCCAGGCAGATAATATCCTGATCCGGCTCCGCGATCGGAGATACGACCCGGATCTCGTCCACTGGGGCCGCTCCCATAACATCACCCGGGGCTTTCTTTGAAATATAATCCAGCATTTCCATCTCAGACGGTCCCGCTTCACGGATCAGGTCCTTCATGGACCGATATTCCATTCCCGCAGCAGAAACCGGATAAACCCAGGTTTCATCCTCATTTAATACACCTAAAAAAGATCTTTTGTCTACTTCATATGCCAATAATTTCATAACCGCTCCTTATGGGATATATTTCAGTTCAAAAATCCCGTTACACGTTATTATAGTACAAATCAAAAAGTGAGACAAGAATAAATTGACAATTGAAGGGGCAGAACTGCTGAACAGGTACTGACAATTTACAAATTTCATCTTGTAACCACACGGTATCCCCTTTATAATAAAAGTTGATACAGTCAGACGGCATCTGCCTCTGTATTGTACAGAATTTTCAGTTCGGAAAATTCCAACCTGTGTCCAACAACAAACAGCAAAACTCACGAAAGGGTGTATCTGATTATGGAAAAGATCACAAGCTTCACTGTCAATCATCTGAAACTGATTCCCGGTGTTTATGTTTCCCGAAGGGACATTGCCGGAGACAGCCATGTTACGACCTTCGATATCCGTATGACCCGTCCGAACTTTGAGCCGGTTATGAACACTGCCGAGGTCCATACGATCGAACATCTCGGCGCAACCTTCTTAAGAAATCATCGTCTTTACAAAGATAAAGTTCTCTACTTCGGTCCGATGGGATGTCGCACCGGATTCTACCTGCTTCTCTCCGGCGATTATGAGTCTGCGGACATCATCCCGCTGCTTCAGGAGATGTTCCTCTTTATCCGCGATTACGAAGGTGAAGTTCCGGGTGCCGCTGCCCGCGACTGCGGAAACTACCTTGACATGAACCTCCCGATGGCAAAATATCTTGCCGGAAAGTTCTATGATGAGGTACTTGAGGATATCCGCGAGGAACAGCTTGTTTATCCGGAATAATCAACACCGGGCGCAGATTCCGACAAGCGCAGATTCTGGCAGACACTGATCCCGACAGGAACAAAACAAATATGTGTAATTTTCTTATATCATGCAAAATCCCCATCCTTCAGGCCGATGTCTCTATCTTCTGACCTGTGATGGGGATTTTTTCAGCTATTTTTCCGAAAAGCTCTCAAGGATCACGATCCCGCGCGGCGGTACCGCCAGCATCATCTGGTTTTTCGGAACTTTACCGGTTCCATCCGTTGGAAGGTCGGCCGCATCCGGGTCGCCCGTATTGCAGATCACACGCCACTTTGCTCCCTTCGGGAGATGCGGAAGTCCAAACATATGCGGCTCCCAGTGCATGTTATAGGCTACATAGAAGTTCGCGTCATCACTCCCGTCCGGGCGTTTCGCGTAGGCACCCCAGTAGAGGATCCCGAACTGGCGGCGGAAATTTTCAAACTCCGGCTTCCAGGCGTTTTCCCCGTGATAGGACACATCCGGTCGTCCACAGGACTTATAATCCATGATCCGCGGTTCCCGGTCCATATGGAACATCTTGTGGGCTTTCCGGAAGGCAATGAGGCGTTTCACAAAGTCTACCTGATCCTTGTGGGTCTCCAGAAGCTTCCAGTTTAACCAGGAGACCGCATTGTCCTGACAGTAGGCGTTGTTGTTTCCGTCCTGACTGTTCCCGAACTCGTCGCCCGCCATGAGAAGCGGAACACCCTGACTTAAAAACAGGAGCAGATACGCATTCTTTAAGAGCTGTTTCCTCAGCTCCACGATTTTTTTCTTTCTCGTCGGACCTTCCGCGCCGCAGTTCCAGGAATAGTTGTAGTCGCTTCCGTCCCGGTTCTCCTCGCCGTTTTTTTCGTTGTGCTTCCGGTCATAGGAGACGGTATCCATCAGCGTAAAGCCGTTGGTGTTCGCCATATAATTGATCACGGCATATTCCATCGGATTTCTGCGGTTCCGGAACTCAAAGGCCGACAACATTCCCTCATCGCCCTTTAAGAACCGGCGCATGTCCTCCATGAACTGCATGTTGTACTCCGCGAGGTTCTTCTCCTCCACGGAAACCACGCCGTCCCCCGGCGTAATATAGCCCTGCTTCGGGCGGCGGTTCATGACCTCATTCCAATTTTCCGCAAAGAGCTTCGTCCGCCTTAAGAACGGATCCTCCGCAGCCAGGGAGAGATCCGGGAATCCTGACAGGTGAAAGCCGTCCACATGGTACTCTTCCGCCCAGTACCGGAGTACAGACAATATCTCCCCCGGAAGCTCTTTTCCGGTAAAATAGATCTCCGGGATGCACTCGATCCCGGCCTTATGTAATTCTTTTACCAGTGTCTTAAACTCACACTCCGCCGACATCTCCCCATGGGACGCGTACGCCGACTTTACTGCATAGAGGTAGGACGGGCCATACCCCCAGTAGTTTAAGTATCCTGTTGGTTCCGGCTTCGCGTCGTGGAATCCGCTCCCGGAGGCTGACATCATAATCTCATCAAACTCCGTCACCGGCATCAGCTCCACCGCTGTGATCCCAAGATCCTTTAAATATGGAATCTTCCCAACGACACCGGCATACGTTCCGCGGGCAGATACCCCGGAGGACGCATGTGCCGTAAATCCCCTGACATGGAGTTTGTAGAGGATCGTTTCTGCATAAGGGGTTTCCGGGTTTACATCATCCTCCCAGTCAAACTCCTCCGACAGTATCCTGCCACGCACCGGTTTTCCGGCACGTTTCCGGTCTGCCCATTTCTCCCGGCCTGTGATGACGCGCGCATTAGGATCTGTCACAATTTTTCCATCTATCATGAAATTATATTCAAATGATGCAAAATCTGTCCGATCCAGTGCCAGTTCCCACACATCTCCCATCCGGTATTTCGGATCAAACGGGATCTCCTCGCATGGCTTTTTCTCTCCTGGCCTGTACAAGAGCAGCCGAACCTCCCCGGCACGTCCCTGTACAAGGATGTGGACGCCGTTCTCTTCCTGCGTGACACCAAGTGGATACAGGATTCTGTTTCTGTTTCGATATTCTGCCATTCTAAAATCCCCCGTTTTCCCTGACATATTCTATTTTACTGATTTTAACAACGATTACCTGCTGTCCCGAGTTTCCGATGATCAACATCAGTAAAAATATATTTTTGAACAACTGCCGCTCTGGCCTTTTCCTGCTGCCAGATTCTCGCATAACCAGCACAACAAATACACAATTCCACTGACAGTTATCATATTACCTGTTCTTCTGCGCCTCGATCTGCTCCGCCAGATCGTTTAAGTATACCCAACGATCCATCTTTTCTTCGAGTTGCGCTTCCTTCTCTTCTTTTTCTTTCATAAGCTCATTGAGCTTTGTAAAGTTTGTCGCGGACGCCTCGATCTCCTTTTCCAGGTTCTCCACCGCCTCTTCCAGCTGCGCGATATCGTCCTCGATGGTGTCCCACTCTCTCTGCTCTTTGTAGCTGAATTTCAGCTTCTTTTCTCTCGGCTTCCCGTTTCCGCGGGATGCGCTGTCTGTCTCAGCCGCGTCATTTCCCTTATCCGCAGACTTCTTCGCTGCCGCCGGATTCTCCGCCGCGCTCTCCGCAAGCTTCGCTTCCCGCTCTGCCTTCGCCGCCTGATAGTCCGTAAATCCGCCCTCGTACTGTTGGAGCTTTCCGTCTCCCTCAAAAGCGAAAATCCTGCCGACCACGCGGTCCAGAAAATACCGGTCATGGGATACCGTGATGACGATCCCCTGAAAGCTGTCAAGATAGTCTTCCAGGATCATCAGCGTCTGGATATCAAGGTCATTCGTCGGCTCGTCCAGAATCAGGACATTCGGTGCGCTCATGAGGATTTTCAAAAGATAAAGGCGTCTTCTCTCGCCGCCGGACAGCTTCTCGATCACGGTATACTGGACAGACGGCGGGAATAAAAACCGCTCCAGCATCTGGGACGCGCTGATGCTGCCGTCCTTTGTCTTCACATACTCCGCCACATTTTTGATATAGTCGATGACCTTGAGACTTGTGTCCATATCTTCGTTCTCCTGGGAGAAATATCCAAGCTTCACGGTCTGTCCAATCTCGATGGTACCGGAATCTGGTTTGATCCAGCCGACGATCATCTTCATCAACGTCGATTTTCCACTTCCGTTGGGACCAATATAGCCGATGCGGTCATCCTTTAAGAAAAAGTAGGTGTAATCCTTTACAAGAACCTTGTCTCCGTAGGATTTGCAGAGATCCGAGATCTCGATGGTGGTACGGCCGAGACGGCTGGAGATGGACTCCATCTCGACTTTTCCGTCCTCCACCGGTCCCTTTTTATCCCGCAGTGCCTCAAACCGCTGAATTCTGCCTTTCTGCTTTGTAGAGCGGGCACGGGCGCCTCTCTGCATCCATGCGAGTTCTGTCCGCAAGATCGACTGACGTTTGCGCTCAGAGGCCTTTTCCATATCCATGCGCTCTGCCCTCAGCTCCAGAAAACCTTCATAGTTTGCCTGATAGCTGTAAAGCTTTCCGTTATCCAGCTCTACGATCCGGTTCGTCACGCTGTCAAGGAAATACCGGTCATGGGTAATCATAAGGAGTGCGCCCTTGAATTTCTTTAAATAATCTTCCAGCCAGTCCGCCATCTCACTGTCCAGATGGTTTGTCGGCTCGTCTAAGATCAGAAGCTCCGCCGTCGATAATAGCACGGATGCCAACGCCGCACGTTTCTTCTGTCCGCCGGATAAATGCTCCACCTTCTCGTTGAAATCCGGGATTCCGAGGCGGTTTAACATGGATTTCGCCTGGCTTTCGATATCCCAGACGTGTTCATGTCCCTCATTTTCCCTTAAAACGCTCTCCAGCACCGTCTCGCCCGGATGGAATACCGGGTTCTGAGGGAGATATCGGATATCCAGATTCCGTCCACGGACGATCCGGCCGGAGTCCGGCTCCTCAAGTCCCGCCACAAGCTTCAACAGGGTCGATTTCCCTGTTCCGTTGATTCCGATGAGACCGATCTTGTCACCTTCGTTGATGGAAAAGTCGGTGTCATCAAAGAGCAGCCGCTCCGTATATGATTTCGTCAGATGTTCTGCCGTCACTAAATTCATGTTATGTCAACCTACTATCTCTTTCTAAAATTAATATCTGCACCAGGTATGTTCCAGGCACATTGATTTTCTAAATCTGAAAATACGTATTTTTGTGCAGATAACTGCACAAGGCTTTTACCCATATATACAATTTTGCCTTAAGCCGATCACTGCACAAAATCTATTCTACTGGATATCTAATTCCACCGGACAATGATCGCTGCCTAATACTTCCGTATGGATCTTCGCGTCCACAAGCCTATCCTTCAGACTCTCTGAAACGCAGAAGTAGTCGATCCTCCACCCTGCGTTCTTCGCCCTCGCTGAGAACCGGTAAGACCACCAGGAGTAGATCCCTTCCTGATCCGGGTAAAAATATCGGAACGTATCAACAAATCCAGTCTCTAAAAGCTCCGTAAATTTCGCTCTTTCCTCATCAGAGAAACCTGCATTCTTCCGGTTCGTCTTCGGATTCTTTAAGTCGATCTCCTGATGTGCCACGTTCAGATCACCGCAGAAAATTACCGGTTTCTTCGTCTCCAGCGCTTTTAAGTACGCCCGGAACGCGTCCTCCCACTGCATCCGGTAATCGAGGCGCTTTAAGCCGTCCTGGGAATTCGGGGTATAGCAGGTGACCACATAGTATTCCGGAAATTCTGCCGTGATCACCCGGCCCTCATGATCATGTTCCTCGATCCCAAGACCGTAGGCCACTGAGACAGGTTCTTCCTTCGTAAACATCGCCGTACCGGAATATCCCTTTTTCTCCGCGTAATTCCAGTACTGGTGATACCCCGGAAGCTCCAGCTCCACCTGCCCTTCCTGCAGCTTACTCTCCTGAATACAGAAAATATCTGCATCCGACTCCTTCAAATATTCTAAAAATCCCTTTCCCAGGCAGGCACGAAGCCCGTTTACATTCCAGGAAATCATTTTTTTCATAGACAACTTCTCCGTTTCTATCGCACTTTTTCGGCCACCGGACTGCTCCGGGTTTTCTTCGATAAATGTCGGAACATTCAGAAAATGTGTGGCCCGCATATAGGTTCAGTATAACATTATTCCTAATGTTTTACCATCGAAAAAATAATCCCACATAATATAAAAAGAATGTGCCTTGGCACATTCTCGCGCCTCGCGCGGTCGCTTGCGACAAAATTTCCCGGAATTTCCTGTTACATAAAAGAACAGGTCCCCACACAGCATACCGCCATATGAGGACCTGTCTATTTTCAGCCTACCACACTCTTATCGATCACTTTCCAGTAAAGCGCCTTTTTCTCGATCAGCTCCGAGATCAGGTAAAGCGCCAGACCGATCACACTCAAAAGAATGACCGCATTCAGGATCATCTTGATATCGTATGTCTCACTGCCCAGCGTAAGCAGATATCCAAGACCTGCTTTCGCTCCGATCATCTCACCGATGACCGCGCCTGTCATCGCCTGCGTTAAGGCAAGCTTAATTCCAGATAACATCATCTCGATCGAATACGGAACTTCGATCTTACAGAAGGTCTGCCATTTGCTGGCCTTTAACACCTTCATCAGGTTGTATACATTATCCTCTATGGAGCGGATCGCCGATACCTCATTGATCATGATCGGGAACGATACGACCAGAATAACTAACGCCGCCTTGGATTCGATTCCGAGTCCCATCCAGAGGATGAAAAGCGGTGCCAGAGAGATCTTCGGAGCTGTCTGGATAATGATGACGAACGGCATGATCAGGCGCTCAATAAAGCGGATCTTCGCCATAATATAGCCGAGCACCAGTCCGATCACGATACCGATCACCGTTCCCACCAGGATCTCTTCCATTGTAACGCGGATATGTTTCATCACATCACCGCTCACAAACAGCTTTACCATCGAGTTCGCCAGCTCTGCCGGACCGGGAAGCAGGTAGTTCGGTACATGAAAGATCCGGATATACAGTTCCCACACGATCAGAAACAGCGGCAGAAACAGTGCCGGAAGAATGGTTTTTCTATATTTTCTGTAAAACATCTCTCACCTCATAGCTCTTCCCGTCCGAAGCGGGGAAAATTCTTTATTTTGCCGGTGTGTAAAGGAGTTCAGATGCATCGAAGGTCTCGTCGATATTGCCAATCTCCTTGGACTCATCAATCAGTGCCTGCCACTTCTCCGGGTTGGACGCGCCGATTCCGTTTTCCTTCGTGTAATCGCTCTGCCATAAGGTCTTTACGAATACATCGTTTAAGATCTGGACAACAACATCTCTCTTCTCAGCGAAGGTCGGTGCATATTTCTCGATGGACATATCAACAGCTTCCTCAACGTGACCGTCGATGATGTACTCGATCGCTTTGTTTAACGCGCGGCAGAATCCGTCAACAGTCTCCGGATCCTCTGCTACTAACTTGTCGCCTGCAACTAATACGTTGCCGAAGGACGGAAGGAACTGGTCACATGTGATCTCGCTTGCTGCGTAACCGGAGTTGTTTAACTCGATGGTTCTGAGTTTGGAGAACACGATTGCGTCAACCTGACCCTCTGTGAGTGCTGTCAGAATTGCGCCTGTACCAACGATCTCAACCTGTACATCGTCGATTGTAAGGCCTGCAGACTCCATAGCTGCCTGAAGCTGGAAGTAGTTTGCGCTTCCAAGGCTTGTAACTGCTACTTTTTTGCCCTTTAAGTCAGCCGGTGTGCTGATTCCGGAATCGCTTCCGAAGATGATCGCGCCGAGACCTTCCTGATAGGTTGTATGAACAACTTTAACCGGGATACCCTGTGCCTTTGCCGCTACAACTGCATCTGCGTTCGGGAAACCGAACTCAACATTGCCTGCTGCAACGTTCTTTACGATATCGGCGGCTGCTACATAATAAAATTCAACATTCAGTCCCTCTTCCGCAAAATATCCGTTCTCCTGCGCAAGGTATAACGGTGCGTAATACGGAACTGCGGAACCATCGATCTGAATGGAAACCGTCTTTAAATCGCCTGTGTCCTTTGCTTCTGCCGCCGTTGTCTCCTCAGCCTTTGTCTCCTCTGCGGCTGTCGTTGCCTCTGCGGTCGTTGCTGCTGCTTCGCTTGCTTTGCTTGCGCTCTCAGAGCTGCATCCTGCGAGCATGGACACTGCCATTGCCGCTGTCAGTACGGTTGCAAGAATTTTTTTCTTCATGGTACTCTCCTTCTCCTTTTTATAAATACATTGGTTCTTTGTCTTACCGGAACTGCATTTCCGGCATCTATAATTTCCCTCGCCATTTTTGGCCGGGTCATTATCTATATTTTATTTGATCGCGGTCAGCGGGCGGGCCTGCAGGCCTTACAATCCGTTACTTTCTGTGCAGATATTCCTTATAAAGCTTTTCTCCCGCGGCAAGAGCCGTTCTGCACATTTCCTTCTGGGCCGGTTCAAAATCCACCAGCCACTGGTCCGTGATCCGGTTGCAGTGTACTGCACAGATACTTCCGGAAAGAACATTGTTTAACGATGCCAGCGTAAAGATCGTCTCCGCCTCCATTTCCATGTTCAGAATGTTCCATTTTTCATACTGTTCCAGAACAGCATTTTCATCATATCCTGTCTCAAACGGCATCTGACGTCCCTGTCCGTGATAGAAGGAACCGACCGACATACAGATTCCCATGGAATATTCGTTCTTTCTCTCCTCACACGCACGCTTTAAGCAATCCAGCACTTCAAATGAGGCTAATGCCGGATACTCAGACGGAGCGTAGAAGCAGGAAGCACCGCCTTTCCGGACAGCACCCGTGTTCAAGACCATCGCCCCGCACGGTACATCTTCTTTCAGCACGCCGGTCCCGCCGATGCGGATCAGAGCTTTCGCGCCGAGAGCGATCAGCTGGAGCACAGCGATCTCCGTTGACGGACCACCGATTCCAGTCGAGCACACTGTAACTTTGATTCCGTTGTAATATCCGGTTCCAACCACATATTCCCGGTAGTTGCTGACGATCTTATAATCCTCTAAAAGATCCTCGAACATGGCAACGCGCCCCGGATCACCCGGAAGCAGTACGATCTCTCCGATCTCCTCAGCCGTACACTGGATATGCGGCATTTTTCCATTCATCGTCGGTGATGAAGCCGATGTAAAATTCACACTCATTTCCTCCCAAAATCTTTCTCTCATTCAGCACACCGCGTTTTTGTCAGAAGCGGCGGGCTGAGCACTAATTTTTCGATTCGTGCCAGTACAGGAACTTATCCTCCAGCACACTGATCACCTGATACGTCGCGATTCCCAGAATGATCGTGACGATGATGCCCGCGAGCAGCATCGGGGTGTCATAGGTCGATGACGCGTAAGTCAGGATATATCCGAGACCCTGTTTTCCGGACATCCATTCGGCAACGATCGCACCGATGACTGCCTGAACGATACCGACCTTCAGACTTGCAAACAGCGCCGGTAATGAATACTGCATTTCAACCTGTGAAAACACCTGCCATTTTGACGCTTTTAAGATCTTCATCAGGTTTCTGACATCCGGCGGGATCGATTCCAGACCCAGCATCATTCCCGACAATACCGGGAACAGGACCATGGATATGATCAAAACAACCTTTGATACGAGTCCGATTCCGAACCATACGACGAATAACGGGACAAGTGCGATCTTCGGTGCCGTCTGAAGGAAGATCAGGTACGGCATCAGCATCGTTTTTAAGGCATCTATCTTGATAAACACATATCCCAGAACAATTCCTAAAAAGGCGCCGATCACAAATCCGAGAATGACCTCATAAGTCGTCGTCCAGAGATGTGCGTATACAGTTCCTTTTACAAACATTTTGACAAGGCTGCTCCAGACCTTCGGCGGAGACGGCAGGATGTACGCCGGGACATGCTTTACCGCAACGTAGATCCACCAGAGCGCGATAAACACGCCGACGGAAAGCGCGTATTCCCCGATGGTTCTCAGGAGTCCCTGAAGTTTTCCGTTCTTTTTCATCCGATGATCCCCCTCAGATACTTATTGTATTCCGTGAACTTCGGATCATTTCTCGTTGCCTCTCCCCTTGGACGCGGCAGATCGATCTCCACCATCTCCTTGACTCTTCCCGGTCTCGCAGACATGACGAGAACGCGGTCCGACAGGAAGGTGGCTTCCTCGATGCTGTGGGTAACGAAAATAACCGTCTTTTTCGTCTTCTGCCAGATCTTTAAAAGCTCCTCATTTAAGTGGTCACGGGTCAGGGCATCCAAAGCTCCGAAGGGCTCATCCATCAGAAGTAACGGAGCGTCATAGGAAAGCGCCCGGACGATGGACACACGCTGTTTCATACCGCCGGAAAGCTCTCTCGGAAGCGCAGTCTTAAACTCCGAAAGCCCTGCAAGTTCCAGGAGCTCGTCAAGTTTCTCTTCATTCTCTTTCGTCTGCTTTTTCTGGATCACTAACGGAAATTCTGCATTCTGTCTCACATTTTTCCACGGGAGAAGAACGGAATCCTGAAATACGAATCCCATCTGCTGGTCTGCCCCGTCGCGATACTCGATCGTACCGGAGGTCGGTTTATCAAGGTTTCCAATGATCCGCAAAAGTGTCGATTTTCCACAGCCGGACGGGCCGATGATAGAAATAAACTCCCCCGGACGGATCTGGAGGTTGATATCCTTCAGTGCGATCGTATCCTCTTTTAGCAGGTTACTGTACACCTTATTTAAGCCCTTTAACTCTACACTATACTCGCTCATAACAAATCTCCTTTTTTCTATCGGATTGCCTCGGAAATTTCTTTCGCACATTCCTTAAGCTGACAGATCCTCTGGAACATTTTTTCCGTATCCCCATCCTTCATGGACGTAAACGCGATCGCAGCCGCCAGCTCTCCGTTTCTGTCAAATACCGGGCACGCTGTGCCGAGGATCCCCATCTGTAATTCCTCGTCAATGACCGCATACCCCTGATTATGAATGCGGTCCAGCTCTTCATTCAGCTCCTTCAGATCCGTTTTCGTATTCGGCGTCGTTTTCGTGCGTTTCTCACGATCAAGAATATCCAATGCCTCGCTCCGGTTCATGTAAGCCATAAAAACACGGCCAGCCGACGTGGAATAGAACGGGATCTCATGTCCGATCTTAACCATATACATATTGGAATCGCCGCGTTCGCTGCATGCCACATTCATCACTGCTCCATGCTCCATGATGCAGAGGACCACATTCCGGTCGATCTTTTCCGCCAGTCTCCGCATAGGCATCTGTGCCGCCTGCGTCAGCGCACTTCCCTTTACAACCCCGGTAGCGATTGCGCAGATCTTATATCCAAGACGATATTTTTTCGTATGTTCGTCCTGAACGACAAAATGATTTCCCTTTAAGCTTGAAAGGATCCTGTGAGTGGAGCTTGCCGGGATCCCAAGCTGCTCCGCCAGATCCGTCACCGACATTCCATTCATATTCTGGCTCAGTATTTCCAGGGCATTCAATGCCCGGTCGATCAATTGCATAGTCTCCTCCAATTTCTGTAATGTGCGCAGCCACAGGATCCGTGGCTGGCTTATGTCAATGAGTTATCGTTTCTATGCTATTCCGTGTATCGGAATACTGTTCCGTTTATCGAAATATTGCAATTTCATTTTAGCATTATCCAATCTTCAATGCAAAGCTTTTGCTTCATTGAGCTGGAGTTTTGGCATATGCTACAATTCCCCTTTTTTTTTTCGTATAATTTCACGGAAACATGTTCCAGCCAGCGGAAAATCAGGTTTTTGTCATTCCGCAGCATGGAAAAAGGAGGCAATACTCTGCCCCCTTGCATTCTCACGTTTTTATCTTATGATTCTTTGATGCCGGATTGCTACATGCTTTTCGCTCCGATATCCTATTATTTTAAAAAACGCGCTTCCCAAGCATACTCCTGCATCTTCTCGATCTCCTCATCGGTGAAACCAAGTTCCTCCTTCAGCACTTCCTTCTCTTTCTGAAGTGTCGTTCTGGAACATGTCCGGTTGTCGGAGTTTACGGTTACATGGACACCTGCCTCAAGAAGCTTGTGGATCGGATGCATGTTGATCGCCGGAACTACTTTTGTGTGGTAATTGCTTGTAACGCAGACCTCGAGGGTCACATTCTCGTCGATGAGTCTCTTTATCAGCTCCGGATCATTGATGGCCGCAACGCCATGTCCGATCCTCTTTGTTCCGAAGGATAATGCCGTCTTCATGCTGTCCGGACCAGCCGCCTCCCCGGCATGGAGCGTCATCGGAACGCCGTACTCACGGACTTTCGCAAATACCGGGGCGAAATTCTCAGTCGGGAACAGGCCTTCCGCGCCTGCGATGTCCACCGCGCAGACCACATCCCCAAGATATTTCTTCGCAGTTTCTACCGTCTGCATGTTCAGCTCCTCATTATCCGCTCCACGCATACAGCAGAGGATCAGACCCACGCGGATCTGCGGGTAAAGTTTCATGCCTCGCTCTGCTCCGCGGATGGCCGCCTCGACGACCTCATCCTGAGTCAGTCCGTCTTTGATGGAAAACTGCGGTGCAAATCGAAGCTCCGCATACTCCACGCCCTCTTTCGCAAGATCCTCCACCAGCTCAAAGGTCACACGCTCGATGGCATCTGCCTTCTGTAAGACGAGTAACGGAAGATCGAAACGTTCCAAATATTCTTCCAGAGTCTTACAGTCCTCCGGGACTTCCATCATATATTTTACTTCCTCCGCGCTCTTTGCCGGAAGCTCCACGCCCTGCTCTTTTGCAAGCTCCCAGACGGTCTCCGGGCGGAGCGATCCGTCCAGATGTAAGTGAAGTTCTACGATATGGCTCATATCTGACAATATTCTCCCTTCTAAACTATTCAGTGTCTTCTATATTGTGTCTTCTATGTTGTGTTTTCGTACAGTCAGCACAATCGCTGCACAGATCTTCTAATTTA
>ERZ809074.410-NODE-410-length-68704-cov-14.561989_pt1 | contig 68704 bp, 61 predicted proteins | sample MGYA00520795_ERZ809074 | MGnify/ENA primary metagenome ERZ809074 (study PRJEB31570, sample SAMEA3212989) | Homo sapiens | biome: human-gut; feature: human gut; material: fecal | place: Sweden | collected 2011 ...
GCGCTCGAAAACCGAGTTCATTGGCTTTGCGGGCAGGCGTGCGCGAACCTCCCCGAGGCCTGGGCCGCTTTTCCGCTTTCTTCCGGCTCAGGGTTCGCGCTCGGAAACCGAGTTCATTGGCTTTGCGGGCAGACGTGCGCGAACCAAACCGGGGTCCGGGACGCTTTTTCTGCTCTTTAGCGGATAGAAATCGTCGCAAAGGATTCTCTTATATTTTCAGGAAAATGTTCCGTCTGGGATTTCAGAAAATCTTCTGCAGTTATTCCAATTTTTCGGGCTTGTGCTGTCGGAACTCTTCCGAAGGTTTGTTCAATGATTTTAGCGAGACTTTCCAAGTCCGGGCCACTTTTTGAGTTTTCAAAAGACAACAACAATGTTACACCCGGCGAGAATCCCATTTCCTCATAAATAAGAGACTTTTGATAGAATGAAGAACTGTATTTTTCACCAATATCATCCTTAAACCAAAGTCCCAAATGTTCTATGATGTAAAGAATCGGTTCAAACGGATGCACAATTGTGAAATCCGGATAAATATATCGGCCATTTATATATATTGGTAGCTCATGGAAAAAATCCAACCCATATGAATGCAGTAAATTGTACGTCAATGATTCTGAGCGGCTTCGCACGAAAGATCCGTCTACCGTTGATACTTGCAACGATTCCGGATGTGGAACCGGACAAATATCTTTCAGGTGCTGCAAATCTTTAAGCAGAAGCGTTTTCGCATCACTGCACTCCATAGCTCCATTCAAAGTAGATGGAATATAATGTTTCGGAAGCACTTTTAATAGTTCCTCGTTCGAAATTGGTACAAAATGACTCAGAAAATACTCTGCCGCTTCAATATTCCCTTCAGCTAAAGTTAATAGAGTTTCATATAATCTGTATTCTCGAATTCCTAAAACATCCGGATGCGTTTCTTTTCCCAAATAATGCTTTGCTTCTCCCGGAAAATATGCCGAATAATACGGATGTCCTTTTGTATAACCGACTTTCAAATGTTGTCCCTTGTATTCCCGGAGGGAATACAACTTATTCTCACATTTACTTTTCAAGAGTTCTTGTTCTGACAAAACCTTTTCAATAAAACTGATATCCTTACAAATCATATGTGCCTCCTTGTATTTTCTTCAGTATGGCACATACTGCTAAGAAGGTAAAATTTCATACGACATACTTTTAAACTTTTTCTCACACAATGCAGTACTTTCTGTGAGATTGTACTTAATAAATACAAACCACTGCTGTCACCTGCGGGCAACCGTGCGCGAACCGCATCGGGACCCGTGCTCTATTTTCCTCTTTTCTCGGCATAGGGTTCGCGCTCGGAAACCGAGTTCATTGGCTTTGCGGGCAGACGTGCGCGAACCTCCCCGGCGCCCGGTCCACTTTTTCGCTTTCTTCCGGCTCAGGGTTCGCGCACGAAAACCGAGTTCATTGGCTTTGCGGGCAGACGTGCGCGAACCTCCCCGGCGCCCGGTCCACTTTTTCGCTTTCTTCCGGCTCAGGGTTCGCGCTCGAAAACCGAGTTCATTGGCTTTGCGGGCAACCGTGCGCGAACCATGCCGCCGCCTGGGCTCTATTTTCCTCTTTTCTCGGCATAGGGTTCGCGCTCGAAAACCGAGTTCATTGGCTTTGCGGGCAGACGTGCGCGAACCATGTCGGCACCCGGGCTCTATTTCCCTCTTTTCCCGGCACAAAGTTCGCGCTCGAAAACCGAATTCATTGGCTTTGCGGGCAACCGTGCGCGAACCATGCCGGCGCCTGGGCTCTATTTTCCTCTTTTCTCGGCATAGGGTTCGCGCTCGGAAACCGAGTTCATTGGCTTTGCGGGCAACCGTGCGCGAACCATGCCGCCGCCAGGGCTCTATTTCCCCCTTTTCCCGGCTCAAAGTTCGCGCTCAAAAACCGAATTCATTGGCTTTGCGGGCAGGCGAGCGCGAACCCTGTGCCCCATGCCGGAGCCCGGGCCTCCGGCAGATCCCTTGCACAAAAAAAAGAAAGCAGCGATTTCAAAATCGAAATCGCTGCTCCCTTTATTTTGGGGATTAATTGATAGGATACATTTCCTTTAATGTTTCATCCGTTACGAAACCCCTGCTGCTATACTCTCTTCTTGCGAAGGGTCACTGCCAGACTTGCACATGCGGACAGGAACAGCACTACCATTCCCATGAAACCACTGGTGTAGTCTCCGGTCTGGATGCCGGTCGGCGTTACAACCGGTGTTTTACCGTTACCGCCACCGCCGTTGTCACCGTTATCATAGCTGTTGCTGAATACCGCCTTGTCGCCGGTCAGCTCTGCCTTCAGGGAACCTTCACCATTATCCGTCACCTTAATGGTCACATGGTAAACCTTGGTGTCATAGGTGATGTCCTTCTGCTTGTCATTCAGCTCTTCGATGGTGTACTCGTAGGTTCCGGCCTTGTCGAACCCGAGCGTCTTGAACTGAACGCTTCCGTCCGCCTTATTCGTAGCACGTTCCACTTCCTCGCCGTTCGCATCCTTCAGCACGAAGGTGAACTGTCCACTCTTCAGTTTTGCGTTGTTCAGACGCTTTGTCACGCCTAGGCTTACCTCTGTCGACTTTGCCTGATACTTGTTGGCGAAGATAATATCCTTCGCAGCCGGCTGGTCACCGGAGATTTCCTTATCGATGCGGTGGGTCGCTTCCAGCTTGCCGTTTCCGTTGTCCACAACCCGTGTGTATACGGTGTAGCTATTGCTGTCATAGATCACGCCGCCCTTGCCGTCATTCTTCTCACAGACAGTGTAGGTGTGGCTTCCCGGCTTTGTGTAGGTAATCTTATCGAAGGTAACCTTGCCGTTTGCGTCATTTGCCGCTTCAGAGATCACCTCGCCGTCCTCCATCAGACGGAACTTGAATTCGCCGTCCTTCAGATTTCTTCCGTCCAATTTCTTGGTGATGTCAATCTGATCCGTTACGCTGGAGGACAGTTCATCTACCCCATAGGTGTTGGTAAAAGTAAACAGGTTATTGGTCTCCTTCGGGATTACCGTCAGGTTTCCTTCTCCGTCATCCTTCAGGGTGAGTTCGAATTCCTTGGTTTTCTTGGAATCGTTCTTAACGCCCGGTACGCTGCTTTCGGACTCCGTCACGCTGTACTTGAAGGTCTTTTCGCGGGAACCGTCACCTGCCTGGTCCACGTCTTCCAGATTGTCAATTTTGAATTCCAGCGTTCCAAAGGTTACGTTGCCGTTTCCGTCGTTGGTAACCGTTTCATCCTTCGGCATCGGAGCGCCTTCGGTCAGCGCCTTCAGCTTGAAGGTGAACTTGCCGCTGATATCCGGTGGATTCAATCCTTCTTTCGCATCCAAAGTCTTGCTTCCGGATACCTCCACCGGAACTGCCTCGCCGTTTCCGTAGGTGTTCACAAATTCGCACTTATCTCCGGAATCCTTCGGATAAATGGTCTTCGCGGTGAGGGTTCCATCGTTGTTATCGGTAACCTCTACCGAGAGATCGAAGCTTCCTGCAGTCACGGTAACGCCCTTTGGCAGGTTGTTTGCCGATTCTGCAACACGGTAGTTCACGGTGTATACCACCTTGCCATCCTTAGTGGTCTTGGTTGCATATCCGTCTTCTACCGCCTTCTTCAGTACGGTGCCGCTGCCTGCCGCCTTCTCGTTGGTCCGGTAGCTCAGCGCATCGAAATGAATGCTGCCGTCTGCGCCGTTCTTCTTTTCTTTCTGAAGTACGGTGCCTTTGCTGCCGTCACCCGGCTTCGTCATCAGCTCAAAGGTGAACTCGCCGGCTTTCAGCTTCCGGCCGGTCAGCTTCTTGGAAGCGTTGATGTCCGCCTTGGTTCCGCCGGAAACATCCGTGGATCCGTCGTACCGGTTCGCAAAAGCGAGGGTGATGCCCTTTTCGCCCATTGCCGGATTCTCTTTGCTTACGGTCTTCCGGAACAATTCCTTACCGGACTTGTCCTTCAGTACCACTTCCGCCTTCAGCGTTCCGTCGCCGCCGTCCTTCGCGGTGATTTCCAGCTTGTACTGACTCTCATCGTAGACGATACCCTTTGCGGAGCCCTTCACCTCTTCGAAGGTGTATGCGTACGTCTTTCCGATATCCGCCTGTTTCAGGGTCATGTTCAATCCGCTCAGTACGGTAACGGTCTCGCCGTCCGCACCGTCTTTGCCCTTTACAGTTTCACCGTCTTCCGCAATGTTCAGCTTCTTCGCCGACGCTTCGTCTGTGCCTTTCAAGGTAAAACTAAAATCATCTTTTTTCGTCATATCCCGACCGGTCAGAACTTTGGTCATGCTCAGTCCCAGAACCTGATCCATCGGCAGATCTTCTGTCTTGTATTCATTTGTAAAGGTCTTGTTTCCGCTGACAGCGGTTACTGCGGTGAGCTTGCCCGTGCCGTTATCGGTAACGGTGACGGTAATGTCGCGAACCGCCTTGTCGTAGGTCATGCCCGCTGCTTCCGGACTCGGTACCTGCTCGTTCAGCTGGTACTTATACTCGCCCGCCTTCTTAAAGGTCAGTGCGCCGAATTCAATCGGAGCTTTTCCGTCCTTCACATCTGCTTTGCGGACGGTAACTTCGTCTTTTTCCGGCATCGGTGCGGTTTCCACGCCGTCCGGTTTCGATACGTTCTTCAGCTTAAAGGTAAAGGTTTCGCCGTCCTTCCACTCTCTTCCGGTGAGCTTCTTGTTGAAGCCGGTGATGACCTGTACCGGATCCGTCGCTGCCGCCGCATAGGTGTTGGTGAACCGAACGGTCGGAGTGCCGGAATTGTGGTTGGAGCTGTCGTATGTTTTTACCGATTCGCCGGAACCGTCTGCGTTCTTCATGGTTACCTTTGTTACCACGTGCATGGTTCCATCGCCGTTGTCCTGCGGTGTGATTTCCACGGTACCGATTCGTTCGTCGTAGGTCACACCCTTGATGCTTCCCTTGGTTTCCCGAACGATGTAGGTCTGGGTCTTTCCGGACATGGTCTGGTCGAAGGTAAGATCTGCCAGAACATTCATGGTGTCCGCTTCGCCGGATTCGCACTGGTTCGGGTTGGTGATTTTCACCGTCTGGCCGTCCTTCAGTCCATAGGTGAATTCAAATTCTCCCGCCTTCATGGTACGGCCGTTCAGCACCTTCTGAATGTTCAGGGCACCGGTGGTTCCGTATACCAGGCTGGATTCGTATTTGTTCTTGAATACGGATTTGTCCGTCCGATCCGATGCGGTGCCGTTGTTGTATTCCACCTTGGCTTTGAGTTTGCCCGGGTGATCCGCGTCGTCGGTTACGGTCACGGTTACTTTGGCAGCGTGGCGGTCATAGGTCATTCCGCCGGCCGGTGTTCCCGGTACCATCTCGGTAATGTCAAAACGATATACGCCTTCTTTTCGGAAGGTAACATTGCCGAATCCAAAGTCCTTTGCCTCGCCGTTCTTCAGGTTCTTTACCGAAGCGGTATCTCCGTTCTCGGCGATGGAAACATCGTTCTTCTCAATCGCCTTCTGCGTCTCTGCATCCGGTGTCAATTTGAAGTTAAATGCTTCGTCGGTCTTTCCGTCTCTTCCGGTGAGGGTCTTCTCGCCCGCCAGTGCCGTGTTTCCGGTAAGGGTTACGGCATCTGCTTTGTAGGAGTTCCGGAAAATCGGCATGGTCTGCAGTTCTTTTCCGTCTGCATCCAGATACTTGTAATCCGCAACTACCGTGTCCTGACCATCCACGTCATCGATGTACACGTTGATGCGCACCTTGTATTCCGCGTTGTCATAGGTCAATCCGTCTACGGTGTAGTGGTTGGATGCGGTTGCACTTTCCGGTAGGATTTCCTTCATCTTGTACTCGTAAGTGAGCGGTTTATCCTGCGTTGCACCCTTTGCATGCTCTGCCGTAAAGGTGATATTTCCGAATTTCACGCCATTTCCGATATTCGACGCGTCCACATGTCCGGATGCGCCATCCGGCAGCGGTGCCCCTTCGGTAACCGGTGTGAGTCGGAACTTATAGTCGCCGTCCTTTAAGGTCTTGGTTCCGGTGGAATCCGTAAATTCCTTTCCGGCACCCAGATCAACAGTCTGTTCTTTCGCGTCATATACGTTCGCAAATGCCGCGGTTTTGTTGTCCACGGCAGTTGGGTTTGCCACTTCCGAGCCGTCATCCTTGCGGATTTTCTTCATGGTGGCATTTGCCTTCAGGCTTCCGTTCTCATCGGTCACCTTTACGGTAACGCGGTACGATGCGCTGGAGTAGGTTACACCCTGCTTCGCCGCATCTCCCGGATCCTTTTCCGCAATCTGGTACTCGTATGTTCCCGGCTGGGTGTATTCGATATCGCCAAAGGCTTTTTCGATTTCCGCCTTGGAGTTTACGTTCAGGCGGGAAACCTTCATGCCGTCCACAACAGCGGCATCCTTTGGCATCGGACATTCGTTATCCAGCGGGCTCAGAATGAACTGGAATTTCGCGTTCTTCAAATAATCCATATCCCATGCGGATGCACCGGATGCGGTTTCGAAATTCTTCTTAATCTTCAGGGACTCGGAACCCTTCAGTGTGGTGGAGTCGGCCTGATAGATATTGGTGTAATCTACCACTGCGGCATCTTTGCCGGCAACGGTTCCCTTCGCATATACTCCGCCGTCGTTGTTCGTTCCGGTCTCGCTGCCTTCACCGGCATTCCGTTGTGCAGCGCTTCCGGTGAAATGCTCCGGCTTTGCCTCGGTTACGGTGTACCGGGTTCCGCCATCCACACCGTAAATCTTCAAGGTCTGATCGTCCTTTAATTTAAAGGTATCTCCGGACTTGACAGTGAACTCGTCTCCCTCTTTGTCCGCACCGGTGTATTTCTGAGCGGTGTATTTTTCTTTTGTACCGCCGGTAAATGTCAGGCTGTACTCGAATTCCTGATCCTTCAGGCTGTCCGGAACCTGATGGTCCTCTGCCGCCTGTACGGATTTCCGAATATCCAGCTCGCCCGGAAGTTCCTTGACCAGCTTTCCGTTGTTGCCCAGATAGGTAAACACACTCTTTCCGGCGTAGTTGTTCTCCCATACCGGCTTGATTACCCGATTGGATGTCTGGGACTTATTGGCGCCGTCCGCCTTATTTTCGGTAAAATAAGTCAGACTGGTGCTTCTCGGTGTTCCGGCCGGGATGTAGTATTCGCCCGTCTTGGTGTTTTTCTTCGCATGGCCTTCCAGGAGAAGATTGCTGTTGCCCGGAATCTTTACGGTGTATGTCTTCTTCACCGCATTTCCGGAAGCGCCCTTTTCGTAGTACTGACGCTGGTAGTAGTACGTGGTGTCGCCGCTGGTATCGATGGAATCCTTTTCCGGATGGGTACATGCTTCATCCGTGTACAGGATCTCGTCCTCCTGGAAGTAGTAGAAGTCGTTGGTGGATGCCGGCGTGAAGTTGGCATATGCGCCGATGCCTTCCGAACCCCGATTGGAAGACTTCTTGTCGTACTTGTTGGCATAGAACGCCACCTGACCGTCTTCGTTGGAATTTTCGGCAATATAAGCCTCCATCGCTTCATCCGGTCTCTCCAGCTTCTTCTCTGCCGCTGCCTTCAGGCTCACGTCATAGAAGAGTCGACATGGATAAGTGTTGTCGATGGTAATCTTATTATCCTTGGTAACTTCATAGTATCTCAGCGGAATCAGGTTGGCCGGAATCTTTACGGTCACCTTATCTCCCGTCGCCAGTGCGGTCGCCGCATCGGCTTTCTCTACGGTAATCTTGATATCTCTCAGATTTCCCGTTGGATATACGTGATTCGTGTTCGGGATCTCCTTCTCAAAGGTGTAGGTTACCTTGGTGGTGTTTCCTTCCTTGGTCACATCCTTTTTTTGTGTAGTGGTACTGGTTCTCTGCGTACAGCAGGGAATTCAAATCATCTACCTGCATGTAGTCCCCCAGCTGATCCACCAGAGTCACGTAGCCGCTCTGCGTCGGATCCGCACCGGCTTCCACTTCCGTCGGAGACTGGGCCGTCGCGATGATTTCTTCCTGAATTTCATTGAAGATGTTATTCAGCTCCGAAGCCTGGGTTGCGGCCTTGTAGAAGGCGGTCTCGCTTCCGTCCGAATTCGTGGCACGGGTGCCCAGATTGTTGTACGCGGTCGCGTTCGGATAGTTGCTGGACATGCCGTGCATGTAGGTGTTGAACAGCTCCTTATCGGTCCACGTGCCCCAAAAACCGGAACCTCCGGTGGTGATGCTGGCATCCGCATCCTTGAACACGCCGATGGAATACATTTTGGCGTCAGCCTTGATGCCCTTCGCCGTCTGAATTGCCTTATTGGCTACGCTTTTGTCAAAACCGTCCTCGTGATTCGGCTCACCGTCGGTAAAGAAGATGACGATGCGCTTCACGTTCTTGCGGTTCGGATTGGTGGCCTCGTCGCTCTTGCTTTGGCTCACCAAAGTCTTCGCGTGATCCATGGCGTAATCCGCCGCGGTGGCCCCCGCCGGTTCCAGCGCTTTTACCACGTTCTTCAATTCATTCTTATTGTCGTTGGTATAGGCTTTATAGTCCCTTACAATCTGGGTGTAATTGTAATCATGCCGGCCGTAGGTATCATTTCCCACCTCATTGGTCTTATCCCCCGCGAACTTCACCAGCGAAATCCGGCTGCGCAGGTTCTCGTTGGACCGCTCGCTGTTGGTTCTTGCCGTCTCGTCAATAAAAGAGTTCACCGCCGTCTTCAGGGTGCTCATTTTATTGTCGGCATCCATACTTCCGGATACGTCCAGCACCATCACGATGTCCAGCGGAACGGCGGACTGTCCCATAACCTTCGCGGCGGAAGACAGCGCGGACAGACCTACCAGGAAGTCGGAATCCCCGTTCTTCTCCACGGTCTTCGTGCCGGAATTATCCAGCTTCCCCATCACAATGTTGCCGGCAGATACAGACTTGTCCGTCCATATCCTCCCGATATTCTTTGTGGTGTCATCAATTGCAATAGAATCATGCCAGTGGCTGATGGTCACATCGTCTGCCACGGCACCGGTTGCCGCGGACACTGTTGTTCCGGACATTCCGAACAGGATGGTCACGGACATCAAAAGCGTCACAATCCAGGCAACTCTTTTTCGCTTACGAAAATAGCCTATCATTTTTCCCCCTTCCTCATTCTCCCCTGCAACCCCCAGGGAAGGATGATGTCCGGCCGGTGTTCCGTGATATTGCGTACTTGCCGACCATTCATGCATTATATCTCCATGATTATTTATTTTATCATAACGGTACGGATTGAAGGGGTACTCGAAAGAGTACTTTTTTGCTTATTAAACCACAGATATATTATATATAACCACTTATTTATGCTCATTTCGGATACCTTCGGATTGGATGCGGTCCCCGCCGGCAGCCACCGCAAACGGTTGATATGTTCCCCGTTGAAAGATATAATATTTTATCGGGATGCCCGCCGGAACTCAGCTCCGCTTAAGGTATTCCGAGTATGATACGGAAAGGGATATAATATGGAAGACAAACGACGATGCCCCGGAGCCGCTTGGGTGCTGAGCCTCCTGTTCAGCCTGACGATGATGCTGTGCCTGCTGCTCACCGCTGCAGAAATTCTGCTCTATCGCACTCCGGGTTGGTTCGAAAAAGAATACGACAAATACATGGTACTGGAGGATGTGCGAGGCGAGCTGTCCATGGAATCCGCACTGCAGGTGACGGAAGAGATGATGGACTACCTCAAAGGGGACCGAAAAGATCTCACCGTGATGACCACCATCGACGGTAAGCAACAGGAATTCTTCTCCAATCGAGAAAAGGCTCATCTGAAGGATTGCCGGGCACTTTTTCTGGGCGGATTCCGTCTTCGAAATATCACGGCCCTCATCAGCATGGGAATTCTCGCAGGGCTTTGGTTCGGTCGAAAGCAGCAGCCGAACCGGCTCCCGGATTTCATCGTACGGGTCCCAAAAATAACCAGCGTTCTACTGGCGATTACCGGCCTCACCGCACTGATTGTTTCCGGAAGTTTCGACCGGTACTTCGTGATATTTCATCATTTGTTCTTTGATAACGACCTGTGGATCCTGAATCCGACGGAAGATAATCTCATCAACTTGCTGCCGGAAGGTTTCTTCTCCGACACGGCATTCCGAATCGGAGAGATATTTCTTCTGATGGAACTGGCGATGTGTGCCGCCTTTATGGGGATTCGCCGGAAACGGGTGACATATAAATAGAAGATATTTTTAGCGAAAATGTTTTTAGCGGAAAGGAAAAAAGCTTATGCGACTACTTCTTGCGGAAGACGAAAAATCTCTCTCCCGGGCGCTGACCCGGATTCTGGAGAGCAGCCATTACTCGGTGGATGCGGCATACAACGGGGAAGAAGCGTTGGATTTTCTGGACGTGAGCAGTTACGACGCCGTCATTCTGGATCTGATGATGCCGAAGGTGGACGGCCTGACGGTGCTGCGCACGCTGCGGGAGCGGAACGACCTGACGCCGGTGCTGATTCTCACCGCCCGCTCCGAGGTGGACGACAAGGTGCTGGGGCTGGACAGCGGCGCCAACGATTATCTGACGAAACCCTTCGATCCGAAAGAGCTGCTTGCGCGAATCCGGGCCATTACCCGAGTTCAGACCAAGAATCCAAGCTCCGTGCTGCAGCTGGGGAACGTGACTCTGGACCGGACCAATTACGAGCTGGCCTGCGGGGAGAATTCCATCCGGCTGGCCAACAAGGAGTTTCAGCTGATGGAACTCCTCATGAGCAATCCGGGGCAGGTGCTGTCCACGGAGCAGATTTTCGAGCGGATTTGGGGGCTGGACAGCGATGCGGAGACCAGCATCATCTGGGTGTACATTTCCTATCTTCGCCGGAAATTCAAGGCTTTGGGGGCGAACGTGCTGATTAAGGCTACCCGAAACGTGGGGTATTCCCTGGTGGTGGAGGAAGAGGACTAATATGGTAAAAAAATTACGGCACCGATTCATCGCGGTGACCATCCTATCGGTATTCTTCACCATCGCGCTACTGACGATTATCATCAACGGCATCAGCTACCGAAACGTGGTAGACCGAGCGGACTGGACCCTTTCGATTCTGTCGGCCAATCACGGGACGTTTCCGGAAAGCCTGCTAATAAAAGGAAAACGCGATTCCGTGGAGGTTTCCGGCAGCGGCGATTTGGAAGAAAAATCCACCAGCATCGTTCAGAAGAAGCGCCGCTTTTCTAAATTAAATCCGAAGGATGATACCAACGACCGCAGCTATATTTTCCGGATTCAGCTGGACAACAAGGCCCGCACTTCCGCGCAGCCATTTGAAACCCGATATTTTTCGGTGCTGACCAATTCTAACGGAACCCTGCGGGAAGTGGATTCCTCCCAGCTGCTGGCGGTAAATAAGAATGCACTGGAATCCATTCAGCGAAAGGCGGAACGGAAGCTTTCGAAAGACGGAAAATGTACTTTTATTGAAGACTTCCGCTGCACCCGAGTGACGGAAAAGGGCGGAACTCGCTACGTCTACCTGGATTGCTCCCGTTCCCTGGACAATTTCCGGGCCTTCCGAAACGTCAGCATTCTGGTGTGCCTCATCGGCGTCACCATCATTTCCGCACTAATCACCTTTTTCTCCGGAAAAATTCTCCGGCCGGTGGCGGAAAGCTACGAAAAACAGCAGCGGTTCATCACCGATGCGGGACATGAAATTCGCACGCCACTGACCATCATCAACGCAGACGTGTCCGTTCTGGAGATGGAACAGCCGGACGATGCGCCCAACGAATGGTTGGAGGATATCCGGCAGCAGACCCGGCGCCTGTCCACCCTCACCGAAGAGCTGGTGTACCTGACCCGCATGGAGGAGGTGCAGAAAACCTCCGTCAACATGAAGCGATTGAATTTCTCGAAAATCGTTGGCGACGTGGCCCATTCTTTCGAATCCCGGGCCCTTGTTTCCGAGAAAAAATACAACTACGATGTGGCGGACGATCTGTTCCTGCGAGGCGACGAGAGTGCCCTCCGCAAGCTGGTGAGCATCCTCTTGGACAACGCGTTCAAATATTCTTCGGATTCCGGCGATATCCGCCTCTTCTTCTATCGTCAGGGTAAAAACATTTTCCTCACGGTGAGCAATTCCGTGGATGAGATTCAGAAGAAATCCATCCCTCACTTTTTCGACCGATTCTACCGGGCAGACAGCTCCCGGAACAGCGAAACCGGCGGGCACGGCATCGGCCTCTCCATTGCCCGGGCGGTGGTCCGAGCCCACGGCGGCAAAATTGCCGCCTACACACCGGACGGGAAGACCCTCCGAATTAGTGCCACATTTCCGGTGTAGGAAGCAGTATAGGAAAGCCCCGGCGCTGATCGCATTGCCAGCGGCGCCGGGGCTTTTGTTAGGGCCGGCGACTGGGCCGCCTTTTCTGAATTTCAGGCCCTGGGGGTTTGCTCCCCACTCCCTTCTAGCCCTTATTCTTCCGTCCAAGGGAGCAAACTTTTTCCTGCCCAGCTCACTGTGGCGCCCCTTTTGGGCCGGATTTCTGCTTTTCTCGGCCCTGAGGTTCGCGCTCCTAAACCGATTCTATTGGCTTTGCGGGTACCCGGGCGCGAACCGAGCCGCCGGCCGGGCCGCCTTTCTGCTTTTCTCGGCCCCGAGGTTCGCGCTCGTAAACCGATTTTATTGGCTTTGCGGGTACCCGGGCGCGAACCGAGCCGCCGGCCGGGCCGACTTTAAATGAAAGGACCGGAACCCGGGGCGCACATTCGCACCTCCCGGGTTTCGGTCCTTTCCTTACCTTTCTTTACCTTACTTTACCTTACCACAACTCTTCCCATTTGTTTTTTCCGATGCAGATAATACGGAATAATCATCGACAATGCCAGAATCCAGGCCATCGGGTAACTGAGAATTACCGTCAGCACCTCGTGGTATGCCGGAACAATCCAGGTCACCCACGGAATTCGCAATCCCAGTACGCAGCCTGTGGTGATGATGGTTGGAATTTTTACATCGCCCAGGCCTCGCAATGCACCGTTGAAAATCTCCAGGATGACGGACAGAACGTACCACGGCATGAATTGATGCATCATGGTCACGCCGATTTGAATAACATCTTCATCGGTCAGGAAGAGGCACAAAATCGGATGGGCACAGCTCATCAGCAGCACAACAAGCGACACTACCAGCAGCGACGACTGCATCAATCCCATCCGCACGCTTTGGAATATTCGCTCCTTCTTTCCGGCACCGTAGTTCTGGCCCACGAACGTCGTGACGGTCACGCCGAAGGCATTCAGGATTGCCCAGATAATAACATCGGTTTTAAAGTATGCCGCCCAAGCCGCTACGATATCCTCTCCGAATCCGTTGATGCAGGCCTGAATCAGTATGTTCGAGATGCCGTAGGCCACTGCCTGAATCGACCCCGGTGTGCCAAGCCGCATCTGGTGCTTTAGAATCATTCCATTGAAACCTTCCTTCAGGTCTCGAGCCCGAAGGGACAGACGGAACGGAATCCCTTCCATTTCCTTGTTCCGCACCAGCGCTCGCATTACCAGGAATGCACTGACGCCCTGAGAAATGACGGTTGCCAATCCCGCACCGATGACCTCTTTTTTCCACACTACCACGAACAGAATATCCAGGACGATATTCAGCACGCAGCACACAATCAGATAATGGAACGGCCGCTTGGAATCGCCGATTGCCCGCAGGATGGAAGAACCCATATTGTACAGAATTACCGTGGACACGCCGCCGAAATAGATTACCATATACTGAACGGAATAGGTCATCAGGCTTTCCGGCGTCCGCATCATCACCATCGCCCACCGGCTGAGGGTCACGCCCAGCACCGTCGTCACGGCGGATGCGAGGATGCCGAATATCACCATGGTATGTAGCGCTTCATGCAGCTTCTTCTCTTCCCGAGCCCCAAAATACTGGGACAATGTCACGGATGCGCCGGCGAACATCGAGGCGAACACCATCGTGACGATATACAGAACAGTAGAGGCAGATCCGCCGATCGCCGCCAATCCCGCTTTTCCCACGAACCGGCCCACAATCACCGCATCTGCCAAACTGTAAATCTGCTGAAAAATAGTTCCGGCGACCAGCGGCAGAAAATACCGAAACATCGCCCGTCCAATGCGCCCCTCCGTAATTGGATTCATCACTCCCAATTGCTCATTCATCACGATCTCCTACATAATAATTTCTCCCATGGATTATACTCCAATCGGTCCGCTACTCCGTATCTCCCAGCATAATCTTCAGGGAATCGTCCCCGAAGAAGGTGTTGGCGTTGTACAGGAACAGCACGTCCGTAACCTTTTCCGACTGAATCAGATCCTCCAGATTCTCAAAGTAGTATCGCGGATCCACCACCACGATTTCCCGGTAGTGCTGCGTCAAGAACGGAATAAAACTATTTGCGTAGGAATCCTTAATCAGCAGCAGGCGTTTCCGACCGGTCACCGGCGTTTCGATGGTATACATCGGATGGTTGCTTCCACCGAACACCGTATAGGCATCCTTCTTCTTCAAATTTTTCAGCTGATAGAATTCCGCCGTCTTCTTCTGCGTGTCCGTGTAGTAGATTACGGACTTGCGGTAATCCCGATTCGCCGGAAGATAGATCTTGATGGCGTCGTCCATCCCGTTCACGAAACCGCTCTTGGAATACAGCGTGCCCCGGAAATCATTTTTCACCACCTTCGGCGCAAAATCCTCCGGCTTGTCCCCGGTCAGGGCGCCGATGGAATTCCGGTACGCCAGATACGCGCCGTCCGTCGTCCAGTGGTGGTCCGTCCGGTAGTACAGCTGCACGTCGTCTTTTGCTTTTATAAAAGCAGACCGAATGTCAATCGGAGTGATTCCGGACTTCTCCACAGAAGCGTAGAAGTCGTCCATCTGCTTATTCTGATCGGCCATCTGTACCGTGGTCGGCAGGTTCTCCGACAGGATGTTCCCGGCGTTGGGCGCCAGCAGAAAATGCATCTTCAATTTGGAATGGCGCTTCGCAAAGTCCGCCAGTGCCGCTTCCGTCTCCTTGAGGTTCTTCGGATCCGGGGTAGTGAGGTTTTCCATCAGATAATCGTTTTTTGCCCGGTAGACTCCGTTGTTCTCCAGAACCCCCACGGTCTTGTCCGCCGCCGCTTTCACCTGAATGAAGCGGTTGCGGCCCGGAATCTGGTCGTTGGCATAATCGTCCATCTTGCTTTCAAACCGGCCATCCAAATACTCCGATACCCGAAAAGCGGGGAAGGTCTGAAGCGCCCGGTTCTCCGCAGCGGAGGTCTTCCGGTCCGGAATAAAAATTCCCAGAAGCTGCAGTCCAAAGATTACCGCCAGGAAGCAGATTCCCAATATTTTTGACATTTTAATTTTTCTGTCAACCATAATTTACCTTTCATACATTCTGTATCCGATATGCCAAAGCACTTCGTTTTTCCCTAGAATCGGAAATACAGGAACGGATTGTAGGATCCGAACACCAGGTACGCGATGCTGAGAATGAGAATCAGCATCAGCAGAACGATACCCTGCCACTCGTGTCCTTCCTTTTCCAGCCGCTCCCGGAACCACTTCATCGGTGCCGGCGTGCTGAGACACATGCCCAGCGCCAGGAGAATTCCGTGGGTGCGCAGGAGATACAGGGTTTTCATGTTGGCGAATGCGTGACCGGATACGCCCAGCATCACCGCAAAATATTTTTTCATGGCACCGAAATCCGTGATGCTGAAGAAGGTCCAGCCGATCATCACGATGACCAACGTGTACAGATGCCGTACCCATCCCGGCCATTTCTCCATGTAGGGATGCAGCACGTATTTCTCGATAATCAGGAGCACGCCGTAATAGGTACCCCACAGCACGAAGTTCCAGCTGGCACCGTGCCACAGTCCGGTGAGGGACCACACAATCAGCAGGTTCAGAATATGTCTCGGCACCGTGACCCGATTGCCGCCCAGCGGAATGTACACGTACTCCCGGAACCAGGTACTCAGGGAAATGTGCCATCTTCTCCAGAACTCCGTGATGCTGTCGGAGATGTACGGATAGTTGAAGTTTTCGCTGAACTCAAAACCGAACATCCGTCCCAGGCCGATGGCCATATCCGAATATCCGCTGAAGTCGAAATAGATCTGCAATGTATAGGCGCCGATTCCGATCCAGTAAGTCACCACGGAAACATCGCTGTCCGGCAGCGCACCGATGGCGGCGTACAGGGCGCCGAAATTGTTGGCCAGCAGGACTTTTTTGCCCAGGCCGAAAATAAATCGCTTTGTGCCTTCCCCGAAATCGATCCAGTCCGTGGAGCGGACGCTGAGCTGCTCCTCCACATCTCGGTACTTGACAATCGGACCCGCAATGAGCTGCGGGAACAGGGACAGGTACAGGGTAAAGCGCAGAAAACTCTTCTGAGGTCCCACGTTCTTCCGGTACACGTCGAAAATATAGGACAGCGCCTGGAAGGTATAAAAAGAGATTCCGATTGGCAGGGACAGCGCCGTGTAATGGATGTGCAATCCCGTCAGGGAGTTGAAGGTATCCATCAGGAATCCGAAGTATTTAAAGAATCCCAGCACCAGCAGGTTCATGAACAGGGCAAAGAGCATGGACCCTTTGCCGGAACGTCCCTTTTCCTGGGCTCTGCCAATCTGCAGGGCGCTGTAGTAGTTCAGGAACGCGCTGTAGATCATCAATACGATGTACACCGGTTCGCCCCAGCTGTAGAACAGCAGGCTGGCCGCCAGCAGCACCAGGTTCCGGGCTTCGATATTTTTTCGCGGCACCAGGTAGTAAATCGCCAGAGTCGCCGGAAGGAAATACAATAAGAAGAGGATACTACTGAACAGCATGTCGGAACACCTCCTCGTATTTTCCCGGGTTCTCGGCAACACAGTAGAAAAGGTAGTTTCCTTTTGTCGCAATCACCGCATTGGCTAATAACTTCATCTGGTTGGTTCCGTAGCCGTCGAAAGCCTTCTCCTGAGACTGCACCCGGTTCTCCGCGGCATCCTTCAAGCCGTCCAGATCCGCGGCGCTGCGTACTTTTACCACCAGCACTTCATCCACACCCAGGGATTCCTTGCTCTTGTAGTACAGATAGGAATCGTAGTTCTCGTAGTTGATGCCCATGAACTGCATCAGCTTCCGATTGTTGCACTCTTTCATTTTGCCGATATCCGTATTCTGCAGCATGGCGCTTCGGATATCCGCCATATCCACATCCCGGGCGCTGGCGGAAGCGTATATTCCCCGCAGAAACAGGAACAGCACCAATATCAGTGCCAGTCGTACCAGCACCGGCGGGATTCGATTCAATTGTTTATCCATCGTTCCTCTCATCTATAGATTTGCCTTTTCTATCATTTTATCCATCCACATCGGATAGTACGCGCTGGCCGCATGAATTCCGTCTCCCGCATAGAGCTCCTTATGCGTCGGCAAAATCCGGCTGGCATCCACGTAAGTATAGCCCTTATCGTCGCACATCTTCTGCAGAGCCTTGTTGAATTTCTTATAATGTCCCAAAGATTTCTTCTGCTTGATGGCCTTACTTGTCGGCGTAGAGATGCTGCAGATATAGATCTTCGTCTTCGGACTCTTCTTGTGCACTCCATCCAGCAGTTTCTCATACCGCTTAATGAAAGCTTTGGAATCGCCTCGATAGTTGATGGTGTCGTTCATTCCGAATGCAAAGAACGCCGCCTTCGGATAGGTGGCCGCCGCCTTCCGGAACAATTTTTCATCGTTGTTCAGGGATCCCCCCACGGAACTGAATACCTGCTTCTTCGAAAGCCACTGATAGACACTCAAACCCTCGGTGAGAGAATCTCCCACCACCACGCAGTTCCGGAATCGCTCCATGTACCAAGCTCTCTTCCCACTGAGGGAGTCGCCGTTCTTCAGACTCGCATCCACCAGGGAAATGTCCTTCTCAATCTTGGCCACATCCCCCTTCTGTTCCCGGGCCACAATTTCCCGGTTGACCTCCACCTCATAGCGGGTGTACCCGTCATAGGGCCGGTTCCAATCAAAAAAATTAAACACGAAAATAAGCAGGAGTGCATACACTATGACTCCTGTCCATTGAGGTTTCCGCTTCTTTGGATCTTTTGCTATGATAATCTTCACTGTTGTCTTCTTTGTCGTCTCCATAACTGCTAATAATATACCGCAAAACAGCTCTACATTCAACCTTACTCCGATTTCAAAATTCAAAACATCCCCATTAAAAAAAATGGGATAGTTACCGGTAACTATCCCACAAATATTCGTAACGAACCGTTTTTTAATACTTATTTGTTCGGATTGAACAGGTCCATCGCGCCGATTCGATCGAAGGCCTTGCCCAGCTCCTCGCAGCCGCAGGTACATGCGATTCGCAGGAAACCTTCGCCGCAGTCGCCGAATGCGTTGCCCGGAAGGGTCAGAACGTGCGCTTCGTCCAGAATCTTTTCAGCCACTTCCATGGAAGTCAGGCCGGTATCCTTGATATTGATGAAGAGGTAGAACGCACCCTTTGGCGGATACAGCACGTGCATGTTGTTCAATGCATTAATTCTCTCCGCTGCGTAGAACACTCTCTTCTTGTATTCTTTTACCATTGCCGGCTGGAAATCCTTGTAGGTTCGATATGCAGCCAGTGCGGCTCTCTGAGTCGGTGCCGCTACCGTAAATGCAACGCTCATGTTCACGTCAGTCATCACCTTGATGAAGTCCGCCGGAGCAATGATGTTGCCCACACGCCATCCGGTCATGGTGAAGTTCTTGGATACGGTGTTGATGATAATCGTGCGCTCTCTCATGCCCGGCAGGGATGCGAACGGCACGAACGGGTTCTGGTAGCTGAATGCGGTGTAGATATCATCGCATACCACCAGCAGGTCGTATTTCTCCGCAATTGCTGCAATCTTCTCCATGGTTTCCACGGTGAGGCAGCTGCCGGTCGGATTGCTCGGTGTGTTCAGAACGACAGCCTTGGTTCTCTCGGTAATCAGGGACTCCAGTCTCTCCACGTTAACCTGGAAATCCTCTTCCTCGTAGGTCGGAAGCTCTACCGGGATACCTCTCGACATCTCCACCTGCTTCGGATACGGTGTGAAGTACGGTGCCTGAAGAATCACTTCGTCTCCGTCGTCCAGAATCGTTTCCATTACCAGATGCATTGCCAGCGTGCCGGCTGCCGTAATGATGATTTCATCATCCGTTACATCCATATCGTATTCGTCTTTATAGAACTTGCAAATCTCAGCTCTCAGCTCCGGATCGCCTCGGAACTCCGTGTACTTGGTGTGACCTGCCAGAGTATCCTTGTAAGCCTGTTCGATTACGCCCTTATCGGTCAACAGGTCCGGATCGCCCAGGCTCAGGTTAATCACGTCGTCATACTGTTTTGCCTTTGCATTTACTGCACCCATCGGGGACGAGCTGTCCTTCCAATAGCGTTTTGCAATGTACTTGTTTTTCATCTCCATTCCTTCCTTACAGTTCAGATGTTAAAAAAATTTAGCTTATACAATAAACCAACCATGGTATTTATTGTATAAGCTAACAATATTTCTGTCAAGTCTTCCGGCCGGTCCTTTTTTTAACAAATCGAAAGGCATTCTTTATTTTTTCTCTCCCAAAAAGAGATTAATACCGTTCGCCGTGTTCCGATATCAGCTGGCCCTTCAAACGTTTGAAGATAATCACGATATACTTGTTGAAGATGTCCACCACGATGAAGCCCAGAGCAATGCCCACGCAAGTGAGTACCAGCGTCACCGCCTCTTCCTTGGCCACCTTATAATTCTCCAGTACCAGATAGTACATCATGTAATACAGATTCGGTCCCGGAACCAGCGGAAATACGCAGACACACAGGAAAATCGTTGCCGGCGCTCGGTTCACCCTGGCCATAATCTGGGCGAAGATGGCCACAAAGATGGCGCCGAACAATGTCGACTGGAAGTTGCTGTTGGTCATTTCAAAACATACATAATATACCGCCCAGGTAAAGAACGCTCCAATTCCGGAGTACAACACCTGAATGCCCTTTACGTTGAACCAATACGCGAATCCTACGCAAGCGATTGTGCAGGATATCAGCTGCGTTGTAAAACTCGAAGCAAGTACCAACATCTTACATCACTCCTTTCAGAAGCAGAATCGGCAATGCGATTCCCAAAGCAATACCGGTCGCACCCAGCACGGAATTCCAGATATTCACAATACCGGACAGGGTATCCCTGTGCAGCAGGTCTCGAATACCGTTGGTGAAGCCGATTCCGGAAATCAGCAGCATCACGACTCCGATGGTGATATAGTTCACGTGTTCGCCCAATCCGCATGTCACTGCCAGAATGATAAAGGTTTCCACGATGCAGGCGATAATCGCATTGAAAATCAGCGGATTGTGCTCGTATTTCCCCAGCACTTCGCCCAGTGCCACGATAATCAGGGATGCCAGCACGGCCACGATGGTGTCCATAAAATTAGTATTGAAGAAGACGGCGAATCCGGCACCGCCCATGACACCGGCTATATAGTGCTGCCACCTCGGCTGTTCCGGACGATTCATTACCTCCTGAAGCTTCGCCTGAAGTTCCGGTGCATCCGGTTTGTTTTTACAAATGAAACGGGACAGATTGTTCAAATAATCCAGACGGTCGAAATTCATCTCGCCCCCCGGGACATGACGAATCTGCGTCAGCGTTTCCCCATTCGGAGTCTCCACCGTCGCCTGTATGTTGGACGAAATCACCCAACAATTTCTTTTTTTGAAGCCATACGCATCGCACAGCCGATACAAGCTGTCCTCCACACGGCCAATCTCTGCACCGCTGTTAATCATTGCCTCCCCGAGATCGAGGATTCCCTTCAGCACCTTCGTGTAATCCATTTCCTTCCCTCAATTTTTATCAAAAAATAAAATGCTGTACCACCCGAGTCCGGATATGGAGTCCGGATAGCACAGCCATTACACTATCACATTGAAACCTTGCTTTCAATAGATTTTCATGTTAATCTTTTAATTTATGTTCAAAATTCTTTTGCGTATTTTGAAAACTTTTCACAGCCCTTTTACATCAAGTTAATCGCCCGCATAAATGCCGGAATCAGCTGCTTCTTTCGGGACAGAACCCCTTCCAAATAATAGCTTCCGTCGCTCTTCGGCGCATCCTTAAAGGCGATGTCCGCCAGCTCCTCTGCCCGGTCACCGGCGTACAGCATTTCCGACGAGGAGTTCCGAATATCCGTCAGCAGGAAGAAGACCATAGACACACCGTTCTTTCCGCACTCGTGGCGAAGCAGCGGCTGAATCCGCTTCTTGATTTCCTGAAGCTCGTCCGCACTCATGGAACTGATCTGACCCACGCCGAAGCTGGTGTTTCCGAAAGTGAACTTCTTGTAATCCTGATAGAAGATTTCCTCTTCCGACTTGTTGCCCAGATCCGAGCCCGCTTCGAACATTTCCGTGGCAAAAGCTTCAATATCGATGTCCGCCAGCAGCGCCAGCGCACCTGCCGCCATCTTGTCCTTCAGCGTACAGGTCGGAGATCGGAACATCAGCGTGTCCGAAATTACCGCCGCGCACAGCAGTCCGGCGATGGATGGCGCAATCTCGATTCCTTTCTCCACGAACATCTCATACAGAATCGTCGCCGTACAGCCCACCGGCTGATTGACAAAGTAGATCGGCTGCAGTGTCTGCAGGGTGCCCAGGCGGTGATGGTCCACGATTTCCAGAATCTCCGCCTCGTTGATGTTGTCCACGGCCTGGGATGTCTCGTTGTGATCCACCAGAATCACTCGCTTCTTCTGGATTCCCAGCAGGTTCCGGCGAGAGATGGTTCCCACGTAGCGATCGTTGGAATCCACCACCGGAAAAGCTCTGTGGCGGGTAGACGCCATGGCCGCCCGCACCTTGTCCGTATAGTCGTCCATCCGGAACGTCATGATGTCTTCTTTCAGCATGAAAGATTCCAGGGGAACGCTTTTGTGGATTTCCATGCAAACCGCAAAAGTATCCAACGAGGTCTCGATGATGACCGCCTTTTCTGCCCGGGCCTTAGCGATAACTTCTTCGTTGGCCTTGGCTCCCAGACAGAGAATCAGCACCTTTGCGCCCTTCTCCAGGGCACCGATCTGATTTTCCACCCGGTCCACCATGAGCATCAAATCTCCCGGCTCGATGTGCTCCTGCATGCGCTCCACCATGGCCGCACCCACCAATACCTTGCCTTCTTCAAAGCGGTCGTCGCCATCGCCCACCACGATGGTACCGTTCACGGTATCTGCAATATCCCGGTACCGCGGCTTCATGCGAGACAGGAACCGACTGTCCTCCGCCTCCATAAAGGTCTGGGCGATGTCTCCCTTGGTGATCAGTCCGATGACCCGGTCCTCTTCTGTCACCGCAAGTGTCACCGCATCCGTCTCTGCCATGAAATCCCATGCCTGCTTGATGGTCATGTCCTTGGACGCCCCGGGCGTGCGGCGAATTTCCATGTCACATACCTGAGCACCGATGTCGCCCAAGTAATTCGGGACCGGCATGTTGAAGCGGTCCAGCACGTACATGGTCTCCTGGCTGATTTCTCCCGCCCGCATCGGAACGTAGTGGTGACTGTGGGTGGTCATGTTTTTCAAATGTGCATATGCGATAGCGGAGCAGATGGAATCCGTATCCGGATTCTTATGTCCAATTACGATGATGTTTCGTTCCTGCTGCATACTGCTCTCTCTTTCTTTTCCTGTCGTCCTCGGCCTTACTTCATGCGAATGCTCTTGATTTTCTGATCTTCCAGCGGCTTGTCCATCCACGGATCCCGCTTGGTGTTCACGATGGCATCCGCCACTTCCATACCCTTGGTAATCTTTCCGAATGCGGCATAATCTCCGTCCAGATGCGGTGCATCCGCTACCATGATGAAGAACTGGGATCCGCCGGAATTCGGGTCCATCGCTCTTGCCATGGAGAGAACGCCTCGAGTGTGCTTCAGGTCGTTCTTAAAACCGTTGGAGTTGAACTCTCCCGGAATGGTATATCCCGGGCCGCCCATGCCGTTTCCGTTCGGGCATCCGCCCTGAATCATGAATCCCGGAATGACGCGATGGAAAATCAGTCCGTCGTAGAACTTCTTTTCAATCAGGGATTCGAAGTTCTCCACCGTCTTCGGTGCGATGTCTTCGTACAGTTCCCCTTCCATTACGCCGCCGTTTTCCATTTCAATGATAAATTCTTTCATATTTGCTTCTCCTTATTGGTATATTCAATGATAGATAATTCTACAACATTATTTCCTTTCTGTGAAGTCTTACGGGCAATTCGATTTGCGGGAGTTTTCCGTTCGCTCTCGCCGGAAACTTTCGCGGGACCGATTTTCTTTTATAAGATTTTTCTATTTGAAAAAACGGGATTTGGTGATACTATTTACTTGTATATTTATGTTTAATAATAGGAGGAATTCATTATGAGATTAGATGCTGCAGGCAAAGCATGCCCAATTCCTGTAATCATGGCGAAGAAAGAGCTGGACAACGGCACTCAGGATCTGTCCATTCTGGTAGATGGTCAGACTCAGATTGACAACCTGTCCCGCCTGGGAAAGACATATGGAAGAGAAATCACCGTTACACCGGAAGGAGAGAAGCTCGTTGCTACATTTGCGGATGGCGACGGCAATATTCCGGAATCCGCTCACGGCTTTGACGAAGGAAGCTACGCGGTATTCTTCAACAAGGAAGGTCTGGGAAGCGGCGATGCCGAACTGGGAATGAACCTGGCAAAGATGGCCATCTTCACCCTGTCCGAGAGCGAAAACATCCCGACCTACGTGCTCTTCATGAACGGCGGCGTAAAGCTGACCACCGGCGTAGAGCCTCAGATTATTGAGAACCTGAACACTCTGATTGAGAAAGGAACCAAGGTTCTGGTATGCGGCACTTGCCTGAACTTCTTCGGAATCAAGGAAGACTGCAAGGTTGGAACCGTCAGCAACATGTATGACATCCTGGGTGCAATGCAGGAAGTTTCCAAGGTTATCACTCTGTAGGAGAGGGTGGTGTTCATGACGGATACTTTTTACCTGTACACTTTCGAATCCACCCACGGAGCCATTTCCACCGAGAAGCTGCTGAAGCCGGTGGGCTGCACCATCATGCCGGTGCCTCGGCACATCTCCACCAGCTGCGGAATCGCCGTTCGGGTGGAGCCGGAGAAATTCGACGAATCAAAAAAGGTATTCCTGGAGGGGACGGAGTTAGTCCCGGAGGAATACCATGTCTATCGGATTGAGGAGGATAAGTCCATCAAGCGATTCGATTACGAACCGGTTACCCTTTAGAGGTAACCGGTTTCTTTTTTCTCTACCGCAATTTTCTCATCTCGGACGACGTATTCGCCGTCGATGCAGTCCACAATCATCAGATCGCAGTTATGCACATCCTCATCCCAGAAATTTTTCAACTCTTTGTGCCGGAAATAGAGGAGCATGGCGTGAATGGCCGTTCCGTGGGACGCCACCAGCACATTTCCTTGTTCCCGAGCCTTCAGTTCTTCCAAAAAGTCCGTTATCCGCTGAATCAGATGTTGAAAAGTCTCCCCTCTCCCCGCCGGCAGAAATTCATCCGGTGCGGAAAAGAATTTCTGCGACTCTCCGGGAAGCTCCCGGTAGGCATAGCCTTCCAGCTCGCCGAAATCAAATTCCTCGATTCGATCATCCACGTGAAACGTGTCTTGGCTCTGTCCGGTAACGATTTCGCAGGTATCCAGCGCCCTTCTCAGCGGGCTGCAATAGATTGCATCGAAACGAAGGTTTTTCTCCCGAACCACCTTTGCCAAATCCTCTGCCTGTTCAATACCGGTGGCGTTCAGGTCCACATCCATGTGCCCCTGCACCTTCCGGGCCAGGTTCAGATCCGTTTGTCCATGTCGTAATATAAATAATCTCACTGTTTTCTCCCATCTGTGATACGCATTTTTTTAACTGTTATACAGAATACCACAGATGTTTCCGCAGGGTCAACTTTCCGGGTTTCGACGATGTGCCATTACAAGCAGTCCGCTGCAGCTGAGAATTAGCAGCACCATGGCCACCGCAAAACCATCGTCGCCGGTTTCCGGGGTATCGATTCTTCGAACTTTATTTGTCTCTCCTTTGGTGCCCCGGCTTTCCTCGTCCGGATTATCGGGGTCCCGGCTTTCCTCGTAACCGTCTTGGATTTTCTTCCGCGTTCCGTCTTTGACGGAAATGACCTCGTTCTTGTCCAGATCCAAAATGGTATCGTTGGCGGAGTCATCCACCGTTGCACCGTCCTCATCCTCCGGATCGTTTTCCTCCGTCTCAAAATCCCGAGGCTCATCGGAAGTCTCCCCTCCGCTGATTACGTTTTCTGCTGTGTCTTCCGGTTTCGATTCTGATGCGTCCGGATTCGCTTCTGATGCATCCGGATTCGTTTCCGGCGTATCCGGCGTATCCGTCGACTCTGCCGGTCCGCCGTCTTCCGTTTCGCTCACCTCCTCTTCCTCTTCGTATTCCGGGGTGATTTCTTCAAATTCCACATCGGAAGTTTCGCCCGAATGGTTTAATTCTTCGTCTGCTTTTACTGCGGACATCGGCTTCGACTTTGCTTTTGCTTTTTTTGTTTTTTTTGCCGGGGCAGCCTTTAAATTCCGAATACGAATCACCGTGGCGATTTTTCCGTCATATCGGGCCGCCCGCACCTTCGCTTTGGTTTTACCAGCTTTAAAATACCACTTTCCGTTCTTCTTCACACCTCCGTCTCGGCCGGCAGAGTACCACAAAGTTCGGCCTTTGGCATCTCTTCCCGCATACACCGCCGTATGGATATGGTTGTCCCAGCCGCAAATATCTCCTTTCTTGAGGCCGGCATGCTTCGCTTTTTTGTGGGGATGAAGTATCTTCAGCTTGCTGTTTTTCGTAATGCAGGTTTTCCGCTTTCCTCGAATGGCACCTCCTTTGTCAATCCAGAAAACCTGCCCCTTCTTGATAATTCCCGCATCCTGGAGCGCCCAGGATACGTAGATAGCACAGTTGGTCACGCGCCGCTTCTCTTTGCTTTTCCGGTAAGATCCCTTCCCTCCGTTTACGCTGTAGTGAAATCCGTCCTTCTCCAGATTCTCGGCTACCCGGTTCAGGGAATGCTTCCAATCCTCGTATGTATAGGCTGATGGGGACGAGGTGGCCGCTTCCGCCGGGAACGCGGTTCCCAGCCGAGACAACGCGAGAAACAAAAGGAACAAGAATCCCAGGAATCTAAGGAATCCGGATAACTCCGGATTCCTGCCGGCAATCCGAACACGGATTGTTCTTTTCATATTGCATCTCCTTTCATATTATTTCCGGTATTGCAGCGCTGATTCCTTTCCGGTGAAAGTATTATGCCACAGAAAAAATTCCCCTTCAGTACACTTTTATTATCATGCGGAAGTTTATAAACTTCCGTATGAGCAAGCGTGGTGCGGGCCGGCGGGCGTGGTGCGGGCGTGGCGCGGGCGTGGCGCGGGGCGCGACTTGGTGCACGAAATCCCGCCAGCCCTTATATCTCCGTTTCCTTTGCACCAAGTCCCCCGCGTTTCTTCGCCCGTGGCCGGCGCCGTCTTGGTGCACGAAACCCCGCCGGTCCTTGTTCTTCCGTTTCCTTTGCACCAAGTCCCCCGCGTTTTTTCGCCCGTGGCCGGCGCCGTCTTGGTGCACGAAATCCCGCCGGCCCTTATATCTCCGTTTCCTTTGCACCAAGTCCCCCGCGTTTTTTCGCCCGTGGCCGGCGCCGTCTTGGTGCACGAAATCCCGCCGGCCCTTATATCTCCGTTCCCTTTGCACCAAGTCCCCCGCGTTTTTTCGCCCGTGGCCGGCGCCGACTTGGTGCACGAAATCTCGCCGGCCCTTGTTCTTCCGTTTCCTTTGCACCAAATCCCACGCGTTTCTTCGTCCGTGGCCGGCGCCGACTTGGTGCACGAAATCCCGCCGGCCCTTATATCTCCGTTCCCTTTGCACCAAGTCCCACGCGTTTCTTCGTCCGTGGCCGGCGCCGTCTTGGTGCACGAAACCCCGCCGGTCCTTGTTCTTCCGTTTCCTTTGCACCAAGTCCCCCGCGTTTTTTCGCCCGTGGCCGGCGCCGTCTTGGTGCACGAAACCCCGCCGGTCCTTGTTCTTCCGTTTCCTTTGCACCAAGTCCCCCGCGTTTTTTCGCCCGTGGCCGGCGGGCGTGGTGCCTCACCGCCCGCTAACCCTTGTTTCTTCGTCTTGAGGCACCACGTCCTCGAGCACAGCAGCCGTTCCCGCCGAGCGGGCGTGGTGCCTCACCGCTCGCTAGCCCTTGTTTCTTCGTCTTGGGGCACCACGCCCTCGAGCACAGCAGCCGTTCCCGCCGAGCGGGCGTGGTGCCTCACTGCCCGCTAGCCCTTGTTTCTTCGTCTTGGGGCACCACGCCCTCGAGCACAGACGAAAAGTGATGCACGAAAGGCTCCCACCCGCCTTCGTGCATCACTTTTCCTCTATTATATTTTCAAAAGGAAAGAATTGACGACGAACACCACTCGTCCCTCCTTTCGTCGTCAATTCTAATCATCTCCCCGTGCCGCTTGCTCCAACCTGCATTCGGCACCACAAAAAATTGACGACAGACTCTCGTATCCGAAAAGTCTGTCGTCAATCCAATTTTTTCTTCATGTTTTTACTCTAATTCAAATTGAATCCGTGTCCAGAATCACTTCTTCAGAACCGGATTTTCTACTCGCTAGCCCTCAGCTCACCATCTTCCCCGGGCATTCCACTCTAATCTTCCCGACGGCCGCGGGGAAATTGACGACGGAACGTTGGGAATCGAGGTTCCGTCGTCAATTTCTTCCGATTTCCCGAAAGTGGCCTGAATTAGAGGCGGCGGTCGCCGGCCGTGTTGGCGCCGTCCTCCCTGCGAAGCCTTATTTCTTCGCCGGGCCACGCCAACATGCTCCGGTTTTTCCCGGGCGGTCGCCGGCCGTGTTGGCGCCGTCCTCCCTGCATGGCCTTATTTCTTCGCCGGGCCACGCCAACATGCTCCGGTTTTTCCCGGGCGGTCGCCGGCCGTGTTGGCGCCTTCCTTCCTGCGAAGCCTTATTTCTTCGCCGGGTCACGCCAACATGCTCCGGTTTTTCCCGTATAGCCGGCGGCCGCGTTGGCGCCGGCCTTCCTGCGAAGCCTTATTTCTTCGCCAGGTCACGCCAACATGCTCCGGTTTTTCCTGTATAGCCGGCGGCCGCGTTGGCGCCTTCCTTCCTGCGAAGCCTAATTTCTTCGCCGGGCCACGCCAACATGCTCCGGTTTTTCCCGGGCGGTCGCCGGCCGTGTTGGCGCCTTCCTTCCTGCGAAGCCTTATTTCTTCGCCGGGTCACGCCAACATGCTCCGGTTTTTCCCGGGCGGTCGCCGCCCGCGTTGGCGCCGTCCTCCCTGCATGGCCTTATTTCTTCGCCGGGTCACGCCAACGCGTCCCGCATTTTCCCAGCTTCTTTTTCTTCTACTCCGCCAGCACATAGGCTTTCCGGTTCTGGCGGCCCCAGCGGATACACTCCGCCGTGCTTCGCATGTACAGGTCCACAATGTGCCCCTGCACCGCGCCGCCGCAGTCGTTGGCCACCGCAATTCCGTAACTCTCGATGTACAGGCGCGTTCCGTAAGGAATCACGGACGGATCCACCGCACAGGTCCCGTAGTGCACCCGCTGACCCGTAGAGCCGTGGGCATTGGTTCCCGCATAGTAAGCGGTGGTGTTGGCGGTAAAAGTACTTTTTACTTTTACTTCCCCCTTTTCCCCGGTTTCCGAGGTGCCGCACCGAAGAGTATGATCTTCCGGTTTTGTGATCCATTTCTTTAACTTTGTCCGGGTACCGGATTTTTTTCCATTGATATAGGTGGTGGTGTAGGTATAGAGGCCCTCGCCGTCCCGGCCGCCGGTTTCCTGCACCGTGCCCGAAGACAGGCCCGGGTCCAGCACCACCTTATCCCCGGATTTTACTTTTTTGGTGCCTTCCGTCACCTTCCGATGCACCTCGTCCACGGTAATTTTCGTGTCCGCCCGAACCGGTGAATCCAGCTCCGGAGAGATGCGGTCGTCCTTATCGTAGCGGATGTCGTTCAGCTTCAGGTTCTCCCGAACGGTACCGGATTTCAGGGTGAAATCCTTCATCTTTCCGTGAATTTCCATTTGGGTGTGTATGCACTCTTCCACGGTGATTTTCATCTTGTCGGACACCGGGTACTCCCGGCAAGGGTGCACCGTATCGATTTCCGACGCACCGATCTTGGCTTCCTTCAATACAGCCCCCACCGTGGTCTGCCGCGTGAGGGCGGTGACGGTTTTCGTCTTTCCGTCCATCCCCGCATAGGAAACGGTGACCTGCTCCGGTATCAGCCAGCTGATCTCTTGCCACAGCAGAATTCCCAGAGTCAGAAGCAGAATCACACCCATGGTTCGGGTGTGCCGATCCCGATTGAAAATCTGATACAGGTTTTTCCGTTTTTTCTTTCCGGCTGCCTTCTCATTTCTCATTTTCTTCTCTCCGCTCATCCTCTTTTCGTCTCGCTCGATTTAGTTTGCCGAGCTTCCTCGGTGAATCAACTTGCTGCGGTCGTCCTTCCGAATCTGCTCCCGAATCTCCTTGTCCAGCGGCATCGGAATCAGGTCCTCCGCCGGCTCAAAAGATTTCTTGGCCACCGCCTTCGACGCCTCCTCCAAGCCGTTCTCCTTCAGAAATTTCCGGAACGCCGCTTTGGCATAGGCCGCATCCTTCCGAAACAGGTAAAGGTGAAAGGTATTCGGTTCCGTGAAACGCAGCACCTGCCCCATATCGCCATAGGGAACCGCCATCAGCGCCTCTCCTTCCGGATAAAAATAGAATCCGTGGTTCATGTCCTCCACGTCCGCAATTTTCCGGACCGTCAGGGTCCCCCGGGTCTGCTTCGGGTTCAGCTCCATTCGATAATCCAATACGTCCATCTACTCACCCTTCCGTCCCTTCAGCAACGGCTTGATGCCTTTATAGATCTTTCCTGCCATTTCGGTGCCGTAAATCTTCACCAGGGCATTGTTCACCGCTTGCTTCGTCTTATGCACCCGAAGGGTCTCCGCAATTCGGCTCGCCTCGCCGGAAAACTCCGGAATCAAGCTCTTCACATCCCCCTGGAACACCCGATTCTCCTTGGCTGCGGCGTTTTTCTTTTTTTCGCCCCGCTTCTCCTTCTTCTTCAGCTTGCTCTTCTTTTCCTTCCCGCTCTTCGCCTCTTCCGGCTGCGGCAGTTCCTCCGGGATTTCGATGGCCGCCTCCGGCGCCCTTTTGAGAATGGTTTTTTTCACCGCCTTGCGCAAGTCCGGATGCCGGGACACGTTCACATTCCGCTTCTGCCAGAAATCCACCACCGCATCGAATCCGGTATCCTTGCTGATGATAACGAACTGCTCCCCGCCGTTCTTTGCGATCTCATACCCCAGCCAGCTCACCAGCTGAAAATCCAGGGCGTTCTTGCCACCAGTCTTAATCGGCATGTACGTCTTCCGAATCCGGCTTCGCTCCAGCTCCTGATGCACCGTAATGCTGATAGTGCTGTGCTGCTCCGAATAGAAAATCAGCAGTTCCGATCCGTCATCCAGAAGCTCCAGCCCCTCAAACCCATTGCTGGCCACGTTTTCAAAATCAATTAAATACTTCATTTAAAGTCCCTCTTTCTATTTCAATCTCTTTGTCAATGATAACAACACGATCGGCGCCCCGGCAGCATTTTGCCGCAGGCCCACACTGTTTCTTCCATAAAATATTATTATATCTCAATTTCCCATAAAAGAAAAGTTTCGTCCAATCCCGGGTTTCCGCTATCCGATTTTCAAATAGTCTGTCCTGTTGAACTCCGGCTTTAATGCTGATATGATAGCGGTATATTTCTACATATCGAAAGTACGTTATATATCCAGTTATATATAATGTATCGAATAAATGGAACACACGAGGAACATCGATGAATCATATAGAGAAACGTTTTCGGAGGAAGAATTCACTCATTCTTCTCATCATAATTATCATGATACTGCTCCTCCTGGGAGGAGTGCTGCTGATTCGCTATCAGGCCCACCACCAGATTGGCGGACTCAGCCGCAAACCCGTCATTTCCTTGAAGGGGGACACCACCCTACGGCTGTATCCCGGCGAGAAATTCTCGGACCCCGGGGTCACGGCGAAGGATTATCGGAAGAAAGACATTTCCTCCCACATTCAGACGGATTTGGATCAAAGCAGTTTTCGGAAGGACGGCACTCTGTGGAAATCCTATAGCGGAACAATCACCTACACGCTGAAGGATTACGGCAACCGGGTGAAGAAGACCCGAAAGGTTCGCACGGCATACCGTAAGCCGGACCAAAGTTCTCCAAGCTACGGTCACGGCATCGCGGTCTGCATGTTTCACAACATCTACGATGCGAACAATCCCCCGGAAGATCTGAACCCCAACTACATGTCCACGGAAGAACTGTCCGCCATCCTGCAGTATCTGATCGATGCGGATTATTATTTCCCATCCTGGCAGGAGCTGCGGGATTACATTGACGGAAAGATTGATTTGCCGGTGAAATCCGTGGTGCTCACCTTTGACGACTGCACAAAGGATTTCCAGAAGTACGGAATTCCGGTGCTGGAAAAATACGACATCACCGCGACCAGTTTCGTTATCTGTGCTAAGAACGGCAAAGAGGTGCTTCAGAAATACGGCGATGCCAAGCACATCAACTTCCAGTCCCACTCCTACAATATGCACCGTCCCGGCGGAACCATCGGCCACGGAGGTGTTTTTACCGCCCTGTCTCAGGAAGAGGACGTAGCGGACCTGAAGAAATCCATCGACATGCTGGGCAGCGGCGAGGCCTTCGCCTATCCTTTCGGCGATTACACGGACACCTGTGAGGCGGCGGTGAAGGAAGCGGGTTTCCTTTGTGCTTTTACCACCGAATACGGAAAGGTACACCCGGGAGACGATCCCTACCTGCTGCCGCGAATTCGCGTGAACGGGGGATGTACCCCGGAGGAATTCGCCCGGGACATATCGGACGGCCAAGAACCAACAGAACAACAGACTGAACAATAGAGAGGATGCCATGCTGAACAATCGTAAAAACATTATTCGACATTTGAACAACCATCTCCGGGCCAACGGGCACGTAATCGGTGCTTCTTCCGGATGCGGGCATACCGCGCTGGCCTCCGTTACCGGCGGGGCCGATATGGTGCTGGCCCTCAGTGCCGGATGCTTCCGGGCGTCCGGGCGCCCGTCCTTCGGCAGTTACCTGTGCTACGGAAACAGCAATCGAATCGTCGAAAGCTTTGCGGCGCGAGAGTTGCTCACCCTGCTCCCATACACCCCGGTGCTCTTCGGGCTGAACTGCTCGGATCCCACCATCGAACTCCGGGACTACATCCAAGATATTCAGAATTCCGGACTTTCCGGCATCGTCAACTTCCCGTCGGTGGCACTGATTGACGGTATTTTCCGGGAATCGCTGGAGGAAGAAGGTCTGGGATTTGACAATGAGGTGGAAGCCATCCGAATTGCCCATGAAATGGATTTTTTCACCTTAGCCTTTGTGTGCAGCAAAGAGCAGGCGGAAGCCATGATCGACGCGGGAGCAGACGTCATCTGCGCCCACCTGGGACTCACGCCGGGAGGCGCCATGGGTCCGAAAAAAGCCCAATCCATAGAGAAGGCAAAACTCCTGGCGGACGAGGTGTTCTCCGCATGCCTGGAGAAGGCGCCGGAGCGGATTCGCATGGTCTACGCCGGTCCGATTAAGTCACCGATGGACCTCCAGTACTTCTACGAGAACACGGCGGCGCAGGGTTTTATCGGAGGCTCCTCTTTCGAACGAATTCCTTCGGAGCGAGCGATTATCTCCTCCACTCGCGCTTTCAAGTATCCCATGGACAGCGCACTGGACGAGAAGCGGGAGGCCGCCATGGAGGGAATGGAATCTTCCCGAAACTACATCGAGTTCGTACAACAGCACATTCGCCAGAGCTACGAACAGCCCATTACTCTGCAGGCGCTCTCCACGGTGCTGCACGTTTCTACCCCATATCTGAGCACCCTGTTCAAAAAGAAAATGGGCATCAGCTTTACGGAATACCTGATTCGCTTCCGACTCAACAAGGCCTGCGAACTGCTGGAGGTCAGCGAAATGCCGATTCAGGAAGTCGCCCTTCGGGTGGGGTATCCGGATTCGGTCCAGTTCAGCAAGATTTTCAAGAAGTATAAGGGAATGGCGCCGCGAAACTACAAAACCATGCTGCGGTCGAAACAACACGCGGGAGTCACGCAAAAACAACCATAAGTTTTTCTTGCAACAAAAATGTTATATAAACACAATTTTTAGTAATCAAAACATATTTTTTACTTTTTCGTTCGTGCTAGAATACAATTAAGAAAAGGCGGACAAGGAGGTATACAGCATTGAAAACAGTTGCAGTACTCGGAACCTTTGATACCAAAGGAAAGGAGCTCAAGTTCATTAAGGAATGCATCGAAGAGCAGGGTTTGAAAACCCTCTGCATCAACACCGGTGTATTCGAACCCGTGGTAGAACCGGATATCAGCAGCGCGGAGGTTGCGGCGGCAGTCGGTGCCGAAATCAACGCCATCGTGGAAAAGCGCGACCGTGCTACCGCCACAGAAGTTTTAGCAAAAGGAACGGAGAAATTGATTCCTCAGCTCTATGCAGAGGGCAAATTCGACGGCATCATTTCCATCGGCGGATCCGGCGGAACCTCACTGGCCACTCCGGCAATGCGGCAGCTTCCGCTGGGAGTTCCGAAAGTGATGGTTTCCACCATGGCGTCCGGTGACGTTTCACCTTATGTGGGAACCAGCGACATCGTCATGATTCCATCCGTTGTGGATGCGGAAGGTCTGAATGACATTTCCAAAGTAATTTTCAGCAACGCAGCCAACGCCATTGTAGGCATGGTTCAGAACCGGAAGGAAATCGAAAGCGACGGCAATCCGCTTCTGGCAGCTACCATGTTCGGCGTAACCACACCGTGCGTAAAGGCAGCAGAAGATTATCTTCATGAACAGGGATACGACGTATTGGTATTCCACGCAACCGGTACCGGCGGCAAGTGCATGGAAGCCCTTATCGACCAGGGATTCATCAAGGGTGTGCTGGATCTCACCACCACCGAATGGTGCGACGAAGTAGTGGGCGGCGTGCTCAACGCAGGTCCGGACCGTCTCACCGCAGCGGGCAAGAACGGCATTCCGCAGGTGGTTTCCGTGGGTGCACTGGATATGGTGAACTTCGGACCGATGGATACGGTTCCGGCGCAGTTCAAGGATCGGAATCTGTACAAGCACAATCCAACGGTTACCCTGATGCGCACCACTGCCGATGAGCTGAAATCCATCGGCCATGAGATTGCAACCCGCTTGGCAGATGCCACGGGCAAAACCACGCTGATGCTTCCGCTGAAGGGCGTGTCCATGATTGACGTGGAAGGTCAGCCGTTCTACGATGCAGAGGCGGATAAGGTGTTGTTCGATACGCTCCGCACCGAGCTGGCAGATTCCAATGTGGAAATCGTAGAGCTGGATACGGATATCAACGACAAAGAATTCGCCGTTGCAGCAGCAAAGAAACTCATTTCCCTTCTGTAAGAAGAATCTGAAAAATCGGACTTATGAATCTATTTTTATGACGAAAGGGGTACACAATGAATAGACTTACAAGAGAAGAAAATATCGCAAAATTTAAGGAACAGATTGCAAGCGGCAAAATCCTGGTAGGCGTTGGCGCCGGAACCGGAATCACCGCAAAGAGCAGTGAAGCCGGCGGTGCAGACATCCTGATTATTTACAACTCCGGACGCTACAGAATGGCCGGCCGCGGATCTCTGGCAGGCCTGTTGTCCTACGGCGATGCCAACCAGATTGTCGTTGAGATGGGTGCTGAGGTTCTGCCGGTGGTAAAGGAGACTCCGGTTCTCGCCGGCGTATGCGGTACCGACCCGTTCCGCGTTATGGACATTTACCTGCAGCAGCTGAAGGATCAGGGTTTCAGCGGTGTTCAGAACTTCCCGACCGTTGGTCTGATTGACGGCGTATTCCGTCAGAATCTGGAAGAGACCGGCATGGGTTACGGCCTGGAAGTTGACATGATCCGCAAAGCCCACGAGCTGGATATGCTCACCTGCCCATACGTATTCGATGCAGAGCAGTCCGCTGCAATGGCCGAAGCCGGTGCGGACATCATCGTTGCCCACATGGGCCTGACCTCCAAGGGAACCATCGGTGCAAAGACCGTTCTGTCCCTGGACGATTGCATTCCAAGAATTAAGGCTATTATCAAAGCAGCAAGAGACGTAAATCCGGATGTTATGGTTATCTGCCACGGCGGCCCGATTGCAGAGCCAAAGGATGCGCAGTACATCATCAGCAACATTCCGGAACTGGATGGCTTCTTCGGCGCTTCCTCCATCGAGAGATTCGCTGCAGAAAGAGGCATTAAGGCTCAGACCGAAGATTTCAAGGCAATCCAGAAGTAATCAAGTCGCCGGTACATTGACAACTTGTGGGATTGACAGCATGGAGAAGGGATTGCGGTTTTCGCAGTCCCTTTTTCCGTGATAGAATATACCATAAAAAAACAATCCGGACGGCAAGGGTGTCCGGGAGAACTTCGGAGATTACGAAAGGATATTCTCATGAAAATGAACGTACTGGGGACCGGCTTTGCGCTGGCCACAAAAAATTATAATACCTGCTTTGCCCTGGAGGAAAACGGCAGCCTCTTCCTGGTGGACGGCGGCGGCGGAAATCAGATCCTCCGGCAGCTGGAACAGTCCTTCCTGGACTGGCGGGATGTTCACGACATCTTCGTCACCCACCAGCATGTGGACCATTTTATGGGCATCATCTGGATGATGCGGCGAATCGGTTACGGAATGGAACTGAATGATTATGAAGGGGAGGTGCGCATCTACTCTTCCCGGACGGTGATTGACAAAATCGACAAAGTGGCCCACCTGCTGCTCCGGCCGCAGGAGCTGTGCCATATCGGCAGCCGCATCCACCTCATTCCGGTGGAAGACAGCGAAACCGCCCAGGTGCTGGGCCATCCCATCACCTTCTTCGACATCGGAAACCCGAAAACGATTCAATTTGGTTTTTCCCTGGAATACGAACCGGGAAAGCGCCTCACCTGTCTGGGGGACGAATTCTGCCGCCCGGAGGGGGAAAAATACGTGGCGGGCAGTGAGTGGCTCCTTCACGAGGCATTTTGCCTGGAATCCGACAATGACATCTTCCATCCTCACAAAATCGCCCACTCCACGGTGAAGGATGCCTGTGAGTTGGCGGAGCGGTATTCCGTTCCGAACCTCATCCTGTACCACACGGAAGAATCCCACGGGGATCAACGGCAAAAGCTGTATCTGGCGGAAGGACGGAAATACTTCTCCGGAAACCTGCTGGTGCCGGAGGATTTGGATGTGATTTCGGTCTATTGATATTTAAATTATTTATATATTTTCTTTCGAAAAAGCGTTGCACAGACATATCCATTTCCTATATAATCATTCGGAAATGAGTACTCAATTGACTAAAACATTGGATTGCCAAATTTACAATGCGTTCAAAAAATCAAAAATACTAGGTGAGATTATGTTTAGTAAATTTAATATGTTTCCAATCGTGGAAGGGAAAGAATCCAGAGCAAGCCTCCTTGGCAAGGCTGCAATAATAAGCGGTTTTATTTTAACTTTTGTGATGCATATGGTTTATAAAGAAGATGAATCCCATATACTGGCTTTTTTAAGTGAAGTATTTGTGGCGTATTTCCTATTGGATTACCTCTTCTTAAGTCTTGGTAATTGCATCAAATGTAATAAATGGTTGGGGAAAAAAGCTAGAATTATAACGGTGTTTTTAGCTCTTGTTGCATTAATTTTTACGTTATTACTTTGCATCCTTGAACAAGTAACATTTTTCACGCTTCTGCCATATAGTGTTATTCTTATGTACGCAATTGTGGGATATCGAAATTATAACAATGCAAAAAATTAGTTCTTCACTTTTTTCTCGGGGGTTGTGCCGGCGAGTCGGAAAAATCATGAGCATGTTGGCGTGCCCTGACGGAGCTCTAAGGGTTTTCGGGCATGCCCACGCCAACAAGGGTGCCGGCGGATTGGTAAAATCCTGAACATGTTGGCGTGCCCCGACGGAGCTCTAATGGTTTTCGGGCATGCCCACGCCAACATTTGCGCCGGCGAGCCGGTAAAATCATGAGCATGTTGGCGTGCCCTGACAGAGCTCTAAGGGTTTGCGGGCATGCCCACGCCAACAAGGGTGCCGGCGGATTGGTAAAATCATGAGCATGTTGGCGTGCCCCGACGGAGCTCTAAGGGTTTGCGGGCATGCCCACGCCAACAAGGGTGCCGGCGGGTCGGGAAAATCCTGAACATGTTGGCGTGTCCCGACGGAGCTCTAAGGGTTTGCGGGCATGCCCACGCCAACATAATCATGTCAATTATTAAGAAAAGAATGTTTGCCTTATACAAAAGGCAATCCCCGAGGAAAAAGTGAAAACCCGAAAAAAAGGGCTTGGACACCCCGGCGTCTGGGAGTGTCCAAGCCCTTTTTCGTATTACCTCATTATGCGGAATACCGATTCCGATTCTCCATGCCCTGCAATGCCGGTGCGGAATAGCTTTCCCCGTCTGTGAAACGGCTTTCGCCGAAGCTGAGGAAGTCCCGAACAGCAACTACCTTGTCCGCCAGGGAGACGATGACGCCTTCCCGACAGGTTGGAAGCTCCGAAGTCACCGGCCACATGTGGGTCCGGATAATCTCTTCCGACTTCTCACTCAGATCCGGAAGCAGCTTCTTCGCCACTTCCACGGATTCCACCGGGTGCTCCCGGTAGCATTCCTTGTTATTATCAAATTTATCGTCCCGGTCCAGAATTCCCAAATCGTGGCACAGCGCCCCTTTCACCACCGATTCGCTGTCCGTATGTACGTGAATCTTCTTCAGCAGATAGCAAATCCAAACGCTGGCTGCCACCACGCGCATGGTGTGCATTCCCACCGAGCTTCTCAGGTGGTGCCGCTGATTCATTGCCTGTTCGAATTCCGGAGAGTCTACGATATTCTTTCCGTATTTATTCAGATAAGATGTAACAACCTTTCCTGCCATAGTACTCCTTTCTGACTCTTGACCATTACCGTCCTTATACTATATCTGAATTCTGGTGTTCCGGTGGCACATTTATGTGGTTTTCTTGAAGACCACGGCCTCCTCAAAACACCCAACATAATAATTTTAGCATTAAAAACATCGGGAAGGCAATGCTTTTTATGAGCGAAGCACAACAAAAAATTGAATTTCTTGTCACGACAGATTATTTTTCTTAAAAGAAGTTTCGGGCGATTTCGGCCCGTCACTACACGATGGGTCTCGGCAATTCCTTCGGCTCCTCCGCCCCTTCTTTTATGGTATACATCGTCAGCCGGTCGCCCTCCATCAGTGTCACATTGCCTTTGGGCACGATCCCCCGGCCGTGGCGCTTCAGGAGAACGATGAAACTGCGGCGGGAAATGTCCAGAGACCGAATCCGCTCTCCCACCCACGGGTGGCTGCGATGCAGCACAATCTCCTTCAATTCCATGTTCTCGTTGCTGCGAGGGGATTCGCCGCTGAGAATCAGCCGGTCGCCGGCCCGGAGCCGCACGTCACCGTGGGGCATTTTCGTCTCCGTCCCCCGCAGGATTACCGCAATCATCAAGCCGGACGGAAGCGCCGTCTCCCGAACCAGCCGCCCGCACCACTCATCCTTCGGCTTCAGCATCACCTGAACGAAATGGATGTCTGCCTCCAGCCCGTACTCGCTGAGCTTCTGAATCCGCTGATATTGCTCCACAAAACCGGCGGAAATGATACCCGTTGGAATAGCCACCATGCCCACGCCCAAGAAAGCGATGAGGATGCCGAAGGTTTTGCCCAGCGTGGTGACGGGGTAGATGTCGCCGTAACCGATGGTGAGCAAGGTGGAAGCGGACCACCAGATTCCGGAGAAGGCATTTCGGAACACCTCCGGCTGAGCGTCATGCTCCACGCTGTAGAGGCACAGGCTGGAGGCCATCATCAGCACCAATATGATAAAAAAAGAAGACAGGAGCTGCTGACGTTTCCGAACGAGCACCTGAGAAATGACATTGAGGGAGTCGTAGTACCGGTTGATGCGGAAGAGGCGCAGAATCCTTGCCACCCGAAACATCCGGAAGGCGGTGGCGCCTCCCGGGAACATCACCGGCAGGTAGGCCGGGAGAAAGGACAGCAGGTCAATCAGGCCGGCACCGGATATCACGTACTTGCCCATGGCACGGCCCTTTCCTACATTTGGGTACAGGCACTCCGCCGTGAGCAGCCGAAGAACGTAATCCACGCCAAAGAAGGCCGTGGTCACTTCCAGCACCAGCGTCAATACGGCGCCGTAGGCCTGCGCCAAATGGTCATAGGTCATCATAAAAGCGGCGGTCAGATTGACAATCAGCGCCAGGGAGCTGAAGATGTCGTAACCCAGACTCAGGGGATCCGACACCGTGCCGATGGATACCATTCGAAAGAGCCGGTGCTGCAGGCGGCCCCACGAGGTTTCTTCCGTTCTTATTTTTGTTTCCATACATTAAATCCTCATTCCAAAAATCCTTGATTTCATTATAGACAGTCCCGCATCCCGATGCAATTGTGAAATAATGTCCTATTATTCACAAGCTTTAATTAAATCTGAACAATTTTCAGCGTCACCCTCTATTTTAAAAATATCCCAAAAACAGAAAAAGAACGTATCCGATGGATACGCTCCGTTCCTGAATCTATAAGGTTTATGGTTAATGGTTGGCTCTTTCACAGCTAAGCTCTATCTCTTAGCATCTATAATATACTCTATTTTCGGACAATTGAAAAACAGTAATTTTTTGTATTTAAACAAGTATTTACTTGTGGTATAATGTTTAATCATTAACAGATCTGCTTAGTTGAAAAACACAAAAAAGGAGTTTCCCATGACCAACAGCGAACGCGCCTTTCTGGCGCTCAGTGAAACACTTAATTTCACCCGCGCCGCGGACAAAATTTTCATCACTCAACAAGGAATCAGTGAGCACATCAAGAAACTGGAAGAGGATTACGGAACCACGCTGGTAATTCGAAAGCCGAAGGTGCAGCTGACCCCGGCCGGTGAAGTGCTCCGGGATATGCTTCTCCGGCAGGAAGCCATGGACCGGGATGTGCGCCAGACCATTTCGGAAATCAACAGCGGGGACGCCGGAGAAGTTTCCATCGGCATCAGCGTCTCTCGGGTGCGTGCTTTTGCCGCCGACATCATCATCCGGTACCACATTGCCCATCCTCATGTGAAAATCCACCTGTATTCCGACATCACCATGAAGCTGGAATCCATGCTGCTGGATAACAAACTGGACGGCATCATTGCGGTAAACGCCGTCCCGCACCGTAATCTGCAGAAGGAACTGCTCTTCCAGGATCCGGTATATCTGGCCGTGCCGGACCACATCGCCCGAGAGCGGACCGGCGATGCCACAACGGTGGACATCGCCGATTACGCCGATCTCCCTTTCATCCGGGATCTGTCCGACAGCACCACCAGTTTTCTTATCGACCCATTCCTGGAGAGCCGAAACATCGAGCTGAACAATATCATCAACGTCAGCGAATACGCCGTTCAGGCCTCCTTGTGCAAGCGATTCGATGCCGCCATGTTCTGCGCCAAATCCTTCGCGTACTATAAGGAAGGTTCCATCGTTCAAGCGGGCCTGCGAACGCTGGAACTGGAGGGACTGGGCCATACCGTGGACATCAGCTTAATGACCTCCCGGAACCGGCACTACGCTCGCTGCGCCACGGACTTCTTCCAGACCATCCGGGATTCTTTGGATACTTTCTACGAGAAGGTTATGTAGGGACTATAACGCAATTTCCCCGGCCAAGGCGCAGTGCGCCGCGGTGACCGGCGATGCCAGATAGATCTGCACCTTGCTGGTGCCCATTCGGCCCAGGAAGTTCCGGTTGTTGGTGGCCACCACCACCTCGTCATCGGAAAGGATTCCGCCGGCTCTTCCGCAGCACAGGCCGCAGCCCGGCGTGGTAATCATGGCGCCGGCCTCCGACAGGGTTTCCAGCGTGCCGTCCGCCAATGCCGCCCGGTACACATCCCGGCTGGCCGGCGTTACGATTAGTTTTACGAACGGTGCCACCTTCTTGCCCTTCAGAATTGCCGCCGCTGCCTGAAGGTCTTCCAGGCGGCCGTTGGTGCAGGAACCGATGAACACCTGGTCCACCTTTATTCCCGCTTCCTTTTCCACCGGCCGAACGGCATCCACCTGCGACGGACAAGCCATCACCGGTCTGAAATCCTCCGCCCGGTAATTCAGCACCCGCGCGAACTCCGTGCCCTCCGGCGACGACTCGTAACACAGGCTGCCCGTTTCTCCTTTTAGGAAACCCGGAGTCCCCGGAACATGGGAACCCGGTTCGACGGAATCTGCCGCTTTGGCCGCCACATCCCCGGTAAGAACCGTCCGGAAAATCTCGTCAAAAGCATCTTTATAGTCGTCTCCGAAAATTCCCTTGCTCATCGGATGGGCATCGGTGAAATGCAGCGTCTCCCGGTTCGGATAGCACAGGCCGCATTTTGCGCCAGCCTCCACCGTCATGTTGGACATGGTGAGGCGGCTGGCCACGGACATGCGGTCCACGGTGCTCCCCGCAAATTCCAACGACTGATAGGTGGCGCCGCTGGCGGAGATATCGCCGATAACGGTGAGAATCACATCTTTCGACGTCACGTTCTCCGGCAGGGTTCCCTGAATGTTCACCCGGATGGTTTCCGGCACCCGAAGCCACAGCTCGCCGGTTCCCAGGATTCCCGCCATCTCCGTGTAGCCGATTCCCGTGGAGAAGGCGCCCAGTGCGCCGTAGGTAACCGTGTGGCTATCCGTTCCGAACACCACATCTCCCGGCTGCACGTATTTCTCCGCCATCAGCTGATGGCAAATTCCGTCGGTGCGGTGAACGTTTTTGATTCCGTATTTCCGGGCAAACGCATCCCCCCGGTGAAAGTGCCGCACATCGTCCACTTGACTGGCCGGCACCATGTGGTCGTACACCAGCACCATGCGGTCCGGATCCCACACCTTCGTAAATCCCATCTCTTCGAATTTGTCCGCCACAAAAGGAATGAAAATATCGTGCACCATCACCCGGTCCACCTTCGCGGTCACGATGTCCCCCGGCTTCGCATCCTTCTTTCCGGTATTTCTCCGGAGAATTTTCTCAATTAATGTCGCCATGCTCTCCTCCTATTCCAGCCCGTTCCGCTTTCTCATCGCCGGAACCAACCCGCCGGCATCCAGAATTTCCAGAAGGTTTTCCGGCAGATCCGCAATGGGATACGTCGCCCCGTTCACCCGAATCTGCCGGCCCACTTCCACGTCCATCACATCCCCTTCCTGCACGTGATCGATCAGATCGCTTTCGATGAGCAGAAGTCCGTTGTTGATGGAATTCCGGAAGAAAATCCGGGCAAAGGATTTGGCCACGATGCACCGAATGCCCAGGGCCTTGATCACCTCCGGCGCCTGCTCCCGAGAAGAGCCGCAGCCGAAATTTTTTCCCGCCACGATGCAGTCTCCCGGCTCCAGCATTCCCGCCAACTCCGGCCGCAGCGGCGAAAAGGCGTAGGGCTTCATATCCTCCACGGAAGGGAGGGCCAGATATTCCGTGGGCATGATGATATCCGTATCGATATCATCCCCCATGGTGTATATTTTTCCGCTAAAATGTTCCATTTTGTTACTCTCCTTCTCCCTAAAAACAAGCTTCCGCAATCTCACCGGCCACCGCCGATGCCGTCACCGTCGCCGCGTTCGCAAGATAGACGAAGGAATTCCGGTCGCCGGCCCGGCCCTTGAAGTTCCGAGTTCCCGTGCTGATCAGCACTTCCCCTTCGCCGATCACGCCCTGGCAGCTGCCCCAGCACACGCTGCAGTTTGGATTCATTACGATGGCACCGGCCTCCATGAAAGTGTCCAGAATTCCTTCTTTGGCCGCCTGATTATAGATATCCCGGCTGGCCGGAACCACCAGAAAGCGAACGCCCTCTGCTACTTTCTTTCCTTTGATAACCTCAGCTCCCAGGCGAAGGTCCTCCAGCCGCCCATTGCTGCAGGAACCCAGGAACGCTTCGTGGATTTTCGTTCCCGCCACCTCCGATACCAATGCCAGGTTGTCCACAAAATGCGGTTTTGCCACCACCGGCTGGATCTCCGAAAGGTCGATATCGTACACTTCGGCGAATTCCGCATCCGGGTCGCTCTCATAGCAGGCCAGCGGCTTCCGGCCGTGCGCCTCCAGGTACTCCAAAGTCACCTCGTCCACCGGCATCAGTCCGGTTTTGGCCCCGGCCTCCACCGCCAGGTTGCACAGGACGAACCGGTCGCTGACGGACAGCCCCGCCAGTCCCGGTCCTGCGAACTCCATGGCCTTATAGTTGGCGCCGTTGGCGCCTATTTTTCCGATAATCGTCAGAATCACATCCCGAGCGGTCACGCCTTTCCGCAGCGTGCCGGTCAGATTGAACCGAAGGGTCTCCGGCACCATCACCCAGGATTTGCCCGTCACCATGGCGTACAGGTAATCCGTGCACCCCACGCCGGTCCCGAAAGCCCCCAGACACCCGTAGGTGCAAGTGTGGCTGTCCGCCCCGAAAATCAGCTGGCCCGGCCGAACGTATTTTTCCACCATCACCTGGTGGCAAATGCCCTCGCCCTCGTAGAAATCGATTCCGCGCTCCCGGGCAAAATCCCGCATCTTCTTCTGGGACTGCGCCGTCTTCACGCTATCGCAAGGCACGTTGTGATCCACCACCCACACCAGCCTGGATGGATCTGCAATGTTCGGATTCTTCAAATTGTTGTATTTATCAATGGTCAGATGTGTGGTACCGTCGTTACTCAGCATGTAATCCAAAGTCACCACGTGAATTTCACCGGCCTTCGCGGTGTCTACCCCGGCTGCCCGGGCGATGATTTTCTCTGCAATCGTCATTCCCATTTTTCTCTGTCTCCCTGTCCGCTTCTGCTAAAAATAATCTCGTCTCGTCCTGCGGTTTCCGGCGCTACGCCTCATCCAAAGAAGCGATCAGACCGCCCTGATCCAAAATCTTCTGCATGTACGGCGGCAGCTTGGTGCATTCGTAGGTGCTTCCGCCGCTGGTCACCGTGCCCGCATCCAAGTCCAGTTCCATTTCATCCCCATCTTTCACGCAGTCGTACAGATCCCGGCACACAATCACCGGCAAACCGATGTTGATGGAATTGCGGTAGAAAATCCGGGCGAAGGATTTGGCGATAACCGCCTTTACTCCCAGTGCCTTCAGCACGCCGGGTGCCTGTTCCCGGGAAGACCCGCATCCGAAATTCTCGTTGGCCACCACGTAATCCCCCGGCTTCACTTTGTTGGCAAATTCCGGATCCAGGGATTCAAAGGTATGTCCCTTCATCTCCTCAATGGTGGGATACAGCAGGTACTGCGATGCAATAATCTGGTCCGTATCCACATCCGAATCAAAACGATATAGTGTTCCCATTGTTCTATCTCCCTTTTTGTATGTATTTTTATGTTTTGATACTAAATTTTACAATATATTATATCAGATTCAACAATATTTGTGAATGGCTTTACATAATTCTGCCCGCCCGGCGCTTTACTTTTTCCGGCAGACCGGCCGGGCTCCGTATGTCCAATCATATTATCCATATTGCAATCGTACAATCTCGTATGTCTAGAATGATGAAAAGAGATGCACGAAAGGCGACTTCCGCCCTCCGTGCATCTCTTCCAATTATTTGATGTTTCTCAGGCACTGCAAAAGCGCCGTGTTCTCCCGGTGGGTTCGCACTGCCGTCCGATAGAACCCGGCGGTCAGCCCGTGGTAATCCCGGCAGTCCCGAATCAGAGTTCCTTTGTCCAGCAGCTTTTGGTGCAGTTCCCGGTCCCGGGATTGAAAGAGAATGTAATTGGCATCGGACGGGAATACCCGGAACCCTAATTTTTCAAGCTCCTCCGAGAGGAATTCCCGTTCCCGGGCAATCACCTCCACCGAGGCCGCCAAATAACCGGAGGTTCCACCGGCCGCTGTTCCGGTGTACTGGGCGAAAACGGAGAGATTCCATTCCGGCAGTTCCCGTCGGATTCTTTCCGCCGTGGGAGCGGAGCAGACGGCATATCCCAGGCGCACCCCGGGAATGGCGAATGTTTTGGTAAACGCCCGGAGCACCACCGCCGGCAGTGCCTCGCTGCGGATGCAATGGATCAGGGAATCCTCATCCCCGCCGCTCAGTGCCAGAAAGCATTCGTCCACCAGCAGCACCGTTCCCGCCGTCCGGCAGGCATCGACAATTTCCCGGAGGCGATTCGCCGAGATTCGCTTCCCGTTGGGGTTGTTGGGGTTGGTGAGAATCAGCAGATTCGGTTTTACACGGGCAATCTCTTGGCAGATATTTTCCGGCAAGGTAAAATCATCTTCCGCCCGCAAAGGAATCCGGTGAATCCGGCAGGACGGAGCCGCGGCGTTCAACGCGGTTTCGTAGCCGGAATAGCAAGGCGCCGTCACCATGCAGCTTTTCGGGGAAAGGGTCCGGATGATGACGGGAATCAGCTCCGATGCGCCGTTCCCCGGCACGAGTTGTTCCTCCGCCAACTGCCAGTAATTCGCCAATCCCCGGCGAAGCTCCCGGTACTCCGGATCCGGGTATTCCTCCACGTGATTCAGTGCCGCCGCCAGAGCGTCCCGCACCGATTTCGGCGGTCCCAATGGATTCAGGTTTACCGAAAAATCATATTCAATTTCATTCCCGTATATATTTCCTCCGTGCACGAATCTCTCCTTTGTTTAAAGTAACAGTCCCATCGTCCCCAGGCAGATGCATTCACACAGCACCGCCGTACCCAGCATCAGCCGGTTTGCCCGGAGAATATCCGCCGGCACCACCGGCCGCAGATTCTCTCCCAAAGTTGGTTTTTCCACCACACGGCCGAAGTACCGGGCATTTCCCGCCAGCTGAACACCCAGCGCGCCGGCGCAGGCGGCTTCGGTATGCGCCGCATTGGGGCTGGCATGCTTTCGTCGATCCCGAAGGAAGATTCGGAAGGCCCGGCGGCCGCTGTATACTTGTTCGAAGCCGCGAAGCCAATCCCAAAATCCCATCAGAAACGCCACCGTCACCATCAACAGGCCGCTGATTCGGGCGGGAATGAAATTCACCCCATCGTCCAGCCGGGCGGCGGCTCTTCCAAAATCCATGTATTTGTCGTTTCGATAGCCCACCATGGAATCCATGGTATTGACGGCTTTGTACATCATGCCCAGCACCGGTCCTCCCAGGGCCATGTACAGCATCGGGGCGATGACCCCGTCAGAGGTGTTCTCCGCCACGGTTTCCACCGCAGCTTTGGTCACACCGGTTTCATCCAGCACAGTGGTGTCCCGGCCCACAATCATGGACACCGCATACCGGGAATCCTTCAGCGAACCGGATTGAAGGGCGCGGTATACCCGCATGGACGCATCCCGGAGATTCCGGGCCGCCAGCAATCGGTAGGTGAGCCAGCCCTCCAGGGCGCAGCCCGCCCAAGGATGCAGCGTGTACGCGCCCACCAGAAGCAAGGCCGTTCCCCCGCCGCTGACCAGGAGAACCGCCGCCACCAGGAGTCGTCCGTATTTTCTTTTTACCCGAGCCCGGACGGCCGAATCGGAAATCCCGTCTCCTCGCTTCAGAAAAAAATCCGTTAATTTCTGAATGAGGTTACCGATTCGCCGCACCGGATGGTTCCATGTCTCCGGATCCCCCAGAATAAGATCGAGCACGAAGCCCGCTGCAAATGCCGTCCCGTGATACATCAAATGAATATCCTTCTCCGTTTCTAACCTGATAGTCGTAATAGTTTCCGCCGAAGAGTTCCGACAGAAGAGTCATGATGGTGCCGCCGTGAATCACCAGGGCGATGTTTTCCCAATCTTCGGCTTCCTGCAGCATTTTTTGCCAGCCTTCCAGCACCCGAGCTCGGACTTCCTCCCGGCTTTCCCCGCCGGGAAAGGGAATGGTCCCCTCTGTCCGAAGCCAGTGACGATATGCGGGATCGTCCTGCAGCTCTTGATAGGTATGCCCCTCAAAGCGGCCGAAATCCGTCTCCCGGAAATCCGCCACTTCCACCGGTATTCGCGCCGGATGGATTAACTCGGCGGTCTCCCGGCAGCGCCGCATGGGACTGCAGAACACCGCATCGCAGATTGGATAGCAGTGCCTTTCGATTTCCCGCCGCCCCGTTTCCGACAGGGATTCGTCGGTTCTTCCGATGTATCGATGCTCCAGATTTCCCGGGGTGGCGCCGTGGCGAATCAGGAAGATGTGACGCACCGCAGGAAGTTCTTTCTTAATCACCTGAGGAATTCCGCAGAACAGGCGAATCACTTCGTCGGATTCCGCCGCAATTCGGATGAGGATCCGTCCGGTCACTTCCCGCCACCGGCGGTCCAGGGGATCCATGGGCACGATGCCGCTGCCGATTTCGTCGGAAATAAATACGCAGTCCGGATGGTTCCGGGCGATTTCTTCCACCTCCTGAAGAATCTCCTCTTCCGTTTGTCCCACTTCCAGCTTCTCCCGGATAATCCGGTGCAGGTGATTAATCCGGATTCCGGTGCCGGGCGCTTCCCGATACAGCAGCGAGAAATTCGCCTCGTCATAGAGAATGTGGCCGGGAAAGCGGGCTTCCCCATATTTGCTTTTACCTTGAGCGTATCCGCCGATAATCAGTTTCATGTTTCACTCTCCTTAGAAAATTCCGGTAAGGATGCCGACCGCCCAAAGGCCCAGCACCATGGCCAGTTCCATGCGGCACAAGAACCAGCCCGCCAAATCACCGGTGATGCCGCCGAATTTAGTGCCGCAGAAGCGACGGTAATGAAGGGTTCCCAGCAGGGCAATCGCCAGCATCGTGCCGCCGGCCGCCGGAGACCGCCACATCATCCAGGTGATGCAAAGCCCTCCTTGCAGCAGAAGGATGCCCGCAGTTCTTCGAGCCGCGGTATCCGATTCCGTTCGGGCCAGCCCGGTTTTCTTCGCTTTCGGAAAGGCGACCACCGTGTACCCGCTGAGGCAGCGAGAGAGGAAAAAGGACCCCATCCACAGAATTCGGCCTTCCGCCGTCAGTTCCGACAGCGCCGCCCCGTAGATCAGTCCGAACAATGCCAGCCGAATCACCGCGAAAGCTCCGATGTGAGGATCCGACAGAATCTGCAGCCGCTCTTCCCGGGTGCGCCAAGAGGACAGGGCATCGCAGGTATCCATGAATCCATCTAAGTGAAAGCCGCCAGTTATCAGGATGGGAATGCTCAGTGCGATGAGTGTGGCCGCCGTCGGACCGATTTCAAAGCGCACGACTCCGAGAAACCACAGGTATTCTAAGATGCCGATCACGCCTCCCACCCAGGGAAAGAAGCACAGGTGGTACCGCATATCCTCCGTTTCCCAGCGAAACCGGGGCATGGGAATCCGAGAATACATGGAAAAAGCCACCGTCACGGATTTAAAAACAGATGCTATTTTCACGCGCGCTATCTCCTTTCAAATAGACGGGAATTCCCACCACCACTTCCACCACTTCGTCCGCCATTGCGACCAGCTCCCGGTTCACATTGCCCAGGACCTGCAAATAGTTCCGAAGCGCCGGTGCAGCGGATACTCCATCGTCAAAAACATCTCCGGTGACCACCACCAGATTTTCCACCGAATCCGCCACAGCGGCAATCTCCCCGGTGATTTTTCCGATGCATTCCTTCGGATTCTCACACTCTTCGTCCCCCCGATACATTTCGTTGGCCACCAGGTTGGTGAGGCATTCCACTAAAACCACAGAATCGTAGCTCCGAATGCGTCCGGTGATGTCTTCAATGTCCCGCGGCTGCTCCAGGGTAATCCACCCCTTTCCTTCCCGCATCTGCCGATGCCGCTCCACCCGGCGAACGGATTCTCCATCCATCACCTCCATGGTGGCGGCGTAATAGGCATTGGGGTTTCCAAAGGAAAGAGCCCGCTCCTCCGCAAAAGCAGATTTTCCGCTGCCGCTGCCGCCGGTTACCAATACCATCATCGTTCCGTCCTCCTTGCGAATCTCTTACTCTTCATAGCGGGTATAGGGTTCCATGCCGTATCCGTCGAACCGCTTCGCCTCCCGGTACACCCGGTTCACATCCCGAAGCAGGGACATCATCATAACCGCACCGACGCCTTCTCCGGCACCCATGCCCGCATCCAGCACCGGTTCCAGTCCCAGGCTCTCCGCCAGGCGGCAAGCCGCCGGTTCCCGGCTGATATGAGAAGGAATCATGTATTCCCGAATTCCCGGAACCAATCGTTCCGCGGCTTCCGCAGATACCAGGCTCAGCAGTCCGTCCAGCACCACCGGAATGCCATGAAGGCCGCCCCCCAGAATGATGCCCATCATCGCCGTCAGCTCCAGGCCGCCAAACCGGCACCATATGGCTTCCACGTCCGAGCTCACGTCGGGCATTTTCAGCGCCGCCGCAATAACCTTTCTCTTGCGCTGCAGTCCGGCCCCATCCAGCCCGGCCCCGCGCCCGGTTACCGTCTCCGCCGAAAGCCCCAACATTCTTCCGGCCAGAACCGCCGCAGAAGTGGTATTTCCGATGCCCATCTCGCCCACGCCCAGCACCCGTACGCCGGCTTTCCGGCACTCCGCCGCCAGGTCCAGTCCCAGCTGCAGCGCGGTGCGGAACTGTGCCCGGCTCATGGCCGGTTCCTTCAGGAAATTCCTCGTTCCATCGGCCACCCGCCGGAACTCCGTTCCCGGCACCGGTCCCGGGTGATGAAGGCCCACATCGATGGCTCGGATTTTTGCATGAGCCGCTGCCGCCAATATGCCGGCACAGCTTTGACCCTTTCCGATATTTTCTGCGCAGATGGCCGTCACTTCTTGCCCGGACTGGCTCACCCCTTCTTCCACAATTCCGTGGTCGCCGCAGCACACCAACAGTTCCATACGCTCCAGGTCCGGCACCCGGCGCTGCTGGATGGCACCGATGGCGGTGTGAATTTTCTCCAGCTTGCCGAAGCTGCCCAGGGGCTTCGCAATTCGGTCCCATTCCCCTTGAATTTCTTTGCGCCACTCCTGCGACACCTTTGGAACGGTAGTTTGGCCGGACAATACTGCCGCGGCGGAAATATTTTTTTTATGAATCTCCATCGTCCTCCCCTTCATTTCTCTCTATCGCTCCCGAATGGCTTTCTGAAGGAGCTTCATCATCTCGCCATAATTTTCCGGGCGGTGCGGGTAATCGCAGTCCATGCAGCTCAGAATCACCTTTCCGTCCCGTTCAATCTGTACCCGCTTTCCGGGGCAATCCGGAAGGAAATACAGGGGGCAGTAACAGAACAGGCAGTTCATTTCCGCCATTTCCTTGTGGCAGGGATAATACTGGCAGTCCCGGTTTTCGAAGTAATAAAAGGAATTTTTCATTTCTGCTCACGCTCCTCTGCCCACCGGCGGCATTCCCGGACGAACTCTTTCGCAAATTCCGGGTTGGACGGGTAGTATAAATGTGGGAAGCCCATCTGCTGGGCGCCGTTCTTCACGATGCACTTCCACTGTTTGCCCGTCACCGGCTTCTCCGCCGTGTAGGCGGTTCCGTTATCGTCACAGTCGTAATAGTGGTATTCATGGCCTCGGATGACCGCGCCGGTCTCATGAGCGGTCAGCGTCACATACCCGAACCGACGGCTCTTGCTGCGAAAGCTCCGTCCGTGGTGAATGCCCGCCATAGGCCAGACCCGTCCCGACGCGTCTTCGATAGAGTCTCCCAGGTACATAAAGCCGCCGCACTCCCCGCGGATGGGAATCCCCTCCCGGGCCAATGCTCGTATCTCATCCATTAAGCGGCGGTTTCCGCTGAGCGCCGCCAGGTGCAGCTCCGGATAACCGCCGCCGAACCACAGTCCGCAAATATCCTTCGGCAGGTGTTCCTCCGCCATCGGGGAGAATTCCACCAATTCCGCACCCAAATCCTGCAGCATCTCTCGGTTCTCCCGGTAATAGAAGCAGAAGGCTTCATCTCGGGCCACGCCGATTCGGAGGGGTTTCCACCGTTCTCGGTACAGCACTTCCCCGATTCGGATGTCCATAGTCTCCTCTTCTTTCGGAAATTCTTTCGCTCCCCGGGCAATTTCCAGAATCCGACCCACATCCACGTGTTGCTGGAAAAGCTTTGCCTGGGTCTGCAGCTGCTCTCGAAAGTCCTTCACCTCATCGGGAAGCACCAGCCCCAGGTATCGGCTCCGGAAGAAATCGTCTTTCCGGTTGGGCAGGCAGCCCAGCACCGGAATTCCCAGCTCTTCCTCGATGACCGGCACGAGAATCTCGCCAAATGCGGCGGATACTCGGTTCAGAATCACACCGGCGATGCGTTTGCTCCTGTCAAAATCCAAAAATCCTTTCAATTCCGCAATAACAGAACGTCCTTTTCCGTAGCCGTTTGTCACCAGGATAATCGGCGCGTCCAACGCCTCCGCCATATGATACGTGGACGCCTCTCTTTTTATACCGGCCAGCCCGTCGTACAGGCCCATCACGCCTTCCACGACCGCCACATCCCCGGCGAATTCCCGGCAAAAAATACTCCGCGTCCGCTTTTCATCCGTAAAAAACAGGTCCAGATTTCCCGTCGGTACCCCGATGACGTTTCGGTGGTACAGGGGATCGATGTAATCCGGCCCGCACTTAAAGGAACATACCGAAACGCCCCGCTGCTGCAATGCCCGAAGCAGACTGCAGGTCACCGTCGTCTTTCCGTTCCCGCTGCCGGTGGCAGCGATGACAATTCTTGGATACTTCATGGTTTTTCCCCTTTTTGCAATCTCAGTTCTTATCCCCCGACAGAAGATCAAAAGAAATGATATTCACCGGATTTTGCCCTTGCATCAAGTGATACGCCCCCGCCTTCCGGCTTCGGCTCACCTGCACCTGACAGATTTCCCCCTCCAGCTCGTACTTTTCCATCAGCCGGGAAGCCTCCGCCAGAGTTTCCAGCGTAACGGTGTTCAGCACCACCCGAATCGTTCTCTTTCGATTCATCAGGTGCACCAGAATCTCCTCCAGGTGCCCCCCGCTGCCGCCGATAAAGACGTGGGTGGGATCCGGCAGGGATTCCAGGCATTCCGGGGCGGCTCCCCGGACCGCTGTTACGTTGGCAAAGCCAAATTTCTCAATATTCCGGCAGGTCAGATTGTACGCATCCTCCTTCGCCTCGATGCTGTACACCTTCACCGACGGATCCGACCCGGCCAGCTCCACCGACACCGAACCGCTGCCGCTGCCAATATCGTACACCACCGCCGGTGCGGTGAGGTGCAGCTTGCAAATGGACAGCGCCCGCACCTCTTCCTTGGTCATGGGCACCTTCTCCCGGACAAAAACATCATCCCCCATTCCCGGGGTGAGCCGGCGAGGCTGCGGGTCCGGATTCTCCACCAGCACCGTGCACAACCCCGGTTCTTCGAAATTCTTGCACGCCTCCGGAGGTAGCCGGAGAATCTGTTCCTGCGCCGTTCCCAGATTGCATCCGATGTGACAGATGCAGTTTCCCCGATGCCGCTCCGCCAGCAGCTGTCCCATCCGCTGTACGTCCTTCGCACCGGAAGTAATCAGGAAGGTTTTCTCTCGGTGTGCTGCCGCATCCAGGAATTCCGGTATCCAGTCTTCTTCCGAAATTCCGTGGGTGCTGAGAATCTTTCCGTCCTGCCAGCAGATTCCCACCGCCGCCGCCAGGGCAGAGACGGAAGAAATGCCCGGAAGCACTTGCACCTCCGCTCCGTCCAGCTTCTTTAATGCCGGAACCAGGTTGCGGCATCCGCTGTAGAATCCCGTATCCCCGGAAAAGAGGATCCCCGCACAAACCGTCTCTTCTCGAGACGTCTCCTGCAGCGCCGAAAGAACCGGCAGGATGCGGTCCCTCGTATAGAAGGGATACTTTTTATAATTTCCGGCAAAGGATTCCAGCATGCGGGGCGCCCCGAAAAGCACCTGCGCCCGGTCCAGCGCCCGCCGGGCCTCCGGAGTGAGATGGCGTTCTCCGTTCATGCCGATGCCCACCAGCACCACCTTCAATCGGGTTTTGCTGAACCCTTCGCCCCCCGCCGCCCGGACAATTTCTTCCCATGGGAACCGCTCTCGTATTTCCGAGAACACCCGCTCCAAGGAAAGTCCTTCTTCTGCGGCACGAGGCCGACGGATGATAAAGCACGTCGCCCCCGCCTTCTCCGCCGCCTGAATTCGAGCGGCTTCTCCGCCGGTTCGGCCGCTTTCCTTCATCACCAGGATTTCGGAATGCGTCTCCTGCAGCATCTGTCGATTCATTTCCTCGGAGAAGGGACCCTGCATGGCGATGATCCGGTCCCCCCGAATTCCCTGTTCTCCACAGATTTCCAAGCTTTCCACGCTGGGCAGCACCCGGACGTACAGCCGCTCCCGAAGATCCGGATACCGGCAGAATTCCGAAAGGGTTTTGCTTCCGGTGGTGAGGAGAATGTTTCCGGCAGCAGACCGCAGTGCCCGGACGCAGTCCGCGGTGGAATCAAAATACCTCGCATCTTCCCGTTCCTCCGGTACCTCCGGATTTCGGCAGACCCGATAGTACGGGATTTGCCGGAAACCCTCCCGGCTTTCCCGAATATTTTTTTTCACCGCCTCCGCATAGGGATGGGTGGCATCCACGATGACCGCCGGCTGTTCCCGCTCATACAGCGCTGTCATCTCCGCCGCCGTCAGACGCCCCTGCAGCACCTGAATCCGGCCGGACTTCTCCCCCGGCGCCATCATCTGCTCCCCGTATTCCGTTGCCACCAGCACCAGGGAAGGAATCCCCGCTTCCGCCAGCTTTTCCGCCAGCCGCCGTCCCTCCGTGGTACCGCCGTAGATCAGCACTCTCTTCATCTTCACTCCTTACAACTCATACCCTCTAGGGGTAATCAGCTTTCCGCCCTGAATAAAACTCCGGGAATTCCCCACGTACACCGTGGTGAACATGTTCACCTTCGCCTCCCGAAGCTCCGCCAGCGTGCAGGTCACCGCCCGGGTTCCCTCCCGACCGATGTTCTCCACGTAACCGCAGGCCCGGTTCGGTTCCGCGCCGGCCGCCAACATGATATCCGCCGCCTTCCGCAGGTAGTCCGCCCGCTTTCGGCTGGAGGGATTGTAGATCGCCATGACAAAATCCCCCTGCACGCCGCAGCGAATCCGCCGTTCGATGACCGCCCACGGGGTCAGCAGGTCGCTGAGGGAAATCACGCAGAAATCGTGATTCAATGGCGCCCCCAGCACCGCCGCCCCGCTGTTCGCTGCCGTAATGCCCGGAATCACCGTCACTTCCGCTTCGGGGTATTCCCGCTGCAGCTCCAACATGGGCGCCGCCATTCCGTAAATGCCCGCATCCCCGCTGCACACCAGCCCCACGGTTTTTCCCGCTTCCGCCAGCTCATAGCACTTTCGGCACCGGGCGATTTCCTGTCTCATGGGGGTGGTAAAAAAATCTTTCTCCGGCCAGGACGTCCGAATCAGCTCCACGTAGACCGTGTAGCCCACGATGACATCGCAGGCGTTCACCGCCTCTGCGGCTTCCGCCGTCATGCCGGTCCGTTTTCCCGGTCCCATTCCGATTACATAAATATGCCCCTTCACATCTCATTCCTTTCCGGCTGCCACTGAAAATGCCATTTTTCCTGCTCCACGATGCACAGGGTCATCCCATCCATCGCCGTCTTCCCCCGCCGCACCCGGCCGCCGCCGGCCGCGGCGGCCGCGGCACGGTGACACACGTTCCCCGTGCCGACGGTTCTCCGGACGAATTCCGACTCCGGGAATTCGCCGGAGACCCGCTCCAGCTCCGCTGGAGTGAATAAGCGGTAGGGAACCCGGCAGTACTGCGCCAGCTGAATCAGCCCGGGTTCCCCGGCTTTCCGGTCCACGGAGGCAATGCACCGAATGTCTTCCGGCTGCAGCCCTTCTTCTTCCAGCACGCATTCCAAGAACTCCTTCAGCTTCTCAAAGGGCACCCCTTTTCGGCAGCCCATTCCAATCACCAGTTTCCGGGGGATCAGGGTCAGACATTCTTTCGGCGCCTCCGTCTCCGGAAAGCCGATAATCCCATCCGGGATGCTGGTATCTTCGGCCGTCCCGTCGCTCCGTTGCCGAAGCACCACGTTCTCCGGCACCCTCCCGGAAAATTCCGCCGGCACGGTACTTCGAAGAAGGATTTTTTTCCCCGAAAGCAGCTTCTCGGACACCCGGCGGATGGCTTCCCGGTTCCCGATGCGAAGCCCGTTCCGCCGGGCGAAATCATCGATGGCAAAACATCCGTTCACGTCCGTTGCGGTGGTGATGGCCGGATCCGCCCCGATGCGCGCCCCGATGTCCCGGGCTAGGGCGTTGGCGCCGCCCATGTGTCCGGACAGAAGCGGTATGATGTGCCGCCCCCCCTCGTCCATCACCAGCACCGGGCTGTCCTGCAGCTTATCCTTCACCAGGGGCGCCACCGTTCGGATGGCAATCCCCGCCGCCCCCACGAAGAGCAGGGGCTGGTGCATGCGAAAGCCCTCTGCCGCCCATTCTTCCGGGGATTCCTCCCGGCGGCGCCAGAGGGGGATGTACTCCGTCCAGTTCGCCATCAAGCGCTCCGCCAGCTCCCGCCCCCGAGGGGTAAAGTGGGCGATTCGGATGTATCGCTTCCCCATCATGGCTGCACCGCCTTCCGGTAGGCGGTTTCGAATTCCGGCGCATACAGCCGGGAATCCGCATAGCCGCTTTTGGCAATCACATCCCCCACCAGGACCACCGCCAGGTTTCGGATGCCGTGTTCCTCGGCGGTCTTTGCCAGTGTCTCCACGGTGCAGATGTACTTCTCTTCCTCCGGCCAGGTGGCTTTGTACACGATGGCCGCCGGCGTGTCCTTCGGATATCCGCCCGCCATCAGCCGCCGGGACAGTTCCGCCATCATTCCGGTGCTGAGATAGACGGCCATGCTGCTGCGGTGGGCCGCAAAGGATTCGATCTGTTCCCTTTCCGGCACCTTGGTCCGCCCCTCCATCCGGGTGATGATCAGGGACTGGGACACCTCCGGCTGGGTGTATTCCAGGTTCAGAGATGCCGCCGCCCCAAAGCAGGCGCTGACGCCGGGACAGCTTTCATACTTGATGTTCCGAGCATCCAGCTGCCGCATCTGCTCCTGCACTGCGCCGTAAATGCTGGGTTCTCCGGTATGCAGCCGCACCACCGTCTTTCCCGCTTCCTCTGCCTGCACCATCACCGAAATGATGTCATCCAGGGTCATCTCGGCGCTGTTGTGAATCTCACAGCCGGAATCCGCATATTCCAGAAGCTCCGGATTCACCAGCGACCCGGCGTAGATCAGCACATCCGCCCGCTGAATCAGCCGCATTCCCCGCACCGTTATCAAATCCGCCGCACCGCAGCCGGCACCTACGAAATATACCATCGCTCCCTTATCCTTTCCTTAATTTCTCCAGCATATCCATCGCTCCCGGTGACGCCGCCAGCAAGCCGAATTCATTGGAGTACAGTATGCACTCCACCGGAAGTTCCTCTCCGCCCCGTTTCCTCAGATAGTACAGAATCCGGTCCATCACCGATTCCATGCTCGTCCGAAGCAGCGCCGGCGATTCCGCCTGAATGATGCTCAGCGCCTCCTCCGTCACCCGGCAGTTCAGAATACCCCGCAGGGTGTCCATGCTTCCGCCGGCGCGAATCACTCCGGCGGCCAGCAGCTCCATCCGGGCATCCCCTTCCTTGGAATGGGTATTCATGATGCCGCCGCTCACCTTAATCAGCTTGCCGATGTGACCGGTGAGGAGCATGCCCCGAAAGTCCATCTCCCGGACCATGTCCACCGTATCCCCCACATAGTTGCTGCACTTCACGCTGCGGTTCAGGTCGTAGCCGTAGGTTTCCTTCATGAAATTCAGTCCGTAATTTCCCGGAGAGACGGCGGCAATCCGGTCGCCCAGCGCCTTCCGCTGGTTCAGCTCCACCCGAATGGTGTCCAGAATCGCCCGGGTGCTCATGGGTTCCACAATCCCCGTAGTGCCCAGGATGGAGATTCCGCCTTCGATGCCCAGACGCGGGTTGAAGGTCCGTTCCGCGGCCGCCTCGCCGCCGGGTACGGAGAGAATCACCCGGATCCGGCCCCGAAAATCCAGCAGCTCCGCCACTTCCGAAAGCTCCTTTTCAATCATCTGCCGAGGCACCCGGTTGATGGCCGCATTGCCTACGGGCTGATCCAGACCGGGAAGGGTCACTCGGCCCACGCCCGGGCCGCCCTCAATTTGGATTTCCAAGTCGCCGTCGGTCCGCTCTTCGGCACGCACCTCCGCCGTCACGTGAAGTCCCGTGGTCACGTCCGGATCGTCCCCGCCGTCCTTTACCACGGCGCACCGCACCCGGTTTTCTCCCCGAAAAATATCTTTTACCTCGGTCCGGAACACCGCGCCTCCGGGGGTGATGATTTCAATTTCGTCCTTCACGCTGCCGGTGAGAAGCATGTACAGCGCCGCTTTTGCCGCCGCGGCTCCGCAGCTCCCGGTGGTAAACCCCTTTCGAAGCTCCTTCTTTGAATCCATGGTCTATTTCCTTTCCGGCACTTTTCCGTCCCGAATCTGATACAGCAGAGCATTGCAGATGGCCGCCGCCACATTGCTGCCCCCCTTCCGGCCCCGATTGATGATGCAGGGCACGCCGGACCGGAGAATCAGCTCTTTGGCCGGCACCACGTTCACGAAACCCACCGGCACGCCGATAATCAGCTCCGGCCGCCAGCCCGTGTTCTCCATGATTTCATGCAGGGATACCAGCGCCGTGGGCGCATTTCCCACCGCCACGATCAGGGGCTTGGTCAGCTTCGAGGCCCGCTCCATGCTCACTGTCGCCCGGGTCACGCCCCGCTCCTTGGCTTCCGCCGCCACATCCGGCTCCGCCATAAAACAGTGCACTTCGCCTCCCAGCGTGCGGAGAAATTTCTTGTTGATGCCCGACCGGGTCATATTGGTATCCGTCACGATATCCCCGCCGGACCGCAGCACCCGGTAGGCGGTGTCCAGCGCATCCGGAGAATAGGTCATGGTTTCCGCGTAGTCGAAATCCGCCGTAGTGTGAATCACCCGCCGCGTCACCGGATCCTGATCTGCGGGAAGGCAAATGCCCCGCTCCCGAAGCTCCTCCCGGATAATCTCAAAACTCCGCTTCTCAATATTCCCCGGAAGCACGTATTCCAACTGAATCTCCTTCATCTCTCCCGTTTCCTTCCTATTCGTCGCGCCACGCCGCCTCCCGCAGCATGCCGTAAATCCTCTCCATATCCAGGCTTTCCCGCACCAGGTCCGCCAGTCGATCGTACTCCTTCTCCCGGCGCTGCCGAAAGCTCTCCCCGGAATTCTCCGGTAAAACCACGCCTTTTTTTGCCGCCAACGTCCGGCAGATCTGCTCCGCCACATTGCCGGTATCGAAAATTCCATGGACGTAGGTGCCGTACACATTTCCCTGCTGAAGGCCGTTCGCTTCTCCGTCCGACCGGCAGGTCAGCGCCTCGCCGCCCTCGTTTCGGGTCTCTCCCATGTGAATCTCGTATCCCCGGTATTCCGTATCCTCCGGCATGCCCAGAATTCCGGTGCGAAGGGAAAGTCTTCCTCTTACCTGCCGTCGGTTCTTCTGCCGTTTCAGCACCGTCTCCCCGGGGAGAAGGCCCAGTCCCTTTAGACTTCCGCCCTCTTCCACCGAATCCGGGTCCGAAACCATCCGTCCCAGCATCTGGTATCCGCCGCAAATGCCGAACACCGGCACCCGCGCCGCCATCCGTTGAACGGTCTCCGCCAGCTCCGTCTCCCAAAGCCAGCGCAGATCCCCGATGGTGTTCTTGGTTCCGGGCAGGATGACCATGTCCGATCCCGCCAGCTCTTCCGGTCGCGTAATGTAGCGAATCCCTACCCCCGGCACCATTTCAAAGGGCGATATATCCGTATAATTAGAAATGCGCGGCAGCCGAATAACCCCGATGTTCACCAAGCTCGGCGCCGTTCCCTCAAATCGGGTGCTGAGGCTGTCCTCGTCGTCGATGTTCAGGGGGCAGTAGGGCACCGTGCCGATCACCGGGATGCCCGTCTTCTCCTCCAGCATTTGGATGCCGGAATCCAGAAGGGTGACATCCCCTCGGAATTTGTTGATAACCATACCTTTGATTCGCTGCTGTTCCTGCGGCGGCAGCAGCATTACCGTTCCGTAAAGCTGGGCAAACACGCCGCCCCGGTCGATATCTCCCACCAGGATTACCGGTGCGTCCACCATGTTCGCCAGTCCCATGTTCACGATATCGTTTTCCTTGAGATTGATTTCCGCCGGGCTTCCGGCGCCCTCGATGACGATGATGTCGTTCTCCGCAGCCAGCTTTTGAAAGGCCTTCCGGATATCCGGAATGAGCCGGGTTTTGTAGCGAAAATATTCCCGGGCCGGCATGTCCCGAAGCACCTCCCCGTTGACGATAACCTGAGATCCGATGTCATTGGTGGGTTTTAACAAAATGGGATTCATGTATACCGAGGGCTCGATGTCGGCGCATTCCGCCTGCATCACCTGAGCTCGTCCCATCTCCAGGCCCTCCTTCGTCACAAAGGAGTTCAGCGCCATATTCTGGGATTTAAAGGGCGCCACCCGAAAACCGTCCTGCCGGAATACCCGGCACAGCCCGCCGGCCAGCAGGCTTTTCCCCGCGTTGGACATGGTGCCCTGTACCATAATTACTTTTGCCATCTATCTAATCCATTTCCGAAGTGCTTGTGCGTATTCGTGAATTCCCCGGGCCACTTCTTCCCCGGCATCCTTTTGCAGCCCAAAGAACTGTTCCAGATTCCTCCCGGTGATTACCTCTTCCGGTGTCCCGAGGCAGGCCACCCGGCCACCGCCGAGGCAGGCCACTCGGTCCGCCACGGCCGGAACGAACTCCAGCTCGTGCATGGAGAGAATCACCCCAATTTTCTTCTGCTTCGCAATTCGCCGAATCACCGAGAGGAGATCCATCTTGAACTGGATGTCCAGAAAGGACGTGGGTTCATCCAGAACCAGAACTTCCGGCTCCTGGCACAGGGCCCGGGCCAGCATAATCCGCTGCCGCTGCCCGTCGCTGATTCGGTTGTAATCCGCATCCCCAAAGGCTTCCCCTTGCACAATCCGAAGGGCTTCCTCCGCAATCTGCCAATCGGCGTCCGAAAGGATGCCCAGCTTCCCGGTGTACGGGTAGCGTCCCGCAGCCACCATCTCCCGGCAGGTCATCCATTCCGGCCGGGGCCGCTCCGTGGTAACCAGCGCCATCTTCCGGGCCAGTTCCGTCCGTTCGATTTCCTGAATTCGCTTCTCACTGAGAAATACCCCGCCGTGAATTTCCGGAAGCTGGGAAGTCACCGTGCGAAGCAAGGTGGATTTTCCCGCCCCGTTGGGACCGATTAGGGCCAGGATTTCTCCGGGCTTCACCTGAAGGTTTACATCTCCTATAACGATCTTCCCGTCGTATCCCGCATCCAGGATGCGGGTCTTCAATTCCGTACTCATGGGCGTCCCCCCTTTCGCCGTACCATCATGGTGAGCACCACCGGCACCAGGAATACGGCCGTCACCGAGCTGATGCTCAGCTCCGTGGGTGCGAACAGGGTGCGGGCGATGCCGTCGCACATCAGAGTCACCACGCTGCCTCCCAGAAAGCAGGCGGGAATCATCCGGATGGGCTCGTCGGAACGGATCCATCCCCGAATCAAGTGGGGCACCGCGATTCCCACAAAGGAAATGGGGCCCGCAAAAGCAGTCACCACTCCGGAGAGCAAGCTGGAAATCAGAATCAGGGCGATGCGCAGCCCACGGATGTTCACTCCCATGCTCCGGGCGTAGGTTTCCCCCAGCCGGTAGGCTCCCATGGGCTTGGACAGGAAGAATGCCGCCAGAACTCCCAACATAATCAAGGTGGCAGACAAGCGCACGCCGGACCATTGGATGCCCGACAGGCTGCCCATGGACCAGTTGTGCAGGTTCACGATATTGGAATCGTCCGCAAAGGTAACCACGAAATCCGTCACCGCGGAGCAGATGTAACCCACCATTACCCCGGCCACCACCAGCAGGGACATGTTCTTTATTTTTCCCGAAAGCAGCAATACGAATCCCATCACCAGCAGGGATCCCAGAAAGGCGGTCAGCGTCATTCCCAATGCGCTGAGGGTGATGCCCTTCCCCAGCAGAAAGACCATGGCCAGCGCCACCGTCAGCTTCGCCCCGGAGGAAATGCCCAGCACGTAGGGACCGGCGATGGGGTTGGCGAAAAAAATCTGCAGCAGATATCCGGATATGGAAAGGGCGCCTCCCAGCAGGATTCCGGCGAGAATCCGCGGCAGGCGAATATTGTACACGATGTCATATGCGGTGCTCTCCCCGCTTCCCCGTAGGAGATGCCCGATTTCCCGGAGGGAGATGGCGCTGCTCCCCAGGCAGAGATTCAGCACTGCCAGTAAAAACAGCAGAACGGCCAATCCCGCCAGAGCCGAAACGTACCTCGTCCCGGATGTTTTATCCCTTTTCACGCAGACTCCTTTCCGTTATTTCTTCAGTTTCTTCAGCACCTTGAGGGAACGGTCCTCCCCCTTCAGCACCTGATTCATATCTTCCATAAAATCCGCGGCTTTGGTGCTGTTCTGGAAGAATCCCGGCGGCAGGCAGTAGACCCGTCCTTCCCGAACCGCTTTAAATTTCTTCAGCAGCGGGGATTTCTTCTTCAGCTGCCCCACGGTGTCGATGGGTTCCTCGATGGTGCTGTTGTAGATCAGCACATCCGCACTCTTAGCGATGCGGTAAAAATCCTCCATCTGAATGTTCAAGGTGGACCGCATGGACTCCTCCGACGTCTTTTCCGCCGCCAGGTATTTCCCCCCGGACTGACGGATCATGGCGGAGAGGTAATCCCCCGATGCTCGTACCGTTACGCTTCCGCCGGAGTTCACGGCGAACACCGCCACGGTTTTGCCGGTGCGCTCCTTCTCCGACACCTTGCGGACGCGGGCCGCTTCCTTTTCAAAAAAAGCTTCCGCGGCTTGGGATTTGCCGTACAGCACTCCGTACAGCTTCACCCATTCCAGCCGGCCCAGCGGGCTCTTCTCGTAGCTGGACCGCTCCACCATCACCGGAATGCCCAGGGATTCCAGCTTCTCCTTCGCCGCCGGCGAATGGTAGATCATGGTATTTTCGATGGCCAGATCGCAGCCCTTTCCCCGAAGAAGTTCGTAGTCCGGTGCGCTGTACCGGCCGGCATATTGAATCTTCCCGGACTGCACCATCTTGGCGATTCCCTTCACGTGCCATCCGTTTGCCCGGGTTCCCGTGTACCCTACGCCGGTCAAGCCGCCAACCTGGCGGATGGGATCCATGGCCGCCGTGGACACCACATAGGTGTTCTGCAGCGGCAGCGACAGCGGCGTGATGTTCTTGGACAAATTCTTCGGCGCCTTCGCCCCTTCCGGAATCAGGAGAAACAGATCCTTGGCCCCCAAAGTGAGCAGGGTGTAGGTCTTTCCGTCCTTTTCGTACCGGTCCAGGGTGAATTCCTTGGCCGCTTCCAGCTTCTCCCGGCCCCGGTACTTCAGGCCGGAAATTTCCGGCGCTTCGGTGATGTTCCCCCGCTTCACCCCTTCGGAGCCGGCAGTCTTTGCCTCGGCGGATTTGTTTTTGCCGGAGGACGTTCCCAGGGCGTGCACCGTAATCCGGTATTTGATCTCGTGAGGTTCGCTCATGGCGGTGGTGTCCCCGATTACCTCGAACGCTTCATCGTATTCCTCGAAGGGGATGGTAAAAACAGAATTCTCCCCCGCCTTCGCCTCGTTCATATACTTTCGACCGTCCACCACCATGTAGTCGTAGTAGGAGCTGCTCCACACCAGTCTCACCCGGTGCGTACCGTTCTTCTCCGTAACGTCAGCAGGGGATTCCACGCTGGCGCGCCCGGAACCCCCTGTCATCGTCACTTCACAGGATTGTGCCTTCTCGCTGCCGGCACCGGACAAGCTGCATCCGGAAAGCATTGCGGCAAGAATCAGCAGAAGAACCAGCCCCCGAATTCCGGGAAACCCTCGTCTCAACTGCATCCTGTTCATCTCTATTTATCTTCTTTCACCGGGTTGGTGACCTTCACCTTGTGGTCGTACCACTTTCCCTTTGTGCCAATCAGGGCGCAGTCGAATTCCTTGTCGATTTCCGGCACCGGAACATCGAAGGCATAGGCTTCTTCGGTGGTTCCGTCGTCGTACTTCACCTTCTCTGTCGTCGGCTGCAGCAGGTCGTCCTTATCCTGCTTCTTAGCCTCTGCTGCAGTTCCCGGATACAGGTTTACGATATGGGTGGAGGCCAGCGTCACGTGAATGGTCATCTTTCCGTCCTTTACCGTCAGGGTGCCCTTGTCGTCTTTGGTCTCATTTACGTGGAACATGCGGCTGTCCGTGGTGAACTCCGCGGTGTAGGTACCGTCCTCCAGGCCGGAGGAATTCTTGTCGGAGCCGCCGCAGGCTGCCAGGGTGAAAATCATGATGGCGGACAGCGCTGCAATCAGCCATAACTTGCTCTTCTTTGTCATTTCAATTCTCTTCATTAATATATGGTTCTCCTCATTCTAATTTTCGATTCGACGCATGTGAATTATTGTAAATTTCAATACGGTTTATGCTACTTGTTCATGGCCTCCGCCACGTGTTTCACGTACAGCTGCTGCACGCTGTCGATCCGGCCCAGACCCTCAATCTGACAGGTGACGGATTTGAACGCACCGGATGCATCGAATTGGCTCTTCCAGGAATCTTCTTCCTCTCCCGCCATATCGTTGTTGGCGTGATCGCCGGCTACTACCATCAGCGGACGGAGAATGACCTTCTTGTATCCGGCCTTCTTCACCTTTTTGATTACCGCTTCGGCGGATGTATCTTCCGGTTCTCCTTCTACCGTTCCGATAAATACGTTGGAATATCCCAGATCCTCCATCTGCTTCTGCATCTGGCTGTAGGAAATCTTTGCGGTGTGGGAGGTTCCGTGCCCCATGAACACGAACGCCGTGCCGGACGCTGCGGCATCCTCCGGGCTTCCGAATCCGGCTTTTTTTACCGCCTCCGCCGTAATGTACTGCGCAACGGCTGCCTTGTCGGCGTTTACGCTGGAAGCATCCTTGCCCACTTCACCCAGAAGCGGCTCCGCAACCTTGATGGATTTAATCTTGCCCTTATACTCTTTCACGGAATCCATCAGCTCGTCGTATTCCGCACCGTGCATCAGGTGGGTCGGCTGAATCACCAGCTCCTTTACCTCGTTTCGTACCGCCCGCTCCAGCGCCTGATCCACGTTATCGATGCTCTCGCCGTCTCTGGCCAGCACGTGGTTGATGATGATCTGCGCAGTGAACGCCCGGCGAACGGACCAGTCCGGATACGCCTTCTGAATGGCCTTCTCCACACCGCCTACATCCTTGGCACGGCTGTCGTTAAAGGAGGTTCCGAAGCTGACCACCAGAATTTCCTTGTCTCCAATCTTGTTCTCGTTCAGCGGATCGTCCTTGGACGCATCCCCCGTATCCTTGCCAAAATAATCCGGGTCCGCATTCTCTCCCTTGACCAGTTTCTTCTGGTCCTCAGTCAGCGCATCCCAAGCATCTTTGGCTTCTTTGCACTGCTTCTCCGTGTCTTCCGTCCAATTCTGCACATAGATGGCATCGATTTTCTCCGCCACTTCATCCGCCTTGTCCTGATCGGATTTGCCGCATCCCGTCAGTGCCAGCGCACAGGTCACTGTGGCCAGAAGCACCCACAGCATTTTCTTTTTCATCTTAAATCTCCTTTTCCCTCAGTGATTTGGATACACAAAAAGGCTGCCGAACATGCAGCCCTTCCCTCCTCTGTCTCCGGGGGCGTTTCCAAAAGAACATACCGAAAAAGCCGCTCTTCAAAGCGTTTGTAGTCCCTGCCTTGGAAGAGTGCTTCGCTGTTCTGCCCGGAATCGGATTCGAGTACCGCAAATCCCTATCCCCGACTCAGGCAGGTCTCCTGACTTCGATCATCGCTCCTCCGCTCTTCCCGGACATTTCCAGTGATGCTGCGGATTCACTCCCTAACACAGTGACGGCTTCGCTCCGGATTCTCACCGGATTCCCTTTTCACCGGCCCCGGTTTCCCATTTTTATCGGAAACGGCCGGCACCTGAATCGCGTAAAACCTTTTTAAGTTATCTTTAAATTTATCACATACCAAAAAGGTTGTCAATTGGTTCATCCGCCTCTATGGCGTCAGCTCCTCTCCCTTCGCCGGGTGGTCGCCTTGACTTCTTTCTCTCGTTATATTATATTGATGAAAGTTAATTATGAATCTTTTAAGGAATTACTTTGGAGGGATAATATGAAAAAGATGAAAAAGTTTTTACCGATTCTTCTCATCGCGCTGATTGCAATGTTCTCACTGAGCGCTTGCGGCAGCAAGTCCGAGAAGTCGAAAGAAGCGTCCGAGAAAGCAAGCACCGAGGCGACCGTCGATAAGGATGCCGGAACCGTATCCATCGACTGCGTGGTAAACGGTGCGGTAAAGAGCCCGAAGCACTGGTTCATCGTAAACAAGGACGGATCCATGGCAAAGAAGTCCATCCTGAACACCGCCGTAACCACCGATGATTTCTACAAGGCACTGACCGAAGTTGCCGGCGAGAAAGTTTGGAACGACACGGATACCGAGTTCGGCGAAGATCAGTCCATCGAGGACCTGCTGAAGGAAGGCACCGGCCACTCCGATTTCGCGAAGTTCAAGGTGACCGTTTCCTGGGGCGGCAAGGACTACGACCTGAAGGATGTCATCACCGATCCTACCTACAAGGGCAAGGCATATGACGGAAGCTACGAAATAGGATTCTCCGGAAACCTGGAAAACCAGCGCAGCGCAAAGACCGGATGCATCACCTGCTTCGGCGGATGCTACATGGGAATCACTTCCGGATTCGACACTCCGATGATGATCGAATACAAGCCGGCAAACCTTCCGGACGACGGCGAAACCGTAAAGGTTACCTATACCCTGGTAAAATAAGGATTCACGAAGGGAAGGAATCCTGCACAGCCACAGGATTAAAAATCAGGATTACAAATGCAGATAAAAATCGGGAGCTGCCCGCGGGCAACTCCCGATTTTTCGATTTACCGGCTTTGCTATTGCAGCCGGGTGGGGAGCGGGGCGCCGGTGGGTCTCCGGCACCAGGTTGGGCTATCGCCGGCGGGAGGGTCCGGCGTCGGTGGGCGCCCGCCAGGCGGGGCCGGATGGGTGTGCCGGCCTGCTGGGGCCTCCGGCCGCCGAGGGATTCGACACCATGCCCGCGCCACTGGTTCGGACTTTTCGGCCTCCGGCCCATGGGCGAGGCTGTCGCCGGCTTAGATAGCCTCCAGCCGGGGGGGGGGGCGGGGGGGGGACGGAACTGGATGAGCCTTCGGCCGGGGGTGAGTGTGGGGCACCGCCTGAGTGGTGGAGCCTCCGGCTGAGCGGGCGTGGTGCTTCACTCCCCGCGAACCCTTGCTCCTTCGTCGCGGGACACCACGTCTTTGGGGTCGGATGGGCCTCCGGCAAGTTGAGCGTGGTGCTTCGCTCCCCGCGAACCCTTGTTCCTCCGTCGCGGGGCACCACGTCTTTGGGGGCGGATGGGCCTCCGGCAAGTTGAGCGTGGTGCTTCACTCCCCGCTAACCCTTGTTCCTTCGTCGTGTGGCACCACGACTTTGGGGGCGGATGGGCCTCCGGCAAGTTGAGCGTGGTGCTCCGCTCCCCGCGAACCCTTGTTCCTTCGTCGCGGGGCACCACGTCTCTAGGGTCGGATGGGGCGCCGGCAAGTTGGGCGTGGTGCTCCGCTCCCCGCTAACCCTTGTTCCTTCGTCGCGGGGCACCACGTCTCTAGGGTCGGATGGGCTGACCGCCCGGCGCTTCCTAAAAAGTGATGCATGAGCTCCTGTTTTTCTACTCCATGCATCAACCTCATTTTCAATGTTGATGCATGTACCCTCTTTTTTTCATCTCATGCATCACATACCTCCGGTTCCCCCAAGCATTTCATCCCAATCTACCCAACGGCCGCGAGGAAAAGTGATGCAGGAACCTCTTTTCGGAGCGTTCCTGCATCACTTTTCCACCACTTCCCGGCAAGCGGCCCGAATTAGAGGTGCGCCGAACCCGCAGCATAGCCTGCACCCAAGTACACGATCGAATTGAATCGGGGCGCACCGCATCCGGGCCGCGTTCAGATGAAAAGAGCTGCACGAAGGGGCGTGGCGCCCCTTCGTGCAGCTCTTCTTCTCATCATAATTCCAAAGGAGAAAGAATTGACGACGAATGCTTCCTCTGCCCCTTTTCGTCGTCAATTCTAATCCTCTCTGAAATAACCGATTGCTTCTTTTTCCGATAAGTAAAACTGAGTACTGCGCTAAGAAGCGTTTGCACAACCAAAATAAAAATAAGGGCACGAACAATCCCGGTGATTTCCTGTTGGTTTGCCGCAATAGAATTCCGGTACATCCAAATTATCGGAAGTTCGGAAAGCAAACTTATGCAAAGTAGGTGATATGTATTCCCATAGGTTTTTCAATCATATTTTTTTATTGCCTGAATGTATCGCATTTGCACCAATATCGAAATTCCAACAAGTGCACACCCGATAATAATCTCAATATATCTTCTCATCGCTCCGCCCTCCGCTTTATACACAGAACACCACTTTCTTTCATTCATTTTCATAATTGTACCATCTAGAAATTAAAATAACATTGCTATACAAAAAAAGTTTCTTAAGATTTCTTAAGAAAAGAATCTTGGGTACTCCCGCCCCGAGGTTCGCGCTCGGAAACCGAGTTCATTGGCTTTGCGGGCAAGCGAGCGCGAACCGGATCGGCCGCCGGGCCGGCTTTTCTGCTTTTTTCGCCCCGGGGTTCGCGCTCGGAAACCGAGTTCATTGGCTTTGCGGGCAGGCAGGCGCGAACCGGATCGGCCGCCGGGCCGGCTTTTCTGCTTTTTTCGCCCCGAGGTTCGCGCTCGGAAACCGAGTTCATTGGCTTTGCGGGCAAGCGGGCGCGAACCGGATCGGCCGCCGGGCCGGCTTTTCTGCTTTTTTCGCCCCGGGGTTCGCGCTCGGAAACCGAGTTCATTGGCTTTGCGGGCAGGCGGGCGCGAACCTGATCGGCCGCCGGGCCGGCTTTTCTGCTTTTTTCGCCCCGGGGTTCGCGCTCGAAAACCGAGTTCATTGGCTTTGCGGGCAGGCGGGCGCGGACCTGATCGGCCGCCGGGCCGGCTTTTCTGCTTTTTTCACCCCGAGGTTCGCGCTCGGAAACCGAATTCATTGGCTTTGCGGGCAGGCGGGCGCGAACCGGATCGGCCGCCGGGCCGGCTTTTCTGCTTTTTTCGCCCCGGGGTTCGCGCTCGGAAACCGAGTTCATTGGCTTTGCGGGCAGGC
>ERZ809074.412-NODE-412-length-68575-cov-8.717499_pt1 | contig 68575 bp, 45 predicted proteins | sample MGYA00520795_ERZ809074 | MGnify/ENA primary metagenome ERZ809074 (study PRJEB31570, sample SAMEA3212989) | Homo sapiens | biome: human-gut; feature: human gut; material: fecal | place: Sweden | collected 2011 ...
TTTGCCTTTGCCTGCTTCGTCGAAAGAAGCGTAGTAAAACACATTTGAACTCTTGAAGTACAATTTGCTCTCGTCGTAGTTGCAATAAACGGTAGTCAAAGAGGAATAGAGAACGTCCGTAATCACATTCGTTTCATCGCTTATGTTTGCATAAGAGGAAAAGATGTTCGTTTTGAAAGAATATTCGGGCAGATAGGATTCAAGCGTCTCTTTCAAATCGGAGTAGCCTTCACTTGTGGCATGGTAAGCGAACTTTTCGTCACCGTTTTCGTAGATTATGTTGTCTTTGATGACATAAGTCTTGTTTGCGTATTTGCCGTAATCTTTATCAAACTGTAAAGAGTACAAAGCCGTGTTTGCTACGGTGTATTTAGTAATCTCGACTTTTCCGTTTTCGCCGTAATAATATATGGTATATCATTTGAGGAAAAGCACTCTTTGATAGCAGTGGCTACTGTTTCGCAACCGTCGTTATATTCTTTTTTTCGCTCATCTTTTTCAAACTGTTCGAGTTTTTTGTCAAAACTTTTTTTCAACCAGTCGGAGTCCCCGAAAACCGCATTGTTCAAAAAGTAACCTGTGGCAAGAACTATGCCGGTTATCAAAAGTATCGCAATGACGGCGATCGCCAAAAACTTAAAGACTTTGCCGGTCTTTTTAATTATTATAGCGTTTTCTTCGTGCTGACATTTTCCGCACAAACGGTCACGGACGATCGCGAAACCGTCGGAATCGACTTGCATAACCGAGGAGAGATCGCTTTCGTACCGACCATTCCATTCTGTTTCCAGAAGTTTGCCGCAGCAAGAGCAGTAATGTTTGATTCTACCTGTATATACATATTTTTTTGCCATAATTTTCCTCCTTCGTCTGTAATGTAATGATAATTATATCATATATTGTTTATTTTATCAAGTAAACAAGTCGGAAGTCTGGCTTCAAACACAAATGGACGTAGATCGTAAGGTTATTTCTACCCGCCACGATTAGGGAAAAGTATATATCCCGTCCGGCAGGACGGATTTAATTTCCTACTCCGACAGGATTCTCACATCTGCGAACACTTCGAGGTACTCACCTATTGGGATATCGTGCAAAAATCCTTTTTGTGCAATCGTTTTGGTCTTGGAAAAGTAAAAACAGGGAAAGGAACAAATCTCGTCCGAGTAGTGCGAAAGAACAACAAAAAGGATAAAAAGAAAAAGTCGCCCCGAAAATGGCGGTTGTTCATAGAAAAAGACACACTCAAGGGAGTTTTATACGCTCCTTTTGAGTGTGTCTTGATGGAGCGGAAAACGGGATTCGAACCCGCAACATTCGGCTTGGGAAGCCGACGCTCTACCATTGAGCCATTTCCGCAATAGATTGGTTTTTATTATATCACCGACAAAAGATTTTGTCAACAAAAGAGGTCGAAAACAGCTTATTTTTCAAACAAATTTTTTGCAGAAAAAGTAAACGGCATTATCTCGCCGAGCGTGTAAACCGAAATCTTTTCCGGAGAACCGAGTATTATACGAAAGTTTTTGTCGCAAAACTCCGTCATCACCTGGCGACACACTCCGCAAGGCGCACACTCGTTCATTTCAACTCCGTCTTTTCCTCCGGCTATCGCAATCGCCTCGAAATCATGCTCCCCCGCGGCAACAGCCGTGAAAAAAGCTGTTCGCTCGGCACAGTTGGTAGCGGAAAAAGACGCATTTTCGACGTTACAACCGACATAAATTTTGCCCGATTTCCCAAGTAAAGCGGCTCCCACTTTAAATCCGGAATAGGGCGCATAGGCGTTTTCTCTTACCAAAGCAGCAGCATGCATCAATTCGGAATAATTCATTTTTTCACCTCACATAAAAAGCTTTTGCCTGCCGTGTTCGCCTTATCCACACCGAGTATATCCAAAATTGTTGCGGAAATATCGGCGTATGTAGCTCTTGAACGCAAGTTTACACCGGGTTTTATATTTTTTCCGTATATAAGCATGGGGACACGCTCGCGGGAATGATCGGTTGAAGGTGTTCCCGGGTCGCAGCCGTGATCGGCGGAAATAATCAAGACATCCTCATCTTTCATTCCGCCCATAAACTCCCCGAGGCGTTTATCGAATTCAGTCAATGCGGCCGCATAGCCGTCAATGTCGTTTCTGTGTCCGTATTTCATATCGAAATCTACAAGATTTACAAAACACAAACCGTGAAAATCGCGCTTTTGCAGCTCGATTGTCACGTTCATACCGTCCTCGTTATCAACCGTTCTGTTGCATTCGGTTAAACCTCTCCCGGCGAAAATATCGTAAATTTTACCAACCGAAATAACGTCGAAGCCTGCGTTTTTAATGAGATCGAGCATCGTGTCTTCGGGCGGCGCAAGCGAAAAGTCGTGGCGACGCGACGTGCGATAAAACGGATATTTTCCGGCAAACGGACGAGCTATCACTCTTCCGACCGCATTTTTCCCGACCAGAAGTTTACGCGCGATTTCGCAGTATTTGTACAGCTCGTCAACAGAAACAACATCCTCATGCGCGGCTATCTGGAACACGCTGTCGGCGGACGTATAGACGATAAGCGAACCTTCTTCCATCGACTGCCTGCCATAGTCTTTGATAACTTCGGTACCTGAATACGGTTTGTTGCATAATGTTTTTCTTCCCGTCAGTCGCTCGAAATCGGAAATAATTTCGTCCGGGAAACCGTTAGGATAGGTAGGCATCGGATTGCGCGAAATAAGCCCCGCAATTTCCCAGTGCCCTATCGTCGTGTCTTTGCCGGCAGACTTCTCTTCCAACCCGGCAAAGCTTCCGGCGGGCATTTTTACTCCGCCGCCCACTCCGTCGATATTGAACAGCCCGATTTTTTCGAGATTGGGACAGCAAAATTTGTCACTTGAACGAATAGTGCCAAGCGTATTGCTGCCTTCGTCGCCGAAAGCGGCAGCGTCGGGCGCACCGCCTATTCCCAAACTATCCAGAATTATAAGAAAAACCCGTCTGATCATGCAATCTCCAAAGCCACTTTCATCATATCGGTGAACGACTTTTCGCGTTCGTCGCCGCTTAAATTTCCCTCTTTATGTACAAACGAATCGCTTACCGACAGTACTGCAAGCGCCTTTTTACCCGCACGCGCGGCGTTCATATAAAGGGCTGCGGCTTCCATTTCCACGCCGAGAACGCCCATTTTGGTCCACAGCATACCGCTGTCCGCGTCGTCGTAGAACATATCGGACGACAAAACGTTGCCCACTTTGTAATTCAGCGTTTTCTTTTCGCACTCGGAAGCGGCTTTTTTAAGCAGTCCGAAGTCCGCAATCGGGCAAAACGTTCCGGGTAGATTGTACTGAGCGGCGTAATTTCCGTTGGTACATGCACCCATTGCGAGAATCAGATCGCGAACATGCAAGTCTTTATCTAAGCAACCGCACGAGCCAACGCGAATTATGTTTTCGACGTCGTAAAAGTTGAACAGCTCGTACGAGTAAATTCCCATTGACGGCTGTCCCATGCCGGAAGCCATGACGGACACCCTTTTGTTTTTATAATATCCCGTATAACCCTGAATTCCGCGCAGATTGTTGACAAGTCTCGTTTTATCCAGAAAATTTTCGGCAATGAATTTTGCGCGAAGCGGATCGCCCGGCATCAATACGGTTTGTGCGAAATCTCCTTTTTTTGCGGCTATATGCGGCGTGGGAATGGCCATTGTGTTCCTCCTTTTGCAATACGTATTTAAAAAACCGTGACTAATTTTTATTTTCGGCGTCTTTTACTATTTTAACTATACGGCTGGTTCCAAGTCGGTCGGCTCCGCATTCGATAAAGTTTTCGGCATCTTCTATCGACTTTATTCCGCCCGCAGCTTTTACTTTGACGTTCTTACCGACGTTTTGACGAAGCAGAGCGACATCTTCGAGAGTAGCCCCGTAAAGCGAAAAACCGGTACTGGTTTTTATGTAGTCGGCACCCGCTTTCGTAACAATTTCGCATGCTGCGATTTTTTCGTCGTGACCGAGAAGACATGTCTCGATAATCACCTTCAGAATTTTGTCGCCGCAAGCCTTTTTGACTTCGCGTATTTCGTTTTCGACATAATCGAGTTTACCTTTTTTGAGCGCGCCGATATTTATAACCATATCTATTTCGTCGGCGCCGTTTGCAATTGCGTCGGCGGTTTCAAACACCTTGGTTTTTGTGGTATTGTAGCCGTTGGGAAAGCCTATAACCGTACATACGGCAAGCGAATCGCCGGCATATGCCTTTGCTTTTTTAACGAAGCACGGCGGAATGCAAGCCGAAGCCGTGTGATATTTTATTCCGTCGTCCAACACTTGTTTTATATCGTTCCACGTTGCGGAAACGGTTAAAAGAGTGTGGTCGCAACGGGAAAGTATTTCTTCTACGTTCATAGTATACCTCCGTACTTATATTTTACCATATAGAATGCGAATTTTCAATGATATGCAAGCGATTTTTGTGAAAAATTCCACACATCGGCGCACTGACGACAAGATTTTTTCATAAATTGTCTTTTATGTATTGACAATGTGATTGTTTCGTGATACAATAATAGCTAATATTTTTTAAGGAGTGTGTAATATGAAACGATTAACATCCCTTTGCCTATCTCTTTTGCTTGTGCTGGGGCTATCCGCATTTACATTTACGGCATGTTCGCAACCAAAAGAAAATGCCGACGACTATCCTCTTATATACGAGTCAACCGACGGCGGAATAAAAATAACCGGATACAACGAGCAAACATTGCCCAAGGACGTGGTTATTCCCGAAAAAATAGGCGACAAAGCCGTTGTGTCCATAGGACAATATGCCTTTTCCGAATGCGACAAAATCAAATCGCTGACCATTGACGGACAGTCTACCCAAATGGAATTGGGCGCTTTTTACCGTTGCCGACAGCTAAAAAAAGCTGTGCTTCCCGAAAAACTGAAAAAAATTAGCGATTACTGTTTTTCCGCTTGCTCAGCCCTGACCGACATAAAAATACCAAACTCCGTCGAGGAAATAGGCGAATACGCTTTTTCGGGCTGTCCGTTTGGCGAAATAAAACTCCCGTCCTCTCTTAAAATCATTAAAGACAATGCATTTACGGCATGCCAATATTTGAAAACGGCAATACCCGACAACGTCACGCTTGGCAATTATGTTTTTAGAAATCTTTCCAGCGAAGTTCCCACATCGCTTAACAGCTTTACTTTTACAAATAAAATAACTCCCGGAAACTACGACTTCGGCGAAAGCACACTGTACGTTCCGTTTTTTCCGGATTCTTCACCATCCAAAAAGATGAACGACAATAATACTGTAATTTATACGTTTTTCGGCTGCAATATGGGCTACGACGACGGCGCTCCGTATGTAATTTCGGCGCCGCTTGTGGAAATAAAATTTTCATTTTATTCGTTTCCGATCGAATATAAGCCGTTTTCCAAGAAAAAAGTGTTCCCCATTCAGCCTCCGTCACGCTACGGCTATAAATTTTGGGGATGGAGCACAACCGAAGGCGCGCAAAAGCCCGACTTTGAAAAGTTGTGTTGTAAAGACATAGAACAACCGACTTTACACACGGTTTTCTATTATATCGACAAAAAAACAAAGCAGGAAGTAAACGTTCCGATTGGCAGCACACTGTACGCCGTCTGGCAAAAAAAGGATGAAGACGGCAGCGTTTTGATTCCGCTTGAATAAAAACAGCGTAATCCACACGCAAACATAACTTTGTTTGCGACGGAAATATTATTTTTTACAGGAGGATGTAATTATGAAAACATTAAACTTTAGAGCATTTATAAATATGAAAAAACTACTTACCGTTTTTCTTGCCGCTATACTGTGCTTTTCTCTTTTCGCCTGCACGAATAACACCGAGCAAACAGACAAATATCCCTATCTTACATACGAAATTGACGAAGAAAGCGACACGATTGCAATAACCGGCTATGACGCAAAGGCAATAAAAGGCGACCTTATTATTCCTGACAAAATAGACGGGTTGCCGGTTACAAAAATATCCAAAAAAGCCTTTAAAGGATGCAAAACTCTGTCGTCGGTTGTCGTCCCGGAAAGCGTAACGTCCATCGGCGCCGACGCATTTAAAAATTGCGCCGCGCTGAAAACGGCAGTTCTTCCGGACGGACTTGCAACAATCCCCATCGGTTTATTTTCCGGTTGTGCCAAGCTGGAAGAGGTAAATATTCCGAAAACGACAACAGCAATAGGAGCAGGAGCGTTTTCGTGTTGCGAAAAACTTCGCCACGTCGTTTTACCCGACTGTCTCGAATATATCTTTTGAGGCGTGTTTTAATCTTTCGGTTGTCATTCCGTCAAACACGAAACTGAAAAGCGAAGCTCTAACCAAAACAACAATAGACGGTGCCTATGGCGGTATTGGCTGCGTTATTGTGGACGACAGTATTGTCCCGCAATTCAACTCTTTCAAAGCAACGACTATTTATGCCGCTTTCAAGGAAACGCCGGACTCCTGGTATTTTAACAATCCGTGGATAGTTTCCGATGTCAAAGAAGCGTGTTGGACTTCCACTAACGGCTACAGTTCGATTTTTTACGGCTGCGAATTTAAAGAAAACGACAACGGCGAAAAATACGTCTATTCGGTTCCGGCTGAAATAAACGAGTATACAAAATTCGGAAAAACGTACACTTATTATTCCATTCCATACGACGGTTATTCGGTCAGCTCGCCGTACCGCGACGGATACGAGTTTTTGGGATGGGCTGCCAATGAAGGGAAAACAACGCCCGACTTTACTAAAATCAAACTGAAAACCGTTTTCAGCGACAACACTTCAAGCTTCGTCTTTGCGGGAAAAGTTGCCGGTTCCGACAACGAACAGACTATCCCGTTCGGCTCTACTTTATACACCGTGTGGAAAAAACTATAACCCGCCGCTCTTGTAAGCGCATTCTCCTTTAGAAGTAAATTATTTAAAAAAGCCGCTCTTTTTCAAGGAACGGCTTTTAGTTTATCTTCTTTTATGACGGATGAGATAATCTATCTTTTCATTTCGTTGTCCGCTCCGCAAGCAAGCGCGAGCGTTTTCATAAGTTTTCTCTCGTAACAAAGCGGCATAACGTAACCTTCTTCTCCCCTTACCTGCGCGGCAAACTGCAATAGCATGGGCGCATAGCGATTAAACGGCTCCGATTTGTACTCCGTGCCGCTGTCCATTCCCCAGGGATTGGGCTTGTCTTTAAGAAGAGTTATGTGCGCTTCGGAAACAAGGTCGAGCGCGGTATCGTCGTTTACGATATGCCGTTCGGTGGGATGAATCTGCACGGTACCTTTTGTTCCCGTTACCGTAATGCCGCGGCGGGCAAAGCCGTTCACTTCGCTTGCGCATGTGCGGATATAAGCCGAACCGTTGCTATATTTAAGTATTGCGCAACCGAAATCCTCACAGTCTATGCCGTCGTTGCCGGTGGAGGTCGACAGCGGGATAACTTCATCGGGAAAACCCATAAACAAACATGCGACGTCTATTATATGACAGCCGAGATAGAACATCATTCCGCCTTTGAAAGTTTTAAGCCAGCGGCGTTTGTTACGATCGTGGAAAACGCTCATGTGCGCCTCCACCGAATACACTTCGCCCAGTTCGCCCGAATTTTTAAGTTCGAGCGCGTTTTTTACCATGGGATTGAAGCGGTAGACATATCCCAGTCCGAACGGAAGCTTTTTCTCTTCGACGATATCCAGCAGTTTGTTATATTCTTCAACATTGCTGCTGCCGGGCTTATCGAGAAAAATCGGAATACCCTTTGCGGCAAACTTTTGCCCGTAATACACTTCGCTGTCCTTTCCCGATTCGATAACAACTGCGTCGAGATCGGGCAGCGCAAGCGCTTCTTCAAGCGTAAATCTCTTTGCTCCCATGTAAGTTTCTTCGTTTTTGCCGGGAATAAGGTCGCACACGCCCAGAACGTCGAACGCCTCGGAGTGATGCTTCATTGCTCTGAAATTTGCGGCGGAATGGTCGTGACCGTTGCCCACCATCACTACTTTTATCGGTTTCATTATAATCTCCTTATATTAAATTCTATCCCAATCGAACTGCACGAGCGGGAAACTCTTTTCTTTAAGCAGTCTGTCGTACACGGCGGGTGCCTCTTCGGGCGAATGCACTTCTCCTATCATATCGGCAAGCGACAATCTTCCCTGCGCAATAAGCCTTGATGCAGCCGCCATATCGTCGCGCGTCGTCCAGTAGCCGGGATAACTGTCGCTTCCCGGGCGGGCGTTGGTGTGTGCCCCGATAAGCGTAATACCCGGACCGTGCACCTTGTGATAATAGTCAACGTTAAAATCGGACGAACGCGTACAACCGAGCAGAGCAACTCTTCCCAGCCGTGCCATACAGTCGAGACACTGATTGAGCGCAGCACCCACGCCGGTTACTTCTATAGCTACGTTCGCTCCGCCGCCGGTTAATTTCTTTACATTTTCGGCAAAATGTTCGTCGTTCGGGTCGAACGCATAGTCTGCTCCTATCTTAAGTGCCTGTTCGCGTTTTTCGGCAATCGGATCGACGGCGATTATCGGAACAGCTCCCGCGGCCCGCAGCAGCTTTACCGCTATCATTCCCAGCACTCCCTGTCCCATAACCAACGCGCTTTCGCCTATTTCCAGACGACATTTTCTTATCGCCGCCATCGGGAACGTGGATATGTGAAGAAGCGCACCGTCCGCAAAACTCACATCATCGGGAATTTTTACCACGTTTTTTTCGGGCAGAACGTTGTATTTGGCGTGAACGCTCCAATAGTTTGCCACTCTGTCGCCGGGAACAACCGAGCGCACATTTTTGCCCACCTTTTCCACTATGCCGGCCGAGCTGTACCCCGTAATTCGCGGGAACCTGGCTATTCCGCTCGTGTCGAACCACGTAACGTATGGGTTTCCGGACAGATTGGCGCGCTCCGTGCCGCTGCTTATCGCGGAACGAGCGAGGCGCACAAGCACTTCGTTATCGCCGGGGTCGCGCGTCTCTTCGGTTAAAACTTCCGCAACATTCGGCTTTGTGAATACTATTTTTTTGTTAATCATCTTTTTCTCCCCGTCGAAAAATCGACGTTATCGTCTCGTTTTCGTCATAAGTACGGGACGTTTGCCGCACGAAAAAAAGCATAGCTCAAAAAACCTGCCGTTCGTTTATGTCCACGGACGCTTTTTTCGTGCAAACGGGACGCCGAACGCATGCTATTTTGTCGTATGACTATATTTTAGCACATTTATAATCGAAAGAAAAGACACTATTCTGTCGCGAAACGCAATCTTTATGCTTTTTTAGTAAAGAGGAAATAAAATGCAGGCGTATTGTCAAAACGAGAAATATTTATATAAATTAACGCTTTGTATTGACATTGTGATATTTATGTGTTATTATAATAGTTAATATTTTTTAAGGAGCACGACGAAAGGCGCAACGAAGGCAGACTTTACCGAACTTTTTGCCAAGCTCGAACCGAACGACGACGGCATATTTGAAAACCGCTATTACTACGTCAAATCGAAGTCCGACGAAAAAATTCACGTGCCGTATGGCACCACGCTGTACGCCGTGTGGCAAAAACTTGACGATTAAGCAAAAACAGCAATTAAACAAAAAAAGCCGTTCTCGTTTTCGGGAGCGGTTTTTCGTTGCAAAAAAGCCGATGGAACAAACCTCGGCTTTTTTAATACTTTTTGTCGTTTACATTTTTTCGGGCGCGTTCAGAAGAATGAGATTAAGTCCGGTTTTAAGCGTTGCTTCCACCGCCTTTACAAGCGTAAGTCTCGTAAACGCCACGTCGTCGGCTTCGCCCAGAATACGGCTTCCAACGTAGAATTTATTGAAAGCCTGCGCAAGGTCGATTAAATAACGGCTTACCATGCTGGGCTCGTACTTATCGAGAGCATTCAGCACCGTTGGATAGAACGCGTCGAGAAGTTTGACGACAGCAAAAGCGTCGCCGTCGCACAGCACCGAATAATCGATTTTGCCCTTGATATCCTTTGCTTTTTCGGCAATCGAGCAGCATCTTGCATGCGTGTACTGAAGGTACGGACCGGTTTCGCCGTCGAAAGACAGCGCCTTGTCGAGCGAGAACGAAATGTCTTTTATTCTGCCGCCCGAGAGCGCGCCGAACACGACCGCGCCCACGCCCACGTCCCGAGCTGTTTTTTCTTTATTTTCGAGATCGGGATTTTTTTCGTTGATGATTTCAAGCGATTTATTTACCGCGCTGTCCAGCACATCGCTTAAAAATACGACGTTGCCCTTTCTGGTGGACAAGCTGCCCGCGCCTTCGAGGCTGACCATTCCGAACGGAACGTGAACGCAGTCTTTCGCCCAGTCGTAGCCCATGAGTTCGAGTACCTTGAAAACCTGTTTGAAATGCAGATTCTGCTGATAGGCGACAACGTACAGGCATTTATAAAAATCGTAAGTTTTTTTGCGATATATGGCGGCGGCAAGGTCGCGCGTGGCATACAGCGAAGTTCCGTCCTTTTTGAGAATAAGACAGGGCGGCATGCCGTATTTTTCGAGATCGACCACCGACGCGCCTTCGCTTATCGTAAGCAGACCTTTTTCTTTTAGCGCGTCGATAACGGGCTGCATTTTATCGTTGTAAAAGCTTTCGCCGGCGTAGCTGTCGAAGGTTATGCCCAGACGGTCGTAGACTTTTGATACTTCTTTAAGCGTTATGTCCTTGAATTTATGGAAAATGGCAAGCGCTTCCTCGTTGCCGTCCTCTATTTGCTTGAACCAGTATCTGCCATCGTCTTCGAGTTCGGGATTTTTTTCGGCTTCGGCATGGAAACGAACGTACAAGTCGAGCAGCGCGCGGATATTACGCTTTTCGATATCCTCGTCGTCTCCCCATTTCTTGTAGGCAACTATGAGTTTTCCGAACTGCGTACCCCAATCGCCGAGATGATTTATTCCCACGGCGTTGTAGCCGCAGTATTTGTACATGCGGTACAGCGAGCCGCCTATTGCCGTTGTGAGAAGATGGCCTATGTGAAAGGGCTTGGCTATGTTTATCGACGAATAGTCGAGGCACACCGTTTTTCCGTTGTCTGCAAGCGGCGGTAGCGTGAAATTATTATTAACCAAGGCACCGATTGCGTTTTTTGCTATTATTTCGCGGTTGAAATAAAAATTGAGATAGCCGCCTGCCACTTCGGTTTTGTCGATGAGCGGATCGGACAGTATGTTTTCTTTCAGTTTACCGGCTATTGCGGGCGGAGCCATGTGCAGTTTTGCCGCGAATTTGAAGCACGGCAGGCACAAATCGCCGTTTTTTTCGTCCTGAGTGGGCGCAAGCGCGGCTAAAATCTCGCTTTTGTCCAATTCGTCGCTTTTTATAAGATTTGCTACGACAGATTTGTAGTCCATAAATTCTCCTTACACGTTGAAACGGAACAACACGACGTCGCCGTCTTTGATTACGTAGTCCTTGCCTTCGCTGCGCACTTTGCCGTGTTCTTTTGCCGCCGTCATCGAACCGAGCGACACGAGGTCGTCGTACGAAACTATTTCGGCGCGGATAAAGCCTTTTTCAAAGTCGCTGTGAATTTTCCCGGCTGCCTGCGGTGCTTTGGTGCCGTTTTCGATGGTCCAGGCGCGCACTTCTTTTTCGCCCGCGGTGAGATAACTTATAAGTCCCAAAAGCGAATAGCCGGCTTTTATTATTCTGTCCAGTCCGCTTTCTTTAAGACCAAGGTCTTCGAGGAACATGGGGCGTTCCTCTTTGGGAAGCTGAGCTATTTCCGCTTCGACTTTGGCACAAATTTCGATTGCGGTTGCGCCCTCCGCCGCCGCGTATTTTTCCACGCGGTGCGTGTATTCGTTGTCGCAGCCTATCATTTTTTCGCTTATGTTGCAGCAGTAAATAACCGGCTTGCTGGTAAGCAGGAAAAAGCCCTCAACCTGTTTTTTCTCGTCATCGGTGAGAGTCATTGTGCGGATGCACTTGCCCTGTTCGAGATGAGAGTACAGTTTTCTTAAAATTTCGGCTTCTTCGATATAGGATTTTTCGCCCGTTTTTACGTATTTTTCCGCTTTATCCAGGCGTTTTTTTACCACTTCCATATCGGACAGAACAAGTTCGAGATTGATGGTTTCGATATCGCGGATGGGGTCTATCGAGCCTTCGACGTGAATAATGTCGGGATCTTCGAAACAGCGCACGACATGCACTATTGCGTCCACTTCGCGGATATGCGACAGAAATTTGTTGCCCAGTCCTTCGCCGGCAGCCGCGCCCTTGACAAGACCGGCTATATCCACGAATTCGAGTACTGCGGGAGTAATTTTCTTCGTGTCGTACATTTTACCCAGAACGTTCAGACGCTCGTCCGGAACGGCGACAACGCCCACATTGGGTTCTATTGTGCAGAACGGATAGTTTGCGCATTCCGCGCCCGCATCGGTTATTGCGTTGAACAATGTACTTTTGCCTACGTTAGGTAGACCAACTACGCCTAATTTCATTTATATTACCTTCTTTTTAATTGTTTTTATTGTTTTAGGAGAGATTTTAATGCTTATCGGCAGTACGGATGCAAACGCGCATTCTCTGCACCTACAATTGGAATGGTTGCGTTTCGACATACGCGAGACATGAGCGTACTATCTGTACGAAACCTCCGCACGTAAAACTCTAATCGGTGTAAATAAGGACGAAGAGTGCTGCGATATAAGGCAGCCGGCGAGCATCCGCAGAGGGCGCATACTTAAAGTATGTAACTGAGGCGGAATGCCTCGCACGCAGCCTTATAGCGTTGTGCTATTCGTTCTTATTTTGCGTGATAGAGCTTCTTGGTCTGATATACCGGATCCGACGTGTAATTTATACCGAGTTTTTTGAGGACGTTGACGTCAACCTGAGAAAGAATTACGGTGGAATGGCATTCGGTTCCGCGCAAAAGGGGCAGAGCGCGCATAGCTTGCTCGGCGTACGTATCGGTGACGGCGGAAAGCGTGAGCGCAATTAAGATTTCATCGGTGTGCAGACGGGGATTGTGTCCGCCGAGATGACGTGTTTTCAGATCCTGAATGGGCTCTATCAGATGCGGCGGCAAAAGAAGAATTTTGTCGTCTATTCCCGCAATGGTCTTCAAGGCGTTAAGCAGCATTGCACTGGTAGCGCCCAGAAGCAGCGAGGTTTTGCCAGTGACTATCGTGCCGTCGTTAAGCTCGATAGCGGTTGCGGGTTCGCCTGTTTTTTCGGCTTTTTCGTGAGCGGCGGCAACCACTTTGCGCTCCGACACCGAAATCTGATTTTGCTGCATCAGAAGCTCGAGCTTGTTCACCACGGCGTCGCCCACTTTGTCGTTGCGGCGATCGCAAAGCGCGGTTAAATATCTGCGGATAATTTCCTGACGGGAAGCCTCGACGCACACTGCGTCGTCGGTAATGCAGTAGCCCGCCATGTTTACTCCCATATCGGTGGGAGATTTATAAAAAGATTTGCCGTAAATCTTTTCAAACATACGATTTAGCACGGGAAAAATTTCCACGTCGCGATTATAGTTGACGGTGCTGACCCCGTACGCTTCGAGGTGATAGGGGTCTATCATATTTACGTCGTTTAAGTCGGCGGTAGCCGCTTCGTACGCTACGTTGACCATATGGCGGAGCGGCAGATTCCATATAGGAAAGGTTTCAAACTTTGCATAACCCGATTTTATTCCGCGCTTATTGTCGTGATACAGCTGTGAAATACAGGTCGCCATTTTTCCGCTTCCCGGTCCGGGTGCCGTTACGACGACCAGCTTGCGGGTGGTTTCGATATATTCGTTTTTACCCAGTCCTGCGTCGCTGACTATTCCGTCGACGTCGTAAGGGTAATTGGGTATGGGGTAGTGACGATAGGTGTTTATGCCCAGTTTTTTAAGCGTGCGCTCGAACTTTTTGGCAAGCTTTTGCTCGTTGAACTGTGTAAGACAAACGCTGCCGACGTACAACCCCACTTCACGGAAAGCGTCGATAAGGCGCAATACATCAAGATCGTAAGTAATACCGAGGTCCCCGCGCATTTTACACTGTTCGATGGCGTCGGAATTGATAACGATGACTACTTCCGCCTCTTCCTTCATTTTAAGAAGCATCTGCAACTTGCTGTCGGGCTTGAATCCGGGCAGCACTCTGGATGCATGAAAATCGTCAAACAGTTTACCGCCGAATTCGAGATACAGTTTACCTCCGAACTTATCCACTCTTTCACGTATATGCTCGGACTGCATGGAAAGGTATTTCTCGTTATCGAATCCTATCTTATTCATAAATTCTCCTCTTTTGCGGAAATCGTACACTCTTCCGATTAATTATTATACTAAATTTTAAATCTAAAAGCAAGCGTTTACGACGATAGAACGTGCTTTGACGCCGTTTAAATAAAAAACGCAACCGAATTAACGAACAATTCTGCCGTTAAGTCCGATTGCGTTTTTGTTTGCGACGATTTCAAATCGTACTATTTTAATTATTTGTTTTCGTTCTCTTTGTCATAGCCCTTTTCAAGCTTGTCTTTCATGTCGTTCCAAGCTTTTTGAGCTGCATCCATCGTTTCGGAATACTTCTTTTCGAATTCGGCGGAATATTTGTCTATTGCTTCGGTTGCCTTGACGCTTGCGTCGGAAATGTGCTGTTTTGCTTTTTCGTCATGTTCCTGAATGTATTGATTAACCTTGGCATAAGCATTATCCATTTCCTGGCGAACGGACTTCATTCCGTCGGCTGCGGCATTGTATGCGGCGGTCATATCGGACTGCGCTCTGTCCAGAGCGGAACCGTACGCGTCGAGCATCTTAGTAACCGCCTCGGTCACCTTGTCCTGTTCGAGCGACGCAACGTAATTGCGGTAGTTGAGATAATTGGTCTTTGCGAGTCGGAAAGAGGCAAGCGACAGCTGATAGGCTGATTTTTCGTTTACAAACAAACCGTTATATGCCGTTTCGTACGCTTTGCAAGCCGCCTGATACAAAGCGGTGTTGGTTTTAAGCGCAAGTGCGGTTACGGCGTCGAGCTGTTCGGCAATATATTCGAACTTAGCTATTTCATACGCATCGGCTTTTGCGCGATAATATGCGTTTTTAACTTCTTCCGAATACATTTTAGCCGTTTCTTCGGCGGACTCCATGAGAATTTTAATTTTCTCGGCGTAGTCCATCGCTTTGATTTCCGCAGCTTCGAGATAGGGCGCGACTTTTGCCACCTGAGCGTCTATAAAGGCGTTTATGTCTTCCTTTGCCTGAGCAACGGTTGCGTCTATTTTTTCCTTGCTTAAATACTCGTCGAGTTTTGCCTTGACTTCTTCGTATCTCGCCTGCGCGTCCTTGCCGGAAATCGAAACGTTGATTTCGTTTTCGCCTGCTTTAACGTTACCGGTTACCAAAAATCCGGTTTCTTTTGATACCTGAACAAAGGTCTGCACTGCGGTTTCTTTATCCTTGCCCACAAATACGTCGGCAGACACGATGAGATTGCCTTCTTCGTTGAGTGCGTTTACGGCAACTACGACGTCATTGGAATCGAGCACGAATTCCACTTTCGGATTGAGCGATACAGTCATAACGGCAGTATCTCTCGCGTTGGCTTGATTGTCGGAACATGCGGCAAACGAACATACAGAAAAACAAAGTACTGCCGCAAGCATAAAGCTTACAAATTTTTTCATTTTTTACTTCTCCTTTCATAGTTTTGATTGCGACGTTTTCTCGCCACTTATCTGTTTGCATTTTATCCCAAAAGTCGCCGTTTGTCAATAGAAAAAACAAACGAATTTTTACTTGAGGTATAATATTATACGCATTCTGCAAAATTGTATAAAAACTCGGGGCAAATCGTTTTTTCAGAAAAGAGTACCCGGAACGTAATGCGAAAGGTTGCTTTCATCGCGCGAAAAATCCGCGAAGTAACATCTTTTTGCCACGCGTTCGGAAAGTTCGGCTATAAACGAACGGACGGGCAGAACGGCTGCGCCCTTTCTTCTCGCATACGCCTCTGCGCACGAACGCACCGCACGATAAGCCTTATCAGAATCGAGTCCGAGACGGCATACGGCGTTTTTCAGCGACTTTGAAACAGCTTCTCCGTCAAATAAAATTCCGTTAACCGTAAAAATAAGCAATCTGAAACCTTTCATTGCCGGGGTGATACCGTCGTTAAAAAGAATATCGGCAGTCGTTTTGTACGAAACAAGTCTGTTCATGTTTTTTCTCCGAAAATAGTTTTGTACGTCAAGTATAATATTTACGGAGGAAATTTACAATAGCCGAAGATGTTTAAATTGCCCGTGTAACGGCAATTTAGATAAGAAATATTTGTCGACATTTTCAAGACTACACAATAACCGACAAACGCACTCGCAAAGCCCGGTACATAAAAGATAAAACCGTTTCTACTCGCAAGGAATTAAAAACGGTTTTATATCACAAAATGCGACGTTATTTACTTAAAGTTGTTTTTCAGGCATATTTACTACTCTGTAAATCATATCGCAGCGTAATCGTGCGATAAGTTTACGTTAAAGAACGGGATAGCCGGCTTTTGTATGCGCTTCGATAAGTTCGTCACACATTGAAATAATGTCATCGATGGACAGTTCGGCGCCGGTGTGCGGGTCGAGCATAGCCGCTTGATAGACGTGTTCGCGCTTTCCGGTTACTGCTGCTTCTATCGTCAGCAACTGGCAGTTGATGTCAAGCATGTTCATCGCGGCGCACTGAACGGGCAAACGACCGACGTGAGCGGGGTGAATTCCGTTTCCGTCCACAAGGCAAGGCACTTCCACACAAGCGTCGGAAGGCAGATTATCGATAAGCCCGGTATTAAGCACATTGCCTCCGATTTTATAAGCGTTGTTGGTAACCATCGCTTCCATGATTCTGGACGCGTACTCGCGCGAACGGACATGCTGAATGTCGCCGCCGTTTAACAACTCCTCCTTTTGTTTTTTCCAGTCGGCAATCTGCTTTATGCAGCGGCGCGGATATTCGTCCAGCGGAATATTGAATTTTTCTATGAGTTCGGGATATTTGGACTTAATATAAAAATAGTTGTACTCGGCGTTATGCTCGCTGCTCTCGGTGCAATAATAGCCCAGTTTATCCATATAGTCGAAGCGAACCATATCGCCGTGCTTTTCGGTTGCGTTTTTGATTTTTGCTCTTCTCTTTATTTCGGGATAGAGGTCTACGCCGTTCTTGTCCTTGATTTCCAGCAGCCAGCCCATATGATTGATGCCGGCGATAAGCTCGCTGCCCACTTCGACGTCTTTCATGTTTACGCCTTCGAGAAGCGCCTTGCTGCAAACCTGAACGCTGTGACACAAGCCCACCGTTTTTACGCCGGTGTAGCGTTGCATAAATCCCGAAAGAATAGCCATCGGGTTGGTGTAGTTGAGAAACCACGCGTCGGGGCATACTTCTTCCATATCGCGCGCAAATCCGTCTAAAACGCGGATAGTGCGCAGTCCGCGGAACACGCCGCCTATTCCCAGCGTATCGCCGATAGTCTGGCGCAGACCGTACTTTTTGGGTACCTCGAAGTCGATTATCGTGCAGGGATCGTAGCCGCCCACCTGAATGGCGTTCACCACGAATTTTGCGCCGCGCAAAGCGTCTTTACGTTGTTCTACGCCCAGATATTTTTCTATTTTTGCGCTGCCGGCGTTATATTTGTCGTTGATGGCGGTTATTACGAGATAGGACTCTTCAAGACGGTTTTTATCGATATCGTACAGCGCGATTTCGCAGTCGCTGAGACTTTCGGTTAAAAGCGTATCGCCCAGAACGTTTTTGCAGAATATAGTGCTTCCCGCTCCCATAAACGTAATTTTCATTTTTACTTTCTCCTTATCGATTTGTTATTCACGGAATTCCGTGTAAAAACATTATAGCACGAAAAAAGCCGAATTTCAACAATTCGGCTTTACATTTATTTAATGATTTGTTCGTTTTTATTAACGATTTGTCGGAAACGAACAAATTCGGGGTCAATTTTTGTACTTTACTTCTATTACGAATGCCGGGCGCGAGCAGTCTTTTTTCGAGGCGAATGCGCTTATCGTCCGGTCTTGCAGGCGTATACGGTTACCCTCCGCGATTTCCGCTTGCTCCTCCCTCTCGTCAAACAACGAACGAGCGGTTGCGCTTTCGATTTCGCGGGAAGTTAAAAATTCGAGGCGTTTGAAATTGCCGAAAACACCTATCTCTTCGGGCGCACCGACATTATCGCAAATAACGACGCATTCTGAACGTTTCGCATCATCCGCATTTCTCTCGTGAGCGGCGACGGCGTATCTGTTGCCCTCAAATGCGCAGCAGGTTATAAACGGTTTATAGTAGCCGTACACCTGCGGCAGCGGAGTATTTCTGGCGATTACCGCGGGCGCATACTGTGTGAATTCTTTTCCGAGCACCGGCGCAAACCACGTGTCCGTAAAAGTAGCGGTGTCGGACAAAATCTCGGTGGAATCGTTTATCTCTCCGCCGGCAAAAGCGGGAGCATTTCTTTGCCACTTTACCGCAGCAACCGCTTCGTCGAGGCGATCGCAAAACAAGTCTTTTCCCTTTCCCGCGGGCGAACGCATAAGCCCTATCGCGCAACCGAGCGACGCCGCAATATACGGTTCGTCCTCGGCGTTGACCAATCCGTTTGCTCTTTTCAGTATATACGACAACCGATCGAGCGTGGTCACTTCCGAAGCCGTACCTATAATATCGTACGAGCGGAAAACCGGGCTGACTTTCAGAATACGGTCGGTGAAACGCGTCGTTCTCTCGTTACCTATAAATCTGCCTTGAAGATTTTTGTCTTCGGAGTTAAACCCGTTAAGCGGGATCTGGCACACCGCATGTTCCACGATAAGTTCGGGATATATTTCCGCCGCGAGCCGCGTAAGCATTTCGCGAAATTCTACGCAATAATCGCGCGCGCCCCAATCCACTTTCCAATATTTCACACCGGCAAATTTACTTTCTTCAAGCCGCTCTTTCCAATACGGCTTGTTTTCCTCAATGTTAAACGGCTTTTGTCCGTCGTCTCCGTACGTCTGCGCCGACACCCATATTCCCAATCCGCGCCAACCGCGCGCTTTTACGGCGTCGGACAGCTTTTTAAGACGAGTTTTGTCGTCGCCTTCAAACGACGGAAATCTCTGCTTGTCAAGTATAAGCGAGCCGAACGACGGGCGATTTTTGTCGGGATGAACTCCGTACGGAACGTCCCATCCGTCGTCAAGCATAAAAAACAGATCGCCGCGTATTTCGGGATAAAAATCCGCCCATCCGCCGCTACGGAAAATATTGTCCTCATTCATTTCCGCACGTGCAAGCTGCGCTCCCTGATCGCCGAGAAAAGCAGCGCTATCGAAATTATTTTCTCTTTCCTTTTTGTCTTCCGCAACCCTGTTCTGCGTACTCCACGTACACCAGTAAGAGGGTGTTTTATCGTAAATGTGTTGCATTTTTTCTCCTTAATTACAGCTGCTTCAACGTAAGCGTTTTGTCGCACACGCTTTCGGCAAAAGTTTTATCATGGCTGACCAGAATAACTGCGCCTTCGTAATCGGCAATCGCCTTTTGCAGGCTTTCTTTCGCATTGACGTCGAGATGATTGGTTGGTTCGTCCAGAATTAGAATATTACTGGTTACGTTCATTATCGTAAGAAGTCTTATGCGCACTTGTTCGCCGCCGGACATGGTTTTGACATTTTGCAGCGACATTTCGCCTTTAATTCCCACCCGAGCCAGCTGCGAGCGTATTTCTTTCTGATTGAACCGCGGGAAACAGTCGCTTATATAGTTGAACGCATTGGTGTCCTGTTCGCGGAACTTCAAGTCCTGTTCGAGATATGCCGGGCGCGCCGCTATATGAAAAGCGAAACTTCCGGACAGGGGCGGAATTATGCCCATAAGCGTTTTTAAAAGCGTACTTTTGCCTATTCCGTTTGCGCCGCGTATCCATAGTTTGGTGTCGCCGCGCATTTCAAAATTTATGGGCGGCAGAAGCGGCTGGTCATAGCCCACTTCGAGGTCTTTCACCGTAAGCATATCCTTGGTGTTGAGCATTTCGCACGGGAATGAAAAGTGGCTTTCAAGCACCGCAGTCGGCTTTGCCATGACGTCGATGCGTTCGAGCATTTTTTTGCGGCTGTTTGCCATTCCGGCTGTCGCCGCACGTGCCTTATTGCGGTTTATATAGTCTTCCATTTTCTTAATTTCGGCTTGCTGGCGTTCATAGTCCTCGGCATACTGCTTAACTGCCATTTCGTGCTGAGCAACGAACTGAGTGTAGTTGCCGGAATATTTGCGGATGGAGCCGTTTTCTATACTGACTATACAGTCGCACACGGCGTCGAGAAAGTCGGTGTCATGCGAAATAACGATATAAGTTTTTTTTACGGAAACGAGATATTTTTCCAGCCATTCGATATGCTCGACGTCCAGGAAGTTGGTAGGCTCGTCCAGAAGCATTACGTCGGGATTTTCGAGAATGAGCTTTGTCAGCATAACTTTGGCTCTCTGCCCGCCCGACAGCGTGCCGATGACTTTATCCAATCCGAGTGCGGCAACGCCCAAGCCTCCCGCAACCTTTTTAATGCGCGAATCTATCTCGTAAAAGCCTTCGTTTTCCAGTTGTTCGAGCATGCGATTGCTGCGGTTTATCATCTTTTCGAGTTCTTTCTCATCGGTTACCGACGCCATTTCCTCGTACAGAGCGGACAGTTTTTTATCAACGTCGTACAGGTAATCGAACGCCGTTTTGAGATATTCCATAATAGTCAGGCTACGGTCGATGTCGGCGTGCTGATCGAGATAGTCGTATCTTATGCCGCCGTGCCATATAACCTCGCCTTCGTCATAACTTATATTGCCGGCGATGATATTGATAAAAGTACTCTTGCCGGCACCGTTAAGTCCGACAATGCCGACGTGTTCGCCGTTGTTGATGTCGAACGAAGCGTTTTTGAAAAGTTGTTTGTCCTCAAAAGTATGCGTCAGGTTGTTGATTTTAAGTATGCTCAATTATCGCTCCTCGTTTATTATTCGTCCGCTTCGGTTTTGTAGACGTATACTTTTTCCAGCCCGGTACAACCTCGGACAAGAGGCTTGCCCGAATTGGTTCTGTTCTGAACGGGTAAATCTTCGGTGTCGAATTGCGACAGATACTCGTCGTCGACGTCAAGGACGATGGTATACGGATTGGTGACGTACGATGCAAATATAATTCTGCTTCCGGTATTCGCTTTAAGGTCGAATATCTTAAAGCCTTTGCGATAACGCGCCATCGGTTCTATTCCTCCGACGGGAATTCGTTTCGCGTTGCTCTTGTCCGTGATAAGCACGGCTTCGCCGTCCTCGCTTACCTGCATTGCGGCAAGCACGGCGTCGCCGTCGTTAAGCTGAATGGCTTTTACGCCGCCGGCAATTCTGCCTTGCACGGGAATATCGCTCATGTCGGCGTTTAAGCACATACCTTTCTCGGTAACCAGCAAAAGAGTTACTTCCTTTTTTTCCTCTTCGATACCTACCACGCTGTCTCCTTCTTTCAGCTTAATCGCCTGAAAAGAGGATTTTGCCACGTCGTACTCCGACCAGTCGCTCTTTTTGACCAAGCCGTTTTTGGTGTAGAACAGCAGCTTGCCTGCCGGCATTTTTTCGCCTGCGGCGTGCATGAAAACGATTTTTTCGTTTTTATCGGCTCCCGGAAGAATATTCTTTACGGGCGCGCCGTTTTCTCTCCAACGACATTCGGGCAGCGTTTCGGGATCGACTTTATAGCAATTGCCGGCGGAAGTAAACGCAAGCAGCGTTTCGTCGTGCCTGAAAGGCGTTATTATCGAGCAGATTTCGCCTCTTATAGAGTTATCTCCGAATTTTCGCGTCGATTTATTAAAACTCTTTTCGCTCATCCGCTTTAACGCGCCGGATACCGTAAGCATGGCAACGCCGTCGTCAACAATAGGCTCTTTTGCCCCCGACGGAATTTCGTAGTCGGAAAGCGAATTTATTATCGTGCTTTTGCGGGGCGTTTTGAACGCCTTTTTTATTGCAAGCATTTCGTCCTTTACCACTTCCATCTGCAGTTTTTTAGATCCGAGAATGGCGGTAAGGCGTGCGATACGCTCGCGCAGTTCTTTAAGTTCCTGTTCGAGCTTATACACTTCGAGATGTGTCAGGCGCGCAAGGCGCAAATCGAGAATTGCGTCCGCCTGGCGCTCGGACAGATTGAATTTGCGGCGCAGATTGTCGCGCGCTTCGGGCGTGGACTTACTGTTTTTGATTACTTTAACAACCGCGTCGATATTGTTGACGGCGATAACCAGACCTTCGAGGATATGTTCACGGCGTTTTGCGGCGTCAAGCTCGCATTTCGTACGCTTTACGACGTATTCGCGCTGATATTTCACGTAATAGTCGAGTATTTGCAAAAGCCCGAGCACCTGCGGTTTCCCGTCGGCGATGGCAACCATGTTTATGCCGTACGACACCGAAAGCTGAGTTGCCTTGAACAGCATTTCGAGAATGGGCTTGTAGTTACAGTCTTTTTTGATTTTTATTACGCAGCGAGTTCCGTTTCTGTCCGATTCGTCGGTAATGTCGCTGATGCCCAGAAGTATACCTTTTTTCTCGTCGCGCAGCTTGGAAATGGTTTCCAGCAGCAGCGCGCGGTTGACCTGATAGGGAAGTTCGTCGATAACCACGTTTGTTTTTTCGTATTCGCCGGGTTCGACGTGAATTTTTGCGCGTATGGTGATTTTGCCTTTACCCGTTTCGTATGCCTGAGTCAAACCTTCTCCGCCGATAATATAACCGCCGGTGGGGAAATCCGGCCCTTTCATGACCTTCATAAGCTCTTTAAGCGTGACTTTCGGCTCGTCGATATACTTTATCGCGGCGTCGATTGCCTCGCCTAAGTTATGCGTCGGAATATTGGTTGCAAATCCGATTGCTATTCCGCTTGCACCGTTTACCAGAAGATTGGGAAATCTTCCCGGCAGCAGTGCCGGTTCTTTAAGCTGATCGTCGAAGTTGCTGTTCCATGGCACGATTTCGTCTTCGGGCGAGCCCATTCCCTTCATCATTTCGACGGCGAGCGGGGTTAAGCGGCACTCGGTATAACGCATTGCAGCCGCGCCGTTTCCGTCCACGTCGCCGAAGTTGCCCTGCCCGTCCACAAGCGTTGCGCCCATATTGAAGGGCTGAGCAAGACGGACAAGTGCCTGATATACGGAAGAATCGCCGTGCGGATGATATTTACCGAGGCAGTCGCCGACAACTCTCGCGCACTTTTTGTACGGTTTGTCGGGCGTCAGCCCAAGCTCCATCATATCGAACAGAATTCTGCGCTGAACGGGCTTCAATCCGTCCTCCACGCGCGGTAGAGCGCGGTCGAGAATGACGCATTCCGAATAGGGAATCATGGACTCGTGCATGACCTCTTCCATGGTTTTTATTATATAATTATGTTCCATTTATTCTCTCCGTATCAGTTGGTCGCGGTGAAATTATCCTGTTTGTTAAAGTTTGCATGTTCGACGATATATGCTTTGCGAAGATCTACCGCGTCGCCCATCAGAGTGGACACCAGAAGCTCTGCTTCTGCCGCTTCTTCTATCGTCACCTGAATCATTTCTCTCCTTTCGGGATCGAGAGTGGTTTGCCAGAGTTGTTCGGCGTTCATTTCGCCCAAGCCTTTATAACGCTGAATTTCCGCTTTCCCGTACTCTTTTTTCTTTTTTTCCAGTTCTTCGTCGGTATAAAGATACTCGGTTTTGTCTTTCTTGGATATGCGGTACAGTGGCGGCATACCTATGTACACGTGTCCCTGCGTGATAAGTTCGCGCATATAGCGATAGAAAAAGGTTAGAAGTATGCAACGTATGTGCATACCGTCCTGATCGGCATCGGACAGAATGACAACTTTGTGATACTTTAAGTTGTCAACGTTGAAACTGTCGCCTATTCCCGCTCCGAGAGCGGAAATTATGGTGCGTATCTCTTCGTTGGCAAGCACCTGGTCGATACGCTTTTTCTCGGCATTGAGCGGTTTGCCGCGAAGAGGCAGAATAGCCTGATAGGCGCGGTTTCTCGCTTGTGTACACGTGCCGCCTGCCGAATTACCCTCGACAATGAACAGCTCGTTGAGTTCGGGCTTTTTACCCGTACAGTTTTTAAGCTTTCCTATCGTGTTGAAGCTGTCGATACTGTTTTTTTGACGGACAAGTTCTTTTTCTCTTCTTGCCGCCTCGCGCACTTTTGCGGCAAGCAACGCCTTTTTGAGTATTATTTCCGCAACGCCCTTGTTTTTCTTGAAAAACGCGGTAAGCTGCTCGGTTGTGATTGCATCGCAGGCGACTTTCGCTTCCGAATTTCCCAGTTTGGTTTTGGTCTGACCTTCAAACTGAACGTTGTTCATTTTAATCGACAACACGACGGTTATTCCCTCGCGGTAATCGTCGCCAAGAAGATTTTCATCCTTTTCTTTCAACAGCCCCATATTGCGAGCGGCATCGTTAAGAACTTTGGTAAGCGCGCCCTTAAATCCTGTTTCGTGAGTGCCTCCCTCGCTGGTGGGAATATTATTGACGTACGAGAAAAAGTTTTCGGTGTACGCATCGGTATACTGAAAAGCGACTTCGAGGTCTATTCCGTCTTTTTCCCCTTCAAAATATACAGGCGGATCGAATGCCGGATTTTTTGTCTCGTTGAGATATTTGACAAAATCGACTATACCGCCTTCATAGCAGTATTCGCGCACCAGATGTCCGTTGCCCATTGGAACGCGTTCGTCTTCTAAAACTATATGCACTCCTTTATTGAGAAAAGCAAGCTCTTTAAGGCGTTTGGATATGGTGTCCGTGTTGAATTTTACCGTTTCAAAAATGCGATCATCCGGATAGAACCGCACAAATGTACCCGTTTTGTCGGTTTTGCCGATTTCTTTGAGATGATTTTTCACCACGCCGCCTTTTATGTTGCCCTTACCGTCGTCAACGCTTTCAAAGTCCATTGCGTAGATCTTTTTGTTTTTGTATACTTCTACATGCAGGCTGCGTGACAGCGCGTTTGTAACCGAAGCTCCCACGCCGTGTAAGCCGCCCGAATGCGCGTAGTTACTGCTGTCGAATTTTCCGCCGGCATGCAGCTGCGTGAACACGACTTCGACGCCGCTCACCTTTTGCACGGGGTGAATGTCTACCGGGATTCCTCTTCCGTTGTCTTCCACCGAAGCCGAACCATCCTCGTACAGTTTGACGCGTATGGTATCGCCGTAGCCGTTGGCTATTTCGTCCATACTGTTGTCCACTATTTCCCACAGAATATGGTGCAGACCTTTGACGCTGGTCGTTCCGATATACATACCGGGGCGCAGACGAACGGCGTCCAGACCTTCCAGCACGCGTATATTTTCCGCTTTGTATTCCTTTGCCATTGATTTCTCCTATATAGGGTAGTTTCGCTTTTACATTATACCATATTTAGATAAATTTTTCAAGGCTTTGACGGGCAAAAAGAGTTTTTTAAGCAATTTATAGTCGCAAAAGGCATATACGAGGCTCGCGGGCGAATAACTTTAAACAGGGCAGACACAATATTTTGCGGAGAGTATTTTTATATGAAAAAAATAGTTTTGACGGGCGGCGGAACAGCCGGACACATAATACCCAATCTTGCGCTTATTCCTTATTTAAGCGGAAACGAGATTCACTATATAGGCTCGGGCGGAATGGAAAAAACGTTTGCCGCAAACTCAGGCGTTATATACCACGAGATTCCGTGCGTCAAACTTGTCCGTAAGCTTTCGTTTTCGACGCTTGCGGTGCCGTTTAAGCTTATGAAATGCGTGAATGAAGCAAAAAGAGTTTTGCGTGAGATAAAGCCCGACGTCATTTTTTCCAAAGGCGGCTACGTTTCTCTCCCGGTAGCTCTCGCCAAGCCGAAAAAAGTCCCGCTTATTCTGCACGAAAGCGACTGTACGCCGGGGCTTGCAAACAGACTTTCAATCGGAAAATGCGACGTTATGTTTACGTCGTTCGACTGCATAAAAAACAAAAAAGCCGAATGTACAGGCTCTCCAATTCGACGAGAACTTTACTGCGGCGATAAACTCAAAGCCGCGCGCGAATGCGGCTTTTCGGGAAAAAGAAAAGTTTTGCTGGCTTTCGGCGGATCGCTGGGTGCCAGAAGCATATGCGAAGCGGTACGGAAAAACGCCCCTTCTTTATGTGAAAAATACGACGTAGTTTTGGTTACGGGAGCGGGTAATTCCCGCAAAAGCGACATTCGGGGCTTTGTCGAAAAAGAATTTTTGCCGGACATAGGTAATTATTTCGCGCTTGCGGACATCGTTATATCTCGCGGCGGCTCCAACTCGCTTTTCGAACTTATGTCGCTTAAAAAGCCGACTTTGTGTATTCCGCTGCCAAAGGGAATAAGTCGCGGCGACCAGCTGGACAACGCCGCTTATTTTTCAAAAAAAGGTTGTATAGAAGTTCTGCCGGACGGCGAATATCTTTCGGAAAACCTTTTGACAGCCGTCGAAAGCACAGATCAAAACAAAAAAAGCCTTTGCAAAAACATGCAAAAGCTTAAAAACACAGACGGCACGAGAAAAATCGCGCACCGAATACTCGCTGCCGCAAACGGAGAGCGTATTATCGGTGAGCAGCACCCACGAAATCTTTGATATTTTCTATACCGTATCGTTGCATTGTTGCGGAAAGTTGAGAGCAAATTCTTTCCAAAACAGAAGGATCGAGCATTACAGCCTCGTCTATCTGCACAAGCGAAGCACCCGCGGCAATCATTTTAAGCGCGTCTTCGGCACAATTGACTCCGCCGCATGAAACGATGATAAGTCCCACGGCGTCGAACGCTTCGAAAACGTCGCGCATGATTATCGGCTTCAATTGGTACGAATCATACCTGCAATCGCATAAAAAAACAGGCTTTTTGGAAGCGAGGTCGATATCTGTTCCGAAGCGAGTGCCGGGAATGACTATTCCCTCCGCTCCGCCGTCCTGGGCTGCCTGCGCCATATCGCGAATATTGGTAACCGTAGGACACAGCTTGGCAAACACAGGCTTGCGCACGCGGTATTTTACCTCGTTGATTATTTTATAAAGAGACGTGGCGTTTTGCCCGAAGCGTATGCCGGAATTGTCGCGGTTACGGCAGGATGAATCCAGTTCGAGAAAGCCCACGGCGTCGCTCCTGTCCAGTATTTCGGCAACTTTTACGTATTCTTCTATCGTCGAACCGCCGACCGACGCAAATGTTTTTCGGTTATAACGTTCTTTAAGTACAGGCAAACGTTCTTCCTGAACGCGATAAACGCCGGGGTTGGTAAAATAATCGGTTTCCAACACGGAAGCCGTTTTATAATTTTCTATACGCTCGGTTTCTCTCTCGTCGGGTTTCATGGTAACGCCGGGCAGAACGAGCGAAGACAGCTTGTTTATATCGGGAATACCCACCGCGTCGTAGCCGTAGCCCACCGTCCGGCTTGCCGGAATAATGGGGTCGGGGAAAACGACGTCGCATAATTTGATTGAAGTATCGGGCATGTTTTTCTCCTGTGCCGAAAAGATTTTTCGTTTAAATTATCTTTTATTCCACGTCGAAATCTATTTCACGGTCACGGAAATAGTATTTCTTGTCGTGATCGGAAATGGGGCGGACAACCTTACACGGATTACCGTACGCTACGCAGTTGGCGGGAATATCGCGCGTTACTATGCTGCCCGCTCCTATTACCGTGTTATCGCCTATCTCAACGCCGGGCAGAATAACCGCTCCTGCTCCTATCCATACGTTGTTACCGATACGTACCGGAATGTTATACTGCATTGCCTTAACGCGAAGGGCAGGAAGTATGGGGTGACCTGCCGTTGCGATGACCACGTTGGGCGCGCACATTACGTTGTCGCCTATAATTATATCCGCGTCGTCCACAAGCGTGAGATTAAAGTTGGAATAAAAGTTATCGCCCACATGCGTGTGGCAGCCCCAATTTGCGTGCAGCGGAGGCTCTATATATGTGTTTTTACCCATAGAACCGAGTAACTTTTTAAGAATCTCATGGCGTTTTTCGGTTTCGGACGGACGGGTTGCGTTGTAATCGTAAAGTATTTCGTTGTATTTTCTCTGGTCGGACATTATGTCTCCTGCCGTCGGATCGTAGACAAGCCCTTTATACATTCTTTCTCTGTTGTTCACGTTTATTTTCCTCCGCGCGAAAAGAATTCGCGCACGTTTCTTATAACATTATATCACCGGGCAGACAAAAAGTCAAAGTTTTGCCTGCACGAAATAATCTTTTATCCGCTTTGCCGCCTCCTCCGCTTTTTCTTCGCCGCCCAGCGCCGACAAACGAAAAAAGTCTTCGCTTCTTTCACCGAATCCCGAACCGGGAGTTATCAATATGCCCAACCGATCGAGAAAAAAATCAAATGCGTCGATTTTTTTCATAAAATCGGGTTTTTGCACCCACAGATAGGGCGAATACGCGCCACCGAACACCTTGAAACCGAATGTTTCGAGCGGACCGGCAAGCTTTTCCGCAGCAGCGATAATTTTACCCGCAAACGCCGCGCTCTCGCGCTCGCCATCTTCGGATAAAGCCGCGGCGCACGCTTGCTGCACAACGTAGGCAAGCCCGTTGTAACCGCATGACAGCATTCGTTCATACGTCTTTTTAAGCCGCCCTCCGGCAACAGTTTCGGGGATAATAGTCCATCCCGCCCTGAGTCCCGTAAAACACGCCGACTTACTAAGGCTGCCTATTTCCACGGCATAATCGCGCATGCCCTCCGTTTCGTATACCGAGCGCACTTTGTCCGGCGAAAAACAAAAGCGTTCGTACGCCGAGTCAAACATAATTACCGATCCGCTTTTTTTGCAGAAAGAAAGCCACTCGGCCATTATGTCCCTTCCTATTGCCGTGCCGGTCGGATTATCGGGCGAACACAAAACTATAAGGCGGGGTTTGTTCGTCAACCCGTACGGGAGCGGAATAAAACCGTCCAAGGCGCTTCTTTCTATTTTTTTCACTTTCTTATTAAGACTTAAAGCGCACTCCTCATACGCAGGATATGCGGGCGAAAATACTACTATTTCACAATCGACCGCGGCAAAAAGACGCATAATAGCACTCTTGGCTCCGTCGCCTACAAATATTTCGCTTTGTTTTATATCCGCTCCCGACGAGCGTTTGTAGTAGTTCGCAATTGCGCTTTTGCAAAACTCGTACCCGCTTTCCGGTCCGTATCCTCTGAAAGTTTTGCAATTGCCCTGAGCCTTGCATGCGATTACGAGCGCACGTACGGCGGCAGCCGGCAGCGGTCCGCTTACGTCGCCTATTCCGAGATCTATAAGCTTATTTTCGGGGTGAGCGGCCGCATATTCGGCTTTTTTCTTCTCTATCTGAACAAATATGTAATTTTCGTGCATTTTTGAAACGCAATTATTGATTTTTATACTTTTCACAGCCTTACCTCGCCGTCGAAAACAAAATTCGCCTCTCCCGTCAGCGTGCATAAATAATTTTTGTCCACGTTCACGTAAAGCGTTCCGCCGGGATATTTTACCGTAATTTCGCCAAGCGAGAAATACCCGCTATAAACTCCGAATGCGGCTATTGCGCACGCTCCGCTGCCGCACGACAACGTTTCGCCGCTGCCCCGCTCGAATACGCGCGCCGAAGCCGAATTTTTGCCCGTTACCGAAAAAATCTCGGTATTATATAAATCGGGACGAAAATTTTTCAGCGAAAAAAAATCGGATGAGCGCACGTCGTCTGTCTTTTCCGTTCTGTGCGGATTGCCGAGCGACACGATGGTTTTTCCGTCGCGGTCATTTGCAAATTTCGCTTGCCCGATTTTTGCCGAATAGTACGTTTTTTTGTCGCGTACAATCTTTTCGACAATTTTTTCACCGCAGTCGGTTTCTATTCCGATTATATTGCCCGAAAATTTTTTACGCTCGAAACAATATTTCGCAACGCAGCGCAGCGCGTTTCCGCAAAGCTCGGCACGGCTGCCGTCGGCGTTGTAAATTTCCATGCAAACGTCGGTTTTTCGGGACGATTTTATAACCACCAGCCCGTCCGAACCCACCGAATAGCGGCGCGGCGATAATTTTTTTGCTACTGCGGACGCATCGACAAGCGAAAAATTCGTGCAATCGACATAAACGTAATCGTTGCCGCACGCCTGCATTTTAGTAAATTTCAAGTTCATTATTTTTCTCCGAATACGTCGTCCGCATCATATAAACCCGCGGGAAGCGACACTATCTTTTTTGCGGCAAAAATCGCGCCCTCCGCAAAAGCCCGACGGGAAAAAACTTCGTGACAAAGCGTAAGAGTCTGGTTTTTACAATCGAAAACAAGCTCGTGCCTGCCCGCGCAGTCGCCGCGACGAACCGAAAATATTTCCGCTCCGCCCACCGACAGAGCAAGCTCTTTCGCCGTTCCGCCCGGGCAATCGAGTTTACCCTTGCGGTGCGTTTCGACGATGGTTATTTCGGCGTTTTTTAAAATATTTTTGGCGGTTTGCGCCGCTTTTTCAAGCGCGTATGCGCCGAGCGAAAAATTTGCCGCGCACAAAACGGGAATGCTTTTTGCCGCATTTTTTATTTTTCTTCGCTGCTCTTCGTCATGTCCCGTAGTTCCGATAACTACGGGAACGGCGTGTTTTCGGGCAAAACGCAACGTTTGCTCGGTGGCGCAGGCACATGCAAATTCGATAATCACATCGAAATCGGCGGTTTTTTCCCGTTCGATACGATTATTCTCGTCAAAACCCGCAACAACAAAAAAGTCGTCGATTTTGTCGAGCGCGGCAATTTCGCGCCCTAATTTTCCACTTATTCCCACTATAGCAGCGCGCATTTTTCTTCCTCCGCAAACAGTTTGTCGCACATATCGAACAGGACTTCGCAATCGGCACCTTCAATCGGCGTGAGAGGTAATCTCAATACATTTTCAATAATACCGGCATGCGCCATTGCCGCTTTAACCGGCGACGGACTGACAAAAGCAAACAATTCCCCCACAAGAGGGCGCACGAGCAGTTGCAAACGCGCGCTTCTTTCGCAATCGCCGAGAAAATACGCGTCGCATATTACGCGCGTGATGTTCGGAAACAGATTGCCGAGAACGGAAACAACCCCTCTTCCTCCTATTGCAAGAAACGGAGTTATCACGCCGTCGCAGCCCGAATATACAGGAAGTGCGTTGCCGCAGGCAGCCGCGATTGCCGTGACTTTATTCATCGAGCAATCCGCTTCTTTCAACCCTGCGATATTGGGGTGAAGCGAAAGCTTTTTCGCCGCGGAAACGGTAAGCGACATTCCTGTTCGGGAAGGAACGTCGTAAGCTATCACAGGCACCGGCGAGGCGTCCGCAACCGCATAGAAATGAGCGATTATTCCGTCTTCGCCGGGATTGTTGTAATACGGCAACACTACAAGCACCGCATCGGCACCGGCATGTGCCGCAGCTATCGTGTATTCAATGGTTTGCGTAGTGCAGTTGGTTCCCGTGCCGGCTATTACGGGAAAAACGCCACCCGCTTTTTCCGCTACGAAGGCGACGTTTTTAATTCTCTCCTCAAAAGTAAGGCAACTTGCCTCACCGGTGGTTCCGTTTACGACCACCGCAGACACATGCGCCCTTTTCTGCTTTTCGACAACGCGCTCCAACGCTTCGTAGTCCACTTCGCGATTTTTATCGAAAGGCGTAATAAGTGCGGTTGCCGCGCCCGAAAAAACTTGTTTTTTGCTTTGAATTTTTTCCATAACGATATTTATGACGCAAAACAAGTTTTCGTGCTTGTCTACGAAATGGTTATTTCCGCGCTCACCTCGAATTTGCATTCGTCAAGCACTTTGCCGCCCGAAGAAATGAATTGCTTATACTCTTTGGTATGAAAACGGTACAACTTCTGCTCGGTTTCAAACACATCGCAACCGAACGCAACACTTTCCGACAGCGTTTTTTCTATTGCTTTTTTAACGCACCTTTCGAAATTGCTTTTATAAGCCGTATTTATTTGATCGGGAGAAAGGTTTTTGCGCATGGCAACTGCGTTTACGCGCTCGCGATCGGAAGCTTTTAGCATTATTTTCGCCGTTAAGAGCGAATGCGGCACGCCGTCCGAAAAAAACGTCTTGTTTGTAAGCGACACTTTGCTTATTTCGCCCGACAGCGTTCCGACGTCCTCGTTGCCGATTATAAAATTCGGGCAAACGAGCGATCCTTTTTTTGTATGGGAGTCGTAATACGAAAGTCCGAGCGACGCCTCGCGGCTGAGTTTTCCCACCAATTTTCCGGATAAAAACAAAGCGTTGCGGTTTATCGAACACGGCTCGGATTTTTGTTCTGCGCCGCCGGACGAATCTTCCTCTCCGCCGCCTGTTCCACCATGGGACTTTTCCATCTTAATGAGCGGTGCCGTGGCACTTTTGGCTTTTGCGGAGCTGTCTGACACAAACTGAAGAAGAGTTACCGGTTTTACTCCCGTGTTTCTGGTAGCCCCGTTCATAAGCTCGGTGAGAATGGTTGGCGAATCGAAATTCATAGAAGCGGCGTCTTTTAGTATCTCACATCCGTCACAGTCGTCGGCAAGCGCGAAATAAGCGCCCGGGCTTACCGTCCCGGACGATAACATCACCGACAAGACGACGTTTATTCCCTGTTTTGCAAGCTCGTCGCCGGCAATTACCACTCCGCACAAGCCGGTTTCCAGACTTTTGCCCGTCTTTCTCTCTATATCGGACATGCATGCGGCTACGCTTTGTCCGCTGCCGGAAATCGGAACGCTTACGACCGAACCTCCTTCGCTGCTGCCAGGCTTTGGAAGCGCGGCGGAAACCGTGGTTTTCAGCATGCCTTGGTCGTAGTCTATTGCCATTGCTACCGCAATAAGTTTTCCGGTAATATCTCCGTCGCCGTCCGCTCCCGGAGTCATTGTCATGACAAGCGCAAGCACAGCCACGCAGCATGCGACAATTTTATTTCTGAGTTTTTTACTTTTAAGTTTATTTTTATCCAGGCTCACCGTTCTTTTCTCCTTCGCCGGCGCCGCAATAGTCACGCCCGGCGTCCGATTTTTCGCCCGGGCTTTTATTTTTCTTTGCGTATTTTATATTTGCGGCTATAAATACAACGGCGGGCATACAATACTCTGCAAACGAAAATATTAATTTTGCCCACAGCGACGTTGACAAAACGTAAACTTTACCCACCGTGGGAATAAGCCACACCGACATTATAAACGATACGACCGCAAGTGCCGCCGCCACGTATTTATAATTGCGCACATTGAATAAAAACGCCGTGCAGCGCACTCCGAGATAGCAGTTCATTGCCATTTTTATAAACACACCCGACATCCACACGGCGTAAATTATAAGGTCGAATCTGCCGTACTGCTGACTGCCGAGATTATACTGCGTAAGCGAGGTTATGTTATGCCCGTATTTTACGAGCGGCACTATATTGCCGTAGGTAGCAAACAGCACCACCGAAAAAGACAGTATCATCACGGCTGCAAACACGCGCAAAAGCACGCATTTAAACGTCATATGCTTACCTTTTTTTACGTTCCCGAGCGCAACCGCCATCGCTATCACGTCGCCGAACCATATGGGAAATTCTTTTATTCCGTCGACAACCGGTTTTATCCCGTTGTCCAGCAGAGGCAGACAATTTTCGAACGGCACTTCGCGAAAAAGAATAAGCGATAAAAATATTATACCCGTAAGTATAAACGGGAAAAAGATTTCCGCCGTGCGCCCGAGTACTCGCAGCGATTTTACCGCGATTGTAAAACACAGCGCGATAAGCGGAATTATCATCACCGTCCAGTTGAACGAGTCAAACATTTCGATTAAAAAAAACGCCTTTACCTCGGACAGATTGAGCGTGAATTTTATCAACGACGCAATAATTATCGCAACCGCTATTATGCGCGAAAAAACCTTACCGAAACATTCGGACAGAATATCAAAAAAAGTTTTTTCGGGGAATTTCACTATCAAAAGCGAAAACAGCGTGAGGTTTATTATTTCAATCAGAAAATAAAATGCCATTACGAACAATCCGTCCTTTCCGCTTATCCGCATGAGTATGGACGGAAGCATAAGTCCTTTGATCACAATTCCGCCTATAAACGCCAGCAGAATAAACTGGCGCGCGGAAATCATCGGTCTTTCTATATACATTCAATCGCCCTCCTTTTGTTTTCCGTTCCTGTTGCCGGCATTAGGGAACGAGCCCGGGAGTCCGCGCATATTTAGATAATTGTCGCGAACAGCCGCGTCCTGCATATCCTTTCCCACATACGGAGCAAACGGAGCAAGATAGGGCGCGCCCAAACCGTTTATTCCGACAACGTACTGAGCCAGAAAAATAAGACCTATAAGCAGCATATATATGCCGCCTATTCCGCCTAACAGCGTGAAAATTATACGAAGAAGCGTAGTCGAGTCCACTTCGTCGGGAGCGGTGTAAAGGGCAAGCGACGACAGAGCCACTATCATGACGGCAGGCGAACTTACTATGCCCGCCCTGACCGCCGTTTCGCCTAAGACCAGCGCGCCCACTATACTCATTGCCATTCCGACCGCTTTGGGCATTCGTATGCCCGTTTCTCTTATTATTTCAAACAACAGAATTACAAACAGCATTTCGGTTGTTGCGCGGAAGGGAATACCGCTGAGCGCGGTTATTACTGTTAGCATAAACTTCAGAGGAATTATGTTTAAGTGATATTTCTGAAGAGCTATATATGCACCCGGAAGCAATATTGCAAATCCCAGCGTTATCATGCGGAGAATGCGAAGAAACGAGGCATACGCAAAACGCTGATAATAGTCGGCACTGGACTGAATGCTTTCGATAAACAAATATGGCAGAGTAAGCGCGACAGGCGTGCCGTTTACAAGCACTGCCACTCTCCCTTCCAGAATCTTTGCCGCCACGATATCCGGCTTTTCGGCTCTTCCCACCTGATCGAATATCGAAAACGGTCGCTCTTCGAGATAGGGTTGTAAATACTGCACGTCTATAATGCCGTTGGTATCTATTTGCGACAAACGCGACACTATTTTATCCACAACCTTTTTATCCGCTATGCCGTCGATGTACACAACCGCCACGTCGGTTTTGGTAACCGAACCTATTTTCAGACGGCGCACCACCGTTTTTGGCGAACGAATGCGCCGTTCGATAAGGCACAGATTGGTTTTAAGGTCTTCGATAAAGCCCTCGCGCGGGCCGTACGTCACGGTGGAAAGCGGCGGCTCGGTTATCGAACGCTTGTCGTACTTGCGGACGTTAAGCACGAGATAGCCCGGCGTTTTATCGAAAATAAGCACGGCGTCGCCGGAAAGAATTGCGTCGATAGCTTCATCCTTGCCGTCTGCTATTTTGGTTTCGGAAATGTAAATACACTTTTTGCGGATTTCGTCCAGCGACAACCTTTTGTCGGAAATTTTTTCCGTCCAGCCTATTATGCGGAAACAAAGCTCCGGATCGGTTAAATCCGGATGATACAGCAGCGCGGCTTTACCTCTCGGAGCGGATATTTCGCGCAGTATCGGCAAATCGTCGCCCGAAAACGCGTTTTCTATTTCTTTTGCTCTTTGCATACATATACTGTGCCACGTAATAGTAAAAATATGTAAAAAACCCCGAAACGCAGTTAAAAACGCTTCGGAGCATAATTTTCGTATTTAATTATTCTTCGCAATCCGACGGGACGTCTTCCTCTCCGGAATCTTTGACGGCGGGGATTTTATTTTTGTCAAAGCGGAAAACGGCAAAGTAGTAAATAAGCGTGGACACACAGCAAACTCCCCAGCCCACGGGATAGCTGAACGCAATGGGCAGAAATTCGTTTGTAATGAACTTCGAAACTACAAAAAGATAAATCTGACGCACGACGATAAACGACGACATCATTATTATCATCGGAGCTATACTGTTGCCCGCGCCGCGCATTGACGCCGAAAAAACCTGATTTACGCACGAGAACAGATAAAACGGCGTAAGATATTTAAGAAGAAGCGCCGCATGACGGACTATATCCGGGTCGGCATTGAACACGGCGGATATACCTTCCGAGCAGATCATTATGGGTATCATTATTGCAACCGTGACGATAACCGCCATAAAAAACGAATAGTACGTGCCTTTCCCGGCGCGAGAGATATTGCCCGCGCCGAGGTTTTGCCCGACGAACGTTGTTGCGGAAAGCGCAATGGACTGAATGGGCAAAAACACAAACTGGTCGATTTTATTGTAGGTTGTCCATCCGCCCAGCGACGCGGTCTGATCGGAATTGACGTTGCTTATGTACGACTGCACGAACACGTTGGAAAATGCGGTGAGCGCAAGCTGGATTGCCGCGGGAATACCCACTTTTATTATCTGGAAAAGTATGGTTTTGTCCACTTTAAGCTTTCTTATCTTTATTTTTATGTCCAGTCTGGTTTTAAGAAGCGTTATAACCGTAAGCAGAGCCGCAACTCCTTGCGCTATTATTGTTGCATACGCCACTCCCGCAACGCCCATACCGAAGGCGTAGACAAACAAAAAGTCCAGCCCCGTGTTTATTACCGCAGCAACGGCAAGATAGTAAAACGGTCGGCGCGAATCCCCCACCGCGCGAAGTATTCCCGATCCCATGTTGTATAAAAGCATGAACATCATTCCGCACGAATAAATGGTTAGATATTCGGTTGCGGGAGCGTACACTTCGCCTTCGGTGGTACGCAGCATCATTTGCACCATGAGCGGCGAAAAAACCACGCCGAGCACTGTGAAAACAACGCCCGAAATGAGCGTTATCGTCATAGAAGTATGCGAGGCCTCACTTACCTTTTCTTTGTTGCCCGCTCCGAAGTACTGCGAAATTACGACGCTTGCGCCGCTTGAAAGTCCCGAAAAAAGCCCTATGAGTATATTTGTTATAGGCGCCACGCTGCCCACCGCCGAATATTCGCCGGCAGTACCTTTTTGACCGATGACGAGCGCGTCCACCATGTTGTAAAGCTGCTGAAAAAAGTTACCGACAAGCAGCGGCAATGCAAACAGCACAATACACCTGACTATACTGCCGTGCGTCATATCCATGATTTTTTTATTCTTTTTTACAGCGACTTCGGACATAAAAGTTTTTCTCCGACAATTATTATATTAAAATTCGCGGCGAAAATCAAGCGATTTTGTCGTCCGAACGTAAAAACGGCACCCGTGTCTTACAAGCGCCGCTTTGTTTTTAATTATATTATTTATTATCCTTGCTTTTGTAATACAGCATACAATGGCAAAAGCCCTCAAAATCCGGATCGGCGATCTGCTCGCGGAATTCCTTGCAAATGCACTTGTAATCTTCGGTGCGCTGTCTGCGGCAAGGACAATATCCGCCCGTCCTTTTAAGCCCTTCTCGAACGGCAGCCACTACTTTTTCGTCGGAATTTAATTTAACCATATCATGAATCGCTCCTGTCATCTTTGGCGTCGTGATTTACAAGCTCGTAATAATAGCCTTTCTTTGCCATAAGCTGAGCATGCGTACCGGCTTCGGCAATGGTGTGGTTGGCTATGTAGAAAATGCAGTCCGCTTTCTCTATCGTGGACAGTCTGTGTGCGATTACAAAGCTTGTTCTTCCGTCCAGTATTACGTTTAAAGCGTCTTTTATAAGATTTTCGGTTTCGGTATCGATAGACGCAGTCGCTTCGTCAAGAATAAGTATTTTAGGGTCGGTTAAAAGCACTCTCGCAAACGATATAAGCTGTCTTTCGCCGGTAGACAGGCGCGAACCCTGTTCGATGGTCTTAGTATAATATCCGTCGGGCAGTTTGGAAATAAACGCGTCGGCACCCACCTGTTTTGCCGCCTCTATACACTGCTCGTCGGTGGCGTCGGGCTTGCCGTAACGGATATTGTCTATTATCGTTCCGCTGAAAATAAAACTGTCCTGCATCATTACGCCTATTTGTTTACGCAGCGAATACAGCGTAACTTTGGAAATATCGTGCCCGTCGACGTAAATTGTTCCGCTGTCCACATTATAAAAACGCGACAACAGGCTGACAATTGTTGTTTTGCCCGAGCCGGTAGGTCCGACAAGTGCGACCATCTTTCCTTTCGGCACTTCGAAATTGATGTTTTCGAGAATAATGTGTGCGTTTTCATACGAAAAATACACGTTTTCAAACTTAACGTCGCCCTGAACGGGAGGAAGCGTTTGTGCGTTCTCGTCGTCCACGACGGTGGGTTCCACTTCCAGAATGTCCATAACGCTTTCGAGGTTGCTGACCGCGCTGGAAATTTCCTGTAAATAGGTAGCTATTTCGTTCAGCGGTGCGCTGAGCATTCCGGCATACGAAATAAAGCTTATTACCGAGCCGGGAGTAAGCCCTCCCAATCCCAGTTTATTTACTGCCATATACACGACGACGGCGTATACGGCAATTATGCCTATGTAAAAAAATCCGCTCATGGTAGGGAAGTGCAACTCGTTTACGTGAGTTACGGCGCACCACTTTTTACGCTCTTCTTTATTAAGCCCGTCGTAAATCTCGATATTACGCTCGTTGCGGTTGAACGCATTGGTAACCGAGCTTCCCTGAATATTTTCTGCAATATACGCAATGCGATTGCTGCGCTTTTCGCGGTACGCTCTTCTTCTCTTTTCAAGCGAACGGCGGATAAGGTTGACCAAAACAAGCATGGGGATGACGGCGGCAAGCATAATGAGAGTAAGCCAGCTGCCGATTACGCACATCCATATGAGGATGGCAATAACCTTCACCGCGTCGAGAATAAGCATGATTATGCTGGACGAAAAAACGTTTGCAAGTTCGTCGAGGTAGGACGTGACGCGCACCAGAATTTTGCCGTTGGGGCGCGAATCGTAAAAGTCGAACGCAAGCTTTTGCAGATGTTCATATGTGGCGTAACGTATATCGTGGACAATGCTGTGTCCCACCTTGGTCATATAAAACTGGCGGAAATAGCTGAATACGGTGTCGGTTACGACCGCTAAAACGTAAGCGGCGATCAGCACGACGGACAGTGTTTTATAGTCCATCCCCAGTACCGTTTTCTTTGGAATTACGTTATCCACAATAAGTCCGTTGATCATTGGCGGCAGCATGGATATAAACGTAATCAGAATCATCAGCACAAACAGCACGCTGAGAAGTTTGCGGTACGGAATTACGAATTTCAGTGCGTGACGCAACTGACTTTTGGACAGCTTTTTTGTTTTTTCGTCCTCGTAATAACGGTTTCTTGCCATTTTACGCCACCTCCTCGTCGGTATTCATGGTCTGTTCGGTGTAGATAGACCAATATTTGCCTCGAAGCGCCATAAGCTGTTCGTGCGAGCCGCGCTCTATTACCGCTCCGTCTTCCATGTACAGAATTTCGTCGCAGAACGAAACGCTGGTTGCACGGTTGGAGGCGATTATCAGCGTTTTTTCGCCGTAATATGCGCTTATGTTGTCGATAATTTCTTTTTCGGTCTGATAGTCGAGTGCCGAGGTACAGTCATCTAAAAGCAGCACCGGCGCTTCTTTATATAATGCTCTGGCAATGGAAACACGCTGTTTCTGCCCGCCCGACAAGCCCAGTCCGCGCTCACCGACAACGGTGTCGTAACCGTCGGTTAGACGAGGAATGAATTTATCCACGCGTGCGAGCGAAGCGAAATGTTCTATTTTGTCCATATCTTTGCCTTCGTCGTAGAAAGCGATGTTGTTTGCCACCGTTTCGGAGAACAGGAACACGTCCTGCGACACAAACGAAGTCGATCTTCTCACGTCGTCCAGTTTATATTCGGAAATGTCCTTACCGTCCACGGTTATACTGCCCGAAGTACAGTCGTAAAAACGGTTCATAAGGCGCATAATAACCGATTTTCCGCAGCCCGTTCTGCCCATTATTCCCACTTTTTTACCGTACGGCAAATCGATGTCAACGCTTTTTAGAACGTCGGTTTTGCCGTTAAAATTCATGGTGACGTCGCTGAATCTGTAATTGGGCTTTTCGGGCATGTCAAGCGTTTCGCGACTGTGATCGAAGCCGTCGCTTGCGTCCATGAACGCAAACAGCCGTTTCCCTGCAACCATACAGTTCTGAATATTTCCTATTTCGGAAGCAATGGTAATCATATTACCGTTAAGCAGTCCGACGTACGTAGTAAAAGTAGTAAACTGCCCCACGCTTATCCTTCCGTCCACGGCAAGAATTATTCCCACTATCATCGCGCTTACGCTCATTGCGTAACCGATAAGGCGGAAATACATGTGATACTTTGCCGCAGTTTTGGTAAGATTGACGTAATTGTCGCGGAAACGGGCATTTTTCTTTTCAAACTTTGCCATTTCCTCGTCTTCCGTGGCAAACGAACGCACTATGCGCACGCCGTTTATATTTTCCTGAATGCATGTGTTGAGATCTACGTTACCTTCGCGGATATCGGAATATCTTTTTACCAGTTCTTTCTTGAATTTAAAACTGACAAAAAAGGTGACTACGGCAAGCACAAGCGGAACAATCGCCATAACCGGACTTGTAGCCAGCATTATAACTATCGTACCCACACCCGACACTATTGCCGAAAACAGGAACACGAAACGGTGCTGATACAAATCCATCACGTTATCGATATCGTTGCTGAGAATATTCATCATATCGCCGCCCGAATACGAATGAACGACGACCGGAGAACAGCTTAAATATTTTGCGAAAGCGTCACGGCGCAGATAGTTTGCGATTTTCCTGTTGTAGGCATGCGCCATATTCCAACGCGTATAATGGCATATATACTGTAAAAGGACTACCGCGCCCAAGGTTATAAGAAGCACGGTAATCATTGACGTATAATCGTCGGGCGCAAAACCTGCCACGAGAAATTTAAGAGGTGAAGAGCTTGCAGCCGCCATCTCTCTTTCGGGGTCGAGTACGGGAGTAATAACCCTGTCGATGATAAGCTGCGTTATTTGCGGAACTATCAAACTTATCGCTATCTGCATAAGCGCAAATACGACTATTAAAATGAGTTGCGGTCGAATTTTTTTCCAGTACTTCCAGGATTTTCTGATTACGTCCATAAGTAAGTTCTCCCCAAAAAAAACGGCAAACTTTTCATATTCCTGCACAGAATTGAATGTTTGCCCGGTTTTTTAAGTACGCTCGTCAATCACCATCGATTGTACCGAAATTATACAGCAACAGAACTTTTTTGTCAACCCGGAAACGGCAAAATTTTTTGGACAAATTTGCTGAAATAGGTGACAAGAATGTCCTATTTTTGTTTTTCGGTCACTATGCCGCCGGAAACCGAAAACTCCTTGTATTGCCCAAGCGACTCTTCTATTTCCTCGGAAAGATGCGTGCAGGTTATTATGGTCTGATAGCCCGAAATTGCTTTGGCAAGGCGTTTCGAGCGCGTTTTATCCAGTTCGGAAAACACGTCGTCAAGCAGAAGAACGGGGTATTCGCCCTGTTCTTCGCGGTAAAGGTCCATTTCGGCAAGTTTTAAACTTAGCGCGGCGCAACGCTGCTGCCCCTGAGAACCGAACTTCCGCACGTCCATACCGTCCAGCATTACTGCAAGATCGTCGGTTTGCGCGCCTGCGTGCGTATAACCGTGGCGATAATCTATCTCCCGGTTTTCGAGCAATTTATCTGCAAAGTTTTTTTCTATTTCGTCAACGCTTTCGCCTTCGCTGCCCTCGTAAAAAAGAGAAATGGTTTCTTTTCCGTCGGATAAAAACGAATGATTTCCGATTGCGAATTTTTCCAGTCGTCTGACAAATTCGCGGCGATTGCGCACAATAAGCGCGCATTTTTTGATAAGCTGCAAATCCCACGCCTCTATTGCCGACAGGGGAGCGTTTTTTTTAAGCAGTTTATTTCGCTGAGCAAGTATTTTGTTGTAGTCGCTAAGGCAATAAAAATAAGATTTCGAAAGCTGACACAGCGCGATGTCTATAAATCTGCGTCGCTTTTGCGGAGTATCTTTTATTATCGCTATTTCGTCCGGCGAAAATAAAACGGTGGTAATAACGCCCATAAGTTCGCCTATTCTGGTTATAGGCATACCGTTTATCGCAACACGCTTATTTGCGGAGTTGTCCAGCACTATCTCCACCGTTTTGGTGCCTATTCTTTTATTCACCTCAGCCTTTATTCTGCCGCGCGCATGATTCCAGGCAATAAGTTCCTTATCGCGCGGGGTGCGCATGCTTTTACCCAGGCTTGAAAAATATACCGCTTCGAGTAAATTGGTTTTGCCCTGAGCGTTGTCGCCCGAAAAAACGTTTACGCCGGGGCAGAATTCCACCTTTTGCGAAAGATAGTTGCGGAAATAATTAAGTTCGAGGCGCGTAATGTTCATAAATGTAATTATAGCATATTATCTCTGTTTTGTAAAGTTTCAGCCGCAAAATGCGCGGTATTTTTATTCCGGCATAAAGAAAAAGCCGAACCGTGGTAGCGATTCGGGCTTTTTCTTTATGAATTGTTTACGATTTGTTATTTGTTTTCTTCTTCTGTCGTTGCCGATACGGTTGCTTCTTCGGTTGCGGCGGTTTCGGTGTTTTCTTTCTTCTTGCTTCCGATGTTAACGAGCAGGTTTACGAGAATTCCGAGGATGAGTGCGCAAGCAACTTCGGTGATGGTGATCTGACCGAATTTAAGCGACATTCCGCCGACGCCTGCGATGAGTATTACGCATACGACGAAGAGGTTTTTGTTGTCGCCGAGGTCAACCTGCTGTATCATCTTCAAGCCGGATACTGCGATGAAGCCGTACAGAGCTATGCACACGCCGCCCATTACGCAGGAAGGTATGGTTGCGAGGAAGGTTGCGAACGGAGAGATGAACGCGATTACGATTGCCATGATTGCGGTCGTGAAGATGGTGCGTACCGATGCGTTACCGGAGATTGCTACGCAACCTACCGATTCGCCGTAAGTGGTGTTGGGGCATCCGCCGAAGAATGCTCCTGCCATGCTGCCTACGCCGTCGCCGAGCAGAGTTCTGTGCAGTCCGGGATCTTCGAGAAGGTCTTGTTCGATGATGGTGGAAAGGTTCTTGTGGTCTGCGATGTGTTCTGCGAATACTACGAACGCTACGGGGACATATGCAACCGCAATGGTTCCGATATACGAGCCGTTAAGTTCGCCGAAGCCCTTGAACGCTGTGAGGAAGGTGAAGTCGGGATACCATTTGCTGAATGCGTCCTGGAACAGGCTGAAGTTGATTATTTTAAGTTCTTCGTTGCCGGTCGCGAAACCGATTCCGGTGAAGATGGAAGCAACCGCATAGCCTGCGAGAATTCCGATGATAAAGGGAATCATTTTAACCATTTTCTTGCCGTAAACCGAGCAAATAATCGTAACTGCGAGAGTTACCAGTCCGCTTACCATGCAAGCGCCTGCGTGAGCGGTCATGATGAAGTTTCCGTTACCGTCTTTTGCCGCGCCGACGAGGTCGCCTACCGCGTTACCTGCCAGCGAAAGTCCGATGATTGCGACGGTCGGTCCGATGACGACTGCAGGCATAAGTTTGTTGATCCACTTGACGCCTGCGAATTTAACGATTATCGCGATGATGACGTATACAAGTCCGGCAAATACAGCGCCGAGGAGGAGTCCGAGATATCCCAGCTGCATGGATATACCGCCTGCGAATGCCGCGCTCATCGAACTGAGGAATGCGAACGAACTGCCCAGGAACACAGGGCTGCGGAATTTGGTGAAGAGCAGATAAACGAGCGTTCCTACGCCTGCTCCGAACAATGCTGCGGTAGTGCTCATTCCGTTTCCTACGATCATAGGAACGGCAATGGTTGCAGCCATGATTGCCAACAGCTGCTGCAAAGCAAATACGATTGTTTTGCCCCAGCTCGGCTTGTCTTTTACGCCATAAACGAGTTTCATAAAATATTCTCCTTTGGTTTGTTATTTCAAATTCCGCTTTCGTGGAAGTTGATTACTTTTTTACAGGTCGTACAGTTCGACCGACAGCTTGTCGTCGTACGGCGGAATGTTGACCTTAACCATTTCGCTGTGTGAAGTGGGCAGGTTTTTACCCACGTAGTCGGCGCGTATAGGAAGTTCGCGATGCCCTCTGTCGCACAGCACCGCAAGCTGAACGCATGCCGGTCTGCCCATGCTTATCACCGCTTCCATTGCGGCGCGCGCCGTTCTTCCCGTGTACAGCACGTCGTCGATAAGCACGATTTTCTTTCCTTCCGTTACGAACTTTTCGCTTTTGTTGACCACAGGGTCACGCGAAATGAGGCTTAAGTCGTCGCGATAGAAGCTGATATCCAGCTCTCTCGTTTCAATCGGTGCGCCTTCGTAGCCCGAGATGTTGGCGGCGATAATCTTCGCAAGCGGTACTCCTCTGCTTTTTATGCCCACCAGCACCAGATCTTTAATTCCGTCGTTGCGCTCGGTTATTTCGTGCGCTATTCGTACAAGCGCGCGACGTACCGCGTTTTCGTCAAACAGTTCGGACTTGAATTTCATGGTTCACCTCACAAAAAAACCGTTCAAGACGATCTTGAACGGAATTGTACTTACATACTTATAATATCCCCGGATTAGTCCGGTAATATATTGTTGTGAGCTTGCCGATGTCTCGCATCCGCTTAAAGATCGTTTGTAGTATAACCTATTTGCCGATAAAAGTCAAACGTTTTTCACCTGTTTTTCGTTTTTTTACGAAAGTTTTTTTACGAATGCTCTGCGCCGCTTATGAAGTCGAGCGTCGAACACGTGCCACTGATTCTGAATACTGTGATTATCTTCGAGATTCAGATTTGTTTCGGCATACTCGATGCCGTGATTTTTCAGCATATCCATGACGGCGACAATAAAAGTTGTGACTACTCCCTTTCCCGCATATTCGGGTTTTACTCCGACAAGCGCGAGATCGATTATTTTCGGGTGACGCACGGCTTTCAGTATTCTTATAAGTGCAGCGGGCGTCAGTCTGCCGCCGGAGGGCTGAACTGCTTTTGCCAGCGACGGAATGGCAAGTCCGAAGCACACTGCGTTGTCGTTTTCGTCGAGAATTACCGAAACGAAACGTGTGTCTATAACCAGCTTGAAATTCTCCATCATCATTTTTTTCATACCGTCGGTGAAAGGTACCGTACCGTACAAATCGGCATAGGTTTCATCCAGCAGCGAAAAAAATCGATCGCCGTACTTTTTGCAAAATTCCGCGCCGTTTTTTGCCGTTCCGAGATGAAGTTTGTATTTTTTCATCATCATGGCGTTAAGGCGCGCTATTCTCTCGTCGATGACGGCGGGGGCGCGCAGTTGCCGCTCCACCCAGTCCACTTCCTTTTTATAGCCGAGATTTTCGATAAGCTTTTGATAGTACGGATAATTGTACTGCTCTTCAAACGTGGCAAGCTCGTCGAAGCCTTCGATTAAAAGTCCTTCTCTTTCGAGATCGGAAAAGCCGAGCGGTCCCGCTACTTCATCCATTCCCTTTTGTTTTGCCCAGTTCTCGACGGCGGCGAACAATGCGTTTGCCACCGACTGATCGTCTATGCTGTCGAAACGGGTAAAGCGAACGCGCTTCTGATTCCACTTTTTGTTTGCGGCAAGCTGTAGTATACCCGAAATTCTGCCCGCTATTTTTCCGTCCTTATAGGCGTTGAAATACACGGCTTCGCACTGGTCGTTGTACACGAAATTCTTTTTGAACATCTTTTTTTCGTCAACATACAGCGGCGGCACGAAATATGGGCATTTTTTGTAGAGATTAAGCGGAAATTGAATAAAACGACGTATTTCTTTTGCCGATTTTACTTCTCTGATTTCAATCATATTATCTGTTTTTTGCGTGGAACACTATTCCCAGTCCGTCGGGGCCGCAGTGACAGCCTGCCGTAGGATTAACTTCGACAATAGCTATGTCGAGATTTTCGCCGAAACGTTTTTTTAGCATATCCGCAACGCCCGAAGCGATCTCGGGTGCGTCGCTGTGCCCGATATATACCCTGTGCGCCGCAAGATCGTCCTGCTTCTCGGCAATCATATCCATTATTTTATTAAGCGTTTTTTTCCTGCCCTGCGCTTTTCCGAGCGCCGTCATCATGCCGTCCGCACCCATAGTAAGAATGGGGTGAATACCTATTATGTTTCCCATAATCGCAGAAAAGTTTGTCACCCTTCCGCTTCTCGCAAAAAACTTAAGATCGTCCACGTAAAAATAAATGGCGTGCTTTTGCACTTCTTTGTCGGCCCAAGCCAGAATTTCCGAAATTCCCGCGCCGTTTTTATGCATTTCTCCTATTTCGAGAGCGATGGCGTAACTTAACACGGTTATTCCCTTGGTGTCGATTTCATAAAAATTGCGTTCGGGGTATTTTTCTTTAAGTTCACTTACCGCAAGGTTCATCGCGCCGAAAGTGCCGCTCATTACAGTGGCAAAATGCACATACAGAATATCGTCGCCGTTTTCAAAAAACGGTTCGAAATAACTTTTATATTTTTCCGGACTGAGCCCGGCTGTCGTAGGCAATGCGCCTTTACGCAACTTTTCGTAAAATTCGTGGCAGTCGTAATTTTCCTCGAAGTCCGCGTCCTCATACGGGTAAACGGTTTTATTGTCCATAATATACGGCATGCTGATCAACTTGTAGCCGTACTCTTTTGCAAGCTCGGGCGTAAAATCGCTGTCCGTATCCGTAAAAAGAACTAACATTTTATTCTCCTTCGTGTGGTTTTGCGTCGAATTTTGTCGCACAAACGCGACGCATATGCAAATTATATCACCAAACTATCATTTTGTCAATAAAAAACTTAACATTTGCCGGATGGAGTGTAAACTTTACTGCTTGCGAATAGGTTTTGTCTCTCGTTCCGTTTTTTACGGATTAACAAAAACGCACTCTCCTTTTTACGGGAGAATGCGCTTTTAGTTAACAGTTAAAAGTTTATTTGTTTTCTTCTGCCGACTCGGTTATTTCGGTGATTTCGATATATTCGCCGCTGTCGCCGGTCTTGGTTTCGAGTTTATACTTTTTGCTGCCGCCTACGGTCACGATTTTTACGTTTGCATTGTCGGGATCTGCCTCGACTTCGGTAACAAGGTAGGTGCTGCCGCCCACGGTAAGGAGCAGTACGTTGCCTTCGGAATCTACATCGACGTAATCTTCACCGTTTGCCGCATAAATCGCCTTGCCGTCCTCAATCGAAATGCTTACGCTTTCATAAGGAGCAATGATTTTGGTTTCTTCGCCTTCGGAAGGTTCGCCGGGCTGTTCTCCGCCGATATCGGCTTCGACAACGGTAAGCTTGTAGTACTTGTTGGTCGTAATCTTGCCGCTTTCGTCGGTAGTTCTGGAAACAAGGTACCAGACGTTGTTCTTCTGGAAACGAACGGTGTACTCGATTGCGTTTTCTTCGGTTTTTTCGCCGTTATACAGCTTTGCCGCAAACAGATATCCGGCGGGATAGCCCGAGTCGGAAGTGATATTGCGTTCGAGCTCGACGGTATAGCCGTTGGTCGTAGTCAAAGTCTGCGTACGGGTAAGTGCTATCGTCACGAAGCCCGAAGTACGGAGTGCCTGAATAGACTGAATGGAGAAGTACATTTTGTAGGTGTACGTATCGGGATTCTGTTCGTCGTCGGCATTCTTTACCGTAAAGGTTGCGATATAGTTCTGTCCGGTTTCTCCCTGACGCTCGAAGTCGGCTTTATCGAACACGATTATGTTGCCGTTGACGTCGTATGCGCCCGATGCCTTACCGAATTCGCCGGTCATATAATGAATGGTTTCCTTTCCTTCGAGGTCGTATTCGTATACCAGCTGAAGCGTTCCGAACACGTTGGGAAGCTGCTGAGCCACCTGCTGACCGTAAATCATGCTGTACATATAGTACATATACCAGTAGTTATACGAACGAACGCCCATAATGCGCTTCATGGATACGATATCGTACGAGTTGACGCCCGATCCCTGATAGTCGACATTGATATCCAGACGGAAGTAGCTTAACGAATTTATTTTAATGAGGATAAACGTTTCGACTTTTTCGTCGTTCATTATTCTGTAAACGGAGCAATCCCACTGAGTATCTCCCAGCATAACCTTTCCGCTTACCGCAAACTGATCTGCTCCGGAAGGCGTGAAGGTAAGATGTCCGATGGTGCGATATTCGGTTTCTTTTTCACCCTGAACGGGGATTCTGAACTTACCTGCGTTTTCTTCGGGACGCTCGAAGTGGAGAGCGGCTCCGTCGTCGTGATAGTAAGTCTTTCCGTCATACTCTTTAACTTCGGAGAATTCGCCGAACACTTCTTCGATGTAGCCGTACTTGTTGGTTTCCTGCGGGATAAGACCGTTTTCATCGAATTCCTGATGATAAATGTAGCAAACGCCGTCCACTACGTTGTAGTAATAACGGGTTGCACCGTTGAACACCGCAAAGCCGTATTTGGTAAACACAAGCGATTCGAGGTCCTTGGTGTAGTAGCCGCGCGCTCTGTTTTCAACAGGCGACACCGTTCCGTTTTGCAGATTGTAAGTGTAAATAGAAGCGTCGCTGTCGGTTGCATAGTACAGCAGGTTATCGGTAATCAGCATATAGGTTCCGGCCTCTTTTTGTCCAGTTTTACCTACTTTGACTGCGTTGCCGTAGCCGTCGAGCGACAGAACCGACCAGTCGTTGGTGTCGACGAAGTTCATAACCACTTCTTCGTTTTTGACGAAGAACGCTTTGTGCGTAGAAGTTCCGCTTTTGAAATATCCGAACTGACCTTTAAGCGTAACGGCGGTGCCGTTTGCCATGGTGTAGGTGAACGTGCAATAACCGTCGGCAAGCTTGTATTCGACGTCGGTTGCTATTTCTTTGGTTTCGTACTTGCCGGTTTCTTCATTGAGCGAAGTTACGCTTAAAGCAAGTTTGCCGTAGCCGTCGAAAGCAACAGCCATACCGCCGTTGGTGCGGTTGTTGAGTACTACGTACTTGCCGTATTCGAAGCCGCGCTTGGTGAAGGTTTTGTCGTCTTTAAGGTCGAGATAAATATAGCCGCTTTCCGAGATAAAGGTGAGCGCGCCGTTATCGCCGAGGTAGTAATATCCTTCGATTTCGTTGCCGCTTTCATCGGTGTAGAGCGCGCGATAGCCAAAGCCGTCAAGCGAGATCTTGGAATCGCCGAAAGTATATACGCCGTTTACCGAGCTGTTGAGACGTGCAAAGTAAATCGAATTGGAAACTACGACGCGAACGAACTCGAACGAAGTGTTCCCCGAACGGAATCTGTAAATATCGTCGCCGAATACGGTCTTTGCGCCGGTGGTGTCTGCCGTTCCTGCAAGCGTAACTTTTTCGGCTGCGTCGCCATCTCCTTCAACGGTAGTGTAAGTTGCGGCTCCCTTGCCGTCGAGAGCAAGAGTAGTGGTTTTGGAAGCGGTTCCGTCCGAAAGCATTTCGGCTGCGGTATACGGTGCAAACGCAAGTTTAGTAAGCGAAAGCGCATCCGTGTTCAGCTCGAAATACATATATTGAGTGGCGGTTTTGTTTTCTACGGTCACCTTATAAGTAAGGACATAATATCCTGCTTTTTCCCTAACCAGCGTTCCGTAGTAGCTGTTGTTGCCTTCGGTATATTTTGCAAAGCCGCCCCAGACGGTGAGTTTTGCTCCGTTTTCGCCGTCGTAAATTTTGGTAAGCGTTTCGACTTCGCCGTCTTTGATCTTGTAGGACGACCAGAAGTTAACACTGTACTTAGTGCTGACAGAATCAACAATAATGTCGGCATATTCGACCATTGCGATGTTGACGGTGGGCTGCATCCACAGCTTCTTTTCGCCGTTTTCGTCGGTGATGTAGTACGAATAAGCGGTAACGTTGCCGTCCTCGTCCTTCACTTCTTCGATAGAGGTGAATTTATCGATGAAATATTCTTTTGCGGTATACCTGTACGCGCCGTCGGCAGAGCCTTTGGTAACGGTACCGGTAGAAATAAGCTCGTACGTTTTGTTGACGGTATAGCCGTAGAACGAAGCTTTGCCTTCCGATAAGTTATCGATTACAAGCAAGGGCGCATAGTAAATGCCTTCAGCCGTGCTGTAATAATATTCGGCATACGAAGCGTCTTTTTTCTCGAAAGAATAAATGGTTTCGACCTTCTTGTTGCCGTCCTCGCCTTCTACTTCCTGAGAAGCGGAAGTGACAAGGAATTTATAGGTCTTGGAATCGTTGCCGTAAAGCGTTACCATATAGCCGAAAACCGAAGTTCCGGTGACGTAATTTCCGGTAACGGTGTTTTTGCCGTCGTTGTATTCGGCAGTGTGAACGCCGTCGGTTTTAAGCGTAGTATTACCGGAAGTAATGGTTCTGTCATACTGCGAATTGTACAAATTGTACACCTTCATGCCGTTGTGAGTGAAAACGCTGAGTACGCCTGCCGTCTGCATTCCGTTTACTCGCAGAGTGAGAAGAGTTCTGTCTTCGTTGAACGAATAGTAATAGTTTGCAGTTCCTTCCTTACCTGTGGTAAGGTCTACGGTGGACATAGTAGCTACGCCGAAGCCGTTGAGTTTGATTCCGTAGTACTGTTCGCGAAGAGTGACGAGTTTTCCTTCTCCGTTGAGCATAACGCGGGAAATGGTACCCATGTTAATGTCGTCTTCGTTACGCACCTGGAAAGCGTTCTGCTTCTGTTCGTTTACGGTTATTGTGCCTCTTACAAAGGTCATGATCTGACCTTCGAGATCGCCGCTTTCAAACACGGCTACACACTGATTGCCGTCTTCGACAGTGTAATATCCGGTTGCGCTGACTGTTATTTTATTTTTTTCGTCGTACTCGTTGTAGGTAATGCCGTTGTACTGATCGAGAACAATGACCTTGGTTTTATCTAATCCGCTGCCTACCGCATAGAGATAAGCGGTGTAGCCGTCGCGGGTTTTATCCGCATACACGTACGTCAGATCGTCGTTGAGCTTGCCTTTCAGCAAAGTGGTATCTTCGGTTGTGTGAATAAGCGTGAACGTGTTGTCCTTTGCAGAATATTCCGCGCGATAGAATACGCCGTTTCTTTCAATGTACACGCTCTTCTGCCCGTCAAAGAAATAAACGTTGTCTGCGCCGCCGAACATATCGGTGTACGCTTCTTCCCAGACTGCATAGTAGGTTGCGCTTGCGGTGGGGTTGAGTGTATTTTTAACGTCGGCTTCGGTCTTGTTGTAAAGACGATCGTATATATAGTTTGCGTAAACCTCTACGCTGCCGCCTTCCTTGGTGGTCCAACCGACTAATACATAGCCGTCAGCTTGGTAATCGGAGGGAACTTCCGTTTCGGTTCCGGCAGCCACGTCGTTTATAACGAAATCTTCGGCTGTGGTTCCGTCGGGATAAGAAATCTTGAAGGTAAGATTGATGGACAGGCGATCGAAGTAATGACGGAACACGTTTTCGGAAGCGTTTTCCGAAAGATTACCTTCGGTTTTCGCGTCGGGATTTGCAACTTCTTCGTATCCTTCCTTGGTTACGGAAGCGACGTAAGCCGATCCTACATAGCCGCTGCCGGACTTGGTTTCTTCCAGTTCGTAACCGGACTTGTCTGCTTTCTGAACGTAAATTTCGACAGTGTACGCAACTTTATAGCGCGCGGTAAGCGTGGTATCTGCGGTCATGAGCGTAGACGAATTAACTTCGTTGTCGCCGATAAACCATGCTCCGAAAGTAAGACCGGTCTTTGCGGGAACGATGTTTTTAACTGCGTCGTAAATGCTTGCACCTTCCTTTATCGTAAGAGAAGTCGTATCAACCGTACCGCCGTCAGCGTTCAGAGTAAGAGTAAGTAACCTGGTCCACTTTGCGTAGAACTTTACGTCTGCGGAAACAGTAATTTCGGTTACCGGGCTACCCGAAAACGAAGGGTCGGTGTACCAGCCTTCAAATTCGTAGCCGTTGCGTGAAGGCGTGGGAAGCGTATACTTGCTTCCCTCCTCTTTATTTTCCTGAGCTATAGAAGCGGCTCCGTTGGTTTCAAACGAGAGCGCAAACTTCTTCGTGTCTTTGCCGTTATCGCATGCGGCAAGCGAAGTTACCGACAGTGCTGTTACGGCAAACACCGTAGTCAAAAGAATTTTTTTGAATTTGTTCATATCTATCTCCTGTAAAGTTGATTACTTGATTAAATACTCTCCGAATCTGCCGGACAGCAACATTTTCGCCGTTTGACTGTCGGCGTCGTTTTGTTCGTTGTCGAGATTTTTGAATATGTCGTCGAAAAATTTGTCGAGCGGGTTATCGCTTTCTTCGGCTTCTCTCCACACGGTGTACAGAACTGTTCCGTCGGGAAGACCGAACACGTCGCCGTCGGTGTATTCGGCTTCGGTGGCACCGGCAGTGGTTGCAAAACCGGCACACATAAGACCGTATCTTCCGGGCAATGTGATCTTGACTGTAGTATATTCGTAATGTTCGCCGTCATCATCGGTTACTTTTACTACTTTATATATATTTTCCGTATTTTCTTTGGAAACGGTGAAGCTTTCGACATAGCCCTCGGGCGAAATAGTGCTTCCGTATATAACGGGAAGGAAGGACGAGTTCCAGCCTTGCCGCCAGCCTGCCAAAGCCTCTTCGGATTCGGCGTAAACAACCGCCTGGTTTGCACTATAGAATGCGTTTTCGGCAATATTTTTAAGCGAGCTTCTGAGCGTAATCGAGCGGGCATTGGTTTTTGCAAAAGCATAACTGCCTATCGTTTCGACGTTTTCGGGAATTGCGATATTACGGAATCCCGTGCCGTAGAACGCATAGTTGCCTATTTCCTTTACTCCTTTGCCGAAGTCCACTTTGCTGAGCGCGGTAGCTCCGTAGAAAGTGCTGTTTTCTATTCTTTCGAGCGAATCGGGCAGTTTTATCGAGGTAAGACGGGTTTTGTAAAATGCCGCATAACCTATTTCGGTAACGTTGCCTTCGATTATTACGTTTTTAAGCAGTGGGCTTTTCCCGAAAGCTTTTCTGCCTATAACCGTGATGTTTTCGGGAATTGTTATTCCGACCAAACCGCTGCTGAAGAAAGCAAAATCGGGTATTTCGGTAATGCCTTCGCCGAATTTTACGTTAAACAGATTGATGCAGGAATTGAAAGCGTTTGTGCCTATCGAGGTAGTGGAATCGGGGATGTCCACCTCTTTCAGTCTGGCGCAAGCGTAGAACGCCGACTTACCTATCGAGCGCAATCTCGACGGTAAAGTTATTTTTATCATTGACTGACAGCCCATAAAAGCGTAGTCGGGGATATCGCGCAGGTCGTCGCTGAGCGCTATGCCTGTGAGCGACTGGCATGCGTAAAACGCGCCTTTACCGATATAGCGAACGTTTTCGGTTGCGGAAATAGTGGTCATCGCATGCTGAACGATAAACGCGTAATCGGCTATTCCGACGCAGGTAATTTTATCTTTACCTTTTTCGTCTATGGTAAGGTTTGCAGTGCTTATAGACTCCCAATTTTCCGACTTGTCTTTTTTGCCGAACGTCGTCGTTCCTACCGCCCACTTTCCGCAGAACACGACGCCGTTTGTAGCGGTATTCCACAGCTGCGTATTGTAAAACGCAAGCGCGCCGATTTTTCTTACCGAATCGGGAAGGGTGTCTTCGGGGCTGTACTTATTGTTATCGAAAGTAGAACAGCCCATAAAAGCATAGCCTTCTATCGTTGTAAGCACGTTGCCGAAGTCGACCGTGGTCAAAATAGGACAGCTTGCAAACGCTCCGTAAGAAATTACTTTTACTTTCGGCATTATTACTTTGTAAAGAAGCGGACATTCGATGAACGCCAGTCTTCCCACTATTTCGACTGACGACGGGAGCGTGACGTCCGAAAGACGCTGACACTTGGTAAATACCGAGTCGGCAATTGCATACGTGCCTTCTTTTATCTGATCCTTGCCAAGCGACACAACATCGCGCGTTTCCGATTTATATGCAACCAGCCATCTGTCGGCATATACGTATTCACCCGAAGCCTCGTAAAGTCCGGTAAGGTCAAACGCGCCGAATCCGACATGGTTTACCGAATCGGGAATGGTTATTTCTTTTATTTCGCTGTCGCCGTAGAAGCACGCCTCGCCGATGTCTTCCGTCCCGTCGGGAAGAATTACTCCGGTAAGCTTTGTGCAATAGCTGAACGCATTCGTTTCCAGCTTTTTAAGCGATGCTTGAGAAGCAAAGTTTACGCTTTTCAATTCCGAAGAACGGGAAAACGCATATTCTTTAATTGTTTCTACGCCTGCTCCGACATTAACCTTTTCAAGTACTTTGGACACGGTGAAAGCGTAGTTTCCTATCGTTTTAACCGTATCGGGAATGGTTATTTCTTTAAGCGAACTGCCGTAAGAAAAAGCAAGCTCGCCGATAGTTTCCAATCCTTCGTTAAGCGTGACTTTTTCAAGCGACGCGCAATATGCAAACGTGTTGTACGGAATTTCCTTAACGGTGGACGGAACTACGATTTCTTTAAGCGAACTGCACGACTGAAACGCGCTTTCGCCTATCGTAGTAACCCCTTCGGGAAGAACAACTCTTTCAAGCTTGGGACAGGACGAAAAAGCCGCTTTACCTATATAGGTAACGTTGTTTCCCACGGTTACGTCAACAATTTTTACGCTGCCCTTAAACGCCTGATCGGCAATACGGGTTACGGGCTTTCCGCGGTAGTAATCTTCGATGACGATTGTGCCGGAAGCCTTGCCGACGCGGTTGACCTCGTATTCGGTTCCGCCGTTTATAAGCACGTACTTACAGCCGGTTTCGTATTCTTTGTGGAAAGAATACTGCTCCGACCAATCGGAATCGCTTGTGCCTTTTGTTTTTCCCAGCGCCTTTATCTTTATTATATAGTCGCCTTCGTTAAGAGTAAATCTGTTGCTGTTGCTGAGCTCTACGGTAGTTCTTCTCGAATCGAAACTGTACGTATTTACCGATGTTTCTTCTTTGACGAGATCGATAAGCTTACTTCCGTCAAGAGTGCTGATTTCAACCGTATAGGCGGAAGCGTTTGTCACAGCCGACCAGGTAAGCGTGTTTTCGAGATCGACGCTTACGTCGGCGGGCGCGGCAAGAGTTCCGCCACACGCGGCAAACATCGTCAGCAACGAGCACGATATAAGTATAAAGAAAATTTTCCTAACGGATTTCATTTATTCTCCTTGAATAGCGGCAAACAAAACTTTTTTCGTTTTATCTCCGCTTTCGTAACATAATCGGTCTTATTTTCCGTTTTTCCTTTCTCTGTGTTCGCGAATTAGTTCGTGCGGCCACTTAAACTTGAATTTGCGTACCGCAATGTCCGCCAGGAACAACACGATTGCAATTATGATAAACAGATATCTCGGGTCGAATTTTCTTGCAAACGAAATGACCAATTCGTTAAAGATCTCGACGGGATCGTCGTTATCCGCAACAAGCGAACCGTTTCCCTTTGCCGCTATATCGGACATAACTCCGCGAAGCTCGGTCTGGTCGGTGTTTTTGGAAATATCGTATTCGGCCGAATAAGCAAATGACTTGAACGTTTCGCTTTCCGCCTGTTCCACCACGACGCCGCTTGCGTTTACGCGTTTTGCGATGATTTTGTACACGCCTGCGTTTTTGACCGCGAAAGTACTGCGGGTATAACCGGTTTCGGCGTTCAGTGCGGTGGTTACGAAGCAGTCGGCTTCGGCAGAGTACGGGGAAACGGAATTGAGCGATACCTTTTTACCGGTGTCCGCGTTTACCAGTTCCGCCGTAATACTCTCGCCTTCGTTAAGCTCGGAATAGTATACGGAAAGACGATTGTATACGTTTTCTTCGGTAATTTTAAGCGAAAGCTTCGTAACGCGGATGTTTTCGGTGGGCATCAGGTTGTTTACAATGTTCTGAATAAGCTTAATGCCGTTTTTATCGGCCATGAATTCGCCTGACCAGCTGGTGTTCTGCAAGTCGCACATAAAGCTTCCCACCTTGCCTTTTCCGTACGACCACTGCGCATAAACAGGCACGTCGTAGTCGCCGGCAAGGTACAAATCTGCGTTCTGACGTTTTTTAACGCCGTAAAAGCCGTTAAGCTTGACAGTCATACGGGATTTTTCCTCTTCTTCGCCCGTTTCGATACCGCTGAAAACCGGACTCATAAGCTTTTTGACAATCGGCTTAAACGGATCTTTTCCCATTTCCTGCAAAGTAGGCGAAGTGAGATCGTTACGCATGGTAAGCGTAAGCTTGGACAAATCGGATACGGTATAACAACCGCCACCGCCAGTGCCGTCCTCGTTTTTACCCGCATTGACGATTTTCTGCATATTGGACATTCCGCTCGTATTGCCGGAATCGGTCAGAACGACCGCCGACAAAGTAAGATTGGATTCCTTATGCGCGTTTGCAACCAGGGTGCATACTTCTTCCACCTGGGCATCGCTGATAAAGCCGTCGGTGACGATAACTATATGACGTTTGTCAACTTCGGTAAGGGCAGACAATGCGTTTATCGCACGCTTGATAGCGCCCGTAAACGACGTTCCGCCGGCAGCAACCTGAACTTTATTTATTGCATTAAGAATTTCGTCTTTTCTGGTAACGGGAATAGGATCGAGAAGCGAACGGTAGTCGTTATCGAGCGTCATTACTCCGAAGTAATTGGCAAGACCCGTATTGGTGGTTTCGTCATATACTGCGTTGTAGCATGAAAGCGCACCGCTTCGCGCGGCTGCGAGCTTTCCGCCGCCCATAGAACCCGAACGGTCGATAATAAGCATAACGCCTATCGGCGGTGTGTAGTTATCGACAGCCAGGACGGGTAACATTTTCTGAAGATCGCTTTCTTCGAGATCCTCGGCAACATACGCATGCTGATCTCCCTTTTGGTCGTCGCCTCCTACGGTAAACATTCCGCCGCCGAATTTATAGACGTATTCGTTGAGAATATCTACCATCACCGATTTATCCTTTTTTGTGGGTAAATTGGGATTTTGTGCGGTATCGGTAAGATCCGCATTGGAAATATTGTTGAGAATTACCTGATCGTAAGCGCGAAGTTCTTCCACCGTAGACGGCAATTTGTCATTGTATACGTCCACAACAGTGACGTCGAAAGCGGAATCTACGTCGGTATTGATAAGCTTTTTAAGCTCCTCCGACTGTCCTTTTACACTTTCGAGAACAAGTATTTTGTTGAAAGACTCGATATAAATATGAGTTATATATTCGCTGTTTTTTTCTATCGAATCACCGTTGTCAAGCGTGATTTTTACCTTAATTTCATGCAAACCGTCGCTATCGAACGTATGGCGCATGACAAAAGTCTGTTCGCCGCGGGTAATTTCGATTGCTTCGAGCGCACTCTCCGCGTCCAGTTCGCCGTTGTCGAAAAGCTGCACGGTTGCGCCGGTTGCCGGTTCGCTTGCGAATACGTTTACCGTAAACGCGCTTGCCTCGTTCACCTTGACGTTATAGTCGGGGCGTTCGACCGAGGAAATCTGAACGTCCGATCCGCTGAATTCCGAGGACACGTATATCGCGTCGACTATCGTTCCCTGAACGGCAAGCGAGCGAGCTACGTCGGAAGCATTTCTGTCGGTTTGTTTACCGTCGGATATCAATACTATGCGCGACGATTCGGGATGAGTAAAACAGCTTCTCGCAAACACGAGCGCGGACGCAATATCGGTTGCCGAAACGTCCGGCAAATCGGATGACATGTATGCGTCGTATATGCTGTTTATATCGGTAGTAAGCGGAGCAACGTATTTCTGATTAAGTCCGAAAGTGACCAGTCCCACTTTAAGATTGCTGTTCTTGCTGTAATCGAGCACGGTTTCAACCGCTCTGTCACGATTTTCAGCGGAATTTTCCTGTGAATCGGACATATCCACGAGAACGATTATCTCGTTGGAAGTATTTGGCACTTCGTACGAGAACGTCATGTCGGCAAGAACCGAAACGGCAAGAACCATTACTATGCAGTGCAATACTATCGAACAAATACGGTTTCTGCTGCGTCTGTGTTTTTTTGAAAGTCTGAAATATGGTATAAAGACCAGTAAAAACGCGGGAATAAGAAGAAGCAGCAACCAGGGATGAGCAAAATTAATTGAGCAATTTGACATAAGCCGCACCTCCTCACATATTGTCGCGCAACTGGAGAATCCACTCGATAAAGAGCAGCGCAACCAGCGCGGCGGCAAAGTAAATCAGAAGATCTTTAAAGTAGTCGTATTTAATCGAACCGGTGAACGGATCGTATACGGTATCTTCTCTTGCCGCTATATTACTTTCGGCGGCAGGGATTTTGACGTATATTTTAGTGTCCTCCACTTCCTTTCCCAAAAATCCGGTCTGAGAAATGTTGTACGTTCCGGGAACGGAAAGCTTGACTTTTGCGGGGAACTGGTTAAACGTGGTGCTTTCGTCGTTATCGGAAGAAATGCGCTTTAAGTTAAGCTCGGTACCCATGCTGTTGATGGTGATTTCCGAGTATACTTCGAATGCGTTTCCGTTAACGGTGGGCGGCATGAAATAGTTGAACAGATTATTGAAAAGCAACGGCCATGCCGTTTCCAGTCCGATATTGGAATAATGAACGCTGAAGCCCATTACAAACACCTTACTGTCTATTTCGTTTTTGACAAACATAACCGATTCTCCGTTGCAGGAAGCAATGGACGTGTATCCTTCGTAGTTGCCGAATACATTGTATCGCGTCACTTCGATATCGGACACGGTAATGTTTTTAAGAAGCGGACTGCGTCCCGATTCGAGGTCGTCTTCCGTAAGTGCGGTGGGAATCTTGTTGAGATCGCGCACGCCTCTTACCGAAAAGCCCGAACGTGTGGGAGCAGAAAGCGGGTCGAGAAGGAACACTACGCCGTCGTCAGGCATGGTTTCGGGCATTGTATGCTCGAAAATGTATAAATCGTAGCCTTTTGCCTCTTCCGCCTGTTCGTCCAACTCGATGTTGTAGATGTCGGAATAATTTTTGCGAAGCGCAATCAGAATATCGGTGACAAATGCGTTTTTGGAAATTTGTCCGTCAAGGAAGCTGGAATACATAACTTTCAACGTAGGCTTAATGCCTCCGTAAACGCTGAAACTATCGTCTTCGGAATAATTATCCATAAGGTCGGAGTCGTTTTCGTCAAGATATACCAGAATGGAATCAAAAGAATAATAACCGCCTTCGGTAACGATGTATTTGATTTTTCCGTCTTCCGACTCGCCCTCTTCACCGTACGCCCGGAAAACGACAGTGGTGGTTTCTTCGGTGCATTCGATATCTTTTGCTTCAAAAGTAAGCGTCGTGCCGCCCGTTACGGTGGAGTTTTTATTGGCTCCGCTGACGACTACGTTTACGCCGAGAGTGGCGTCGCGGTTGTAGGACGCTATTTCCACCGTAAGCGTATAGTAACCGCTTTCAAAAGTCGTGTAAGCGTTTAAGATTGCCGCGTTCCACTCGGCGGAAGCCTTTACATTCTGTACTCTTACGTTTGCCGGCAGATAATCGTACTCTTTGTCCGTATATATATAGATAAGCGTTTTCGGATTTTCGGCAACGATATCTTCGCACAATTCGAGTGCGCCGTCTATATCTCCGTTACCATACGAACAGTATACGGGATTGTATCCGTCAATCTGCATAAGATCGCCGAAAGTACCGCTGACGTTGGTCGCATCGGTATTCGAAGCTCTCTTGTTGAGAAAAGCGGGGTTATCGTTTGCAAGTATTACCGAAACCGTTCCGTTTTCTTTCAGAATTTTATCGGACAGCTCGGAAGCCTGTCTTACCGCGCGGATAAAACGTGTTTCGTCGTCTGTAGTCGCGCGCATACTTGCCGAAGCGTCGACTATAACTATCACTTCGCCTTCTTCCGGCTGCTGACGAAGCACCTGCGAAGGCGTTGCAAGCAACATTGCGCAACAAGTGATTGCCAGAATCTGGCAAAGAATAAGCAACAGATCCCTCAACCTGCTGGTGGGGATTTTTTTCTTTTTGTATTTAAGACTGAGTTTCCATACATATGTACTGGAAATATACTTTTGCTGATAATTAGGCTTTATGATGTAAATGAGAATAAGAACAAGTATTCCCAACAAACCCAAAAGCCCCAAAGGCGTTAAGATTTTCATGACATAATACCTGCCTTTAACAATTCTCCGAACAGAACTCTTTCTACGGGTCTGTCCGTTTGCACGGAAATAAAGTCTACGCTGCGTTTTTTACAATATTCGGCAATACCGGCGCGAAAATCGGCAAGAGCCTGCGCATATGCCGCCTGCATGCTGCGGGTAATGCGAATACGCATATTCTTCGGGTCGCTGATATCTACCGACTCGGCATCTATAAGATTGACTCTGCCGTCATAAGCCGGATCGACCTCTTCGGGCGTGAGAATCTGCACGAGCATGACCTGTCTCTTTTTATAGCAAAGATAGTCAACTGCTTTTTTCCAGTTCCCGTCGGTGAGAAAATCGGAAATAATAACCGACAAGCCGTTGCTTGTTCCGGTTTCCTGGCAACTCGTAACACATGCATCGATGTCAACGTCGTCGCCGAACGTAACGTCCTGCAACTGACCGATCGCACGGAAAAAAGCCTGTTTCCCGATGATATTACCAAACGGATTTTCCGATTTATCGCCTTTCATTATATTGAAAGACAGCTTATCCATATTGTGGACGGCGAGAAAACCGAGCGCGGCAGCGGTAGCCATAGCATAGGCGCCTTTGCCGTTAGCCGGGTTTCCCATGGAAGCGGAACAGTCCAGAAAAATCTGGATCTGCATTTGCCGCTCGTCCGCAAACAGCTTTAGAAAATACTTTTCGAAACGGCTGTAAAGATTCCAGTCGATTCGTCTGATGTCGTCGCCCAGCTGATATTCGCGGAAGTCCGCAAACTCAACCGTCTGACCGTAAGTACTTACAAGATGTTTTCCACCGAAATAACCGGAAAGGCTCGTTTTTAAGTTTAACGATAAAGTTTCGAGACGACTGAAAAAGCCGTCGTTAAGATAAGAACCTTTCATTATCTGACTCCGTAAAAGATTTGTTAGAGGTTATTTCGAGGTTTTATAGTTTTTGCTTACCTCTTCTACTATCATTTTGATGATATTGTCTGCCGAAATTCTGTCCGCAACCGCCTCGAAGTTAAGCTTTATTCTGTGGCGCAGAACGGGATAAGCCAGTTCGTTGATGTCCGAATAAGAAACGTTGAATCTGCCCTTGATGAGCGCGAGGACTTTTGCCGCGGAGATAAGCGCCTGACCGGCACGGGGGCTGGCGCCCACTCTTATATACTTCTTTGCGGCTTCGGTAGCACACTCTCCGTCGGGATGAGTTGCGGCAGTCATGGTCATGGCGTATTTAAGAACGTCGGTTGCAACCGGAATAAGATTTGCGGTTTCGCGCATTTTGAGAATCTGTTCCTTGTTGCACACGCATTCGGCAACTTCCTCCATGGTTTTCTGAGTCATGTCGACTATCTGCATGAGTTCGTCCAGAGAAGGATCGGGCACGAGCAGTTTGAACATGAAACGGTCCATCTGCGCTTCGGGAAGCGGGTACGTACCGTCCTGCTCGATCGGGTTTTGTGTAGCAAGAACAAAGAACGGTTCTTCAAGCTTTCTGGATACGCCCATTACGGTAACGGTGTGTTCCTGCATGGCTTCGAGCAAAGCCGACTGAGTTTTAGGCGTTGCACGGTTGATTTCGTCCGCAAGGATAATATTGGAGAAGATCGGACCCTTCTGGAATTGGAAAGAAGAGTTTCCGTTTTCGTCTTTGACGATAATGTTGGTACCGGTAACGTCCGCCGGCATGAGGTCCGGAGTGAACTGAATACGCGAGAACGGTAAGTCAAAAACTCTGCCGAGCGTACGTACCAGACGGGTTTTTCCTACGCCGGGAACGCCTTCGAGCAGCACGTTTCCGCCTGCGATCATTGCTATAACGGTGTTTTCCACAACTTCCTTTTGGCCTATGACGTCACGGGAGATCTGCTTGAATATCTCGTTACACTGTTTGCTGAATTGTTCGATGTCCTTTTCTGTAATCATATTTATAGTCTACCTTGTAAAAATTTTTTTGTAACGTTTAAATGTCGGCTTTATTTCGTTTGTCAATTGGAAATTCCGTCGAAATAATCGCCTATAATGTTGCCTTCGCCCGGGGTAAGGTTGCCGTTGTTGTTAACCGAATCCTGAGCGTCGCCCTTAGCGTCTCCCAAGCCGTCCTGATAGTTATGTTCGCCGTCAATGTACTGGTTGTTTGCATTGTACGAGCCGTTTCCGTCGGTGGAAGGCTTGTCGCTGGGCTGAGGAGTGTTGTTGGGTTTATCCGATTTATCGCCGGGAAGCGGCAAATCGTCGGGATAAGGATTGTTGTCCTCGTCTTTATCGGGATCGGCGTCCGTTGCCTGAACAAAGTTTGCGGTAACTTTGATTTTACCGGAAACAGCGTAGTCGACGCGATAAGCGTCGGTTACTCCGTCCGACCAGCCGACAAAGATATATCCTTTGTCCGCAACCGCCATGACGGCAAGCGCGTCTTCGCCCTCGTAGACAGTTTGTTTTGTTTCGCCGACGAGCGAGCCGTTTTTGCCCGCAACATATTCGACTTTAAAACTTTTGCTTTCTTCTACATGTTCGGGATTAACGAGTTCGACGCCGCTTTTGATTACGCCTGCATTATACAAAGCGTAAACCGTGGTGGTGCCTGCCGCACAAACGCCGGCAATCGCAACGCCCGCTATGAGAGCAACCGAAACGGCAATTTTAATGAGGTCGGCGCTGACTTTATTCAACGATTCCATGGCGTCCTGACGCTGACGGGTGGCGATATACGAATCGTCGCCTTCAAGCTCGGTCATGGTGATAAGACGTTCTTCCAGCCCCAGCTCGTCTACGCGACGGGCAATCGAACGGGTAGTGGGACGATATTTAACCAGGTAAACGGTAACAGCGGTAGCAGCAAGCACTACGACAAAAAGCACGACACTGAGCCATATGCCCTTAAATCCGACAAACCAACACACCGCTGCGGTCACGAACAGAACCGTAAGAGCTGCCATAAGTCCGATGAGCGTAGCCTTTAAAATACCTTCCGCAACCATTCGTTTGTGATACTTCTGAAATAATTGTTTTGCGTTCATTTTGTTACCTCCTGTCTTTATCCGCCACAGATATAGTATTGGCGAATTATAATTTTAATATTATAGCACAAATGCGGAATTTCGTAAACTGTTTTTTGCAAACAATTCACGAAATCCCGACATTTTCACCTAAGTTTCGCCTTTCGGCGGTGCTATTTATTTGTTTTTATTATTTTACTCTTCTTCGGCGGGAAATTCGTCGATAAGGACGATTTTCGCGTCACACTGATACAGCCAATCGCTGTTGTACTCTTTGGAAGCGAACTCTCTGTCTTCGCCAGCGATGTAGATAGTCTGCTCTTTGGTCCAGCCGCGGTAAGACTTATAATTAAATCTGGTATCTCCGGAAATATACAACGCTTTGATCGACGTGCAGTTTGTAAATGCGTCGTTGTAAATCGCGCCGAGTCCTTCGTTAAGTTTAACGGTTGCAAGCGCGGTGCAGTTCATGAACATCTTGGTACCGAGCTGCGAGGTAATTCCGCGAATGTCCGCATAAACCAGCTTGTCGCAATCGGCAAATATTTCGGTGCCGAGCGAACCGTTCGAGTGTCCCTTTACAACCACTCTTTCGACTGCGCTGCCCTTGAATGCATAGCCGTTGAAGTAGTAGAAGCCTTCGGGGATGACCACTTCTTTAATTCCGGTGTTCTCGAACGCGCTTGCGTCGATTCTCTTCATTTCTTCGGGGAAGGTGAACTGAGTGAGAGCCGTATCGTTTAAGAACATCGAATTCTGTACCCAGTTGAACTGTCCGTTGAAGGTTACGCTTGCCAGCTTGTCGCAATCGGCGAATATTGCCGAACCGATCTTACTGTTAGCACTGTAAGTAGTAACTCCGCTCGAGTTGACGCTTTCATTTGCAACCATATCGAAGTCGATTACCACGCTTTCGAGTGCGCTTGCGCGGAATGCGTCGTTTCCTATTGCGGTAATTCCGGCAGGAAGAGTTATTGTCTTGAGTGCGGAATCCTGGAATGCGCCTTTACCGATAGTAGTAAGCGATTCGGGAAGAGTTATTGCAGTGATGCCGGTGTTCTGGAACGCGTACTGTCCGATTTCGGTAAGAGTACTCGGCAGAACCACTTCGGTAAGTCCCGTGCATCCGTAGAACGCGTAATCGCCGATTTCGGTCACTCCTTCGGGGATAACTATTTTCTTAAGTCCCTTGAAGCCGTAGAACATTTTTGCGGTAATTTCGGTAATGCCTGCGGGAAGAGTTACTTCGGTTTCGGTAGTATTGCCGTAAAGCGCGGTGCTTGCGTTGACAGTTGCAAAGTCGATGTTTACGGGCAACTCTGCGGGATAGTAGTAAATAACGCTCTTATCGGCATTGTATATAATACCGCTTCCGTCGACAACTATGTTTTCATTGTTGTTGTTGACTTTTTCGAGAGAGCAGCCGAGCATCGGAGTAGTTCCGATATATTCCATCTTGCTTCCGATGGTGAACTCGGTTATTCCGGTATTCTCAAACGCAAAGCTGAGCAGGAACTTAAAGTTGTTCATCGGGATAGCGATTTCGGTAAGTTTTTCGCAACCGGCAAAAGCTTTGTATCCTATGCATATAATTGCATTTCCTGCAAACTTAACTGTTTTAAGGTTTGTGCAACCGGCAAAAGTATAACCGTAAGACTCATATTCTTTATCATAGTTGGCAACTGCCGTCACTCTTGTACTGGAAGTAACGTTTGCTCCTATAGAGGTTAACTTAGCGGGAAGCGTTACTTCGGTAAGAGCGGTGCAGCCCTGGAATACTCTCGGCCCTATAGCCGTAAGATTTGCACTGAACTTAATATCGGTAAGCGACGTGCAATCGCGGAAGCAGCCCACAGGCAAGTTGGAATAGGTTGTCACTTTGCTAATATCGATACTCTTCAGACTGGAGCAGCCGTCAAATGCATAGTTGCCAAGCTGAGTGAATTGCTTAAGATCAATGTTTTCGAGTTTTTCGCAACCCTGGAATACATATCCGCCGAGTTTGACGCACTTGCTTCCGGAAGTAAAGGTTACGGTGGTAAGATCTTTGCACTCTGCAAAAGTGTAAGCCTTGCTGCTTGTATATGCCGAAGTTTTGCTGGTTCCCAAAACCTGTACTTTTGCGGGGATATTGATGGACGTAATTCCGCTGCCGGAGAACGCATAAGCGTTTATGGTGTCTATCGTTTCGGGCAGGACAACCTCTTTAAGCGACTCGCAGTTCAAAAACGCCTTGCTTCCGATGCTGGTTGCTTTTGCGGGGATATTAACCGACGTAAGCGACGTGCATCCTTCAAACATGTTCGATGCGATGCTTGTGAAGCAGTCGGGAAGCACTACCGATTCAAGCGAAGCGCAGTTCAGGAACAAGCTTCCGGGCGCCGACTTAACTTGAGTAATGGCAGAGAGATTAATGGTTTTAAGCGAGGTGCATCCTGCGAAGGTGCTGCCGCCCAGAGAATTGATGTTTGCTGCGTTTTCGAAGGTTACCGTTTCGAGATCGCGGCATTCGTAGAATGATTTGGATCCGCCAATCTTTTCAACGCTTGCGGGAATTACGATGCTTTTAAGTCCGGAAAATTCAAAGACTTCGGCGGCGATAACTTTAAGCGTAGACGGAAGTTTAAGTTCCTCCAGAGCAAAGCAGTTACGGAACGTGTAAGCATATCCGGTACCGCCGTCTTCTTTACCTATATGAGTAGTGTTTTGCGGCAAGGTAACGTTTTTAAGGTTACGGCAGCCGTCAAACAACTGTTCGTTGATGACATAATAACCTTTTGCGTTGGGAGCAAGCAACGAAGGCAGTTTTGCCGTTTCGAGCGAATAGCATCCGCTGAACGCTGCAGATCCGATGGTGGGAACGCAACCTTCTGCGAACACGACCTCTTTCAGATTGAGGCAGTTTGCGAAAGCACGCTTGCCGACAACCTGCACGTCGGACGAAATAACCATTTTTTCGATGTTTTTCTGTCCTTCAAACGCATTTGCGGATATTTCGATTATGCCTTGGGGTATTTTGAACTCTTTAAGCATAACGGGTTTGCCGTCGTCGCCTAAAATGACGTTGCCGTTGCTGTCTTTCTGTTCCACTGCGGGAACGTCGAGCGTACCGAGAATGTAACGGATAGCCGTTCCTTCCGCATTGGTGATTATCTTTGCGTTATCGGTAGAAACTTTGAAGTGCTTGGATTTTTCGGAAATAACCAGGCTGGTTATGGACGAACATTTACTGAAAGCGCCTTCGATAGAAGCAACCGATTCGGACAGATAAACAGTGGTAAGGTTTTTACAGTTCTGGAACATAGAGTTTCCAAGCGTAATGCCGTTTGCGGAACTGCTTACGGGGAAACGGAATTCGGTAAGCGCGGACTGCGAGAACGCCGTACCGCCGATGCTTGCAAGATTGCTGACTTCTTCGAATTCTACCTTGGTAAGATTTGTGCAACCGGAGAATGCGCCGGAGCCGATAGTCTTTATGGACTTTGGCAACTTTATGCTCTGTATGCCGGAATTGCTGAAAGCGGACGAATCGATAAGTTCGAGGTTGCTTCCTTCTTCAAACGTTACGGTTTTAAGAGCCTTGGTAGAGTTGAACGCCGAGCTCATAATAGTGGTAATGGACTTGGGCAGTTCGATAGATTCAAGCGCATAGCAAGCCCAGAACATCGACGAGCCGATGGTTTCAAGCGCGGTATTGCCGTCCTTATCCTTTCTGAACGTAACCGATTTAAGCGATTCGCAGTAACCAAAGTTGCTGTAACCGGTTTCGGAAGAAGCAGTCGGATAAGTCTTGCCGTTGATCTTGGAAAGAGTGGACGGAAGCACTACGCTTTCAAGTTGCTTATTTTGGCCGAACGCGTTGTACTTGATTGCCGTCACGCCTTCGGGCAGAACGAGGTTTTTGAGGTTTGCTTTGTAGAACGCACTATTCTCAATGGTTTTAAGAGTATTCGTTTCCGCAAAAACGATCTCCTCCACTCCGCTTGCACGGAATGCGCCCTCGTCAATAGTTTCGACGCCTTCGCTTATTGTGATTTTTTTAAGCAGACCGTCGTTGGCAAATGCGTGTTTACCCACAATTTTCGCTCTTCCGGGGATAGTTATTTCCGTAAGCGCGGGGCAGTTTGCAAATGCGCCGGTATAAGATTCGCTTTCGTAATAAGAAGAATATTTTCCGTCGGCAATGGTAAGATAGTTTGCTATTTCTGTGATTATTTCGCCGTCCTCGCCTTCGGTTTCGTTATAAATATAACCGTCTTCGATGATAACTTTCTGCAGGTTTTTACAACTTCCGAACGCATCGACGCCGATAAACGTGACGGTTTTGGGAATAAATACTTCCCGCAACGATTCGCACTGATAGAAGGTTTTATCGTTTATTGCTTGCAGACCTTGCGGCAGCGACAGCTTTTCCAGCTTTTTGCAGCCGTTGAACGCAGCTCCTCCGAAGAGAAGACCGGTGCCTGCAATACCCTGGGAGAAGGTAATTTCGGTTACTTCGAGATTTCCGTAGAACGCTTTTGCTTCTATTTTTTCAACCGACGGATGGATGTCCACCACGCCGCCTTTACCCATCGGGCAGATCATAAGCGACGAACCGGTTAATTTGCCTTCGCTATCGTAGTTCTTCTTGTAGAGAATTCCTTCGACCGAGAAATAAGCCTGATTGCCGTCTTCAACGTTTATTGCCGTAAGCATAGCGCAGTTGTCGAACGAACGGTTTCTCGTAACCGTGCCGGCGGGATAGTCGTTTGCGGACAGTTCTTCCATTTCGGCAACGTTTTTGGGAATGGTTATCGTTTCGAGTACCGAGCAGTACTGGAACGCTCTGTCGCCGATAAACACCAGACGCTGAGGAAGCGTTATGTTTTTAAGCTCGGAACAGTTCATAAATATTCTTGCACCCAGTTGGAGCGCATTGGATTTATCTTCGGCAAGTTCTTCGCCGGCGTTTTCAAAAGTGACCGTAACAAGGTTTTTGCACGCTCTGAATGCGGCGTCGCCTATATACGTTACGCTTTTCGGAATGACAACCGACGTAATCGCGGCATTGTAGAATACGTTACCGCCGATGGTTTTGATTGTTCCTTTTCCTTCAATGGTTTCGGGAATGACGTACTCGCCCGTAATACCGCCAGGGAAGTAAGCTATTTCGATTTCGGCATTTTCACCCAGCGTCGTGCTGAACAAAACGCCGTTCAAAGAGAAATAACTCTGATTTTTTTCGTCAACGTTGACTTCTTTAAGCTGGCTTCCGCCGAACACGTTGCCGAAATTATCTACCTTGGGCATATCTTTGCCGATGTTGATATAATAGAGATAGATCGGAAGAGCGTCGTGTAGGGAAAGAGGGTAGATCTCGGTGGTCG
>ERZ809074.416-NODE-416-length-68191-cov-7.322722_pt1 | contig 68191 bp, 50 predicted proteins | sample MGYA00520795_ERZ809074 | MGnify/ENA primary metagenome ERZ809074 (study PRJEB31570, sample SAMEA3212989) | Homo sapiens | biome: human-gut; feature: human gut; material: fecal | place: Sweden | collected 2011 ...
CTACCGTTTCAGATAATAAGAGCAAAAAGTGTCTAGTAAAATCAGGAAAAGACACACCACTATCCGCAAGATAGTTTTCATTATCCGCAAGATAGTTTTTACTATCAGCAAGATAATTTTTCCGCTCATATAAGAGAGTTTTTGTTACAAACTTTGTAACGTGTATTACAAACTTGCTAACGCATATTACAAACTTTGTAATAAGCGTTACAAACTTTGTAACAAACATTCTCTGCGCTGATAGTAAAAAACATCACGGGCTTAGGATAAATTTTCTGGGGCTTAGCAAAAGGTATCAGCCTTAAACTGCGGAGCGGGGAGGCAGTGCAGCGGGCATTCCAAGGCATTCTGGAACTGAATAGTACTGAAGGGTTTGCGCTTCAAACCATTCAGCGTTAAATCGCTAAATTACAATTAAATAGTATCAAAACTGAAAGGCTGAAGGGTTTTTCAGAGTAAAAAAAATGCGTACTGGAAGCGCATTTGCAAGCGGTTTCAGCGCGTGACGGTAGGGCTGGCAACATAAATATTCGTTAGTATTTTCGCATTGTAAAAGCAAGGCTCTGCAAACGAAATGTATAGTTAATTCCTCTTCTTTTAATTTTTGATGGTTATCTTTGCAGTATGAACAGTGAACGAAACCGAATTTGCAACAGGTGAGGCGTATGACGATTTCATTTTAGTGGCTTTTATCGCCGAAACGCTGCCTATCTTTTGCAAAGATAGTGCAAGGTGAGCGCAATAAAACTTATTTTGTTTGCCGAACCGCAGCCTATCTTATGTAAAAGAGATATGCATTTATAAAATCTTTGAGTGCCTATGGAAAAAACGCTTTCTAACAGCAGGCCTTTGGAATGTGACGGCAACGCACAGGCCGAACGGCAGGAGCCGCTTGCGTTTGAACGCAAGGCATTATTAGAATGTCCCGTAGCCGGCATCGGTTTCCACGACATCGACGATGTGTGGGACGAGCTTTACGTCGGGGCAAAAATCGCACTGGTGAGGGAACGCTGCAACAAGTACGACAAGAACGCCGTGGCCGTGGCATTGGCCGGCGATTACGACGGCGACCCCGACGATTTCGACTTCAACTTTATTCTCGGCTATATCCCCCGAACGTGCAACAGCGCCATCGCCGTTATCCTCGACATGGGGCATGAAGACATTATCGAAGCGGAAATCACCGAGATGAACGAACACGCGCCTTACAGCGACCGCCTGCACATCACGGTATACGTAAAGACCAAGACGCCCCTGCCGCCAAGCGACAACCGGCTGCGTATCTGCTCTTTCGAGAAAGACGTCTGGAACGCTTTCGCTGATAACATCTGGCACAAAGGGGTCGCGCTGTTCCGCTGGGGCGGATTCCCGACGTGGGAACCCGGCCTACCGAAAAAGGGCGACAAGGTGGCATTCGTCCACAAGTCGGAGGAAACGGCCGCTATGTATCTTATGACGGTCATAGCAACGGGCGATGACTGCGCCCCTTACTTGGAGAATGTCGAAGACCTGCACAGGGTGGTCTACCGCAATCTGTATGCGCTTACGGTTGTAAAAGGGCCTGTTTCGGTAAGAAACGAGGAACTCGGTTTCTTAGGCGCAGCACTCGAAACAAGCCAGCAGCCTGACTTCATACTTGATAAGGAAGATTCGGACGCCTTGATGGAGATTTTCGGCATATAGGCCGCAGAACGGGAAAATAGCGGCCCGACGGCTCGGACGATGCTCCTTACAGCGGTTTGAAATAACTGAAACTACGCCTAAACGTAAAAATCTCGTAAAAAAAACGTAACTTTGCGCCGCTTGATTATAAGTAAACAAGTAGGGGCGTTTTGCAAAGATAGTGCAAGCGAGAGCAATAGAACTTGCTCTAATTGCCGAGCGCAGCCTATCTTATTAAAAACGCCCGAAAGTAAACAACGATACTTACGCACACATATAATATATATAAATGAGTATAGAAGCCCTTATTAAACAGGCTGCCGCCGAGGCCGTGACGGCACTCTATGGCACCGCGCCCGCAGAGCAGCAAATACAATTGCAGAAAACTAAGAAAGAATATGAGGGACATCTGACCCTCGTGGTGTTTCCCTTCCTAAAACTCTCGCGCAAGCGTCCCGACGAAACCGCCGCCGAAATCGGCGCGTGGCTCGCCGAGCACTGTCCCGCCGTGGCTAAATTTAATGCCGTGGGCGGCTTCCTGAACCTGTGCATCGCGCCCGAAAGCTGGACGCAGCTGCTCGCCGGCATCGACGCGCAGGAGCGGTATGGCATCGTGCCCGTGACGGACGGCGCGCCGCTGGTGATGGTGGAATATTCCTCGCCCAACACGAACAAGCCGCTGCACCTCGGACACGTGCGCAACAACCTGCTCGGCTGGGCCCTGGCGGGCGTGCTGGAAGCGAGCGGCAACCGCGTGGTGAAGACCAACATCGTGAACGACCGCGGCATACATATCTGCAAATCAATGCTCGCCTGGCTGAAATACGGCAACGGGGAAACGCCGCAGTCGAGCGGCAAGAAGGGCGACCACCTTATCGGCGACTACTACGTGGCGTTTGACAAGCACTACCGCGAAGAAGTGGCGCAGCTCAAAGCGCAATATATGGCCGAGGGCATGGAGGAAGAAGCCGCCACGGAACAGGCCAAGGCCGACGCGCCGCTCATCAAGGAGGCGCACGAGATGCTCGTGAAATGGGAGCAAGGCGACGAGGAAGTGCGCGCGCTGTGGCGCAAGATGAACGAATGGGTATATGCCGGCTTCGACGAAACCTATAAGGCGCTCGGCGTAGGCTTCGACAAGATATATTACGAAAGCGACACCTACCTCGTGGGCAAGCGCATGGTGGAGGAAGGACTGGCGAAGGGCATCTTCTTCAAGAAAGAAGACGGCAGTGTGTGGGCCGACCTCACCGGCAAGGGGCTCGACCACAAGCTCTTGCTCCGCGCCGACGGCACGAGCGTCTACATGACGCAGGACATCGGAACCGCCGCGCTGCGCTTCGAGGACTTCCCCATCGACAAGATGGTCTACGTGGTGGGCAATGAGCAGAACTACCACTTCCAAGTGCTGAGCATCTTGCTCGACGAACTCGGCTTCAAGTGGGGCAAAGACCTCGTGCATTTCTCCTACGGCATGGTGGAGTTGCCCAACGGCAAGATGAAGAGCCGCGAGGGCACGGTGGTCGATGCCGACGACCTGATAGCGGGCATGATTGCACAGGCACGCACAACGGTGGAAGAGGCCGGCAAGTTTGCCGACATGGACGAGAAGGAGCGCGCCGAAGTGGCACGCATCGTGGGACTGGGCGCGCTGAAATACTTCCTGCTCAAAGTGGACGCCCGCAAGAACATGCTCTTCAATCCCGAGGAAAGCATCGACTTCAACGGTAACACGGGACCGTTTATCCAATACACGCACGCCCGTATCCGCTCTATCCTGCGCAAGGCCGCAGATACGGGCATTGCCCTGCCCGAAGAAGGCATCGAGGCCGCGCTCGCAGGCGTGGACTATGCCGAAAAGGAAATAAGCCTCGTGCAGCACGTGGCAGAATTTGCCGCTGTGGTGCGGCAGGCGGGCGCTGACTATGCGCCGGCGCTCGTGGCGAACTACTGCTACGAGTTGGTTAAGGAATACAACCAGTTCTACCACGATTTCAGCATTTTGCGCGAGGAGGATGAAAAGAAGCGCCTGCTGCGCCTCGTCATCTCCCGCAACGTGGCCAAGGTGCTGCGCCTCGGCATGGGTATGCTCGGCATAGAAATGCCCGAAAGAATGTAAGGATTTAGTAAACGAGTAAACAAGTAAACGAGTAAACAAGACAAGTTACTCATAGAAAATATAGTTTGCAAGACAAATCTGTCTCGTCTACTCGTCTACTCGTAAACTCGTCTACTAATAAACGAAGTAAAAATGCCCAAACAGAAGTTTTACGTCGTGTGGCGCGGGCGCAAACCCGGCGTTTACGATAACTGGGACGACTGCAAGCAGCAGGTGGAGGGTTTCGGCGAAGCAGCATACAAGGCATACGCCACGCTCGAAGATGCCGAGGAAGCCTTTTGGCGCGGCAAGGAAGAAGCGCAACCTGCACAGGCGGTCGCCGGGCAAGACGATAAAAAGGGCGACACGCCCCTGCCTGCCGCCGCGCCGCGCCCTTACGACGAAGACGCCATTGCCGTAGACGCCGCCTGCTCGGGCAATCCAGGACCGATGGAATACCGGGGCGTAGACCTCCGCAGCGGCCGGGAGCTGTTTCATCTCGGCCCAATGCACGGCACGAACAATATCGGCGAGTTTCTCGCCATTGTCCACGCCCTCGCCCTGCTTAAAAAGCAAGGCGTGAAGCGCACGGTCTATTCCGACAGCCGCAACGCCCTGTTATGGGTGAGGCAGAAGCAATGCAAGACCAAGCTGGAGCGCAACGCGCAGACCGAAGGCTTGTTTCAGCTGATTGACCGCGCCGTGATATGGCTGCGGAATAATAAAATAGAAGTTCCCCTACTCAAATGGCAAACTAAGGAGTGGGGCGAAGTGCCCGCAGATTTCGGGCGGAAATAAAAAACGTTTTTTGTAAAAAAGGGTATGACCCACCTGCGATATTTAGCGCAGCAATTCCTGCTGCTTTTGCTGACGTTCGTTGCAGCCAAGCCGCTCTTCTTGCTTTTCAACGGCGGCGCGGCGCACCCCTATGCGTTTGGGGATGTTATTTCTGTAATGTGGCACGGCTTGCCGCTCGACGTAGCCACTACCGGCTATGCCGTTATTCCCTATTATTTATTATTGTGTATTGGCATTTGGGTAAAACTTCCGCTCAAATGCCTCAATATTTATTACCGCGTAGTCAATACGCTGCTCGCCGTGCTGCTTGCGCTCATCTTCGTGGCCGACACGGTGCTCTATTCTTTTTGGGAGTTCAAACTCGACGGCACGGTGTTCAACTACATCAGCCAGCCTGGCGGCGCGCTCCAAAGCGTAAGCCCGCTATATGCCGCTGGCGTGGTGGCGGCGTTTGCAATAACCGCAGCCGCTTTGTGGGTGGTGTACGACCGTTTCCGTCCGAAGAAAACCCTGCCGCGCGAACGGCGGCGCGTGGCATCTTCCCTGCTCATGCTGCTTTGCGGTGGCCTGCTCTTTCTCGGCATTCGCGGCGGCGTGGGACGGAGTACGGCCAATGTGGGCATGGTGTATTACAGCACCGACCAATTCCTGAACCACGCTGCTGTCAATCCCGCTTTCAGCCTCCTCTCCACGCTTTCCGCCGGCAAGGACTACGCTTCCGAGTGCGACTTTTTTGAGGAAGAGGAGCGGGCAAGGCTGTTCGATGCCTTGCAATTCGGCGGCGACGATACCGGCACGGACAGTCTGCTCACGACCTGCCGCCCCAATATTGTGATGATATTGATGGAAGGCTGCGGCGCAACGTTTGTCGAAAGTCTCGGCGGCGAGCCGGGTGTTACGCCCTGCCTCAACGCTTTGGCAAACGAGGGCGTGCTGTTTACGCAGTGCTATGCCAATTCCTTCCGCACCGACCGCGGCACGCTGTGCACCCTGAGCGGCTATCCCTCTTTCCCCGATTTCAGCGTGATGAAGCAGCCGCGTCTCAGCCGCCGCCTGCCCTCGATTGCCGCCTCGCTCGTCCGAGCGGGCTACGCCACGGAGTTTCTCTACGGCGGCGACATCAATTTCACGAAGATGAAAGGCTACCTGAGCGCGACGGGTTTCGAGACGATTTTGGGCGACACGCATTTTCCGCTCGAAGTGCGCCGCACGCACGCCTGGGGCGTGACGGACGGCATCGTGCTTGACACGCTCTTCAACCACGTCATCGCGCCTGCGCCCGACGGCAAACCAAAGTTTACGGTGTGCCTCACACTGGCGAGCCACGAACCTTGGGCGGTGCCGTTTGAGAAATTTCCCGACAACAAGCGCACTAACGCCATGGCCTATCTCGACGACTGCATCGGCCGCTTCGTGCAGCGGCTGCGCAGCACACCCGAATGGAGCAACACGCTCTTGGTTCTTCTCCCCGACCACGGCATCGGCTATCCGGAAGATATCACGCCGCCCGACCCCCGACGCTATCACATTCCCCTCATTTGGGCAGGCGGCTCATTAGTCAAGCCTATGCGTTACGAGAAGGTGTTCAACCAGTCCGACCTCGCCGCCACGCTCCTTGCGCAGCTGCGCCTGCCACACGCCGACTTCCTGTTTAGCCGCAATGTGCTCGCCCCGTCGTACACGCGCCCCACGGCGTTCCATTCGTGGAGCGAAGGCATCGCGTGCGTAGACTCCGCCGGCTGCACCGTGTGGCACTTGGCTTCGGAGCGCGTGATCTGGGATAAGCCCACCCCTTCCGCTTCTCGCCTCAATGCCGCCAAGGCCTATTGGCAAACGGTGTACGACGAGGTGGGACGATTAAATAAATAATCAGCAATGCAACCTATTAGCAAGATACTCATCACCGGTGCCAGCGGCTTTATCGGCAGTTTCCTTGTGGAGCGTGCCCTGGCAGAAGGCATGGACGTGTGGGCGGCCGTGCGCCCGTCAAGCAGCCGTCGCTATCTCGCCGACCCGCGCATTCATTTCATAGAGATTGACTTCGGTTCTGAGAAAAAGATGATGCAGGCACTCACCGCGCACGTGGCGGCGCACGGGGCGTGGCATTACGTTATCCACGCCGCCGGCGCTACAAAATGCCGCCGCGAGGCCGATTTCTTCAAAATCAACACTGAGGGCACCGCGCTCTTTGCGCAGTCGCTCCTTGCCGCAGGCGCACTGACCGGCCGCTTCGTATTTATCAGCAGCCTCAGCGTGTGCGGCCCGCTTTGCGAAGACAGCGGCCGTCCCATCTGCGCCGCCGACACGCCGCAGCCCAATACCGCCTACGGGCGTTCCAAACTCGAAGCCGAGCAGCGGCTGGCGCAGATTAACGGACTGGACTACATCGTGCTGCGCCCCACCGGCGTTTACGGCCCGCGCGAAAAGGACTACGCCATGATGGCCGACAGTATACGCCGCCACGTGGACTTTTCCGTAGGGTTCAAGCCACAGGTGCTTACCTTTATCTATGTGAAAGACCTCGTGGCCGCCGCTTTCCTCGCCCTCACGAGGGGCACATCGGGCAAATCCTATTTCCTCACCGATGGCAAGGAATATTCCAGCCGCGACTTCTCACTACTTATTCAAAAGCGGCTCGGCGTCCGCTTCGTGGTCCACATCACCGCCCCGCTCTGCGTGCTTTGGCTCGTGAGCCGCGCGGCGGAATGGATAGCGGCGCGGCGCGGCACGCTCTCCACGCTCAACTCCGACAAATACCGCATCATGAAGCAGCGCAACTGGCGCTGCGACATCACGCCCGCCGTCGAAGAACTGGGCTATAAGCCCGCCTACGACCTTAGGCGCGGCGTAGAGGAAACTTTCAGCCCCAAGGCATAACCCCTATAATTTCTTATAGAGTCCATAATTATCTATATGACAGAACTGACTGAAAAACGCCCCGGGCTTTTGGCCATCGAATGGGTCACGCTGATCTACACGCTCTTCACCGCTGCCCTCGTGCTGCTGCTCTGGCGAGAGTTTCGCGACCCCTGGCAGCTCCTCACGGGGCGCGCCTTCGTGCTCGGCGGCATGGCACTGCTTTTCGGGTTTCACCGCCTGCGCCCCAATCGCTACACGCTCTTCCTGCGCAATCTGTACCCGCTCACACTCTTGGGCTACTGGTATCCCGACACCTACGAATTTTGCCAAATCTTCCCCAACCTCGACCACGTGTTCGCCGCCGCCGATGCTGCCCTCTTCGGCTGCCAGCCCTCGTTGGAGATGAGCGGTTGGCTGTCGGGCAAGGTGTGGAGCGAGTTGTTCCACCTCGGTTATTTCTCCTACTATCCGCTCATTGCCCTCGCCGTGCTCTCGCCGCTTTGTAGGGGCGTATTGCATAAGCCCGCCCCCGAGCGGGAAATGCTTGCTGAAAACCGCAGCGAGTTTGAGCGCAGCGCGTTTATCGTGCTCACGGCCTTTTTTCTTTATTACCTCATCTACCTCTTCTTGCCCGTTGCCGGCCCTCAATATTATTTCCATGCCGTAGGCGAGGACATTATCAACGCAGGTCACTTTCCTCTGCTGGGCGACTACTTCCGCACCCACACGGAACTGGCCGCGTCGCCCGGTCCCGAGGGTTTCTTCCGCTCACTGGTTGAAAGCACGCAGCAGTCGGGCGAACGTCCCACGGCAGCCTTCCCCTCCTCCCACGTGGGCATGAGCACTGTGCTGCTCTTCCTCCTATGGCGCACGGGCAGGCCGCTCTTCTGGTGCGCCCTGCCTTTCTACGTGTTCCTCTGCGGCGCAACGGTCTACATTGAGGCGCACTACCTCATCGACGTATTCGGCGGCTGGGTGTCTGCCGTTATCTTCTACCTCGTTTGCAGCAAACTCTGGCTGCGCGCGGCGCACCTCGGACACAGAACATTATCTACTTTTTAGTAAACAAGTAAACCAGTAAACGAGGAAATTTTCGTGCAAGCGAGTGCAATAAGTTTACTTTAATTGCCGAGCGCAGCCGAAAATCTCAAAGAAACAAGACATGTTACTCATATATAATATATACAGCAAGACAAATCTGTCTCGTCTACTAGTTTACTCGTAAACTCGTCTACTAATAAATCATCACTAAAATAATCCCTTTTATGAAAAAAATCCTTTTCACCCTCCTTGCCCTGCTTTCCATGGGCCAAGCCTCTGCGCAAAGCGGCGGCATCTCCCCCGAAATGCTCAGCGAAATCCGCAAAGCCTGTCCCGCCACCGCCGAGACGCGCGCCCTGCGCAACGCCCTCGCCGGCACGAGCATCAATCAACTCGCGCTCGCGGCTGAAAATCCCGCGCTCACCGACACGTATTTCTCCAACGAAGTACCCTCGAAAGGCGTCACCGACCAAAAGTCCTCCGGCCGCTGCTGGCTCTTCACGGGCCTCAACGTATTCCGCGCCCGCATGATTAAGAAATACGAACTCGGCAAATTTGAGTTTTCGCAAAGTTATTGCTTCTTCTACGACCAACTTGAAAAGGCCAACCTCTTCCTGCAAGCCACGATCGACAATGCCAAGAAGCCGATGGACGACAAGACGGTGGAATGGCTCTTCAAGAACCCGCTCTCCGACGGCGGCACCTTCTGCGGCGTGCAGGACGTAGTGACGAAATACGGCCTTGTGCCTGCCGAAGTGATGCCTGAAAGTTTCGCCGCCAACAACACCTCACGCATGAGCGACCTCATCGCCCTCAAACTGCGCGAATATGGCCTTGCGCTCCGCGCCGCCGTGGCGAAAGGCGAGAAACCCGCCGCCCTGCAAAAGCGCAAAACGGAAATGCTCACCACCGTGTACCGCATGCTCACCATCTGCCTCGGCACGCCGCCCGCAGAGTTCACGTGGACACGCAAGGACGCGTATGGCAAACCCGTAGAAACCAAGACCTACACGCCGCTCTCATTCTACGAAACCTACGTGGGCGATGACTTGAAGAACAACTACATCATGGTGATGAACGACCCCTCGCGCCCCTACCACAAGACCTACACCATCGAGTACGACCGTCACTCTTACGACGGCTGCCAGTGGACGTACGTCAACCTCCCCATGGACGAGATCAAGCCCCTCGCCATCGCCTCTATCAAGGACAGCACGATGCTCTATTTCTCGTGCGACGTGGGCAAATGCTACAACTCCAAAACGGGCATCCTCTCGCTGGGTAACTACAACTACGCCGACCTCTTCGGCACAGACTTCCCGATGAACAAGGCCGACCGCATCCGCACCTTTGCTTCCGCCTCTTCCCACGCCATGACGCTCATGGCCGTCGACCTCGATGCCGAGGGCAAGCCTACAAAGTGGAAGGTGGAAAATTCTTGGGGCCCGTCTGCCGGTTATCAGGGACACATCATCATGACCGACGAGTGGTTCGACGAATACATGTTCCGCCTCGTAGTGGACAAGAAATACGTGCCCGCCTCCGTGCTCGACCTCCTGAAGCAAAAGCCCACGGTGCTCCCGGCATGGGACCCGCTCTTTGCTGAGGACAAATAATTTATTTTTGATAGTCTACCCGTTTACTCGTCTACTAAAAACTCGTCTACCAAAAAACAACCATGCAAAAAATCGGCGTATATCTTTCTTCTAAATCCGACCTGCCCGCCGCCTACCGCAAGGCGGCTGAAGACGTAGGCGCTTGGCTGGGGCGCACAGGGCGCACGCTGGTCTACGGCGGCGCGCGCAAGGGCATGATGGAAGTATTGGCGCAAGCGGCGCACGACGGCGGCGCACGCATCTACGGCGTTGTGCCCGACATTCTCTTCCGGCGCAACCTCGTGAGCGACCTTCTAGACGTGACGTTCCGCTGCACCGACCTGCACGACCGCAAGGCCATCATGATGCGCGAGAGCGATGCCCTCGTAGTACTGCCTGGCGGCATCGGCACGCTCGACGAACTCTTCACCGCCCTCGCCACCGCCACCATCGGCATCGGCCGCATGCCCGTAGTGCTCTACAATGCCGGCGGTTGCTGGGACAGTCTGCTCGAAACGCTCGGCCGCCTGAAAGACGACGGACTTATCTCCGAAGACTTCTCGGAACTCTTCGCCGTGGTCGATGACGTCGAAGACCTGGGAAGGCTTTTGGCTTAACACTTGCCACCACAACCATACAATATTTAAGATTTTGCCATTCGGGCAAAATGCCGTAAATTTGCCTTGCAAGCAGGAAGAACGCAGCGCAGCGCCCTTCCTGCTTTTATTTTACCCGCAATTATCAGCAAGACCGTAAAAATTTTAAGCAAGCTCGTGAAAATTATCAGCAAGCTCGTGAAAATTATCTTATAAGATAGTTTTTGCGCCCATATAGGATAGTTGAAACGAACTTATAAAACCGTAAAAATTTTCCGCCTCAAAATTTTCCGCAAGCCCATCGGCGTTATATTTTCCTAAACTTCTAAAAAATCTTTCAAAACGAAACCTTAACGATTGCAAAAGCCTGCTCGCACGCTCTGCCAGGAAAGTCGAAACGCCTTTACAAAAAGTAACAACTGCCCTGCCTGCACTATGATTTAACCGCCTTAACGGAAAAAAGAGTGCTATTTTGACGATTTATAGTACAATTATTCATACTTTTGCAAAGGTTTTTGCGCTTATAATAGCAAATTGCATCATTGAAGACTTCAAACTATTACTCAATGCGTATATGAAAAAGTTTCTACTCTCTCTCTTTTCGCTGCTCTTTTCCGTCTGCACGCTTAACGCGGCAGAAGTGAGTTTTGCCATGCAAGACCTCACGTGGACGCCCGACACACACGCCGAATTCGGCACGGGCTATCAGCTTACGGGTGCCACCGGACTGCAAATCGGTTACTGGCAGGCCACGAGTGCTTACAAGCCTTCCACGGCGGTGGGCAACTATGTGCCCGTGCAGCAAAACCATGTGATGACGCTCGCCACGGTGTCGGGCGCCGACATCACGAAAGTTGTGGTGACCTCCCAAAAGCCCACGCGCACCTCGGGCATCTATTTCAACTCCGTGCTTGTCGCCGCCTCCGGCTCCACGGTGACATGGGAAGGCAACGCCGCCACGCTAAAAATGAAATTCAGCGGACTCTCCCACGTGACGAACATCACGATTGTCTACGACGACAGCAAGGTGGAACAAGTGGCGCTGCCGACGTTCAGTCCCGAATCGGGCACGTATTTCGAACCTTTCCTCTTCTCCGCCGAAACGGCCACGGAGGGCGCAACGATACAATATTCCATCGACGGCGGCGACTTCACCGACTACACCGCCCCCTTTGAAATCAGCACCGCCTGCACCGTACGCGTTAAGGCAGTGAAGGAAGGATATACCGACAGCGACGTCGCCGTGGCTACCTATAAGTTCCGCGTGCGCTGCGACGTGGCGAGCATCGCCGAAGCCCTGACACACCTCGACACGGAAGAGGTGGTGCGATTCTCGAAACCCGTAATCGTGACCTATCAGACCAGCAGTCAATTCTACACATACGTGCGCGATGAAAGCGGCAGTACGCTCATTGTCGGCATGCTCCCCAAATATGAAAGCGGCGACTCAATCCCCGCCGGCTTCATGGGCAAGATGATCGACGACCACAGCCAGCTGAAACTCACGACCAGCGTGAGCGAAGAGTTCAAGACGGGCGCTTCGTTCGGCGAAGCCATCAAGGGAACGGCTGCCGCCGCGCCCGAGGTGATGAACAAGACTGCCGACCCCGTGACAGCCGACCAGAACCGCTTCGTCGTGTTCAACATGGTGCTTTTCGACAACACGGAACTCTCCATTTCCAACGGCACGAAGCTCGCCATCACCAACTACTTCAACACTGCGCTGCCCGAGAGCGGCATGTACAACGTAGCGGGCATCCTCTCCGTGTGGAACGACGTGGTAAGCTTTTACCCCACCGCCTTCTACGACCCGACAACGGGCATCGCCGGCACGCGCATAGACGCTGGCGCAACCGCCGCCCCCGAAGTGTTCGACCTCAGCGGCCGCCGCACCACGATGAACGCCAAAGGCCTGAAGATCGTAAGGCAAGGCGGGAAAACAAAGAAGATGTTTTAAGATTTGGCGCATAACCGCAGAGCGTGCAACATTTTTTTAGAAAACACGGGGCGGTCTGCGTTATTTTCCATAATTTTGCAGATACACATAATAAGTTTCTCATAAGGAAGCGTTATGTGTATCTGTTTTTTGTACAAAAAAATCATAAATAAGCAATGTCTGAAAGAAAAGTACGCGTGCGCTTTGCGCCCAGTCCCACCGGCCCGCTGCACATCGGCGGCGTCCGCACAGCATTATACAACTACCTGTTTGCCCGCCAGAAGGGCGGCGAACTCGTGTTCCGCATCGAAGACACCGATTCCAACCGCTTCGTGCCCGGCGCAGAGGCTTACATCATCGAAGCCTTCGACTGGCTCGGCATCAAGTTTGACGAGGGCGTGAGCTTCGGCGGCAACTATGGTCCGTATCGGCAGAGCGAACGCCGCGACATCTATAAGAAATACGTAAAGCAGCTGCTCGACAGCGGCGCCGCCTACGTGGCGTTTGATACGCCCGAAGAACTCGATGCAAAGCGCAAGGAGGTGGAAAACTTCCAGTACGACGCGCACACGCGCCTAGGCATGCGCAACCAGCTGACGCTGGGCGAAGAGGAAACACAAAGGCTCATCGCCGAAGGCACGCCCTACGTGGTGCGCTTCAAGATTGAACCGGGCGAAGAGGTGCACGTGAACGACCTCATTCGCGGCGACGTGAAAATCATGTCGGACGTACTCGACGACAAGGTGCTCTACAAGAGCGCGGACGAACTGCCCACGTACCACCTCGCCAATATTGTGGACGACCATCTCATGGAAATCAGCCACGTGATACGCGGCGAGGAATGGTTGCCCTCCGCACCGCTCCACGTGCTGCTTTACCGCGCTTTCGGCTGGGCTGACACGATGCCCAAGTTCGCCCATCTGCCCCTGCTGCTCAAGCCCGACGGCAAGGGCAAGCTTTCGAAGCGCGACGGCGACCGCCTCGGCTTCCCCGTGTTCCCGCTCGAATGGCACGACCCAAAGACGGGCGACATCTCTTCCGGCTATCGCGAAAGCGGTTATCTGCCCGAAGCGGTGATTAACTTCCTTGCCCTGCTCGGCTGGAATCCCGGCGGCGACCAGGAATTGCTTTCTATGGACGAGCTCGTGCGCCTCTTCGACCTCACCAAGTGCTCGAAGAGCGGCGCTAAGTTCGATTACGTCAAGGGGCAGTGGTTCAACCGCGAATATCTGCTGGCACGCCCCGAAGCAGAGCTTGCGCCGGAGTTTGTACGCGTGTTTGCCGCCCACGGCATCGCTGTTACAGAGCAGCAGGCCGCAGCCGTAATCGCCATGATGAAGACAAAGAACATCGAAGTGGAAGAGGGTGGCGTAAAGAAAAAGCGCAGCATCAGTTTCGTGCGCGACTTCTATCCCCTTTGCGACTTCTTCTTCAAAGCCCCTGCCTACGACAAGGAAGATAAGTTTACCAAAAAGAACTGGAAAGACACCGCCACCGCCGACATGCAGGAACTGGCCGCCGTGCTCGAAGGGCTCGCCGATTTCAGCGTAGAAAGCCAAAAGGCAGTCGTAGAGGCTTGGGTGGGCGAAACGGGCAAAAAGCCTTGGAACGCCTGGCGCGTATGCCTCGTGGGCGAAGGCAAAGGCCCCGATATGTACGAACTGGCCGCTTTCCTCGGCAAAGAGGAAACGCTGCGCCGCATGAAAGCCGCATTGGAAGCATTATAAGATTTCGCATGTACTCCCTCGGTATTTATTTAATGGCACTCGGCGTGCGGGTGGCTGCGCTCTTTAAGGAGAAACTACGCAAAATGGTGCAGGGACACCGCGCTACGTGGCAGATGCTCCGTGCTCTCAGCGGCAAGGACACTTACGTGTGGTTTCACGCCGCCTCGCTCGGCGAGTTCGAGCAGGGCCGCCCGCTCATGGAACGTCTGCGCCGCGAGCATCCCGAAAAGAAAATACTGCTCACCTTTTTCTCGCCCTCGGGCTACGAGGTGCGCAAGAATTACGACGGCGCCGACCTCGTGTGCTACCTGCCTTTCGACACGCCCCTCAACGCGCGGCGCTTTGTAAAACTCGCCCGCCCGGAGGCCGCCTTTTTCATCAAATACGAGTTTTGGCGCAACTACATCGAGGTGCTCTATAAGCGCGGCATTCCCTGCTACAGCGTGTCGAGCATCTTCCGCGAAAACCAGATTTTCTTCCGCCCCTACGGCCGCGGCTACGCTCGCTGCCTGAGCCGCATGACGCACCTGTTCGTGCAAAACGAAACCTCGCGCCGACTGCTCGAAAGCATAGGCGTGACGAATGTGGACGTGGTGGGCGATACGCGCTTCGACCGCGTGCTCGACATTCGCAACGCCGCCAAGCCCCTGCCGCTGGCTGAACGCTTCGCGGGTTGCTGGAAGGTGCTAGTGGCAGGCAGTTCGTGGCCGCAGGACGAGGAGATTATCATTCCTTATTTCAACCGTCACCCCAACCTCAAACTCGTGCTCGCGCCCCACGTGGTGAGCGAGGAGCACCTGCAAGCCATCGAGCGGCAACTCACGCGCCCCGCGCTGCGCTACTCGAAAGCCACTCCGAAAGCGGTGGCGGAGGTCGACTGCCTGATTATCGACTGCTACGGCCTGCTCTCGTCCATTTACCGCTACGCTTCCATGGCCTACGTAGGCGGCGGTTTCGGCGTGGGCATACACAACGTGCCCGAAGCGGCGGTGTACGGCGTTCCCGTTATTATCGGCCCCAACAATAAGAAGTTCCGCGAGGCGCAAGCCCTACTGCGGTGCGGCGGGTGCAAGGAAATAGCCGGCGTGGCAGACTTTGAACAGATTACGGACGCTTGGCTTTCGGACAAGGAAGCGCTTGCGACAGCCGGCAAAGCCGCCGGCAGCTACATAGCCGACAATGCCGGCGCAGCCGACCGCATTTTCAGCAAAACCCTTCAATGAAAATCCTTTTAGTAAATACCTCCGACCACAAAGGCGGCGCAGCCATTGCCGCCATGCGGTTGCTGGAAGCCTTGCGCAAGAACGGTCAAGAGGCTACGCTGCTGTGCCGCGACAAAGGCACGGGGGAAGAAGGAGTTGTGGGCTTGCCCGCAAGCCGCCGGCAGCAGTTGCGCTTCATTGCCGAGCGGGCGGAAATCTTTGCTACGAACGGTTTCAGCCGGAAAAACCTCTTTGCCATCGACACCGCCGCCCACGGCACGGACATCACGCGCCTGCCGCTGTTCAAAGAGGCCGACGTGATACATCTGCACTGGATCAATCAGGCGATGCTCTCGCTCGGCGACCTCAAAAAGATTTTCAATTCGGGAAAGAAGGTCGTGTGGACGCTCCACGATATGTGGCCCGTGACGGGCATCTGCCACCACGCGCAAACTTGCGACCGCTGGCTGGCCGACTGCGGCAACTGCCGCCTGCTGAAACGCCCCGCGCCCCACGATATTTCTTACCGCATTTTCCATAAAAAGCAAAAGATTTACGCTGCCGCGCGCAACCTCACTTTCGTGGGGTGCAGCCGCTGGCTCACAGACTTGGCACGCCGCTCGCCGCTCACCGCAGGTCACGAGGTATGCAATATTTCCAATCCCATCGATACAGATTTCTACGCCCCGCAGCCTGCAGCAACCGCTCGCGAGGCATTAGGATTGCCCGCCGAGAGCAAGTTGCTGCTGTTTGTCGCTTTCAAAGCCACAGACCCCGGCAAAGGCATCGCCTATTTGCGTGAAGCCGTGGACATAATTGCCAAGGGGAACAAGGAACTTGCTGCCACGCTTGGCGTGGTCATTGTGGGCAAAGAGGCTGAGCGCGCCGCAGAGGGTTTCGCCTGCCGCACCTATCCCTTGGGATATATCACCGACATGGAAAAGATGCGCACGATTTATCAGGCAATCGATATCCTGACAATGCCCACGCTGATGGACAACCTGCCCAACACGATTGTCGAGGCGCAAGCCTGCGGCAAACCCTGCGTGGGGTTCAACGTGGGCGGCCTGCCGGAGATGATTGCCAACGGACTGAACGGTATGCTCGTCCCCACGGGCAACGCGCAGGAATTGGCGCAAGGCATCACCGCCGTGCTTTCCACAAAGAGCTACGATGCGCTCAGCCGCAACGCCCGCGCCGCCGCCGTGAGCAATTATTCGCAAAAAGCCGTGGCAGAGAAATATATTTCCGTTTATAATGGCATAGACAAGTAAAAGATAATCACCCAATAATGAAGCCTCCGCTTAAAATATCTGTCATCACCGTTACCTACAACGCCGCCAACCTTATTGCAAGAACGATTGGCAGCGTGGAGGAGCAAACCTACGATGCCGTGGAACACATTATTATCGACGGCAATTCGCAAGACAGCACACTTTCTGAAATCCATCATTATCAAGAACGCAACAGCCGCACGGAGCACCCGCGCGAAATCGTTTGCCGCAGCGAGCCCGACCGAGGCATTTACGATGCCATGAACAAAGGTTTGGAACTCGCCACGGGCAAATATCTGCTGTTTCTCAACGCCGGCGACCGTTTCCACACGCCCGATACGCTTGCGCAGATTGCCGCCGTGGCAGAAAAGGGCGACAAGTTGCCTGCTGTGATTTACGGCGACACGCACATCGTCGATGCCGCCGGCAATTTCCTGCACCGCCGCCGCCTCTCGCCGCCCCCGCGCCTCACGTGGCGGTCGTTCCAGAGCGGCATGCTGGTATGCCATCAGGCATTCTTCGCCCGCCGCGACATCGCGCAGAAAACGCCCTACGACCTGCACTTCCGCTTTTCGGCCGACTTTGACTGGTGCATTCGCGTGATGCGCGCCGCCCACCGCCGCAAGCTCCCCTTGGCAAATGCGGGCCTCGTGGTGGCGGACTACCTCAACGAGGGCACCACCACGCGCCACCACAAGGCCTCCCTGCGCGAGCGGTTCCGCATCATGGAGAAATATTACGGACTGATGCCCACGCTGGCTTATCACTTATGGTTTCTTGTCCGCAATTTCATTAAAAAGTAAAAGCGAGGGGCACACAATATTATATATATGTACAGGCCAAAGAAATTATCTCCCGAAGAGGCTTACCGCCAGGCAAGCGGCGAATGTGCGCGGCGCGAGACGTGCCGCGCTCATTGGTACAGGAAGTTTATCGCCGCAGGGCTTTCGCCTTTGGAAGCCGATGACGTGCTCGGCCGCCTCGAGCGCGAGGGTTTTATTGACGAGAGGCGTTATGCCCGAGCCTATGTTAGCGACCATTACCGCTTTTCGCAGTGGGGGCGCGAGAAGCTGCGCCATATGCTTTGCGCCGACGGCATCGCCTCGGCCGCCATTGAGGAAGCCCTGAAAGAGATTGACGAAGACGTTTATCGCGAAAACCTTAAAAGCCTTTTGGAAAAGAAAATCCGTTCTGCCGACAACGACGACCCGCGCACCCTTACCCGCAAAGCAGTGGCGTACGCCGCCGCCCGAGGCTACGAGGCCGACCTTATTTTTGAGGTTTTCAAGGGAATCATACAAGAACACCAAGCCTAACTAAACGCTTTTCTCTATTCTGAAAAACAACCAAAGAAACAGAGAAAAAGCAATTTCTTAGGGAAAAGTTTGTCAAAGCATAGTTTTTTTATACTTTTGCAAACAAGCCAAGATATTTCACAAGAAATTCCTAAATTTTAACTTAGCTCATAGATTTATGGGCAACCCATAATTGCGTAAACACATGCTACAGCTAATTGGGAATTTCCTATTTCAATGGTTATCCATAAGGTATCATTATCTTAAACAGAAGCCTTACTTGACATAGCCATTAAATATCTAACCATAAACCACTTTTATTATGCCAAAGATTATAATCATCATTCCTGTATATAAAAAATTGCTGACAGAAGATGAGATACTTTCTTTGAAACAATGTTTTAAGGTTTTGTCTAAATATGAAATCAGACTGGCTTGTCCTGACAATTTAGACGTATCTGAGTATAATAAAATCATAGGCAAAACTATTAAAACCGAACGTTTTGCTCCTTGTTTGTTTGAAGGGATTAAAGGCTACAATGAACTTACTACAAATTGCGAGTTTTACAATAGGTTCCATGATTTCGACTTTATGCTCATTTACCAACTTGATGCATGGGTATTTTATGATAAACTAACAGAATGGTGTGAAAAAAATTATGATTATATAGGTGCTCCATGGTTTGAAGCTCACAAAACACACGAAGAGGGATTTGGTTTATGGTGTTGCGGCAACGGAGGACTGTCTTTGCGCAAGATTTCAAAAATGATTACTGTGACAAATCCACAGACACCCTTATATTCATATAAATTCATACTTAAACATTGCTTTCAATCTCGCAAAATATTATTTGAAGGACTGACGTTCTTATTTTTCAAAAAAAAGCAAGAACAATTTGAGGTGGTACAGGGAAAAACACGCTCATCAATGGGAAGACACATATTTAAGTTATGGATTAGACGGAACTCCTCACCAATTATACAAACCATCTGCAAAAGAAGCTGCACTTTTCAGCTTTGAGTGTTCGCCTGCCTATTTACACTCATTAATTGGCAACAAACTCCCTTTTGGATGCCATGGTTGGCGAAAATACCAATATGATGAGTTTTGGTCAAAATTTATACCCCAAAAACAATAATTGCATGAAGCTCAGCATTGTGACTATATCCTACAACAACTTTTACGGTCTCAAAAGCACTGCGGCCAGTGTATTTTCACAAACATGGAAAGACTTCGAATGGATTGTGATAGATGGCGGAAGCACAGATGGCACAAAAGAATACATTGAAAGCTTGGAAAGAAAGCCAGACTTTTGGTGCAGCGAAAAAGATGCAGGAATATATGATGCTCAAAACAAAAGAATTAGAATAGCTAAGGGGGAATATGTTTGTTGTATGAACTCCGGCGATACTTTTTGTGATGAAAAAACATAACAGAAAGTATTCTCATATAAGCCGACCAGTGATATTGTTTACAGTAGGCTGTTTTTAGATAGTCTCGCAAACAAATATTTTCGAATGAAATGCTATACAATCAGACACCTTCTGAAGTTAGAAAACATATTATAGATATGAATTGCGATATTGACATTGCCCTTATTGGATTCTTCCCACCCAATAACGGCACAATTATATGGCGTCTTTATTTTCTCCAAAAAGCATTAGAGGAAAAAGGATATAATGTTGTAGTCTTGACCAAATCGGATAAACAAAGAAAAATAAGACATACCATAAAACGCTCCAAAAAAATCATTTTATGCCGTCCAAGCATGGATAAACATGGCTTTATGGCTGTACAATATTGCATTGCAGAAAACAAACCTTTCATTATTGATCTTGACGATGCACTGTTTCATGATAATATATCTCACGATGGCAGTTTTATGTCTGGTTTGGTTTCAAGGAAAGACATTACGAGAGGGTATAATAATGTTGCAGATTGCTATAATTTTGCAGAATTTTTATCAGTATCTACTCTCAAAATTGGAGAGCTTGTCCAAGAAAAGTATAATATTAAATCAATATTATTACCTAACAAAATAGACCCTTCATTATGCAAAAAGAAAGATTATAAAGAGCATTATGGATTAAACTTGCTTTATAGTTCAGGCACGGCTACGCACCTACATGATTTATCTACCATATTTGTTGATTTATTATCATTCTTAAAAAGGCATCAAGACGTAACCCTTACTATTATTGGTGATTCTATTGATACGAAAGAGATTCCTTGGGCGATTGATAGGGTTAAAAAAGTTCCATATTTGGGCTTTAATGATATGCTCAACGAATATGCAAAATACGATTTAATCCTAGTACCATTAGCACAAGGAGATTTCAATGACGCAAAAAGCAATATTAAATATATAGAGGGAGGGTCTGGCGGCGTTCCTGTAATTGCAAGCGACAGAGCGGAATTTAGAAATGCTATTGTCGATGGGAAAAATGGTTATCTTTTCCATAATGATTTCCTTGAAAAGATGGAATATATTTACGCGCACAAAGATGATTTAGTGCGTGTTGGAGAAACTGCTTTCCAAGATGTCATGGAAAAGCACTCGCAAAACGGTGACAATTTACCTGCGGCGCTGATAGAATGGTTAAACAATTATTGAGAACGAATAATAATGAAAAAAAAGATTTTCATTTACATTAAAGACAAAGAACAACTGTCTTTAATACATTATATCATAAAGAGCAATCCGTCTATCGAGTTTGGCGTTGTTGTTGAAGAAGTTACGACTAGCCATTTCCTTATGACCCCAGTAGGGAAATTAAACAATGTGCACTTTTATGATGCCAACAAGCTGAACATATCAATACTAAGTTGTTACGGTGCTTTTGTATCTACGGATACAACAATTGATAATAATAGTGCTATTCTTACTGCCATACTCAATATTTTCATCAGTTTGAATGTGCCTATCTTTGATTTGCAAAGTTCATTATTACCTGCATCTTTAGAGAAAATCTCACTGGCAACGCATTATCTGTCTTGGCACGACAATAAACGAGAAAATGTATCTATTATAGGATATCCTTTATATACAAAAGAGACAAGCCAATCATCTGGCGAATATATTTTTGTACTTTCAGACCTGAACAATCCTATATATAACGGACAAGATGTATCCAACTTTATTTATGCCGTTTACGAATATGCAAGAAACCATTTAGGCGCATCTATAATATGGAAACTAAACAATGAAGAACTTTCTAATGATAACGTCGTTAGAATTCTCAAAAACTGCAAGAAATTTTACGCAAACGACAGCAACAAAATAGTTTTTTATCATAGCCACCCTGTTATATCAAAGTTAACGACCTCTGATTTGGTAAGTAAAGCAAAATTGATTATAACAACTACAACTATCCCCAATTTATTAGATTGTGAGTTATACAATAAGCCTGTTGCTTTATTTACCAAACCTAATAATGGGAACATAGAAAGCATTTGTAAGTCGCCAATATCATCATTCTATAATGCCAAACAACTGGAAAATGCTATCTTCGATAATCCATGCAGAAAACTAAACTCAAAATTGTTGGTGCCATACAACAATGAGGTCTTTCTTTCAACTATCACTAACTTATATAAAATAGGAACTGTCACAAAGAAAGCATATATTGACTCTCTTATTGCCGCATCAATATTGCTTCAACACAAAAAAGCCTATGGTAATAATGAACTCAATTCTAATCCGTACAAGAAAGAAAATGAGAGACTAAATAATAAAAGGAAAAAGCACTTGCATGCTATACGCAAACTTGTAATTGGTGCTTCTATCGAATTACTCATCATTATCATTTTGATTATTTGTATTATCTTATAAAGTCACCATTATCATGCTTATGCACAACAATTATATACCAAACAACATAAAAAACTTACTAGTATGAAACAGTATTTACTTCTTTTCTTCTCGTTTCTGTTTGCTGCGCTTCTGCCCGCATCGGCAGATGAGCTGTATTACGAACAGGATTTTGACCAAGCCGCCGACTATGCCGAAGGCAGCTGGGTGCCCGAAGGCTGGTTATCGAAAGGCACTCTTGCGCTTTATCGCCAAAAGGCTTCCGATATGGGTGCGTCTGCACACTCGGGCAGTTACGTGTTCGGCAATGTGGGCAGCTATATGGGCGTGCGCGATGAAATTGTCTACACGCCGGGCTTCACGCTCGTGGCTGGCAAGGTCTGCACGTTCAGCTTCTGGCTTTACGCGCCGGGCGGCAGTCCCGCTTCCATACGCAACACGCAGATTAAAGTGACGGCCGGAACGGCGCAGACCAAGGAAGCGCAAACCGTAGAACTTGGCCAAACGCCGAAGCAGGCGCACAGCACGTGGACAAAGTATTCCTTTGAGTTTACCCCCGAGACAGAAGGCGAATATTTCTTTGCGCTCCATCTTGTCACCACCATTGCGCAGAGCGGTTTGGTGGCTTTCGACGACATTGTGGTTGAAGGCGAAACGCCCGCCCCTCCTGTTCCCGCTAACGAACTGCAAGAACTTTCCGCCGCCTATGCCGACGGTTTCGATTTCGCCGCTCCTTATACTTATAAGGGCGAAGCCATTGTGAGTTATGTGAATACCGCTGCCGGCGTGGCTTATCTGCAAGACGTGACGGCTGGAGCCAAACTCCTTTTCCCCGCTGCCGCCGCACCGAAAGCAGGCGACAAGATCAGCGACCTCGGCTGCACGCTCGCCCTTGCTGATGGCGTGCTCACGATGACCATTCCCGGCGATGCCGCCGCGCCCGCCTTCACCACTGTGTCCGAAGGCAATGCGCTTCCCGCGCAGCCCGTCACCCTCGAAGCCCTCGCAGCCGAGCCGCAGCTCTATGCCGGCAAACTTATTGCCGTGGACAGCGTAACGTTCAGCAACATCGAGGCAGGCGACGTGTTTGAAGAAGGATTAGACTATACGCTTACCGACGGCACGAGCTCCATTGCCCTCGGTTTCCTGCCCAGCGATGCGCTCTACGATGAGGGCATTCCCACCGAAGTGCTCAAAGTGACGGGTATCGCCCTAAGCGGCACGACTGCTTCTATTGCGCCGCGTTCGCTCGAGGATATGCAGAAATACACCGCGCCCATTGTCCACGATACGAAGGAACTGCCTTACCAGCAGTCGTTCGACAATGAAAACGAAGACTACGACGGCACGTCGCAGTTGCCTACGGGGTGGGCTTGCACGGGTACCGTGCCGTTTGTTACCGCCAACATGGACGGACTGCTTGCCCACGGCGGCACTTATTACCTCATCACGCCCGAGGGCTCTTTCCTGCGCGATGAACGCCTCTATACGCCGTTCTTCGACATGGAAGCCGGCAAGACGTATGTTTACAGCTTCTATCTCTACCTCCCGGGCAAGGTGTCGCTCGGCACGCTGCAGCCCACCAACGTTACGGTAACCGTGGGCAACGACCAAGAGAGCAGCGCACAGACCACCACGCTCCTCACGCTCAACGGGCAGAGCCTCACGAGCTGGACGAAGCAGGAAGTTAAGTTTGTGCCGATGGTAAGCGGCCAGTACTGCTTTGCCGTGAACCTTTCCTCCGAAAGCCCCTCGTGCGGCGACATTGCCATCGACGACGTAACGGTGTTTGAAGAAGGCTCCGTGATGCGCCCCACCGCCGAGTTCGGCATACCTGCGTGGTACGACGTTTACGAGTCGCGCCTCTGCGTATTCCGTGGCACTGCCGTGCAAATGATTAACCTCTCCACCGAAGCTACTGAATACGAGTGGAGCATTCCCGGCGCGAACCCCGCAACCTCTACCGAGAAGAACCCCGCTTTCTTCTTCCCCGAAGAAGGTACGTACACCATTACGCTGACCGCCAAGAACAGCCGTTTCAGCAAGACTACGACGAAAGAAATTAAGGTGTACTTCCCCACCGAAGAGGGTCAGCTCGGCTTGATGAACTACAATCCCGGCGAGGATAAGATGATCAGCTATTTCGATGAGATGCCCACTTATCCCACCGACCCTGAATTTGACTACATCTCCGGCTTCAACCACTACTATTACCGTTACGCCCAGCGCTACGCCCTGCCTGAGGAGACCAAGATGACGATTTCGAGCATCTCTACTTGGCTCGTGGCTTACTCGCGTATGTCGGCCTACACCGCCGAAGAGCGCAACTGGCCCTTCACTATTTCTTTCTATGGCGAGACTAACGGCAAACTGGACGAAACCAAGTGCTTCGGCCGCAAGATTTCTACGCTCGTAGACGAGTTCGGCAATGTGGGCATCGGCTACGAGCACCCCAAGATGTGGGGCTTCAGCCTCGAAAGCAACCCCATCACAGTGCAGGGCAACTTCTACGTGGCCTTTGAATACGATCCGCAAATCCCCATCGACTCGCCCGACCCCAACATCACGCGCTCTTACATTGCGCTCAGCCTTGCGCAGAGCCGTCTGCCGCAGTCGAACATGTACGTTTATCCCACTTCTGGTCCCGAAGGATTTACCAAGACCAACCAGTGGTGCAGCCTCAACGAGTTCGACGCTTCTAAGGAAGGTTACAGCCTCGCCCTCATCTTGTGGGCAAAGGCTGAGGGTGCAGCAGCCCCCGAAGGCATTATGGCTATCGGCACTGACGGCAAGCCTGCCTTTGCCGCCCGTCCCTGCGGCGACAACCTCAACGTGAGCGGCACGGAAGCCGGCGAACGCCTCACGCTCTTCGATGCCAGCGGCCGCCTCGTGCGCACCGCAGCGGCCGAAACGGGCGCCACGCAGATCAGCCTCGGCGGATTGAGCGCAGGCACATATATTATTATGTCGTCGAAAGGCGCAGTGAAATTTGTGAAAAAGTAAATTATGAATTAATTAGTAGACAAGTAAACAAGTAAACGAGTAAACAAGACAAGTTACTCATCTAAAATATAATTAGCACGATACTTCTATTTCGTCTACTCGTATACTAAAAAACTATTCTGTCTCGTTTACTCGTCCACTTGTCTACTCGTTTACTTAAAATATTATGACCTCCACAGCAATATTTTCTTTTAAAAGAGCCGGCAACGCATGCCGGCTCTTGCTGCTTTCCGCGCTCTGCACCATAGCGTGCAGCCGCGCCGCAGCCGTGCCCGCCTATCCGGGACTAATTACAGTGAAGCAGCCCTCGGGCAAAACCGTCAGCATCTATCTGCGCGGCGATGAGCGCAACCATTGGGGCGAAACGCCCGACGGCTATACTCTCCTGCGCGACGGCGAAGGCTTTTGGGCTTTTGCCCGCGCCACTGCAGAGGGCGGCATCGAAGCCTCTGCCCTGCGCTACGACGGCAGCAGCCTCGCCGCCAAGCAGGCAGGCATTCGCAAGGGCCTGCGCCCCTCGCGCAGCATCTCGCAACCAGAGGTGCAGCAGCCCGGCATGCAGAAAGCCAAAAAACTGCAAGTGAGCAATTCTTTCCCCACCAAGGGCAAGCATAAGCTCCTCATGCTGCTTATCAACTACAACGACACGGAAACGCTCTACACGCAAGCCGATTTCCAAAACGTGATGAACCAAGAGAATTACGCCGGCACGGGCAGTTTCCGCGACTACTATCTCGAGCAGTCGTTCGGCCAGCTCGACATCGAAACTACCGTCACGCCGTGGATCAAGCTCAACGGCGCGAAGCGCTACTACGGTTCGGAGGGCGCGGTGGCGATGATTACCGAAGCCCTGCGTATGATTGAGGACCAGATAGACCTGCGCGAGTTCGACAACGACGGCGACGGCGTGCTCGACGGCCTCACCGTTATCCACCAGGGCACGGGGCAGGAAATGACCGGCTCTTCGTCAGACATCTGGTCGCACAGCAGCGAAATCATCGGCCTCACTATCGACGGCATCGCCGTGAAGCGCTACACGATACAGCCCGAGCAGCAGCGCGAGGAGAAGATTACGAACATCGGCGTTGTCTGCCACGAGTTCGGCCACAACCTCGGCGCGCCCGACTTCTACGACACCGACTACGGCCAGTCGGGCGGCACTTACGGCGGCACGGGCGTATGGGACATCATGGGTGGCGGCGCATGGAACGGCGACAACGGTTCGCAGCCCGCAGCCTTCAACATGTGGCAGAAATGGCAGTACGGCTGGATTACGCCCACCGAGCTCACCGCCGCCACACGCATCAGCAACATGCCCTCTTCGCGCCTCGGCACGGCCGCTTATAAAATCAACACCACCGTGCCCGGCGAGTATTTTATTCTCGAAAACCGCCAGCGCGAAGGCTCCTTCGGCACGCCTCTGCCCGGAAGCGGACTGCTCATCTACCACATCGACGAAAATCTCATTTCGCAAAGCGTAGAGCAGAACACGCTCAACGCGCAGTATCCGCAGGCCGCCTACACCGTGTGCGCCAATGCCGGCACCGACCCCTCTTCTTCGTCGTTCTCTTACGGCGATGTGACGACCGCCGGCACGCCCTTCCCCGGCAGCGCAGGCATCACGTCGTTCTCCGACGCCACCCTGCCTTCCTGCAAATCGCGCAGTGGCCGCCACTCTTATTTCGTCTTGAAAAATATCACGGAGACGGGCGGCACCATCAGTTTCGACTTCATCAAGGAAACCACACCGCCAGCGCCGCAGGACTTCCACGCCGAGACGCAGCGCGGCAAGGTGAACCTCGCTTGGACTGCACCGCAGCCCGAAGGATCTTACACTGCACCTAAGTTCTACACCGTGTATCGCAACAACGCGCCCATCGGCACTACCTCCGCGCTTACCTTTGCCGACAACGAACCCGATGCCGACGGCCTGCTCGTTTACAGCGTAGACGCAACTTATTCCAACGAAATGGTATCGCCCTATGTCGAGGACTCGCTCATGATACCCACCAACCGCGTCACTGCCGTCACCGCCACGCGCTCATCTGCTACCAACACGCTGCGCTGGACGCTCGGCAACCGTCTGACACGCGTGGACATCACGCCCAACGAGGCCGACTACACGCAACTCAATATCCAAGGCGTAGATTCCGTGGACTTCGTGCAGCGTTTCTCCGCCGCCGACCTCACCGCCTACAAGGGTGCGCGTATCACTTCGGTGGCCATCTTCCCCCTCTCCACTTCTTCTACCTCTACCTACGAGGTGCGCGTTTGGGAAACGGACAAATACGGCACGAACCCGCGCATCGTTTCCAGCCGCCCCGTCTCGGAGTTTGGCGTAAGCGCATGGAGCCGCGTGATGCTTACGGAGCCGGTTACGATCATCAAGGGCCGCGACTACTACATCGGCGCACACCTGAAAAGCACGCAAAACGGCTTCTCGATCATGAGCGACTTAGGGCCTTACCAAAACGGAGGCTGCCTGCTCAAGTTTGAAGATGAATGGGAAGAGGCGCAAAATCCGCAGGGCAACTTCTACCTCTACGCTGAACTGCAATATCCCGAACCAAAGACGCAGACAGTTCCCACGGGCTTGGACGAGCCTGTCACCGACCCGTTCAGTCAGTTGCAATATCCGCTCGGTTTCCGCGTTTACCGCGACGGCGTTGAAGTGGGCACGACCGCCAACCTTCTCTTCCTCGACACCGCTGCTCCCGCAGGCGAGCACGACTATGCCATTTCCTCGCTCTTCCGTGGTGGTAACGAGAGCGACACGGTTGCCTTCCACTTCGACGGTTCGGAGCAGCCCACGGGCATTGCTACCACGCCCCTCGCCGCCGCACCCGCCTTGCGCTTTACGCGCAGCAGCGGCAGCCTCACCCTTACGGGCAACGGCAGCGTCACCGCAACCGACACGGTAGGCCGCACCCTCCTGCGCCGCGCCTCTTCTGGCGAAACTACTCTTAGCCTCGCCCCTGGCGTTTACATCATCCGCCTTGCTGCAACCGACGGCAAGGTATATACCTGGAAGGTGGAACTATAAGCGAGCAAAACATTTAGCAATAGAGAACCGCGCAAGGAAGCCAATGGTTTCCTTGCGCGGTTGTTTATTGCCGAATGGAGTAGGGGCATTTTGCAAAACGCCCGGATAATGGTGGCTTTATTGATTTGTGCCATTCGACGCACAGGCGGGTGTCTTAAAAACGGCCCAACTTTTCACCCACAGGGAGCAAATTTTTCCTCTCTCCTTGATATTTTTCACTTTCCTATAAGAGATTTTTGGCTTATTAGTCAAAACGGGTGCTGAAACGCCCCCAAAATAGGGAAACGCTACGCTATAGGTCAAAACGGGTGCTGATAGTGTGTCATTCTAATTGATATTCAGTATCTTTGCCTTTTTGAAAATCTAAAATTGCATTATGAACAAAAAAATGTCCGGCCTGCAATTCCCCCATTGTAAAGAAGGACGGTAAACGTAAAAGCGTGCAACGATACAAGTGCATGGTGTGTGGATACCGCTTCAGTGGCGGGCGGGACATGACAAAAGAAGACATTTGGGAGATGTACCTGAACGGCAAGCAGACAATATCCCAGATTAGCAAGCTCACTGGCCTCAGTGCGTCAACCGTGACTCGTCGGCTTGCCTCCATTTCATTCAGCTGGAATCAACCCAAGCTCAAAGGCTGCGGAGTAATACATCTCGATGCCACCTATTTCGGTCGCAATACTGGAGTGCTGCTGGCTTTGGAAAGCGGAAGCGGCAGGCTGCTTTACATGAAGCATATAGCACACGAGCACATCAGCGATTACGAGGACGCAGTGAAACATATAGTAGGTTGCGGGTATAGCATTCAAGGAATTGTTATTGATGGCCTTCAAAAGCTGTTTGCCGTCTTTTCGGAATACAACATGCAGATGTGCCAGTTTCACATGGTGGCGATAGTAAGGAGAAAACTTACTAAGAATCCGCAACTTGAGGCAGGAAAAGAGTTGCTGGGTCTTATATATCACCTAACAGATATGAATGAGAGTACGTTTGTCAGTGCATTCGAGAAATGGAAGAGAAAATGGTATAACTTCCTGAAAGAAAAGACTGTCAACGAGATTACAGGACGTACGATCTATACCCATCAGCGGCTCAGATCTGCCATGGTCAGCATATCAACCTACCTTCCGTTTCTGTTTACATACGAGAAAGTCAAGGGTATGCCTAACACAAACAATATGATTGAGGGCACATTCACCGACATGAAGAAAGCCTTGAGAAATCATCCAGGAATGATTAAAGAAAACCGCAAGAGAATGATTGACGGGTTTTTCTTGGCATATGCCAAATTGCATAATAAAAAAGGAGACAACCGCTAAGGCTATCTCCTAAATTGCATTATGCATATTGGATGGCTTTATTCCTGGCGGAGTTGCTCCCCAGCAGAGCTCCGTTACGCTTCAAGCCACAATGCAAAATAACGAAATGTAGGTGAATCCACCAAAAAACGGGTGCCATTTTCAGCACCCGTTTTGACCTATAGAGCGAAAGGGCTTGCATCAAATATACAATCAAAAGTTTTGAAGGTTCATAACACACTGATAAACATAAACATTACAGCGATTTCAGCACCCGAAATGACTTATACGCCAGATTTTTATTACAAAGTTTGTAACGCTTGTTACAAAGCTTGTAACACATATTACAAGGTTTGTAATACATATTAGAAAGTTTGTAATAAAAATTCTCTCCGCAGATAATAAAAAAAATCAAGCAGGAAGGAAAAACTCTCTGCTTGAAAAGAAAAGCTCTCCCCGAGCAACTGTCGAGGAGAGCGTGTTATAACTTTTACTGCGACCGATTATGATTTCAAGAAATACGACACGTAGGTGACAATGCGCACGTTTTTAATGCCGGGCGTGTATTGGTCGCGGTCCTCAATGGAGAACTGGCCCTGCTGCGCGTCCTTAATCTTGCCGAGTTTGCTGCCCGAGTCTTCGGCAAACTTCTCGGCCGCGGCGCGGGCGTTCTTGGTGGCCTCCTCAATCATGGCAGGCTTGATCTCGTTGAGTTTCGTAAACTCGTACTGCACCTGCTGGTCGTAGTCGTTGGCTGAAATAGCGATGCCCTGCTTCAAGAGTTCGCCCATGCGCAGCATCAGCTGGTTGGCAAGCTCAATTTTGTCGGTGGTGACGGTGGTGATGCAGGTCACGTTGTAGCGGGCGCGGTTGAGATTGTCGGCATAGCGGTCGGCCTGCAAGTCGATGATGCGCGGTGCACCGGCAGAAATCTCCTTTTCTTCGATGCCGTTGCCCTTTAAGAAGGCGGCAATCACCTTATTGGCATTGTTGATGTCGGCATAAATGGCGTTGAGGTCGTTGCCCGTGGTTTTGTAAACGACGGGCCAAATCACTTTGTTGGCTTTTACCTCGCGCTCAGCCAGGCCGCGCACGGACACGATGCGGTCGCGCGTGGCGAGGGAATCCAAACCGAGATAAATAAACACGCCGAGCAGCACAAATCCAAGTGCCACTACTACTGATTCGATGCGAAATGATTTTGTTTTCATAGTTCTGCGTATTTGAAATTGAAAAAATGACGCGCAGGCAGCAAACCTGCTTGCTCCGGCGCGTCGCTTGTTTAGTATCAGATTATTTTACGAGTTGCTTCTTGCCGGAAGTGATGTAGATGCCCTTCTCTGCCTTCTGCACGCGGCGGCCCGAGAGGTCGTACACAGGTGCAGCGTTGCCACCATCCTGAACATTAAGGTTGCGAATGCCCGTATAGGTGAAGGTGAAAGGAAGTTCTTCTACGTCGAGCGCGGCAGGGAGGTAGGCGGTGTTGGCTGCTGCCGTGCCTGTTGCTGCGGCTTTAACGAAAGCCGTGCCTGCGGCGTTGAGCACGTAGTTCGTGCCTTCGGCATAACTGGCAGCGGCAAGCACGCCCGTGAGGGCGTTGTCGTCGGCCGTGCCTTCAATGTCCGATGCAATCGCAAAGGTCTGCGTGCCGGCTTCTGCCTTGATCACGGCAGGGGTGCCTGCTTTAAGCGTGCCTTCAGCAAAACCGCCGTTGGCATAGAGATATGCCATGTCGCCGGTTGCCTCATTCACGGTCTTAGCGGCATATACCTGCACGCTTTCGGGAATGGTCACGGCAAAGGGATAGCACACCGTGGCATATCCGCCCTCGGGCACATCAGCTTTGATGTCAGCTACGGGTTCGATGTACCACTGCGAAGCGGATTCTGCCGCCGTCCAAGCCACGAGGTTGCCCTCACCTGCCATGTGGAGGTAAGGAATGCTGCTGTTGGTGGGGTTGACGGAGCGCAACAGGCTGATGCCGGTGGATTCTGATGTGATGTCGTAAGCGCCTGCGCCAGCCTCGTCGGTTTGCTCGGCGTAGAGATACATGGCTTTACTCTCGCTGATATAGCAGTTATAGTTGCCGTTGTAGATAAGCCAATTGTCGCCGCTCTTTTTGAACTGCCACAATTGGTCGGCCGTCTTTTCGTTGAGGTCTGTGCCTGTGAAAGCGGCATAGGTCACGTTGTCTCTCACGCGCTGTGCGGGCACGAGCATTTTATAGGAAGGGCGGGCAGTGTTTTCGAGGCGATACCATTTGCCCTCTTGAAGCGTCACGACAGCGGCGTTGAGGGCCGTCAGGATTTCTTGGTATGCCTCTTCAGTAGGGTTTGCCTCATACGCCGTTACCATATCATCTATAGCAGGCTTCTTGGAAAGGTCGGGGCTGCCTACATAGCCGTTGCTATTTTCAAAGAACTGATCGACCTGCTCGCGCACGCTGGTGCCTACATAGTCCGGATAAGTCACGGTGGGGTCGTAGGTGTAAGCGTCATCAGTGATGTTTTCGAGCGTGTAATTCTTATAAACGAGTGTGTAGTCGGCGCCGAAGGTAGACTCTTCATAGAAGAAACCAATCGTGTTGTCGTTCTGCAGAATCATCGTGGAGTAAGCAGAACCCATTTGGCTGGCTTGGTGACGGCCGTCCCAGTCTCTTGCGAAAGCGGCGGGCGAAGCGAAGTCGGCGGGCGTGGTGAGTTCCTTGTAGTAGATGCACACGTTGGTGCGGCCGGGGCCATAGGGAACAGACTGCAAGGCAACGTAGAGTTTCTTGTTGTCGCTGTTGCGGCGGGCAGGGAGAATGAGGATTTCGCCGTTGGTGGCGTTGCTCTGCGCCACGGTGCCACTGTTGCTGCTGCCAGAGAAGGCTACCGTGCCCCAAGAACCGGCGGCAGTGGCCTTATCTGTATAGGTAAAGATATTGAAATAGCGTCCGCCATTGGTGCGGCTGCTGAGCACTACGGAACCGTCGGGCAGTTCTTCGCACTTCGGCTCGTCGCCGGAGGGAGCGGGCGAAATGTTGATGCTGCCGAGCGAGTGCCACGTCTGGCCGAAGTCGTCGGAATAAATCACACGGTTGCCGTTGGGGCGTGCGCAGAGAGCGGCGTAGATGCGATAGTGTGAACCAACCTTAATCTGACGGCTCTGGCAGATGCGGCCCGAACCGAAGAAGAGGCTCTGCACTGCACCGAGCGTGCTGGCATCGAAAAGGGTATAGATGTCTTCGGTGATTTCCTGATAAGCGGACCAAGTTGCGCCGTTGTCTTCGCTGTAGAAGCGTGCCACGCGGTTGGGGTTGCTGCGCGTTGTGGTGGAAGCGCCGTAAACGGTGTTGCCGCAAACGCTGATAAGCATCATCTTGCCGGTCTCAGAGTCGGTCACAGTGGCGGCATCGCCGAAGCCGCAGTCTACCGCTCCGCTTGTGCCCGAACCTTGGGCAATCTTAAACTCTGTACCCCATGTCTGGCCGTTGTCCTTAGAGATGCGGCCGTGAATATCTACGCGGCCAAAACCGATGTCGGCACCGCAATAGCGATAATCGCCCACAGCAAGGATGTCGCCGTTCTTAGCCGTCGTGATGGAGGGAATGCGGTAAGGGAGTTGACCCGGCTGCGTAATGAAGATATTTGTCTGCTCCTCTACGGGCGCGGTGCTCTTCTTAACGGTGATGATGAAGTTGGAGGTATTGACAAACTTCTTTTCGCTTGAAAGGTGGATGACGTTGAAACTTGTGGATTGCTCTTCAAGCCCCGTTACGCTCACGTGCGCCGTGCTGCTGCCAGAGCAGGTTACAGCCGTGCCGCCAGAGGGCGTTACTTTCATGTTGACAGACGCGTCAGAGTTAGTGAAATCGAACGAGTAGCCGGTCACTACGTAGCCGCTCTGCGCCGTGATGGTGTAGTCGAAACCGCTCGCGCCGGAGAAGAGCTGGATATTGCTCGTGCCGTCATAGTTCATCATGTTGTTCATAGAAGTGGAGACAGTCACGAACGGGTCGGACTGCGTGGATTGCCAAGAGGCTGCCCAAGTGCCGGTGGCATTGGTTGCCGTCCAAGAACCGTTGTCGGAGGTGAACGGAATGCTGATTTCGCCCGTTTGCGAGAAGGTCCAGCTGCTGCCTGCGTCTTGCGAGCCGCCTTGCTGCCACAGACCGAGCGTTGTTGTGCCATCAGCGGGATTTGAACCGAGTCCCTGATACCAGTTAAGATATTTGTCGGTGCTGCCCGAGGAGGTAACGGGAGATATTTCGTAGAGGTCGCCCGAGTAATTATTGAACTTAAAGTAGGCATTGGTCGGCTTTGTGTCGGTAAGCGTCACGAAGCTAATTTTGTTGGAATAGCTTGAAGCCTGCGTGTAGGTGAGCCACTTTTCAGCCGTGTAGCTATAAATATAGTAGGCGTTGGCAGTGCCCGACTCATAGAAGGCAAACTGTCCGTAGTTTGCAGGGTTGAATGTCGGCGCGGTAGTGCCGTTGGCATACTGGCCATTGCTGTTCTTCATGGAATAGAGATGTTCGGGCGTGCCGCTGCCGGGGTCGGTGGTAGACACCTGAATCTTTTCGGCCGACGCCTGCCCCACGAGGCACAGGCATAGAGCCACTAATGAGAAGATTTTTTTCATAAAAGGTTTTTGAATGGATTAGATTTATAAATATAGGATTTTAGTGTTGCTTGGCTGGATTTCCCGGAAATTCCAAATCTTCCGGATTTTCAGTGGGCGTACGTCCCACTACTTAATTAAGCTTCCCAAATCGTTCTTAGTGAGTTTGGAAATGTTCTCGCGCATGGCGGTATCGCCTTTGAGGTTTTCGAGGCGGTAGTAGTCCATAAAGCCCATGTTGCCGTCGCGCAATGCCTGCGCCAGTGCCTTGGGCACTTCGGCCTCAGCCTGTATCACCTCGGCGCGGGCTTCCTGCGCCTTGGCAATCATTTCCTGCTCTGTGGCGACAGCCATGGCGCGGCGTTCCTCCGCCTTGGCCTGTGCAATATTCTTGTCGGCGTTGGCCTGGTCGATTTGCAGCGTGGCACCGATGTTCTTGCCCACATCGATATCGGCGATGTCGATGGAAAGGATTTCGTAAGCCGTACCGGCGTCAAGACCTTTCTTCAATACGAGTTTGGAGATAGAGTCCGGATTTTCCAAAACCTCCTCGTGCGACACAGCAGAACCGATGCTCGACACGATGCCTTCGCCCACGCGGGCCAGGATAGTGTCCTCGCCTGCGCCGCCCACGAGCTGGTGGATATTGGCACGCACCGTGACGCGGGCCTTGGCGATGAGCTGGATACCGTTTTTGGCAACGGCGGCAACAGGCGGCGTATCAATGACTTTGGGATTAACGGAGGTCTGCACGGCTTCGAACACGTCGCGACCGGCGAGGTCGATAGCCGTGGCCTTTTCAAACGAGAGGTCTATGTTGGCTTTCGACGCGCTGACAAGAGCGTGCACCACGCGCTGCACGTGGCCGCCGGTCATATAGTGCGCCTCGAGGTTGTCGCGCGTGATGTTGCTCAACCCTGCCTTGTGCGCCTCGATGAGGCTCGGCACGATGATGTTGGGCGGCACGTTACGGATGCGCATCAGGAAGAGCTGCAGCAGCGAGATGTGTACGCCCGACACTTTGGCGGATATCCAAAGGAAGAAGGGAACGAAATGGAAGAAGATGGACAAGAGGACGAATGCACCTATCACGAGCGCAATCACCAAAAACGGAGCATCAATCATAAGAAATAAAGGTATTAAGGGTTAAAGTATTAGTCAAAACCGAATTTGCATACTATACGCGTTACAAAAATAGGTTTTTCTTATATTATAAACCAAAAACGGCGTGCAAATTTTGCACTAACAGGGGGCAAATCGGAAATATGGCGAAACAAACCGCCCCGAGCTGTTGCCCGGGGCGGTTGTACTCATTATTTATATATATAGGTTATGCGTCGATATTCGCATGGAGCGCATTCTTCTCGATGAACTCACGGCGCGGACCTACATCGTCGCCCATCAGCATGGAGAACACGTAGTCGGCCTCGGCGGCGTTCTCAATGGTGACTTGCTTGAGCAGGCGCGTTTCGGGGCACATGGTGGTTTCCCAAAGTTGCTCGGCAGACATTTCACCAAGACCTTTGTAACGCTGCGTGCTGATACCCTCCTCGCTGCCGTCGCCATATTTTTGGATAAAGAGCTGCTTGTCGCGGTCGTTGTAGCAATATTCTTCAATTTTGCCCTTCTTGCAGCGATACAGAGGCGGCATGGCGATGTAGAGGTAGCCGTCCTGAATGATTTGCGGCATGTAGCGATAGAAAAGCGTCATGACGAGCGTGGCGATGTGCTGTCCGTCCACATCGGCATCGGCCATGATGATCACCTTGTGGTAGCGCAGTTTGTCGAGATTGGCCTCCTTGCTGTCCTCGCCCAGGCCGAAGCGCACGCCGAGTGCCTGGATGATGTTGTTCACCTCGTCGCTCTCGAATGCTTTGTGCCACATGGCTTTCTCCACGTTAAGGATTTTACCGCGCAGGGGCAGGATAGCCTGCGTCTTGCGCGAGCGTCCCGACTTGGCGGAGCCGCCTGCGGAGTCACCCTCCACGAGGAAGAGTTCGCACTCGGCGGGGTCTTTCGACGAGCAGTCGGCAAGTTTGCCGGGCAGTCCGCCGCCCGACAGAGGGCTCTTGCGCTGCACGCTCTCGCGAGCCTTGCGTGCTGCCACGCGGGCCGTGGCGGCAAGGATTACCTTGTCGACGATGAGCTTCGCCTCGCGCGGATGCTCTTCGAGATAATTGGATAGGGCTTCGCCCACGGCCTGGTTCACCGCGCCTGTCACCTCGCTGTTGCCGAGCTTCGTCTTGGTCTGACCCTCAAACTGCGGCTCTGCCACCTTTACGGAGATAACGGCGGTAAGTCCCTCGCGGAAGTCCTCACCGGTGATTTCCACCTTGGCCTTTTCAATCTGCTTGCCGGCGGTGTCCTCGGCATATTTCTTCAGCACGCGCGTCACAGCGGCGCGGAAACCCGTGAGGTGCGTGCCGCCCTCGATTGTGTTGATGTTGTTGACGTAAGAATGTAGGTTTTCGGAATACGAAGTGTTGTACATAATAGCCACTTCGATAGGCACGCCCGCCTTTTCCGTGTTGATATATATCACGTCGTCGAAAAGATGTGTGCGCGAGGAGTCGATGTAGCGCACAAACTCGCGCAGGCCGAGGTCGGAGTGGAAGGTTTCAGTGCGCGTGTTGCCCTCTTCGTCGGGGCGCAGGTCGGTGAGCGTGATGGTGATGCCGGCGTTGAGGAATGCCAGTTCGCGCATACGATTGGCAAGAATGTCGTAACGGTATTCCGTCACGGTAAAGATGGTCTCATCGGGCCAGAAATGCTGGCGCGTGCCGCGCAGGTCGGTTTCGCCCACCACGGTAACAGGGGTTTGCGGATGACCCTTGGCATATTCCTGACGGTAAATCTTGCCGTCGCGGAACACCTTCGACACCATTTTCTTGGAAAGGGCGTTGACGCAGCTCACGCCCACGCCGTGCAAGCCACCAGAGACTTTGTAAGAGCCTTTGTCGAACTTACCGCCGGCATGGAGCACGGTCATCACCACCTCCAAGGCGGAGCGGTGCTCTTTGGGGTGCATGTCTACGGGAATGCCGCGACCATTGTCCTGGACGATAATGGAATTGTCTTCGCAAATGGTTACTTCGATGTGCGTACAATAGCCGGCGAGCGCTTCGTCAATAGAGTTATCCACCGTTTCGTAAACGAGGTGGTGCAGGCCCTTTTCGCTGATGTCGCCGATGTACATGGCAGGGCGTTTACGCACGGCTTCAAGTCCTTCGAGCACTTGAATGTTACTCGCGCTGTAACTGCCGCCTGTCTTTTCTATTTCTTCCATTTATTTATTGTGTAGTTAGTCTTTTCTGTGCGGCTTTTCCCAGCCGCTTTTATGCAGCAAAGTTACAACTTTCTTAGCAGATAATGTGGAATTTGTGCGCTAAATTCTTCCTTTCCCGGCGAATTTAGCTAATTCTTCGCCGGCAAAATCGCGCAGCAGCGCGGTCTGTCGTCCCTTCCCCACCTCACGCTCTGCCCGAAAGCCGCAATCGGACGATTTACCCTGGAGAGATCTTTATTTTTCAAGGGCATAATTTTCCCTTTCACCTTAAAAATTTTCGCTATCAGCCTAAAAGATTTTATTCAAAACTTTTGAATACATGTTCAGCACTGCTGAATATATGTTCAACACTGCTGAATATATGTTCAACACTGTTGAATAAAAACTTTTGCGGAGAAAATAAAAACTTTCAGGCACGCCGTAAAAACCATCAAGGGGAAAGGGAAAACTTTGTGGTGTGAAGAACTCACAGCCTAACGAGTAGGGGCGTTTATAATAAGATAGGCTGCGGCTCGGCAATTAGAGAAGCTCTATTGCACTCGCCTTGCTCTATCTTTGCAAAACGCCCGAAACAAACCGCCGCCGGCTATACAGCAACGTATAGTCGGCGGCGAAACTTTTACCGTATTTAATTTAAGGAGGGCGGCGCATTTATTTCACCACTACCTTCTTGCCTGCGGCTACATATATGCCGGGCTGCAAGCCCGTGACGGAGGTGACGTAGCCCGTGGTCTGCACTTGGCGCACAAGGCGGCCGGCAGCGGTGTAAATGGCGACGGGGATGCCGGCGGTATCGCTCGAAATATAGATTTCGCCGCGTCCGCCCGATATGCCGATGCGCGTGTCGCGCTGGGTGAGGTCGGTGATGCCCGTCGAGGGGTCGTAGCCGTATTTCTCGTCGAGCATCGCCACGCGGCGCGTTATCCAGTTGGTGATGTACGCCACATCGCCCTGTATGTCGTTGTGCAGCACGCCCCATTTGCCCTGTTCGCGCAGGTCGGCACCGCTCTCTGCAAACAGTTCGGCGTAGTCGGTGAAGCGTTTGGCAAGGTTGGCGGGATTGAACCACTGCGGGCGGATTTGCGCATAGCGTTCTTTGAGCACGTCGCTCCAGCGCAGGTAACTGCTCTTGGCGAGTTTGTCGTAGAACGTGATGATGCCATGCTCCGTTGCCCAGATGAAGCTCACGAAGTCGCGCGTCGGGTCGCTCACGTAGTCGCGGCTGCCGTCCCAATAGCCGCCCCAGGTGCCGTCCATATCCCAAGGCGCGATGCCAATCTTCTGGGCGTTGGTTGCGCCGGCTTGGTCGTAATTAAAGAAGAACATATTTTTGCCGTGGTTGTCGGAGGCGAGCATGAGTTCGATGAAGAGGAAGTAGTCGTCCACGACGGGGCGGTCGAAGTATTTGCCGAAGTTGTTGTCGAAATCGTCCTGCGAGGAAGTGGCTACGAAGTTGATAGCATTCCATAGCGGTGCCCAGTCGATGGGCTCGGTTTCGTAGTCAGGATATTTTATCTCGTAGCCGCGCCAGGTTTCTCGGCGCGCCGAGTTGTCGTAGGCGGCGGGAGCCGTGCCGGGGTAGTAGCTCGAGTTTTGTTCATGGCCCATAAATGTTTCGTATGTCCAGTCAACAGACTTGTAGAGCGAGCCATGGATTTGTTCCTCGGTGGTTTCGGTCTTGGGGGCGTATTTCATAAGCTTGAGCTGCTTGCGGTCCATCTTCTCGGTCATGCAGTAGAGGCCGTGGTAATTGCCGTTGAGCAGCACCTCGACGAAGCGGCCGCGCGTGCCCGTGCGGGCTTTATTCTCCAAGGTCTTATGGTAAGGCGCGGTGGCAAAGTCGTTCCAAAGGTCGGTGCTGACGCGGTTGCGCATGCAGGCACCGTCGATGGCCATAGCGTCGAGGATCCAGTTGTTGTCGTTGCGCAGGTTGAAGAACTTGCGGTCAACCGAGTTGCCGTCGGCATCGCGCAGCTTTATGGCATACGATTTCTTGGGATAGTTCATCGCGCTTGCGCCGCGATACTTGAAGGCGGCGATGACAGCGGAGTCGTAGACGGCGATGTCAGGGTCGGTGACGCGCAGCGTGCCTGTGATGTAGTAATCGCGGTTGGTGCTTTCCACGTTGATTTCAACCACGGGGAGGAAGGTGAATTGCAGCGTAGCCTGCGCCACTTCGTTGCCCGAGGCATCTTCCACGACGGCAATCTTATAAGGCTCTTCGCAGCTCACGGCGGGAATGGTCACACTGCCCGTTTCGGCATCGGGGGTCTGGTTTGCCACGCGCAGCGAGTAGCCCGATGCGTAGGCGCTTTGCCAAGTGGCGGTAACGGCAATCGTGGCATCGTCGCCGCCGCGCAAGGTGGCGGAAAGCGGCACGAGGTACTGGCTGCCGGCGGCATCGTAAGGAAGCTCCTTGCCGTTGAAGAGCAGCGTGGAGAGATAGTCGGACAAGGCGTTTTTGCCGCCCGTCTGGCCGCCTCCTCCACCGCCGCCGGAACCGCCGCCGCCAATGGTGATGCCTTTTTCGGTGAGGTAATCTTTATGGCGGTCGTCGGAAGAGGCGAACACGAAGGTGCTGCCGCCGTCCACGGAGTAGTAGCCAAGGAAATGGTACGTGTTTTTGTCGTAGTCGTTCCAATAGTTTTCGAGCAGCGTGCTCGTAGAGCCGGCCTTGCCGATGGTGTAGCCGCTGCAATTGGTCTCGTAGTCGTTGTAATAGCCAATCTGCCAGTTGTTCTGGCCCACAGACGTAGAGCCGTATTGCACGCCGATGGGCATATCCTGCATCATATAGTAATCCTCGACCGCCACATAGTAGCCGTCGCTCGTGTAGATATTCACGCCCGAGTTGGCCTGCACGAAATAGAACTGCGAGGCTTCGTTTTCGTTGGTCGTTTCGTAGAGCGAATAGCCGTTGACATAGGCGAGCATGCCCGAGCGCACGTTCTTGATGTAATAGAGTACGGGGTTAGAGCGGTCGGTAGTGTAGACCACAGGCGCGGAAAGCCCGGTGTTTTCCCAAACTGCGCCGTTGGCGAGCGTGCCCGTGTTGCCATTGTCGCCCGAACCGCCGCCGCTGGACGCGCCGCCGCCGAGGTCCTTGCCCGTCTCGTCGATAATCGAAAAGAGTTCGTTGTAGCCCATCGTGTTCTCATCGTACGTGCCGAGCAGGTTGGTGCCATCGTAAACGCGCAGGTTGAACCACTGCGAGGGGTTGCTTGCACTGGCTATGTAGAAGTATTCGCCGCTTTGGTTGATTGTCCATTGCACGTTCTTTCCGTTGGCAGCGGTGGTCAATTCTATACCTTTGCAAACGCCATCTATGCGGTTAGTCGTGTAAGAAAGGTATTCGCCGGTCTTGGCGTTCTTGATGCGATAGCCCGCGCCGGCTTTCTGTATATACCACCAGCTATCTTCGTGAAGCGTATTGCCGGTGTCGTACCAAACGTATGCCGTTTGTCCATGTTGCGATCCGAGCACGAGCGAGCCGCTTGAATAGTAATTGCAAACAAAACGATACTTTGTGTTTGCATCAAACTCCACGGCCTTTGCCCCAAGCAGTGCGAAAAGCGAGAGCATGACAAGCGTAAAAATCTTTTTCATATATGACAAGTTATGATTATCTGTCGCAAAATTACGACAATTATATAATTGCGCACAAGTTTAGTTCTTGCTAATTTGTAACTTTGCACGGCAGATAATTAAGATTATACCCAAATAACCATGCTTGAAATAAAAGACCTGCACGCCGGCATCGAAGGCAAAGAAATCCTGCGCGGCGTGAACCTCACAATCCGCGACGGCGAAGTACACGTGCTCATGGGGCCTAACGGCTCGGGCAAAAGCACGCTGAGCAATGTGCTCGTTGGCAACCCTAAATACGAAGTGACGCAGGGCAGCATCACCTTCAACGGCAAGGACCTGCTCGCGCTCTCACCCGAGGATCGCTCGCATGAGGGCATCTTCATGTCGTTTCAGTCGCCGATTGAAATTCCCGGCGTGTCGATGACGAACTTCCTGCGCGCCGCCGTCAATGCCCGCCGCAAATATCAGGGGCTCGACCCGATGCCCGCCCCCGACTTCCTGAAACTGCTGCGCGAGAAGCGCAAGCTTGTGGGGCTCGACGCGCACTTTATGAGCCGCGGCGTGAACGAAGGTTTCTCGGGCGGCGAGCGCAAACGCAACGAAATCTTCCAGATGGCCGTGCTCGAGCCGCTCTTTTCCATTCTCGACGAGACAGACTCGGGGCTCGACGTGGACGCGCTGCGCATTGTGGCTGAAGGCTTCAACACGCTGCGCGGCGAGCGCACCTCGGCCATGGTGATTACCCATTACCAGCGAATGCTCGACTATCTGAAACCCGACTTTGTGCATGTGCTCGTCGACGGCCGCGTGGTGCGCGAAGGCACAGCCGCGCTCGGCTACGAAATCGAAGAGAAAGGCTTTGACTGGATTAAAAACGAAATCGCGCAATGAGCATTCCTGCCGACAACATAAAACGCGCAGCCGCTGCCTTGCAGCAGTATGCCGCGCTCTACAAGGAGCAAGGCGAACTCCTGGCCGCCCACACGCCGGCCGCCTTGCGCCAAAGGGGCGACGGGGATATTTTGGCGTATCTCGACAACCTTTGCCAAAAGGGTTTCCGCGATGAGTGCTTCAAATATACCGACATCATGCAGGCCCTCGCGGCTGACTACGGACTGAACCTGAAACGCACGCCTGCCACCGACAACCCTGAGAAGCGCTATCACTGCAACGTGCCCTCGCTGGGTGCCCGGACGCGCTATGTGGCCAACGATGTGCCCGCCCCCGATGCCGCCGCTGCGCCCCTGCCCGACGGCGTGCGCTTCGGCGCTGCCTCGGAAGACGAAAGTCTGGCCGCCCTCGCACATACATATATATATAATGGTGCGCTCCCCGTGTTCGACCCACGCGACCCTTCCGATGCGCTTTGCCAACTGCTTTCTCAGGATGCTTTTGTCGTTGACGTGGCGGACGGCGTGACTTGCAGCGTGCCTCTGCAAATAGTGAACGTGGCAGACGCGCGGGTGCCGATGATGATGAATCGCCGCATCGCCGTGAACGTAGGCGCGGGCGCTGCGCTCGACTTCATCGTCTGCGACCACAGCGTCAGCCACTGCGACACGCTTTCCACGCAAAGCATGCACATCTGCCTCGGAAGCGGCGCGACGCTGCGCCTCACGTTTATCGAGGAGAACGCCTCTACAGCCACGCGCTTCAACAACGTGAAGGTGAGCCAAGGAGACGGCAGCCGTTTCGTGTGCAACGTGCTCTCGCTCCACACTGGGCTGTCGCGCAACACAATCAACATTTTCCAAAACGGCACGCAAGGCGCATACGCCGAAGTGAACGGCGTGGCCATTACCGATGAAACCGAACATTGCGATAACTATGTAAAGGTGCACCACCTCGGCGGCATGGATAATGAGAGCCGTATGCTGATGAAGTACGTGCTCGGCGGCAGTTCCACGGCGGCTTTCACGGGCGAGGTGTATGTGGGCAAGGACGCGCAGCGCATTCATTCGGAACAATCCAACGCCAACTTGCTCACCTCCGATGCGGCGCGCATTCTCTCGCGCCCCGTGCTCGAAATCTATGCCGACGACGTGCAGTGCAGCCACGGCTCAACCATCGGAAAACTCGATGAAAACGCGCTTTTCTATATGCGCCAGCGCGGCATTCCCGAAGTCGAAGCCCGCTTGCTGCTGCAACACGCCTTTGTGAACGAAGTGCTGGCACGCATTGAGCCAGGACCTTTGCGCGAGCGCCTTTCCTATTTGGTGGAAATGCGCTTCCGCCGCCGCTTGAAGCAATGCGGCTCATGCACGCTGTGCAAACCCAATAAGCAATAACCCCATGCTCAACATCGAAGAAATACGCAAGGATTTTCCCATACTCTCCCGCACTGTCTACAACCGCCCGCTGGTCTACCTCGACAACGCGGCCACTACGCAGAAACCCCGCGCCGTGGTAGAGGCGATGACCGAAGAATATTATTCGGTGAACGCCAATGTGCATCGGGGCGTGCATTATCTTTCGCAGCAGGCCACGGAACTCCACGAGCAGGCGCGTGCCAATGTGCAGAAGTTTATCAATGCCCGCAGCGAGGCGGAAATCATCTTTACGCGCGGCACTACCGAAAGCCTCAACCTCGTGGCTTTCTCCTTTGGCGAGGCGTTCCTTAAAGAGGGCGACGAAGTGCTTGTGAGCGTGATGGAGCACCATTCCAACATCGTGCCTTGGCAGATGCTTCGCGAGCGGAAAGGCATCGTCCTTAAAGTAATTCCGATGACTGACGAGGGCGAGATTGACCTTGAAGCATACAAAAACCTGTTTTCACCGCGCACGCGGCTTGTCTGCATCGCCCACGTGAGCAATGTGCTCGGCACGGTGAACCCGGTGAAGGAAATGACGGCCATCGCCCACGCCCACGGCGCAAAGGTGCTGGTAGACGGGGCGCAGAGCGTGCCGCACCGCCGCGTGGACGTGCAGGACATCGACTGCGACTTTCTCACCTTTTCTGGCCATAAAATATACGGGCCCACGGGCATCGGCGTGCTTTACGGCCGCGAGGAACTTTTGGAAAAGATGCCGCCGTATCAGGGCGGCGGCGAAATGATAGCCCGCGTGTCGTTTGAGAAAACCACTTACGAGCGGTTGCCTTTCAAGTTTGAAGCAGGTACGCCCGACTTTGTCGGCTCGCACGCCCTCGCCGTGGCTTTGGACTACGTGAGGGGCATCGGGCAGGACATCATTGCCGCGCACGAAGCAGACCTCACGCGCTACGCCATGGAACAGATGAGCCTTATCCCTGGTATGAAGATATACGGCACGGCGCGCGAGAAAGACGCCGTCATCTCTTTCAACGTGGGCGATATCCACCCCCTCGACCTCGGCACGCTGCTCGACCGCCTCGGCATCGCAATCCGCACAGGCCACCATTGCGCCCAGCCGCTCATGGCACGCTGCGGCGTAGAGTCTATGGCACGCGCATCTTTCGCGCTCTACAACACCCGCGCCGAAGTGGACGCGCTCGTCGCCGGCATTGACCGCGTCAGAAAGATGTTTTAAGCAAAGAGAACCCGGCTTGCCCGGATATTCCGGATTTTCCTGATTAATCCAGATAATCAGGCTTTCAAATACCCTCTAAAAAATGCTCCTTGCCCGCTACAATCCCGACATTTTGCTCGAAGCCGGCTGCGACGAAGCCGGTCGCGGCTGCTTGGCAGGCAGCGTGTATGCCGCCGCAGTTATCCTGCCGCCCGACTATAAGAACGAACTGCTCAACGATTCCAAGCAACTCTCGCCTGCGGTGCGCTACGCGCTGCGCGAAGAGATAGAGCGCGTGGCTTTGGCTTGGGGCATAGGCATTGCCACGGCGCAGGAAATCGATGAAATCAATATTTTGCGTGCCTCTATCCTTGCGATGCACCGCGCCCTCGACCAACTCGACCCGCGCCCCGAGCGCATCATCGTGGACGGCAACCGCTTCTCGCCTTACGGCCTTACGCCTTGGAACACAATAGTGAAAGGCGACGGCAAATACATGTCGATTGCCGCCGCCTCTATCCTTGCCAAGACCTACCGCGACGACTATATGAAGCAACTTCACGAGGAATATCCCCATTACGGCTGGGACCACAACGCCGGCTATCCCACCAAAGAGCATCGCGAAGGCATCAAGCTCCACGGCCTCACCCCTTACCACCGCCTCACGTTTCGTCGGGGGGAGTGAAATCGGCATCGGTCCGAGTTCCAAAAAACCGTTCAATGGGTGGACAAAAATCATTTTCAGACTGACGATGGCGACCATTGGTATCGCCAATAACTCTTGAGTAAAACAACTTAAAGAAACGGAGGCACGCCCGAACAGGTTACCTCCGTTTGTATTTCAAACAAAACAACCACGCCCGTCCTGCAAAGAATTTTTGGCAATATTGCCACTTTTTCTTTGTAGGACGGGCGATTTTGATGCGCAAAACGGCGGAAGGCGAAGTTTGACGGACTAAAGCGGAATTTACTGCGTTGATTTTTTTATTTGCCGCAAGATAATTTTTACGGAATGCGCAAAGAGTTTTTACTATCCTATAAGAAAAAGTTTGTTACAAAGTTTGTAACACATATTACAAAGTTTCTAATACATGTTACAAAGTTTGTAACGCTTGTTACAAACTTTGTAACAAACTTTTTCTGCGCAGGCACAAAAAAATATCTTGCTGAAAGTGAAAAATATCAGCAAGATATTGAAAATTATTTGCCTGCAACGCGTGCCTGCAAGGCTTTGTTTTCGGCGGCTTCCATAATGGCGCGCTCGCCGGGGCCTTTGTCGTTGATGCCGCAAAGGTGGAGAATGCCGTGGATAATGACGCGATGCAACTCTTCGTCGTAGGCCGTGCCTTGCGCCTCGGCATTGCTGCGCACCGTGTCGAGGCTGATGAAGAGGTCGCCCGAGATGGTGTCGTCCTCGCAGTAGTCGAAGGTGATGATGTCGGTGTAATAGTCGTGGTTGAGGTATTGGCGGTTCACTTCGAGTATTTTCTCGTCGTCGCAGAAGATATATGCCACCTCTCCCACCCTTTTGCCGTAGCCCGCTGCCACGCGGCGCACCCACGCCGACACGTCGCGGCGGCGAATGGTCGGCATCTTCACGTTGAAGGTTTGGTATGAAATCATAACTATTTTAGTAAACATGTAAACGAGTATACAAGTAAACAAGACAGAGAAGTCTTACTAATTAATTTAACATGAGTAACTTGTCTCGTCTACTCGTTTACTTGTAAACTCGTCTACTAATAAATGAAGAATTTAGTTTTCAGTGAATAGGGACGGCTGCATCGGCGTGCCGCCGTAGGGGTTGCGGCCGAGGTGCTGATAAGCAAGGTCGGTGACTTCGCGGCCGCGCGGCGTGCGGCGTATAAAGCCCTCTTTGATGAGAAACGGCTCGTAAACCTCTTCCACAGTGCCGGCGTCCTCGCCAATAGCGGTGGCAATGGTGGAAACGCCGACGGGACCGCCCTTGAACTTGTCGATGATGGTGAGGAGTATTTTATTGTCAATTTCGTCCAAGCCGTATTTATCTATATTGAGCGCTTCGAGGGCGAAGCGGGCAATGGCGAGGTTGATGCTACCGTTGCCGCGCACCTGTGCAAAGTCGCGCACGCGGCGTAACAGGGCGTTGGCGATACGGGGCGTACCTCGGCTGCGCCCTGCTATCTCGTCGGCCGCGCGGGGCTCTATGGGCACTCCGAGTATGTCGGCGGAGCGCGTCACGATGTGCGCCAGCGTGGCGGCATCGTAGTATTCGAGGTGGAGGTTGATGCCGAAACGGGCGCGGAGCGGGGCGGTGAGCAGGCCGCTGCGCGTGGTGGCGCCCACGAGCGTGAAGGGGTTGAGATCTATCTGTATGGAACGCGCCGCCGGGCCGCGGTCAATCATGATGTCGATGCGATAGTCCTCCATTGCGGAGTAGAGATATTCCTCCACCACGGGGGAGAGGCGGTGAATCTCGTCGATGAAGAGCACATCGTTCTTTTCAAGGCTCGTAAGCAAGCCCGCCAGGTCGCCCGGCTTGTCAAGCACGGGACCCGATGTTAGTTTGAAGCCCACGCCAAGTTCGTTGGCGATGATGTTGGAAAGCGTGGTCTTGCCCAGTCCCGGGGGGCCGTGCAGGAGCGTATGGTCGAGCGGCTCGCCGCGATAGCGTGCCGCCTCGACAAAGATGCGCAGGTTTTCCACCACCTTCTTCTGTCCGCTGAAATCGTCGAACGAAAGCGGGCGCAGCGCGTTTTCAAAGTCCTTTTCTGCCGGCTGCGGGGCTTGCTGCTGGGCGCGAATGTCGAATGTATCGTCTTTCATAGCGGCAAAGTTAGCAAAAAAGGATTGGCGGCAGGGCTTATCTTATAAGAAAAGCGCGTTTTTGGCAGTCGGTGCATGCGTTTTTATTTAACTTTGCACGATTATAAAGCCCATTTTGTTAATGATCATTTGGCAGAACAGCGCGATACGCCCCTGCCCGATACACACAATATATATAATATGGTACTCAATTATATCTGGATCTTCTTTTTCCTTGCGGCGTTCGTCATTGCCTGCGTGCGCCTGCTGTTTATGGGCGACTACGACGTGTTTCCCGCAGTCATCAACTCTACGTTCGACTCCGCCAAGACGGCGTTTGAGATTTCGCTCGGGCTCACGGGCGTGCTCTCGCTGTGGATGGGCATCATGAAAATCGGGGAGCGCGGCGGCGTGGTGAATGTCTTGGCACGGGTGCTCGGCCCCGTGTTTGCGAAATTGTTTCCCGAAATTCCGCGCAACCACCCCGTCATCGGCAACATCTTCATGAACCTCTCCGCCAACATGCTCGGCCTCGACAATGCCGCCACGCCGCTCGGCCTGAAAGCAATGGAGGGGCTGCAAGAATTGAACACGAAGAAAGACACTGCCTCTAACTCCATGATTATGTTCCTTGTGCTCAACACGAGCGGGCTTACCATCATTCCCGTGAGTATCATGGTGTATCGCGCACAGATGGGCGCGGCGCAGCCCACCGACATATTCCTCCCCATATTGCTCGCCACGTTTTTCAGCACTCTCTGCGGCATCGTCGTCACGGGGCTGGTGCAGCGCATCAACCTCCTCTCGCCCGTGCTGCTGCTCACGCTCGGCGGCCTTTCTGCGGGAGTCGGCGGCCTGCTGTGGCTGTTCAGCAAAATGGACGCGGCGGCGATGAACATCGTGGGTACCACGTCGGCCAACGTGCTGCTATTTTTCATCATCATCTGCTTCATCGTGGCGGGCATCAGGAAAAAGGTGAACGTTTACGATGCGTTTATCGAGGGAGCCAAAGGCGGTTTCGAAACTGCCGTGCGCATCATCCCCTACCTCGTAGCCATACTGGTGAGCATCGGCGTGTTCCGCGCTTCGGGCGCAATGGACTGGGCGATAGAAGGCATCGCCGCGCTGGTGAGAAGCACGGGGAGCGATGCCGAGTGGGTGGGCGCACTGCCCACCGCCCTGATGAAGCCGCTCAGCGGCAGCGGAGCGCGGGGCATGATGGTCGATGCGATGCAGACCTTCGGCGCAGACAGCTTTGCGGGGCGGCTTAGCTGCATCTTCCAAGGCAGCACCGACACGACGTTCTATATCCTTGCCGTTTACTTCGGTTCGGTGGGCGTGAGCCGCACGCGCCATGCCGTGGGCTGCGGCCTTGCCGCCGACCTCGCGGGCATGATTGCCGCCGTATTTATAGCATATCTGTTTTTCTAAACACGCAAATTCATTAATCAACCATGTCCTCACTCTCTTCTTTAGTAAAAGATACGGCCATCTACGGGCTTAGCAGCATTATCGGGCGCTTCCTCAACTATCTGCTCGTGCCGCTCTACACCACCGCGCTGGCGGCCTCGACGGGCGGCTATGGCGTGATAACGGAAGTGTACAGCTACGTGGCCTTGCTGCTCGTGCTGCTCACCTTCGGCATGGAAACCACCTTCTTCCGCTTTGTAAACAAAACCGAGGAAGACCCCATGCGCGTCTATGCCACAACGCTCATCGCCGTGGGCGGCGTGGGGCTGACGTTTGTTGCAGCCGTGCTCGGGCTGCTGCCGCAGATTGCCGCCGCGCTGGGCTATGCCGACCACCCGGAATACCTCGGCATGATGGCCGTGTGCGTGGCAATCGACGCTTTCCAGTGCATACCCTTCGCCTATCTGCGCTATCAGAAGAAACCCATAAAGTTTGCCGCCTTGAAACTGCTCTTCATCGTGCTCAACATCAGCCTCAACCTCATCTTCTTCCTGCTGCTGCCCGCGCTCTACGCCCTGCCCGCCACGGGAGAGATTGTGGCGAAATTCTACGACCCCGCCGTCGGCGTGGGCTACGCCTTCGGCATCAACTTATTCTGCACGGCGCTGATTACCTTCTTCTTCCGCCGCGAACTGACAGGTTTCCGCTACCGCCTCGACACGCGGCTGCTGCGCCGCATGCTCTCCTACGCCTGGCCGATACTGATACTCGGCATCGCCGGCATTCTCAACCAAACGGCCGACAAGATGCTCTTCCGCCACCTCGTGCCGGGCGAAGAAGGAAAGGTGCAGCTCGGCATCTACGGCGCGGCGGTGAAGATTGCCATGATTATGGCGATGATCACACAGGCATTCCGCTACGCCTACGAGCCCTTTGTGTTCGGGAAACAAGCAGAGAAAGACAACCGCGCCACCTACGCCAAGGCGATGAAATACTTCCTCATCTTCACGCTCCTCGCCTTCCTGCTGGTTGTGGGCAACATGGAAATCCTGAAGCACCTCATCGGCAGCGACTACTGGCCGGGACTGAAAGTGGTGCCCGTGGTGATGGCCGCCGAAATCATGATGGGCATTTATTTCAACCTTTCCTTTTGGTACAAACTCACCGACCGCACGATTTGGGGCGCATGGTTCTCGGGACTGGGTTGCCTTGTGCTTATCGGCGTAAACGTGTGGGGCATCCCGCGCTACGGCTACATGGCTTGCGCCTGGGCCGGCGTGGCGGGCTACGGCACGGCAATGGTGACGAGCTACCTCGTGGGGTGCAAATACTACCCCATCGACTATCCTCTGAAAAGCATGGCAGCGTACGTGCTGCTCGCCGCCTTCTTCTACGCGCTGATGCAGGGCTTTGCGGCCTATTGCCAGAACGCATGGCTGCAACTCGGCTTCAACGAAGTCTGCGTCGTGCTCTTCGCCGCCCACATCGTCTACCACGACCTGCCGCTCCGGCAACTGCCCGTCGTGGGACGGTTTTTTAAGAAATGATTATGAGTAGACAAGTAAACGAGTAGACGAGTAAACAAAACAAGTTTCCATATAAAATAAAGTTTGCAAGACAAATCTATCTCGTCTACTCGTTTACTTGTAAACTCGTTTACTAAAAACACAACCAATGGATCACTATACAGACATCTTGCCCAACGGACTGCGCCTCGTTTGCGAGCGCACGGCTTCCGACGTAGTGTATTGCGGCTACGTGGTCGGTGCCGGCACACGCCACGAAGACACGGCCGATGAGGGCATGGCGCACTTTGTGGAGCACCTTTCGTTCAAGGGCACGGCACGCCGCAGCTCCGCAGCCGTCAACAATGCGCTCGAACGCTACGGCGGCGACCTCAACGCCTATACCAATAAACAGGGCACGGTGTATCACGCCACGGTGCTCAAAGCCCAGTTCGCCCGCGCCGCCGACCTGCTCACCGACATCGTGTTTCACAGCACCTTCCCGCAGCGCGAAATCGACAAGGAAGTAGACGTGATTTGCGATGAAATCGAGAGTTTCAAGGATTCGCCGAGCGAACTTATCTTCGACGAGTTCGAGCAACGCCTCTTTGTCGGCAGTCCCTTAGGGCGCGATATTCTCGGCACGGCCGGGTGCCTCAAAACATACACTACCGCCGATGCCCTGCGCTTCACGCGGCAGCACTACCGCCCCGAAAACGCCGTGTTCTTCCTGAGCGGCGACATCGAGGGCAAGAAGGCGGCGCGGACGCTGAAACGGCTTTTCGAGAAATTCCCCATCCCCGAGCCCGAGCCTGCTGAAAAGGCTTTTGCCGCCGCGCCCTCAGAGCAAATCTCCGCCCCCGCGGCGCACCGCTTCGACGTTTCGGTAAACAAAGACACGCATCAGGCGCACGTGATGATCGGCGCGCCGACTTTCGGCGGCGAAGATCCGCGCCGTTTCGCCTTGCTGCTGCTCAACAACATGCTGGGCGGGCCTGGCATGAGCTCGCGCCTTAACATTGCGCTGCGCGAACGGGCCGCGCTGGTTTATTCGGTAGATTCTTATATTTCCACCTATCCCGATGCCGGCTATTGGCACGTGTATTTCGGCTGCGACGGCGCAGACGTGCCGCGCTGCTGCCGACTGGTTAGGCGCGAACTGCGCCGCCTTGCCGAGACGCCGCTTACGCCCGCTCGGCTCGCGGCGGCAAAGGCGCAGTTGTGCGGACAAATCGGCATTGCTCAGGACAACGGCGAGAGCCGCGCCCTCGCCCTCGGGCGCACCTACGCCGAATACGGCACGGTGCGCGACGTAGCCCTCCTGCGCCGAAACATCGAAGCCGTGACCGCCGAGGACATCCGCAGCCTCGCGGCAGAAATCTTTGCACCCGAGCGGCTCTGCCGCCTCGTTTATATGCCAAAAGCAGAGGATTAACCAGTTTTTTTGCCCTTATCTTATAAGATAATTGCGCTTTTCTGCGCGGCACTGCCAATTTAGTTGTAAATTTGTGCGTTTTATTATGTATTGTGGATAAGTCTACCCTATAATTACTTATGCAAAGCAGAAAGAAACGCAGCACGGGAAGCTTCAACACCGTAACCTCCTGCATCAGCACGACGCTGGTGCTCATTTTGCTCGGCACGGTGGTAACGTTCGTAACGATGGCCAACAACTTCAGCCGCCAGCTCCGCGAGGAGTTTACGGTGACGGTGCTCGTAAACGACACAACCTCCAACGCCACGCAATACAAACTGCAGGCAGCGTTGCGCCAGATGCCTTATGCCCGCCACGTGAATTATATTTCAAAAGAAAAAGGCACTAAGGAACTCAACGAGGCGTTGCAGGGCGACATGGGCGACTTTATCGGCGCAAGCCCCATTCCGGCAGAGTTTGAAATATATCTTAAAGCCGACTACGCCAATGAGGATAGCCTCAACTGCTACGTGCCCGCCTTGAAAAGCCTGCCCGGCGTTTCGGACGTCGTATATCCGAGAGAGGAGATACAGACGCTGAGCAAAACCATTCCCACCGTAAGCATCGTGTTGCTTGCCCTGGCGGTGCTGCTGACGTTCGTGTCTTTCTCGCTCATCAACAACACGGTGCGCATGAATATCTACGCGCGCCGCTTCACTATCCATACGATGAAACTCGTGGGCGCCAAGTGGCGGTATATCCGCCGCCCGTTCCTCGCGCAGGCCTTCCGCATCGGACTGGTCGCCGCCCTTCTGGCCGGCGGGCTGATAGGCGGCGGGCTGTATTATATGCAATATGAGGTTGGCGGCGGCGAGGTGTATTTCAACCAGCTCGTAACGCCCATCGTGTGGATTGCCACCCTCGGCACGATCGTCGTTTGCGGGCTGCTGCTCACCATTCTTTGCGCCTTTATCTCCGTCAACCGCTTTCTGAAAATGAGCGGCGCGGATATGTATCTGAAATAAAGTAAACAAGTAAACTAGTAGACTAGTAGACTAGTAAACAAGACAAGTTACTCATCTATAATTTTAATATAGTTAGCAGGACATTTCTGTCTCGTCTACTCGTTTACTTGTCTACTCGTTTACTAAAAAACAAAATACTCCATGTCTGAAAATCAAAACAAAACCCAAGTGTTTGCGTTCGACCGCATCAACTTTATCCTGCTTGCCATCGGCATGGCAATCGTGATTGTCGGCTTTATCCTCATGTCGGGCAGCGGCTCCAACGAAACGCAGTTCAATGCCGCCATTTTCGACGCCCGCCACATCAAGGTTGCGCCCCTCGTATGCCTCGCCGGCTACCTGTTCATTATTTACGCTATCATTCGCCGTCCCAAAACGGCGGTTCAAAAAGATTAAAGCCCATGGATACGCTCGAAGCGCTTTGGCTCGGCTTGCTGCAAGGACTGACCGAGTATCTGCCCGTAAGCAGCAGCGGGCATCTTGCTATTGGCTCCGCCCTCCTCGGTATTGAAAGCGAAGAAAACCTGATGTTCACCGTCGCCGTCCACGTGGCTACCGTGTTGAGCACGCTCGTGGTGCTGGGTAAAGAAATCGTGTCGCTGTTCAAAGGCACGTTCAGCCCCTTGCAGGGCGGCACGGGACTGAGCCGTCTCAACGCCGACCAGCACTATATGCTGAACATCGTGATTTCGATGATACCAATTGGCATCGTCGGCGTGTTTTTCAAGGACGCGGTAGAGGAGATATTCGGTTCGGGCCTGCTGATTGTGGGCTGCTGCCTGCTCTTCACCGCCGCCCTCTTGGCATTTTCCTATTTCGCCCGTCCCCGCCAGCGAGAAAACATCTCGGCCTGGCACGCCTTTATCATCGGCTGCGCCCAAGCCCTTGCGGTATTGCCCGGCCTGAGCCGCTCGGGCACAACCATTGCCACGGGCCTCATACTCGGCAACAATAAGGAGCGCATGGCTCAGTTCTCCTTCCTCATGGTCATTCCGCCCATTCTCGGCGAGGCATTGCTCGACATTCTCAAAGCCTCGAAGGAAGGCTTTGCCGCCGCATTCGGCGACCTTACCGTCAGCGCCCTCCTTGTAGGTTTCATCGCCGCTTTCATCTCGGGCATCTTGGCCTGCAAATGGATGATCGGCATCGTGAAGAAAGGAAAACTCATCTACTTTGCCTATTACTGCCTTGTTGTGGGCATCATCACAATCATCGCCAGTCTTTAAGGGACGTTTTGAAACTTAAATTTTTCAAGTGAATTTCTTAAGCGGACAAATACTTTGCTTCGACAAGCCCTACGGCATGACGTCGTTTCAGCTGGTTGCCAAAGTGCGCTGGCTGCTTACGCGGCGCATGGAGGGAAGAAAGATTAAGGTGGGCCATGCCGGCACGCTCGACCCTCTGGCTACGGGCGTGATGATAATCTGCACCGGCCGCGCCACAAAACTCATCGAGCAACTGCAAGGCGGCACGAAGACCTACGAGACTACGCTTAAACTCGGTGCCACCACGCCCAGTTTCGACCTCGAGCACCCCATCGACCATACTTTTCCAACAGACCATATCACGGAGGAAGAGATACGCCGCGTGCTCGCCGAGCAATTCACGGGCGACATCATGCAAGTGCCGCCCGTATTCTCCGCCTGCAAGGTCGACGGCAAGCGCGCCTACGACCTCGCCCGCAAGGGCAAGCAGCCCGAACTGCAAGCCAAGCCGCTGCGCATCGACAGCATAGAACTCACGCTATGCGACCTTGATAATTCTGAAATCGACCTGCGCATCTGCTGCTCCAAGGGTACCTATATCCGCGCCCTTGCCCGCGACATCGGCATCGCGCTCCGCAGCGGCGCACATCTCACCGCCCTGCGGCGCACCCGCGTAGGAGAAGCCGACATCAGCCGCTGCTTCGCCACGATCGACGACTTTGAGCAATGGCTCGGCGGCATCGAAGTGGAAACGGAACTGCCCGCCAACCCCGAAGAGCGCGCACCGATAGGGATTTATCCCGAGTAGAGGCACGTTGCTAAACGCCCGCCGTCCTATTTCTTAAGAAATAAAACAATAAAAATACAGGTACTATGAAACTTTCCCAATTTAAGTTTGACCTGCCGCAAGAGCAGATTGCCCAGTATCCCGCGCCCCACCGCGACGAGTGCCGCATGATGGTGCTCCACCGCAAGACGGGCGAGATAGAGCACCGCATGTTCAAGGATATCCTCGACTTCTTCGACGAGCACGACGTCTTCGTGTTCAACGACACCAAGGTCTTCCCCGCACGCCTCTACGGAAATAAGGAAAAGACCGGCGCACGGATCGAAGTGTTCCTGCTGCGCGAACTCAACCAAGAACTGCGCCTGTGGGACGTGCTGGTAGATCCCGCGCGGAAAATCAGAATAGGCAACAAACTCTATTTCGGCGAGGACAACTCCATTGTGTCGGAAGTCATCGACAACACCACGAGCCGAGGCCGCACGCTCCGCTTCCTCTACGACGGCGACCACGACGAGTTCAAGCGTTCGCTCTACGCCCTCGGCGAAGCGCCCATTCCCCGCTTCGTAGGCCGCGAGAGCGAGCCGGAAGACCTGGAACGATTCCAATGCATCTTTGCCAAAAACGAAGGCGCAGTCACCGCGCCCACCGCCGGCATGCACTTCTCACGCCAAATCATGAAGCGCATGGAAATCAAGGGCATCGACTTTGCCTACATCACGCTCCACTGCGGCTTGGGCAACTTCCGCAGCACCGACGTGGAAGACCTCACGAAGCACAAGATCGACTCCGAACAGATGTTTGTCGAGGCCGATTGCTGCCGCATCGTGAACAAGGCAAAGGACGAGGGACATAAAATCGTGGCCGTCGGCACCACCGTGCAGCGCGCCCTCGAGGCGGCTTGCGGTACAGAGGGACGCATCAAGGAGTTTGAGGGCTGGACCAACAAGTTTATCTTCCCGCCCTACGATTTCTCTGTGGCCGATGCCATGCTCTCCAACTTCCATCTGCCTTACTCCACCCTCCTGATGCTCACAGCCGCCTTCGGCGATTACGATTACACGATGCACGCCTACGACGTGGCGCTCCAAGAAAAGTATCAGTTCGGGCCTTTCGGCGACGTGATGCTGATTGTCGACTAAGATTTTTTTAAGTAGGAGCGTTGCCAAGCGCTCCTATTTATTTATAAAATAAATGCCATGCAGACAGAAAACCGGCTTTTGTACGTTTCCCTCGGCGCGAACACAGGCCGCCGCGAAGAGAGCATCAGGCGTGCCGTGGAGATGATGGAAGAAAAAATAGGGCAGTGCGCGGGTTGCTCGCGCGTCATCGAAACAGAGCCGCAGGGTTTTGCCTCACCCAACAAATTCCTCAACGCCGCCGCCGCTTTCATCACCGCGCTGCCCGCCTCCGAAATCCTGCAAATCACGCAGGACATCGAGTGCCGCCTTGGGCGCACCGCAAAGAGCACGGGCGGGCACTATGCCGACCGCCCTATCGACATCGACCTGCTGATGCTCGGCGATGAAGTTTCAGATGAGCCGGGGCTAAGGCTGCCCCACCCGCTGATGGGAGAACGGCTATTTGTCCTTGAACCGCTCTGCGAGATTGCGCCGCAGGCCGTCGTGCCGCAAACGGGAAAGACTGTGCGCGAACTGCTCCAAGCCCTGCAAAGCCCTGCCATTGTCCGCGCAGAAAGCGTCACGGAGCCGCTGCTCGCCGGCATCAACCGCCTGCTGCCGCAGCTTTCATCGTCTGCCGCACCGCTTACACCCGAAAGTCTTGCCAGCCTCCTCCGACGCGAGGACACTTATATATATATTGTCCCCGACGCCCACGGCACGCCGCAGGCCATGGCCACGCTCTGCCTCTGCGCTTCGCCCACGGGCACAAAGGCGTGGATAGAGGACGTGGTGACCGACCGCGCCGCACGCGGCAAGGGCTACGGCCGTGCGCTGATTGACCACCTTTGCGCCGAGGCGCGGCGCATGGGCGCGAAGAGCACAAATCTTACCTCGCGCCCCGAGCGCGAGGCTGCCAACCGCCTCTACCGCAGCCTCGGTTTCGAACAGCGCGACACGAACGTTTATCGCCGCAAATAATGTCTTGAAATCCTGCCTTTTTCCTAACTTTGCAGGGATTTAATGCTGTTTTTTTATGGATTGGCAACAACTCATTTCTTCTAAACGCTGGGGCAAGGCGGGCACACAGCGCTCCACCTCGGAGCGGCGCACGGAATTTCAGCGCGACTACGACCGCCTTATCTTCTCGTCAGCCTTCCGGCGCATGCAAAACAAAACGCAGGTGTTTCCCCTGCCAGGCAGCGTATTCGTGCACAACCGCCTGACGCACAGCCTCGAAGTGTCGAGCGTGGGGCGCTCTTTGGGCACCGATGTCGCCGATGTTTTGAAAAAGCGTTATCCTGATTATCCCGATGAACTTTGGAGCGAGTTCGGCGCAGTGGTTTCTGCCGCCTGCCTCGCCCACGATATGGGCAACCCGCCTTTCGGTCACTCGGGCGAGCGCGCCATTCGCAGCTTCTTTTCGGAGGGGCGCGGCGCAGAGATGAAAGACACGCTGGACTTCACGCCCGGTGAGTGGCACGACATTACGCGCTTCGACGGCAACGCCAATACCTTCCGCCTGCTCACGCACCATTTCAACGGACGTCGGCGCGGCGGCTTCGTGATGACTTATTCCACCCTTGCCTCCATTGTAAAATATCCTTTTAGTTCTTCTCTTGCCAAGAAAGCCAAGTTTGGTTTTTTCGAATCCGAGCGCGATACCTTCGAGCGCATTGCCCGCGAACTGGGCATACCGTGCCTTGAAGACAAGGGTAGCGAGGGCGTGCGCTATGCGCGGCATCCGTTGGTGTATCTCGTTGAGGCGGCCGACGATATTTGCTACGAAATCATGGATATAGAGGATGCTCACAAACTGCGCATACTTTCCAACGAAGCAACCACGCGCCTGTTTCTCGATTTCTTTGCGCCCGAAGAGCAGGAACGGCTGATGACGGCGTATGAAGACTGCACGGACACCGACGACCGCATCGTGTATCTCCGTTCCTGCGTGATCAATGCTCTTGAACGTGCCTGCGTGCGTATCTTCACCGACCACGAGGCAGAAATCCTCGTTGGAACTTTCCAAGGGTCGCTTATTGACCACTTGCCCGAGCCTTTGAAGTCTGCCTACAGCCGTTGCACCAAAATCGCCGCCGAGCAGATTTACAACTGCAAAGGCGTGACGGACATCGACCTCGCAGGATACCATATTATATATACGCTCCTCGGATTGATGACAGAGGCGGTGCTGTCGCCGCAAAAGGCATACTCTGAATTGTTGATGCGCCAAGTTTCGCCGCAGTACGAACTTACGGCCGAGCGACCCGCAGAGCGCATTTTCGCCGTCTTAGACTATCTCTCGGGTATGACGGATGTCTACGCCCTCGACCTTTACAGAAAAATCAATGGGCACTCCCTGCCGGGAGTATAATGCAGATGCCTCCCACCTCTTACAAACATATTCTCAAATACACGGGGCTGTTTGGCAGCGTGCAAGTCATCACTCTACTCATTTCCGTGGTGCGCAACAAGTTCGCCGCGCTGCTCATCGGCACGGCAGGCGTAGGACTTGCCGACCTTTTCTCCCGCACCTCCGAAATGCTCAGCACGGCCACGGGCTGCGGACTTTCGCTCTCGGCTGTGCGCCGCCTCTCGGAACTGCACGAGGCGGGCGACTGCAAGCGCGTGGCGCGGCAGGTGCGGCTCATACGCTCGTGGCTTGCGATAACGGCGCTTTTGGGCATCATTGCCGGCATAGCGGCCGCGCCGTTGCTGAGCCGCCTGGTGATGCACGATGCCGCCTATACCGCCCACTTCATGCTGCTCTCCCTACTCGCGGCCGCCACTACGCTGACGGGCGGCGAGATGGCCATACTGAAAGCCCTGCGGCAAATGAGGCTTTTGGCACGCATCACGACCGCCGGCGCACTCTGTACGTTGTGCATCTGCATGGCGTGCTACTGGCTGTGGGGTCTCGGCGGCGTGCTGCCGTCGCTCGTGCTCTCGGGCGCGGCGCTTTACCTGCTTTTCCTCGCCGCCACCGTGCGCCTCGTTCCGTGGGCAGTGACGCTGCGCAGCGTGCGCTACCTTAAATGCGGTCTGCCGTTGCTCAAACTCGGCATCGGTTTCGTGGCAGCCGGTGTGCTTACGGCTTTGGCTGAATTGATTGTCAGAACTTATATTTCCTCCTCTTCTTCTATTGCCGAATTAGGCCTGTTCGCCGCCGGCTGCACGCTGACGGTGAGCTATGCGCGGCTGGTGTTTCTCGCGTTCGATGCGGACTATTATCCGAGGCTTTCGGCGGTAAATAAGGACGTGGCGGCGTGCAATCTGACCATCAACCGCCAAATCAATATCTGCCTGCTGCTGATGACGCCGCTGCTGCTCCTAATCATGCCGCTGCTGCCTTTCCTCATCAAACTGCTTTATTCCGAAAACTTCCTGCCCGTTGCGCCGATGGTGCTTTTAGCTCTGCCCTCGATGTATTTTAAGGCGATTTACACGCCTATTGCCTACCTCACCTTGGCGAAGGGCCACTCGACCGTTTATTTCTTCATGGAGGCGGCTTATAATGCCTTTTTCGTGGCTGCCATTGCGGCGGGCTATCATTGGGGCGGACTGATTGGCGCGGGCATCGGCCTCACCGTTGCCAATGCCTTGGACTTGCTCAATCTTTCCATTGTTTACGGGCGTCGCTACGGTTTCCGTTTCCAGCGAGGCACGGCCGCGCTTTCGCTTTCTCATTTTCTGCTGCTCTGCCTCGGGCTTTGGGCTGCCTATTGCCTGCCGGGCATTTATCAATGGCTTATTCCCGGCGCAAGCATTCTGCTTTCCCTCTGCTTTTCTTATTTTGTGATACGCCGCTGATTGGAGTAGACGAGTAGACAAGACATAAAAAATCGGGTGCGCCGACAAGGGGCGCACCCGATTTGCTTTGATATAGGGTTAATGCTTTACTGCTTGTTCACCTTGAAGGAGCGGACACACTTGCCGTCTTTCAGCACGGTGATTACGTAAGTGCCTTTCGCGCCGTTGAGGGCGATTTCGCTTACTTCGCCTGCGGCAGCCTCAACGTAGGAATTGCCTACCTGCTTGCCGCTTGCGTCGAACACCATCATGCGATAGTTGCCTTCCTGTGCGAAGAGCAGGTTCACCTTATCCTTGAAGGGTTTCGGATAAACCATGTAACCGCCTTCGGTCTGCACGTTGTTGATGCCAGTGCTGCTGGTCACTACGATGTAGTCGCTAATGGTCTTCGTGGTGCTGCCCCAAGAGTTGGAAGCAACGAGCGTCACGGGGAAAGTACCCTTTTCGTGATAAGTCGCCGTAGCGGCCTCGTCGGCAGAGGTGTCGAGCAATGCGCCGTCAAGCATCCACTTGGAACTTTCGTAAGCGATGGCCTGATTGCCTTCAATCATAGGAACGCCGAGAGCTGTGGTAAGCTGGTTCTGCTTGTAGTCGGTCGTCACATCGTTTTCAGACTTGCCGATCGTCATGTAAGCGCCCGGAGCACCTGCTGCGCCTGTTCCGAGGTTCGGGAAGTAGATATAGCCTTCGCCATCGGTGCGGCTTTCCTCGAAGGTGAAATAGCCTTTGAGGTTTGCAGGGATATTGCCTGCGCTGTAGCCCTGCATGCTTTGGAGCACTTCGGCATCGGTGAGCGCCTTGTCCCAAATCTGCACTTCGTCTACCCAGCCGGTAAAGCTGGCAAGGTTGGTCATAGAGCCACCAACGTAGAACTTGGCGCCTCTCCAGTCCTTAGGACCTGCGCCGCGGCTGGCGCACTGCACGATCTTCTTACCGTTGAGATAGATGCGCACGTCGCTCTTGCCGTTCTTCACAACGCAGACGTGGTACCACGTGCCGGGCTGCAAGGAGTAGCCGTCGGAAAGGCCGTCCACATCGTTATTGTGCTCGTAGTTGCCCGTACCGGCTTTGGGGCCGTCGAAGCTGACAGAAAGTTCGTTTTCAGCGTTGTTGCGGCCGATGTTGTTGTTCTTGGCATAGCCGGCGGGACGGATAGCCGTCCACATTTCGCCCCATACGCTTTCAGTCCACGTGCCGCCGTAGTTGCGGTTCACCTTGGTCATCAGAAGCGTGCCGAGGCTGGCGTGCTCGAACTTCTCTACCTTGAACCAGAGGGCATAAGAGTTGGTGGTGTATTCGCTCATCACGCCAGCGTCAACCGTGAGCTGGTAAGGCTCTTGCATGTAGAGCGACTTGGAAACGGTGCAGGGCTTGCCGTTATAGGTAGCGCCCTTGTTGATAGATGCGGTGAAGTTCACGCTTTCTCCGCCGGCAACTGTGGTCTTGTCGGCCGCAAGGCTGTTGATTTGCGGCAGGCGGCCCGTAGCTTCGGGAGAAACGAGAATGAGCGAGCGGTTCATCTTCTTAACGCCGTTGGTCGTAACCTCTACGTCATAGCTGCCAACTTCGGGCAGGGAGGTTTCCATGGTGAGCACGCCGGTGGCGGTCTTCACCACGGCACCCGTGCGGGCGTTGTAGATCTTAAAGTCAGAAGCCACGTGGTTGGGGTCTTCAAAGCCGATGGTAAAGGTTTCGTTGGGCTTAATCACATCCTTGTCGATGGTAAGCGTTTCGATGAGCGTAAGCGGTGCTTCGATTTCGTTGGTCCAAGTGATGGGGCTCTTCGTCTTGCCGTCCTTGCCCACGGCGCGCACGCCGATTTGGAACTTAGGATTGTTCACGTCGAGCGGAGCGTCTACCACGTAAGCCGCCCAAGAAGTAGTGGTGGTAAGGAGGGTTTCCTTTTCGCCCTGCTTGATAAATACTTCGTAGTACCAGGCACCCACTTCTTCATTGTAGATGGGGCAACCGTCGTATTCAGCCTTGCGCGTGCCGCTGAACGGCATGTCGAAGACCACCTTGAAGTCGGCGCGATTGTACACGCGCTTCATTACTTCGGAGTAGGTGATCTGCGGCGTTACGGGTGTTTCGTTGAAGTTGGAAGGCACGAACGCGAACTCGCCGAGGAGGATTTCATAGTTGTCGGGCGTAGCCTGGAAAGACAGGCCAGCGCAACCAATCACGTCGCCGCCCTTCAAGCCGAGGGCAGAAGCCTTGATGGTAGCAGTGTACCACTCGCCCTGCTTTTCTGCTTCGGGCAGAGCCACAAATGCAAAGTTGTTTTCAGCACCCTGCTTCGACACCATGAGGCGGGCACCCGTTTCCTTGCCAGAGTTAACCTTGTAGACAAGGCGGAACTCGTCGTTTTCGGAAGCCACATTCCACTTCGTGGCAAAGAGGCGCACATCGGAGCGCATCGTCTTGCCGTGGAATTTGAGGCAGGAACCGCCGAACCAAGCGTCGTCGTAAGTAAAGTCAGCCTCGATGGCCTGGGCGGGCACGGTCTTGCCGTCGCCATTGTCAATCCACCAGCGCCAGGTGGGCAGCAGATCCTGCACGCCCCAGTTGTACCACTTGTGGTTCCAGGTTGTCACGCCTTCATTGTTCATGAAGCGGCCGTTACCGAGGTTGAAGCGCGTCACGAAGGGCACTTCGCTCAGCGTGGAACGCTCGCGCACGGCCTTGGCATAGCCGTGCCAAGAGGCGAGGTCGGAGAAGGAGGTCGTGGTGTTGCCCGTGTTGAGCGCAGGCAGCTTGAGCACGTTGCGGTTGGCGCCGGAGAAGAGGAGTTCCTGCTTCTTCTGATACTCGTTTTGCACGGCGTAGTCGCTCTGGCCGCCTTCGGTGGAGCCGATGTAGAGCTGGCTGCGGTCGTGTGCGCCCCAAACTACGATGCTGACGGGATATTGCATCAGCGTTTCCCAACCTGCGTTGCCGTACTTACCGAAACCGCGTCCCTGCATGTCGAAACCAGCATACACGTCGTACGAGGAACGGCCGTGGGCTTCGGCCGTGGCCACACTGGTAGACAGTGAACTTGCGCCCCAGTTGTAGTTGAGGAAGAACATGTCCGTGACGGGCTGGTCGAGTTCATCGTCGTGGAACCATTTATCGTTATAAGAGCTCAGCGTGCAGCCGTTGTCGGTGAGTGCGCCCGTGTTGCTCACAAAGGCGTACCAGTCCACGTGGAACGGCCAGCCCTTTTCCTTGGCCACTTTGTGGCAAACTGCGAGGAATTTCATGAAGGGCCTGTAAACGGCTGCGCCCCATTTTCCTTCGGGATTAAGGCAGATGCCGTCGATGCCGTAGTAGCGGAGGAAGTTGATGAACTTTTCGGCATAGATGGGGTTACCCTTCGTGTCCTGTGCCGAGAGTTCGAAGAGCGTCTTGCCCGGTTCGTTCGTTTGATTAACAGAAGCACCCCAGTCGATAAAGTAGGTGCAACCCGTCTTGACACCGTTCTTGTGCGCTACGTCGTTGAATGCACCGGGCACGCGCCACCAACCGTTGCTCCAGTTGGAGTGGATGTTGATATACTGCCAGAGGTTGAAGTTGTCGGCATCGAAATTGTAGCGCGGCATCGGACCCCACTTCTTGGTCATTTCACCCGTGGGAGCGCACCAGCAAAGGTTTTTGTCGGTAGCGTCAGTGATCTGCTGATTGGCGTAAACGCCAGGCAGGAACTTCTGCTTCATCGGCACGCGCGAGATGAAGAAATTCTCGTCCTTGTAATTGGCATCGCCGTTGAAGGGCTTGCCGGGTTCCCAGTTTTTGAGTGCATCGACGATGCTGCTGGGCATTCCGTAGCTAACGTACGCCTCATGCGTCGGCACACTCTGTGCCCACGCGCCTGTGGCAACGAGGGCAGTTGAAAGTAATAAGGCTTTCAGCGTTTTCATTGTGTGTTTTTTGATAGATTTAAGTGATGCCCCGAAGGGGCTAATAAAGTTATTACCCTGCAAAAATAGCGATTATCTTAGTAGCAAACAAACAAAAGAGGCTTTTCATACATGTTTTGCCGCATTTACGGGCAATGTTTTCTCCTTTTTATTTCTTCCTGTCCCCTTGAAAATTTTTGAGGCGTGCCTGAAAAATCTTATTTGCTCCGAGATAGTTTTTATTCAGCACTGTTGAACACATATTCAGCACTGTTGAATACATATTCAGCACTATTGAATACATGTTCAACAGTGCTGAATAAAGATTTTATCCGTCAGAATGGAAAATATAAAGCATAGAAGAAAAAATAAGTCCGAGGAAACAACTTTTCCTGCGCGGCAAGATGAGAAAAGCGCGAACACGCAAAAAGGGCATGCCAAGCCAATGCCTGACATGCCCTAAGACATTTTATATATGCCTGCCTTCGCAGGATTAGTTCACGGTGATGAGGTAATAGTTCTTCTTGCCGCGCTGCACGAGGAGGTATTTGCCGGCGATGAGGTCGGCTTCCTCGATGGGGCGGTCGAACTGGGCGAGCTTTTCCTTATTGAGGCTCACGCCGCCGCCCTGCACGAGCTTGCGCATCTCGCCCTTAGAGGCGAAGCACTGGGTGGTTTCGGCAAAGAGGTCCACGGCCTTTGCGCCAATGGCCTGGCCGCGGCCCACGGTGAAGCGGGGCACGCCGTCGAAGACGCTCAGGAGGGTGGCCTCGTCAAGGCGTTGCAGGCTTTCCTTGGTGGCCTTGCCGAAGAGAATATTGGAAGCCTCGACGGCCATCTCGTAGTCGGCGCGGGAGTGCACCATGCAGGTCACTTCTTCGCCCAGACGCTTTTGCAGCACGCGGCGACCGGGGTCGGCGCGGTGCTCGGCGATGAGGGCATCGATTTCGTCCTTCGGGAGCGAGGTGAAAATCTTGATGTAACGCTCTGCCTCTTCGTCGCCCACGTTGAGCCAGAACTGATAGAACTTGTAAGGCGTGGTGCGCTGCGGGTCGAGCCACACGTTGCCCTGCTCCGTTTTTCCGAACTTCTTGCCGTCGGCCTTTGTGATGAGCGGGCAGGTAAGGGCGTAAGCGTCGGCATCAGCGCCAAGCTTGCGGCGGATGAGTTCCGTGCCAGTTGTGATGTTGCCCCACTGGTCGGCACCGCCCATTTGCAGGCGGCAGCCTTTTTCCTGATAGAGATGGAGAAAGTCGTAGCCTTGGAGGAGCTGATAGGTGAACTCTGTGAATGAAAGCCCATCGCCTGCCTCGCCGTTGATGCGGCGCTTCACGCTTTCCTTGGCCATCATGTAGTTGACGGTGATGTGCTTGCCGATTTCGCGGGCGAAGTCGAGGAAGGAATAGTTTTTCATCCAGTCGTAATTGTTCACCAACTCGGCGGCGTTGGGCGCATCGCTGTCGAAGTCGAGGAAGTGGGCGAGCTGTGCCTTGATGCAGGCCACGTTGTGGCGCAAAACGTCCTCGGTGAGCAGGTTGCGCTCTGCGCTCTTGCCCGAGGGGTCGCCAATCATGCCCGTTGCGCCGCCAACGAGGGCGAGGGGCTTATGGCCGCAGCGCTGGAAGTGGCGGAGCATCATCACGCCGCAGAGGTGTCCGATGTGCAGGGAGTCGGCCGTGGGATCGATGCCCACGTAGGCCGTTGCCATGCCTTGCGAAAGCATTTCTTCTGTGCCCGGCATCATTTGGTGTATCATGCCGCGCCATTTGAGTTCTTCTACGAAATTCATATTATATTTCTAAATTGATTTTATATGTTTCTGCAGGCAAAGTTAGGCATTCTTTTCGAGGTAAATACCCTTTTTACTATAATAACGAGTAGAGAAGCAGGCAAGAAGAGGGGCGTCAAACAGCGTCGCTCTCGCGATGCCGCCGCTCGGGAGGGGTAAGACTATAGCTTTCGGGATTATATTGCGCTCCAAAACTCAAATCGATGCCTGCATCAAGCAGTTGCCGGGCGAGAGCGGGCTTTCCGCGAAAGCCGTGTACCGTCCACTGCGTCGAGGGGCGGAGCGACCGGCGCAGCTGAAGCAAGGCATCCCAAGCACGGACGATGTGGAGCGTGACGGGCAGGCGGAGATGCTCTGCCAAGGCTATCTGCGCCTCGAAAATTTCTATCTGGAACGCCTCGGCACCGCCGCGCAGCCTGTCTAAACCGCACTCACCGAGCATCACCACCTGCGGATGCGCCAAAAGGCGCGGCAGGCCTTGCAACTGCACGCGGGCATCAGCCTCGTCGACCGTGGCCCAAGGGTGCACGCCGGCGGCATAAAGCGCACCTTCGCGCGGCTCGAAAGCGTCGGGACGGCGCAGCACTTCGGCGGGCAGGCAAATAATGGCTTCGCCCGCAGGAGCATCAAGGCGGTGAGTGTGGAAGTCGAACATCGAAAGGGAGTAAACGAGTAGGCGAGTAGACGAGTAAACAAGTAAACGAGTATACAGATAATTCGTTTACGGCACGGGGTCGTAGCCGCTGCCGCCCCAAGGATGGCAACGCAAGATGCGGCGCACGGCAAGGTAAAGCCCTTTGACGGGACCGTGGCGGCGTAGCGCCTCAACGGCGTATTGTGAGCAAGTGGGGGTGAAGCGGCACGCCGGGGGCGTGAGGGGAGAAATAAAACGTTGGTAGAACCGTATCGGCGCTACCAACAGCAAAACAAAGAAATCGCGGATTTTCTGAAGAATAAGGTTCATGCCATCTCTTGAAACATAATAACACCCTTACCTTTGCTCGGTAAGGCGCACAAGAAGGTTCTGCATCTTAGACATCACGAACTTGGTGGGCAGGGGGCGGTCGGCCAGCCAAACGAAAGCAAGGTGCAGACATTCGCCCTCGGCAAGACTATCTAAAAGAATGTGCTTGTTGAGCCTGTAAGCCTCGCGCATCTGCCGCTTGGCGCGGTTGCGGTCTACGGCGTGGTGCAGCCTCCGCTTCGACACGCTCATCAGCACCTTTACTGGCACGCTCCCCGTCTCGGCCGCGCCGACTACCACGCGCAACGGATAGGCCGACAGCGACTTGGTGCCTGCTGAGAAGAGCCGCTCTATGTCTCTTTTCAGACAAAGATGCTCCGCTTTGGGGAATTTATACTGATGAGACATTTTCAAAATGACGTGAGACGTAAGCAGCGAGATGCGGGCCGCACTACCCGTTTACTTATTCACTTTATCAAGATACAGGTCGATGGCGGCCGTCATGGAGCGCGCCTCAACCGTGGGGGCTTCAAGGTCTAAGCGGAACCCTGCTTCGCCCAGCGCCTTTGCCGTGCTCTTGCCAAAGCAAGCCAGGCGCGTGTCGCCCTGAACGAAGTCGGGGAAATTCTTTTGCAGCGACTCGACGCCGGCAGGTGTGAAGAGCACTATCATGTCGAAGTCGAAAGGTTTGTCCTGCGGATAGTCGTTGCGCACGGTGCGATACATGATGCACTCGGTGTGGTTGAGTTTCTTCTCTTCCAGCAAGCGGTGCACCTCGTCGCCGGCCACGTCGCTCTGCGGTACGAGGTATTTCTCGTTCTTGTGCTTCACCATCATCGCCACCAAATCGGCGAGCTTGCCCGTTGCGCCGCAAAACACCTTGCGCTTGCGGTACTGCACGTATTTCTGTATGTAATAGGAAACCGTTTCGGAAATGGCAAAATATTTCATCGTTTCGGGAATGGCTACGCGCATCTCCTTGCAAAGGGTGAAGAAGTTGTCGATGGCGTGGCGCGAGGTGAACACGATGGCCGAGTAGTCGAGCACCTGAATCTTCTGCTGGCGAAACTCCTTGGGCGTGAGGCATTCCACCTTAATGAAGGGGTGAAACACAAACTCTACGCCGTGCTTCGCTGCAATGTCAAAATAGGGAGACTTCTCCGTGGTCGGTGCCGGTTGGGAAACAAGTATTTTTTTTACCATGAATACCTTTGAACGCTTAGATATTTTGTGTTGCAGGGTTTTGCTTATTCTTGTGCCGCTCTCCATTACCCTGCCTTGCGCCTCGGCGATATGCATATTTATAATTCAATCGCGGCTAAATAGCCCGTCAAAACATGCAACGAACGCCATAAAATAACCAAGGGAGCAATTTCAAGCGTGCAAAAGTACAAAATTAAATGCACCCAACCGAAAGCGTAACCGAAAAATATGCAAAAACACTTATAAGCAAGTATGGTTTCGATGAATAAAAAGGTAAAAAGGAATAATGTTTGCGTCAAAGCAAAGTCCAAATCGAAGTAAACGACCAAGAGCACCAAGGGAAAAAGAAAGATGCCCGCCAAGAAAACACACAGGTTAGCGGCGTCGGTCCAGCGGCGGTTGCTCGCGGCATCGAAAAACACGTTGCCGACGAACCGCTGCAAGAGCATTTTCAACCAATAACAGAGAATGCATAACAATACAGCGCCGCCGAGGATATAGTAAGGCGACACCTTGCCGCAGGCATCGGGCAACCGCTCGGCGGCATAGTCGTAAAAGAGAATGCCGAGCAGAAAAGAGGTTTGGAAAACGAGAAAGAATTTGCCGCGCAGGCTATTGTCTTCCTGAGTGGTGAGCCGCTCGCTACGGCTGCCCTTATGGAAGAAATCTTTTAGGGCGGCCGACAGAAAACGGCGCGAATAGGCGGTGACAAATGCCACCAAGAAGAAACTAAGCAGCAGGAAGGAGGTAACTATATCGTCCGTCCTGAAACAATAAGGCAGCGGCTCGCCAGCCATACCCGCTGGGTTATAAGAGGTTATCTCCCCGTAATGCAGAAGCGTGCTGTCGGGCGCACTGGTAGGCGGCATATTCTCGAAGCGCAGCAGCCCGTGCTGCCACTGCGCCGTGTCGAGCGCGGCAGGATACATCTGCAACGGCTTGCCGGCAGGCAACGGCCGAATGTCTGCCGGAGCGGCAGGCACTGTGTCGAAAGCCGCAGGCGGCACTATCTGCAAAGAGTCTTGGAACATCTTTTCGGATTAAGGTGGGTTCTATTAATTCGCTTTGGCAGATTTTGGATTTATTTTCGAGGAT
>ERZ809074.418-NODE-418-length-68094-cov-17.660621_pt1 | contig 68094 bp, 58 predicted proteins | sample MGYA00520795_ERZ809074 | MGnify/ENA primary metagenome ERZ809074 (study PRJEB31570, sample SAMEA3212989) | Homo sapiens | biome: human-gut; feature: human gut; material: fecal | place: Sweden | collected 2011 ...
GTTTTCCGAATTGTAACACGGCACTGCAAACGTGATCTCTTTCATTCTTATCCCCGCCTTTCCGCTTTTTTCGAAGTTTTTATTTCCTTTTTGCTCTTTAATCCTTTTTCTTCGCAATTTCTTCTTCCGCTTTCTTCTTCGCTTCGCCCTCGGGGAAAACAATCTTAAAAATCGGGAAGAAGATGACCATGGAAATTCCGCCTACTACCACGGTATTGATAATTTGATACACCGCATTGGGCAGATGCGCCTGCGCAAACGGCAGCCACAGGCTGTTGAGCGCCGTCGTCGCAAAGGTGATGAGCACCCACGCGATAAAATACCACATGATTTGGAAAGGAATTTTCCCCTTGGACTTATAGGTGATATTCCTTTGCAGGGGGAAGTTGATGCACTGCGCCAAAAAGGAGCCTATCCAAAACGAAAGAGTATAGCCCAAGCCGCCGCCGATGATTACCTCGCCCGCCTCGTTGTGCGCCACCGCGTAGCCGATGATCGTCCACTTGCCGCCCCACGGGAGTTCTATGCCGGGCCAGATAAATTCCGTCGCCGCCATCTTCGCCCCGAACGCATAGGGAAGAAACGTGTACACCAAAAACTGAAAGATCGTCACGCCGTTGGAAAAGATAAAAAATTTGATAAATTGCCACAGCAGCTTGCTCCCCTTGGGGTGCTTTGCCGAAAACCGCGCCCATTGTCCCTTGATCCTGCCGATTACGCCGTTTTGCGCTTTTTGGACCGCGACATCCGGGCTTTTTGCCGAAACGTCCTCGGCTGCGCCGTCCGCCGAACAATCCGCCGGCGCTATTTCCTTTTTCTCATCCATGGATTGCCTCCTTTTTTTGCGTCGCGCTTTTTTTCGTTTTTTCTTTGCTGAAAAATCTGCCCGCACCTTTAAAGAAATGCCCGTTGAACATCATCAGCATTCCTTCCATCTGCCGCCGCGACATTCCGCCGAACTTCGCAAGTCCTCTCACCGGCTGGTGATAAACGCCCATCATGATGGTGTTCGCCTTCGACCGCTTGCCGATGCCCCATAAGAATTTATGGGCAAAGCGCACGCCCCCAGAAAATAGTCTGCCGATCCAGCGTTTGGAATATCTCAGATCCGCAACGGTGCAGTTTTCGTCTATCGTAATCCGATTCTTCTTATAAAATTTATACCCCGCGTCGGGCAGAGCGCGCCCGAGCAGCGTTTCGAACTCCCCGTCGCCCACGTCGCTGACGTTGCCCGTATAATACGACGGGAGTTTCGCCTTGTCGTAAGGGCAGGCGTCTGTCGTTCCTTTCCTCTCTATCTCTTTGCAAAGGCGAAGATCCAAGGAGGAAGCACCGATCGTCACCTCGTACCTGCCCCCTTCAATTCCCCATTTTTCCGTTTTGACGTCATAATAGCGGAAAGTGCGTTTGTCGAAGGGAATCTCTATCCGCTTGCTCTCGCCCGCTTTTAAAAACACCTTTTTAAAGCCTTTCAGTTCCCGCGCAGGACGGAAAATTTCGCCGTCTTTCTTTCCTATGTAGAGCTGAGCGATCTCTGCGCCGTCCCTTTCCCCCGAATTCGTCAACGTGAAACTCGCGCCCTTTTCGTTCACCTCTATTTCCGAATAGGCGAACGTCGTATAGCTGAGTCCGTATCCGAAGGGATAGCGCACGGGCACCTGCGCCGTGGCGTAATACCGATACCCCACGAAGGGGCCTTCCCGATATTCCGCCGTCGCCGCCTTTCCCGGGAAATAGAGCGCGGAAGGGCAGTCCTCGTAGCGCAAAGGATAGCTTTCGGAGAGCTTTCCGCTCGGATTCACCTTGCCCGTCAATACGTTCAACACCGCCCTCGCGCCCGCCTGACCGCCTAAACAGGCGTGCAAAATCGCGTCCGCTTTCTCCGCCGCGTCAAGCTCCACCGCGCTCCCGCAGGAAAGAATCACCACGACTTTTTTATTCAGCGCATACAGACGCTCCAATAGGTTCGTTTGGTTTTGGGGAAGCTTCATATCGCGGCGGTCGATTCCTTCCGCCTCGCTCACTTCGTCGAGTCCCGCGAAAAATACCACCGTTTCCGCGAGTTTGGCAAGGGTCAGCGCCGACTGCGCGAGCTTTTCCTTCTCTTTGCCGTAGCGGTCGTACCCCTTTGCATACCCGACGTAATTGATCCCTTCGTCCTTGATGCAGTCGGTGAAACTGTCCAGCCGCGTCGGATTCACGACGGAGGAACCCGCGCCCTGATAGCGCGGATTTTCCGCAAAGTCCCCGATGACGCAGACCTTCGTCGTCCCTTTTAAGGGCAGGACGCCGTTGTCGTTCTTTAAAAGCACGATGCTCTCTTCCGCGCACTTTTCCGCGAAGGCGTGATGCGCCTCCTCGTCAAATTCCTTTGCGCTTTCCCGCACCGCCTTATCCGTTTCGAGGATGAGAGCGAGAAGCCTGTCGAGGCATTCGTCCACTTCCGCCTCGCTCAAACGTCCTTCCTTTACGGCTTTGACGATATCCGCATTTCCGTATTTGCAGGCGGGCATCTCCAATTCGTTTCCGACTCTGACGCCCTCCACGCGGTCGTTGCAGCCCGCCCAATCGGTGACCACCACGCCGTCGTATCCCCATTCTCCGCGCAAGATCTCCCGCATCAGATGCGCGTTTTCGTTGGCGTGCACGCCGTTGAGTTTGTTGTAGGAGGACATCACCGCTTTCGGCTTTCCCTCCTCCACCGCGATCTCGAAGCCGGTCAGGTAAATCTCCCGAAGCGTCCTCTCGTCCACCACCGAGTCGATCACCATTCTCCGTTCTTCTTGATTATTCGCGGCGAAGTGTTTGAGGCAGGCGGAAACGCCCTTGCTCTGGATGCCGCGCACATACGCCGCCGCCATCTTGCCCGCGAGGTACGGATCCTCCGAAAAATACTCGAAATTGCGCCCGCAAAGCGGATTGCGCTTGATGTTGAGTCCGGGTCCGAGCAGCACGTTGACGCCCTGCGCCGCGGCTTCCTCGCCCAAAAGCTCGCCCATTCGCTCGCCCAATTCCTCGTTCCAGGCGTTTGCCATGGTGGCGGCTGTGGGGAAGCAGGTGGCGGGGATGCTGGCGTTAAGCCCTAAATGATCGCTCGCCGCCGCCTGCTTGCGGATGCCGTGAGGTCCGTCCGCCAGAAAAATGCTCGGCACTCCCTTTTCCGCATATTCCGTCGTGGACCAGAAATCCCGTCCCGACATCAACGCCGCTTTTTCTTCTATGCTCAGCTTTTCTATGATCTCCCGATATTTCATAAACCTTGTTTCCTCCCGCGGGATAATTCGTCCTTTCGGCTACCTGTATTATCTCATAAATTTACCGACTTGAAAAGAGTTTTTGCGTATTCTGTCTTTTTTTCCGCATAAAATGCAATTTTGCCCTCTTGAAAAGACAAACTCGCGGTGATTTTCGACTTCATAGAGCCGCCCTTGTCGATATGATGAAAATACTTGTTCAAAATCCGGGACAATCCGCTGTGTTTCTTCTCAGGCTTTTCCGTCCCGACAGTTCCGTTTTTGTTTGTTTCCATGATGTGTTGTGACATAATAGACTCCTAAAAACCGATTTTGAGAGAGCTTTCGACGGATTCTCCCGCACCTCTTTCAGGTGCTTGCTTCCCGCGTCGGGCACGGCGAAACGGCACAAAGACCCGCCTCCCTGTTTCAAATTATCTTCAATTAAAAAATAGATTGTTTTACGCTGATACGCTTTTATGAGTGTTTATAAAACCGTTGAAAATGCGGTGTTTACAAGGATTTTCGCAAGCTTTGGCTTTTTTGACGGACGAAAAAAATTCACTGTTTTTAATAGAGTTGTCGCCGTGTGCCTTGCCTGCAAGGACAGCGGGCAGGGCTCGGAAAATTTTTCTTTTCGGCGGATTTGTTTCGCCCGCGCGGAAAGCAAAGCGGAAAGCAAAGGGGTTTTACCCCTTAAAGCGCTTTTTGCCCATTTTCAAAAAAATTTCACAAAATTTTCATTTTTATTTAAAAATAGATTGACAATTTCTTTCAATACCGTTAAAATATAGGAGTAAGTGTTGAGAGAACTTTTATTAAATTCGTTTATCCTGTCCAAAATAAATTTGCAGAAAAACCGAGTCTTTTTCAAGGCTCGGTTTTTCTTTCCGCACTTTTCATACGCCCGGCTTGCGGTTTTCGCTGCGGGAAGGATTGGGCGGACGGTGCGCGAAAAAACTATCCTTTCTTTCTCGACGAAATTCAGGCCGCTGGCAACTCGTCGAAACTTTTTTGACGCCACAACGCCTTGAACGCGCGTTCACCTTTTTTGAAGAGGCTTTTATTTTTAAACGCATCCTCGCAGGGCTTTCATCTCTTCCCTGCCCCCTCCCTTTTTAGTTTTTTGATCGCAATCTCCCTATCGCTTCCCACACTTTTTCTCCCCCAAAGACGCTCTACCCGCCGCGCACCCTCTTTCTTTTCTTACCTATCTCTGTCCTTCTTTTTTCGCCCCGCCGACGGCTGTCGGAAAATATTTTATACGAAAAAAAAGCCCTCCTTTGTCCGAGGAGGGCTTTTTTGTATTCTTAAAAATTGTCGATTAAAGTTCCGCGAAGTATTTAATCGTTCTCACCATCTGGCTGGTATAGGAGTTTTCGTTGTCGTACCAGGAAACGACCTTTACAAGCGTGGTGCCGTCGCCCATAGGCATACATTTGGTCTGCGTAGCGTCAAACAGGGAACCGTAGGTGATGCCGATGACGTCGGAAGAAACGATCTCTTCTTCCGTATATCCGAAGGAAGAGGAAGCCGCAGCCTTCATCGCGGCGTTGACCGTAGCCGCGTCCACTTCGCCCTCGCAGATCGCGACGAGCTGCGTCAAGGAACCGGTGGGAACGGGAACGCGCTGAGCGCAGCCGTCCAAAATGCCGTTCAGTTCGGGAATGACAAGGCCGATTGCCTTCGCTGCGCCCGTGGAATTGGGGACGATATTGACGGCGGCGGCGCGCGCACGGCGCAGATCTCCCTTGCGGTGAGGTCCGTCGAGAACCATCTGGTCGCCCGTGTAAGCGTGAATGGTGGTCATATAGCCTTTCTTGATCTTCGCGAGCTTGTTGAGGGTGTTCGCCATGGGAGCGAGGCAGTTGGTGGTGCAGGAAGCCGCGGAAATGATCGTATCGTTGGCGGTAAGGGTCTTTTCGTTGACGCTGTAAACGACGGTGGGAAGGTCGTTGCCCGCGGGAGCGGAAATGACGACTTTCTTGGCACCCGCCTTGATGTGCGCTTCGGATTTCGCCTTGGAAGTATAGAAGCCGGTGCATTCGAGCACGACGTCCACTTTCAGTTCTCCCCAAGGGCAGTTCGCCGCGTCTTTTTCGGCATAAATTCTAATGGTCTTGCCGTTGACGGTAATGGTGCCAGCTTCGTCGTCCGCGGAAACGGTGTCGGCAAGAGCATATCTTCCCTGAGCGGAATCGTACTTCAAAAGGTGCGCCAGCATCTTGGGGCTGGTGAGGTCGTTGATAGCTACGATTTCGTAGCCCTCGGCTCCGAACATCTGTCTGAAAGCGAGGCGTCCGATACGGCCGAACCCGTTGATCGCAACTCTTACATTTGCCATGATAAAAATCCTCCAATATATGATTTATTATGATTTTGAAACAACTTAACACACTTTTCTGTCGGTAATATTCTACCATACTTTTTGCGTTTCGTCAATGGTTTTAAGGGGCTGTCCGATAAAATAATTCCGCTTTGGAACAAAACTCGCGCAGCCGCATTTCCATTATTATATATACCCTGCAAACAACGTTTTCAAACACATTCAGGGCAAAATACGGCTCTCCCTCGCCCTCTCTGAACGGTATCCGATCTTTCTCCATTTGAGCTTTCGGGCCTTGATATAATCCCCTTCGTAGCTTAAATCCTCGGCTTCCAGATTGCCGTCCGCCCAAAACACCCCCGTGGCTGCGACGAGCAACGTCCCGTCGTCTATCTCGTTCATGCAATACTCCCCGAAAGGCGCCAAATGCAGATCGAGAAGCCCTTCGAAGCACAATTCCGCCACGCCGAACCAACAGGAATTATCGAAAATCGCGTTTACGCGCGTCCTGCCCCGGTAGTCTTCCTTATATGTCAGCTTTTTCAACGCCGCGTCATGGAAACCCGCGAACAGTGTCATAAATTCGTTTGCGTCCTCTTGCGTGCGGATCTCATGCCACGCGGAAAAATTCTCTTTGGGCTTTACCGTCGTTTCTTCCAAAGGGACTTTTTTATCCCGAAGTATTTTCAGCATAAATTCACGGTCGCCGACTACTTCCGGATAGCCCGTACAACTGTCCGGTATTTCCCGAACGCCCTGCTCTTCCGCCCATTTTTTAAGTTCGGACAAAGCCGAGGCTTCGCAAGCCGTCCATCCGTTCAAATCCCCGCCCATGTATTCGTATAAAAAGCAAGGCTTATAGTAGTTTTTGTCCATACGGTCGACCAATTCGAAACAGCCGCTCTGGGGATTGAACACGATTGTCTGTTCCCTATCGCCCTCGTTCAGTTTCGCATATGCCATCGATTTATAGAAAAGCCCCTTCTCCGTATCGTATACGTTCACCCACATTTTTCTTCCCCCAAAAAATCAGTTTTCCGATTCGTCAAATACCTGCCCGCCCCTTTCTTTAAAAACGCGAATCGCCGCACCGTTGTAACGGTGCGGCGGAAACAGGCGGCTTACGCCTTGTTTGCAGAGCCTAAAACGTCTACGATCTTATGCTTGACCATTTCCTTCATCATGATGCGGGCGTCGCCCAAGTACTGACGGGGATCGAAATGATCGGGATGTTCCGCGAAATGTTTGCGGATAGCCGCCGTAAAGGAAACGCGGAGGTCGGAATCGATATTGATTTTGCAGACCGCCATTTTCGCCGCCTTGCGCAGCTCGGATTCGGGAATACCGATCGCGTCGGGCATATGTCCGCCGAATTCGTTGACGATCGCCACCTTGTCCTGCGGAACGCTGGACGCGCCGTGGAGGACGATGGGGAAGCCGGGAAGCCGCCTGCCGACTTCTTCGAGAATGTCGAGGCGAAGCTTGGGATCCTGGCCGGGCTTGAATTTATAAGCGCCGTGAGAAGTGCCGATAGCGATGGCGAGGGAATCGATCCCCGTGCGGGAGGTGAATTCCTCCACTTCGTCGGGAGAAGTGAACAGCGCGTCGTGCGCCTCTACCTTGACGTCGTCCTCGACGCCCGCCAATTTTCCAAGTTCCGCTTCCACCACGACGCCGTGATCGTGCGCGTATTCGACGACTTTCTTCGTAATGGCGATGTTTTCTTCCCAAGGCTTCGAGGAAGCGTCGATCATGACGGAAGTGAAGCCGCCGTCGATGGACGCCTTGCAGATCTCGAAATCCGCGCCGTGGTCGAGGTGCATGACGAGGGGAATATTCGTCGTTTCCACCGCGGCCTGAACGAGATGTCTGAGATATACGGGGTTCGCGTATTTTCTGGCGCCTGCGGAAACTTGCAGGATAACGGGCGACTTGCATTCGTCCGCCGCCTCGACGATGGCCTGGATCATTTCCATGTTGTTGACGTTGAAAGCGCCGATGGCATAACCGCCGGCATACGCCTTTTTGAACATTTCGGTACTGGTAACTAAGGGCATAATCAATCCTCCAAAATATCTTTTGCGGACGACCCGAACGCCGCCGCTCTTATTTTCTTACGTATTTATTATATACGATTAAAGGAAAAAAAGCAAGAAAATGACAAGGCGTTTTGCATTTTCGAAAAAAAGCAATTGCCCCGCGCGTTTTTTGTTCCTCCCTATCACTCCCCCTTTTCTTCTTCTTGCCGCCGCGTGCCGCCAAACAGGCGTTTTCAGAGCGTTCGTCCGCCGCGGCGATACACTTGCGACAATATACAGGATATATCGATATTATTTTGTTCATAAAATGTTAGAATCTATAATTAAAAGACTTTTTAGAAAAAGATGAAAAAAATAATTTACTTTTTTGTCGGATTATAGTAAAATATACTCGTAAATCAAATGAAGTTACTTTTCAGGAGATTTACTCATAAACAAGCTCATCATTTTCCCCCTTATCATATAGGTAGCGCCCTCACGACTTTCTGTCGCGGGGGCGTTATCCTTATTTTAACGATTTTTCATTTCCGTGCCCGGCGATGGCTCCCCCATTTCGCGAATCTTTTTCGGCGTTTCTCTGCGGACTTCTTCTTTATCTCTTTTTTACGCTCCGCCGCGGCTTTTTCCTCGCTTTATGGACCCGTTTCAAAGGCGCCGAGGCTTTACGGGCTTTTGACTGCCGTCTTTAACTAAAAAGGCGTTCTATCTTTACCGACTTTTTCTTTCCGTTTCTTCCTTTCCTTAAAAGCGAAAAATTTTTCAGGAACGATTAAACGACTTTCTCCATCGCAAAAAAAGCGACGTGCGTATCGCAAGGGCGCAGCGCTTCTTGCCGTTGCCGTGCGTCCGTTCTTCTCCGCGACAGGAATTTCATCACGCGTCTTAAAAGGACGCAAAAGCGCGGAAAAAGGATGTTTTCCGCGCTTTTCTCTATTCGATTTATAAATTTTATCCGAGCGTACTGCTCAATTTTTCCAGCAAAGGTCTTAAATATTCGTCGAAAGTATCGTATAATCCGCGCATCAGCGGAGAGGACGATTCGAACAGCGAACTGCTCTCAAATACTCCGAAATGTTCGAGTATGTATAAGAGAGCCGCGATGAGGGCGCAGATGATCGCTCCCAGCGCCAGCATGACGATCGTCGAAAGGATCCCGTCCACAAAACGGAGCACGGGAACGCGTTTCACCGCTTTCGCCAGCAATTTGAGCAGCAGACCGAGGAGCGCCACGACGATACAAAAACCGATGCACAGCACCAGCCCGCAGGCGACTTTGCCGAGGACTCCCGCCACCGATTCGGGGAGCGCCTTGCCGATAAGCGCGCCGAAATAGTCGGACAGCTTGCCGATAAACGACAGCCACTCCTTATTCGCGGCAACCTTTGAAAAAGGCAGGTAGAACGCAAGCCCGACCGCCGCGATGTATCCTAGCGTCAGAAACACCGAACGGAACCCGCCGATGATGCCGGTGCGGTATCCGCCGTAGCCGACCGCCGCCATGACGGCGACGAACAGGAAATCGAGCGTATATTTCTGCACGAAATTCCAAACCTTTTCGACAAAACCGTTTTCGTAAATGGATTGCAAAGAGCCGTAACGAAGAGGCGTGACGTTGAAGATCAGCAACGCCGTGCAGGCGATCGCCGCCAGCACCAAAACGGCGTTGACGACGGCGGTAAGCCCGCCTATGACACGGTTGAACGCGCAGATTCCTCTTTGCGCGCCTCCGCGCTCCTCTTCTTCCTCGACGTCCTCGATATCCTCGTCTTCGTCCTCGTCGATATGCTTTATCGCCGCCTTTCTGCGCTTTTTCGGCCGAAAGACGAGCGCGACGACACCGAACACCGCGAGCGCTGCAAGAATGCTTAAAAGCGCTATGGAGAGCGTGGAGGCAAAGCTCTGCACGCCGGGGTCGAGTTTGGCGACGGCGCCTATTTTTAAAAGGGGATTGGCGTCGTGGCACTTGGTTTCCAGCACATAAAACAGCGCACAGGAACCCGCCCAGATCAAAGCGCCCCAGCCCAGGCGCGTAAAGCCCTTGACGGCGCCGACGATGAACGCGATGAGCGCGACGACCGCCACGGCGGCAATCGCTATTCCCTTCGCGTTTTCCGTCAGCCACGCGGGCATAGCCATAAGCGAATAAAGTGTCTGCATAGTATCAACCTCCTCCGACGCGCCTGCCGCCGTCGGACGAATTCATTTTCGTTCGTTTTTCTTCGTTGAGAAAAAGTTTATTTATTGAAATTGTCCTTCAAGGAAACAATCTCGGAAAGGACAAGCCCCCCGTCCTCCCGCGAGCACTTTTTGTAATACCCCACGCGGAGGAGCTGAAAAGGTTTTCCGTCTTCGGCGTCCGCGAGATAGGGCTCCGCCTTGCCGAAAAAGATGCGCTCGCTGTCGAGATTCATTCTTTCCCCGAAATCCTGCCCGGGATATGCCGCGTCCTTTAAGAGATAGCCGTACTGACGGATCTCCGCGTCCACGCCCGTCGCGCCGTCCACCCACTGAATCGTCCCCTTCACCTTGATGCCGCTCGTATCGTGCGAGGAACGGCTCTCAGGAATATAGGAGCATTTCAGTTCGGTCACGTTTCCGTTTTCGTCTTTTACGACCTCGTCGCAGTGAACGATATAGGCGTTTTTCAGGCGCACGTACCCGTCGGGGCGGAGCCTTTGATATTTGGGAGGCGGATTCTCGGAAAAATCCGCGCGGTCGATATACACCGTTTTGCCGAATTTCACCCTGCGCACGCCAAGCTCGGGCTTTAAAGGGTGCAGGGGAGCGTCTAATTCTTCCTCTCCCTCGTAATTGGTCAGCGTGATTTTCAACGGCTCCAAAACCGCCATGGCGCGCTCCGCGTTCTCGTTGAGATTGTCGCGGATGCACGCTTCGAGATAGGAGAGCTGGCACTCGGAATTCGCCTTGACGACGCCGATCTTCGTGCAGAAATCGAGCAGCGCCTCGGGCGGTACGCCGCGGCTGCGCAGTCCCGCGATGGTCGGCATACGGGGATCGTCCCAGCCGTGCACATACTTCTCCTCCACTAGCTTTTTAAGGTAGCGCTTGGACATCACCGTGTTGGTGACGGCAAGCCTCGCAAACTCTATCTGGCGGGGCTTGGGGGAAAATCCGAGATTGACGCCCACCCAGTCGTAAAGGGGGCGGTGATCCTCGAATTCGAGGGTGCAGAGGGAATGCGTGACGCCCTGCATATAGTCGCAAATCGGATGCGCGTAGTCATACATGGGATAGATGCACCACGTGTCCCCCGTGCGGTGATGGGTGCAGCGCAAAATGCGGTAAATGACGGGGTCGCGGAGATTCATATTCGGCGACGCCATATCGATCTTCGCGCGCAGGCACTTTTCGCCGTCCGCATACCTGCCCGCCTTCATCTCCCGAAAAAGCCTGAGATTTTCCTCTTTCGAGCGGTTTCTGTAAGGGCTTTCCCTTCCCGCTTCGGTCAAGGTGCCGCGCGAAGCGCTGATCTCTTCGGGAGAAAGATCGCACACGAACGCCTTGCCGTCCATGATCAGTTTTTCTGCGTATTGATAGATGACGTCGAAGAAATCGGACGCGTACACTTCTTTCGCCCAATGATACCCTACCCATTCGATGTCGCGGCGGATCGCCTCGACAAATTCCGTCTTTTCCTTGGACGGGTTCGTGTCGTCGAAAAACAGATTGCACTTGCCGCCGTATTTGAGCGCGGTGCCGAAATTGACCAGCATACTCTTGACGTGCCCGATATGGAGATATCCGTTCGGCTCGGGCGGAAAACGGGTCTGAATCTCCTTGACCCTGCCCGCTTCGAGATCCTCGTTGATGATTTGTTCGATAAAGTTAGCAGCTTCTACTTTTTCCATAAAATATATCCTGTAATTAAAATCGTTTGCGTAAAAAACTTCGACGGAAAGCGCGCGGGACGGCGCTTTTCTCAACGCCGTTTATGAAAAACGGAAAGCGCGCGGACGGAAAGCTCTCCCTTGATAATTCCCGTTTTCAGATTTTTTCAGTCCCCGAAGAAAAATGCGTCCCGAAAAGCCGCAATTTTTTTAAGAAAGCCCGACGATCTTTCCGTCCTCGGTCAGATCGATTTTTTCCGCGGCGGGATGCGCGCCCAGCCCGGGCATCAGCATGATCTTTCCCGCAATGGCGACGATAAAGCCCGCGCCGCCTTTCAGGACGATATCGCGCACGGATACGCGGAATCCCTGCGGGCGCCCTACGAGATCGGGATTATCGGACAGGGAATACTGCGTTTTGGCAATGATGACGGGCAGATCCCCGCAGCCCTTTTCCTCTATCCTCCCGATTTTCGCAAGCGCTTCTTCCGAGAAATCCACGCCGTCCGCGCCGTATATCTTTCTCGCGACGTCCTCTATCTTCTTTGCGACGGGTTCCTTTAAATCGTAGGCGTATTCGAGTTTCGAGGGAACGCCGCACGCCTTTACGACTTCCGCGGCAAGCTCCTTTCCGCCCTCGCCGCCCTTCAAGAACACGTCGGTGAACACCGCTTTTGCGCCGCTCTTTTCCACGGCGGCAATCACGAAATCCGTTTCCGCTTTCGTATCCGAAGCAAAGCGGTTCATCGCCACCACAACGGGCTTTTTATAGACGCCGACGATGTTTTCGATGTGCTTCAAAAGATTGGGCAGTCCCCGTTCGAGAGCCGCAAGGTTTTCCTCGCCCAAAGTTTCTTTCACCGCGCCGCCGTGCAGTTTGAGCGCCTTGACGGTCGCCACGATGACGACGCAGTCCGGCTCGATTCCCGCCGCGCGGCATTTCGTGTCGAGGAATTTTTCCGCGCCGAGGTCGGCGCCGAATCCCGCCTCCGTCACGGCGTAATCGGCAAGGCTCATCGCCGCGTACGTCGCCTGCACACTGTTGCACCCGTGCGCGATATTGGCGAACGGCCCCCCGTGGATAATGGCGGGCGTCCCTTCGAGCGTCTGTACGAGATTCGGCTTCATGGCGTCCTTCAAAAGCACCGCCATCGAACCGACCGCGCCGGGAATATCCCTCGCCCGCACGTAATCGCCGTCCGAATTCAATCCCACGATGATATTGCCAAGCCTCTTTTTGAGGTCGGCGAGGTCGGTGGCAAGGCATAAAACCGCCATTACCTCGCTGGCGGCGGTGATGTCGAAATGATCTTCGCGCTCCACGCCCCGCCCTTTGCCGCCGATCAGGATATTGATGAGTTCCCGGTCGTTCATGTCCATGCAGCGGTGGAAATAAATATTTTCCGTGTCGATGCGCAGGGCGTTGCCGCGGAAGATATGGTTATCCGTCAAAGCGCAAAGCAAATTGTTCGCCGCGGTGATGGCGTGAAGATCTCCCGTAAAATGCAGGTTGATGTCCGCCATGGGCACCACCTGAGCATACCCTCCGCCCGCGGCGCCCCCCTTGATGCCGAAAACGGGGCCGAGCGACGGCTCCCGCAGAGCGAGGCACACTTTCTTTCCGAGCTTTTTCATGCCGTCGGCAAGACCGATGGAAACGGTGGTTTTCCCCTCGCCCGAGGCGGTGGGATTGATGGCGGTCACTAAGATAAGTTTCGCCTTTTTGGGCAGTCCCTTGGGAAGCGAGAGTTTCGCCTTGTATTTTCCGTAGAGTTCGAGCTCGTCTTCCGTCAAAGACAGCTGAGCCGCCACTTCGCGTATGTCTTTGAGCTGCGCGCTTTCCGCAATTTCGATATCCGACAGCATGATTTCTCCTTTTTCCGTTGTGTGCGTCCGTGCGGTCGAAAACGATCGCCGACAAATTTGCGTTTTCACTATTATAACACATTTTTTTTAAAATGGGAATAGTTCTCCTATAAATTTATTCTCTTTTTTTTATTTTTCCGTGCACTTTTTGGCGGTTTATGATATACTGAATGGTATGGAAGCTTCAATCTTGCAATTTTTGGAAAAACTGCGTACCCCCGCCGCTACTTTTTTAGCGGGAATTTTTTCCCTTTTCGGGGAAACGCTGGTGCTCGTCGCGCTGATTTCCGTCGTCTATTGGCTCGTCGATAAACGGCTCGGCGAACAGCTCGTATTCGTTTCCTTTTCTTCCATGAGCGTCAACGCCTTCTTAAAAGGCACGGTTTCCCGCCTCCGTCCTTACGCAAAGGGCGTTGTTTCGCGGGTGGAGATCGACACCCCTTTCCTCTCCACGATGAATTTAGAGGAGGCGATGTCTTTTCCGAGCGGTCATGCGCAGATGAGCGCGGGGTTGTTTTTTACGTCCGCGTTCCGAATCAGGAAAAACTGGGCATGGGCGCTCGCACCCGTGTTGACGCTGCTCGTCATGGCGTCGCGGCTCTACTTCGGGGTGCACTATCCCTCGGACGTGCTGGCGGGCGCGGCGTTCGGAATCGCCTTCGCCTGCTTTTGGCAGCTGGTCTATCAAAAAGCCTACGCAAAGCGCTTCGTTTTTGCGGGACTCTTCGCGGCGCTGTCCCTGGCGCTCCTGGCGATAGCGCCGAATAAGAGCCTCAGCGAGCTGTCGGGGTGTATGTGCGCGGCGGCAATCGCGGCGCCGATCGAGCAAAAGTTCGTCGGATTTCAGATACGAAAAGGAGCGTTGCGAAAGGTTTTTCGGGCGCTGGTGGGTTTTGCGTGCGTGGGCGTCGTTTTTGCGTTGTCCGCAGCCCTGCCCTGGTCGTTTTTGTGGTTAAAATGGATAAAATACTTTCTTTTGGTGCTTACGGCGGCGCTACTTGTGCCCTTCCTTTTCGTCAAGCTGAAAATCTGATTTTTCCGCAAGGGAGCGGCTGCGCTTACGCGCAGCCGCTCCCGTCTATACCGCGCTAACGCGCGGTATAGACGGAGGGAGGCGCACAGCGCCGTATCTAAACGAGACTTTTTTGACTATAAGGCGCTTCTGCGCCTTATAGTCAATCATGAGAAGCCCGACCGCGCTATGCGCGGTCGGGCTTCTCATTCTTCTCTTTTAATCGCATATCATTTCTTCAATCGTCATTCCAAACAACGACGCCAATTTATATGCCTGATATACGGAAGGAATATTCTTTCCCGTTTCATACCTCGAAAGCGTTTGATTAGGGATCCCTGTCAATTCACTCACTTTTTGCAGCGTCCACCCCTCCTGTTTTCTCGCCAATCTTAAATTTTGTCCAAAACTTTTCCTTTCCGATTCCATCTCCATTTCCTTTCTTTTCTGCCATTTCATTTGCTTGCTCCTCAAAAACATTCTTCTTTATTTCGAGCGCTTCTTTGAGCACCGTCGGAAAAGGTCGCCTCCGTTCTCTTCTGTATTTCTTAAAAAACTCGGAAAAACGTCCTTTCTCACGTCTATTATAATCGATCTTTTTTAAAAAAGTTTCCGACCGTTCGGAAACTCTCTGCTTTTTTTTAATCTTTTCAAAAAAATTTCTTTATCCGACTCCCTCTAAAAATTATTTCTTAAACGACATATAAAAAATCCGTTTTTTTCTTTCTTTTACTCTCGTCCGCCCCCAATCCCGCAAAAAAAGAAAGAAACCTTCGCGTAAAACATTGACTTAACGCGGGAAAACATTGTATAATAAGGAAAGAAACAAAACGACTCGGCAAAATAAGCCGAATCGGTCAAGGAGATACGGATATGGCAGAAAAAAGAGCGGTTACAATGGAAAAACTCGTTTCCCTTTGCAAGAATCGCGGGTTTATCTTCCCCGGCAGCGAAATTTACGGCGGACTCGCCAATACATGGGACTACGGTCCTCTCGGCGTGGAGCTGAAAAACAACGTCAAGAAAGCTTGGTGGAAAAAATTTGTGCAGGAAAATCCCCACAATACGGGGGTGGACTGCGCCATCCTCATGAACACCCGCACCTGGAAAGCGTCGGGGCACCTCGGCGGATTTTCCGATCCCCTGATGGACTGCAAATCCTGCAAAGCCCGCCACCGCGCGGACGATTTGGTGGAAAACTATGTCGAAAAGCATAAGCTTTCCGTCAGCGCCGAAAGCATGGACAACGACGCGCTGGAAGCGTTCGTCGCGGAGCACAAAATCGCCTGCCCCGTCTGCGGCAATTCCGATTTCACCCCCATCCGCAAATTCAATCTGATGTTTAAGACCTTCCAAGGCGTCACCGAGGATTCCGCGAACACGGTGTATCTTCGTCCCGAAACGGCGCAGGGGATTTTCGTCAATTTCCAAAACGTACAGCGCTCCACTCGTATGCGCGTGCCCTTCGGAATCGGACAGATCGGAAAATCCTTCCGCAACGAGATCACGCCGGGCAACTTCACCTTCCGCACCCGCGAATTCGAGCAAATGGAACTGGAATTTTTCTGCAAACCCGGCACAGACCTCGAATGGTTCCATTATTGGAAAGAGTTTTGCCGCGACTGGCTTTTGTCGCTGGGCATGAAGGAGGAAAATCTCAAACTCCGCGATCATTCTCCCGAGGAACTTTGCTTTTATTCTAAGGCGACCACCGATTTTGAATACAACTTTGCCTTCGGCTGGGGCGAACTTTGGGGCGTGGCGGACAGGACGGATTACGATTTGTCGCAGCACGCAAAGGAAAGCGGCAAACCCATCACCTACACCGACCCCGTAACGAACGAAACGTACGTTCCTTACGTCATCGAGCCGTCGCTCGGCGCCGACCGCGTGGTGCTGGCGTTCTTGACGGACGCATACGACGAGGAAGTGGTGGACGCGGAAAAGAACGACGTGCGCGTGGTACTGCACTTGCATCCCGCGCTCGCGCCCTATAAATGCGCGGTGCTTCCCTTGCAGAAAAATCTCACCGAAAAAGCGGAGGAAGTGTATGCGCAGGTGCGTAAGAAGTTTTCTTCCACGTTCGACGTGACGGGCTCCATCGGCAAGCGCTACCGCCGTCAGGACGAAATCGGAACGCCCTACTGTATCACCGTCGATTTTACCACCCTGGAAACGGGCATGGTGACGGTGCGCGACCGCGACACCATGAAACAGATCAGTTTAAGCGTCGAAGACGCCGTCAAATATATCGAAGAAAAAATCGAATTTTGAGAATACGTCCTCGTCCCTCGCATTTTAACGCCCGCTTCTTTTCGTAAGAAGCGGGCGTTTTATATAAAAACCACTTTTTCTCCGCGCGTTATTCAGTCCCCCTTTACGCCCGTCGTCGATATAAAAATTTCTTCTTTTTTTCGCCCTTTAAAGCCTTTCATCTCAACCCTGCCCCTTCAATAAGATTTATAGATGCCGTTTAAATCGACAATCAGCAAGTTTTCCGCCTCGTCGAACACAGCGGGAAAACGGATCCCTCCTGCGGGCGGGCGCCTGTTCAGAAGACGGCGCAGTTCTCCCCGCAGGGTGACGGAGGAAATCATCGCCCGATTTTTCTTTTCCCCGACCGCCGCAAAATTATAAACGCCTTCCCCGCTCTCTTCGTCGGCAGCCTTGATCGCCATGCGCTTGCCCGCGCGGTCGATCCCCACATACACCCGCCTCGGGTAGCGCAAAAGTTCCAGACATCGCCCGTTGAAACTCAGCCCGCTCGACAGCCATGCCACGTAAGGGCTTTGCGTTTTTCCTATCGTAAAATCAAATCCGTTCATATTTTGCCTCCCCATTGTATATTATATCCCAGAATCGTGCTGTTGACAAGTTTTTTTAGCACTCTTCTGGGATAATAATGTAGAAAGGGTGGTAAATATTCATGGAAAACGTATCCGCTTTCGGGGAAAGGCTCACGGAGCTTATGGTGATAAACAATATCGATACGGCGCATTTGGCGGCAGCCCTCGGGGTGCACGCGACGACGGTGCAACGGTGGCGACGGGGCACCAAGTATCTTTTTTTATCCCAGCTCGTAAAGTTAGCCGATTATTTCGACTGTTCTCTGGATTTTCTCACGGGAAGAACGGATACCGTTTTAGACTATTCGCCCAAGCCGTGCCCGCCCTTTTATGCGCGTTTCCGCGAGGTGATGGCGGAGAGGGGGATTACGCGCTACCGCATGAGCAAGGAAACGAAAATTAAGGATTCTTACTTTACCGAGTGGAGCAAGGGAACCGATCCGCACCTGTTTTCCCTGATCGAGGTCGCCGACTACCTCAACGTTTCGGTGGATTATCTCGTGGGCAGGGAGCAATGACCCGCGCGAAGGAGAAAACTTCACATCCGCGTTATTTTGCGTAAAGAAGGAGCTGCCATGAAAATGCCGAAAGAAGGCATAAAAACGGATCTATTCGCCCCCTGCGGAATGAATTGCGGGGTATGTTATAGGCACTGTCTGCATCCGAAGCCCTGCGGCGGCTGTCTTGCAGACGAGGGCGAAAAGCCCGCGCATTGCCGAAAATGCGCTATTAAAAGCTGCGTCCGAGAAAAATTCGTTTCCTATTGTTACGAATGTCCTCGGTATCCCTGTAAGCAGATCGACGCTCTGGAAAAAAGCTACCGTCTTCATTACGAAACAAGCCTGCGGGAAAATAGTCTGTTCGTGCAAAAGTGGGGGCTTTCGGAATTCATGGAAGACCAACGACAAAAATACGCCTGTCCGATTTGCGGAGGCGTTATTTCACTGCATGACAAAGTGTGCAGCGAATGCGGCAAGAAATGCGAATGACCGTTTTTCGAGCCGTCCCCAAATCATAGTCCCCTTTTTAATTTTTCCTTTTCCGCCGCGACAAAAAAATTTTACTACGTGAAAGGACGGGCAAAAATGCCCGTCCTTTCACGCATCTTGGAATCATCGATCGTTTCGCCCTCCCGCAATCGCCTTCAAAAAACAAGCGCGGCAATGTCCGTTTTTCAGTCCCCGAACAGCCCGCAGGAGAGATATCTGTCGCCCGTATCGGGCAGGAGCGCGACGATCGTTTTGCCCTCGTTTTCGGGTCGGGAAGCGACGCGCACAGCCGCACAAAGCGCCGCGCCCGACGAAATTCCCGCCAAAAGCCCTTCCTTTTTCGCCAGCAGACGGGAAAAGGCATAAGCGTCCTCGTCCGTTACCGTCGCCGCCTCGTCGTAAATTTTCGTATCCAGTATTTCGGGCACGAAGCCCGCGCCGATTCCCTGTATTTTGTGCGCGCCCGCTCTTCCTTCGCTCAATACGGGCGAGGAAGCGGGTTCCACTGCCACAATGCGCACCGCCGATTTCTTTTCTTTGAGGAATCTGCCGACGCCCGTTACGGTGCCGCCCGTACCGACGCCCGCCACGAACACGTCCACCTCCCCGTCCGTATCCTCCCAGATTTCAGGACCCGTGTTCTTGTAGTGCGCGGCGGGATTGGCGGGATTGACGAACTGCCCGCAGATCAGACTGTTTGCGATTTCTTTGTGCAGTTCCTCCGCTTTGGCGATAGCGCCCTTCATGCCGGCACTCCCTTCCGTCAAAACGAGCCGCGCCCCGAACGCGGCGATCGTCTGCCTGCGTTCCAGACTCATGGTTTCGGGCATAACGATGATCATTTTATACCCTTTCGCCGCGGCAAGCGCCGCCAGCCCTATCCCCGTGTTGCCGCTCGTCGGCTCGATGAGCGTCGTATCCGCGTTCAATTTTCCGCTTTCCTCCGCCGCGCGCAGAATCTCCGCCGCCACTCTGTCCTTCACCGATCCCACGGGATTCATAGACTCCACCTTTGCAAAGAGCTTAGCCCGCAGTCCGTATTCCCGCTCGACGTTTTTCAGACGCACCAGGGGCGTGCGCCCCACCGCCTCCGCAATTGATTCAAAACGCATTTCCTATTCTCCCGGCCAATTTTTAGGCGATTTCTATCCGCGCCTATTTCCATTATAGTTTTGCCGCGCGTTTTTGTCAACCTTTTCCTATTAAATAAATAGGATTTATTTTATTCAAGGATATTCGACGTAATAAAATCCACGCCCATGTCGATGAGTTTTTCCGCGTCTTCGGGAGTATCTATCGTCCAACAGTTTACTTTCAGTCCCGCTTCGTGCAGGCGGGAAACGTATTCTTTGCTGACGCAAAGCCCGCAGAGGTCGGCGTCGAAACGATATTTTTTCATGAATCGGAAATTTTCTTCCGTAGCCTCGCCCGTGAGGAACTGAATGGCGGCGTCGGGATAAAGGCCTCGCAAAACGACGAGGTTTTCCCCGCAGAAAGAGATGAATTTCGTCTTATTCAGCCACCCCATGTCTTTGATGATCGCCGCGATTGCCGCGATGTGCCTTTCTTCCATCCCGTTTTTAAGTTCGAGGACCGCCACCTTATCATATTTGCGGCAGATAGCGATATAATCTTCGAGCGCGGGCAAAAACAGGTCGCTGCGGTAGGTAACGCCGTCCGTGTCGGGCAGGCGCACCGCGCGAAGGTCCGCAAAATTGCTCTTTTCCACGTTGACGTCCATGCCCGCGATGCGCTTTAAATTGTCGTCGTGACAAATGATGTATTTGCCGTCGGCGGTGACGTGTACGTCCGTTTCGATGCCGTAATAGCTCTTGACGGCAGCCGCTAAAAACGCGGGACAGGTGTTTTCCTTTTCCAAGCCCGAAACGCCTCGGTGCGCGATCATCAGACAGTTTTTTTTGTCGATTTTGATAGTATTCATAGCAATATCTCCCCTTGCTTTTTCCTTCTTCTGCAATATTTTATCACTTTTTGCCGCGAATGTCAATCGCCGGGGAAAAATTCCTTTCCCGAAAAAATTTCCCTGCGCCTTTTGGTCTTCTGCGGAGCCTTTGCTCGATAAAATCCGCTTTCGCGCTCTCGCAAAAAAGAGGTTTTAACATTTTCGTTATGCCCTGTCGGTTTCCTCCTTTGAAGCGCACCCGTTGCCATTGTCTTGTTCCTGCCCGTCACTTTCCGTCCCTATAAGCCTCTGTCGCATTTCTTTTCCGTCCCTGTGATTTGCAGCCTGTCAAAAAGTCACCTTCTCTTTCTTCTCCGCCCCGTTTCCGAATCCTCCCGCTCTTCTCTTTTACTCGACTCAAACTCTTTGGGATAAAAAACGCCCCGCAAAAAAACGCGGGGCGCCCCATTTTAAATGATAAATTGTGCTTTTTCTTTACGCGCGGAATAAGCGAAGCTTCCAAAACTTTATAAAAGTCGTCATAAAAGTCGTCCTTCGTCGAACAGCGTTTTCTCGCGCACTCTAAGCCCCGAAAAAGTTTTTCGTAAAAAAGGCTTTTTTCCTTTTTGCGCCGCGGCGGATCCTTACGTATTTCGACTGCCGCAAGGCAGGGAAAAACAGACGCGGCGATTTGCCTCGGAAACAAAGCGGAGGGAAACGAAGCGCGAAATCGAATAGCCGCTCACTTCCCGATCAGTCCGTTGACGCCCGAAAACACGAGGACGCTGACCTCTTTGGAAAATTCCGCAATCGGCTGTTCCCGCCCCGAATTAAACCAGCTTTGGTAGGCGGACAACATTCCCGACGTAATAAAGTCGGCGATGAGCTCGATTTTTTTCTTATCGGCGGGCAGCCGTTGCGCCAAAGTCTGTTTTACGCGGATTTTCAACGCGGAAACGATCTTTCTGACGAGATGGGAATTGGCGTCTATCTTCATCAGCTGGCTGTAAAATTCCATATCTCCGTTGATGACGTCCGTCAGCGTTTCGAAAATTTTGTTGGGATTCTCCAAATTGCGGGGAAAATCGATCTCCTGTATCACCTTTTCGAAAGAAGACACTAGCTCGTTCTCGATCTCGTCGAGAATCTCATGAATTCCTCCGTAATAGTTATACACCGTCTTGCGGTTGATGTCCGCCACGTCCGAAATGTCCTTGATCGTGATGTCGTTGAGATCCTTTTCCGCCATCAGCGCCGCGAAAGCGTTGCGTATCGCCCGCTTGGTCTTGATCACTCTGCGGTCGGGCTTTTTTACGTCCGCCGAAACTTCCGTATGTTTCATAATTCCTCCTTGGTTCCCCCTCGCTCCGTATCCGAATTTCCTAACAGAGCTTATTATAATATACGCCTGCGGCATAAGTCAACAAAAACGGTGCGAACGCCGCGGGATTTTTTATTTCCCCTCAAAGGGGCAGATCCTTTCTCGCGAATTTTCTGCTGCCGACGATATAGCAGACGATCCCTACCGCCGCGAGTATCCCGAGCTTCCACAAAAACGCCGTCGTGCCTTCGAGAATGGAAACCACGTCGAACAGGGAGATGATGGACACGTAATTGAAATTGTTGAGCGCCTTCATCCGCACGATGGAGGGCAGCACGGGCGAGCCGAACAGCCCTAACATGGTGGCGACGAGGAAGAACATATTTAACCCGCCGCCCAGCGCCATCGAATTTTTGCTGCGGTTGAACCAGCAGGACGCAAGGAAGCAGATGCCGCTCATGGCGAACATGACGAGGAAAGCGCCTAAATTGATGAGCAGGAGCTTGGCGTAGGTGAGGTCGGTCGTCACGTCCACGAGCGCGAAGCACACCATACTTGTGATCGACGTGCAACAGAACATTAAAAACAGCGAGCCGATCAGGAAAATCGCCTGCGTAAAGGTGACGGTCTTTCTCTTGACAGAGGAAGAGAGGACATACGCCATCGAGCCGCTGTCCACCTGTCCGGCGATGAGGGAATTAGAGGTCATGATGAGATAAATGATGGGCAGCAGAAGCCCCGCCATCTTGAAAAAGATAGAGCCGACGAGAACGCCGTACATATCCGAGGCCCCGATCTCCTCCAATGCGTCCGACACCTCGGAGGGAAGGCTGGCGAGAAATCCCTGGGAAATATCCTTGGTAAGTTCTTGTGCGATGCTTGCGGGCGTTTCGCCCTCTTTGATGTTGGCAAGGCGGTATTCGTACTTGGCGCGAAATTCCACGAGCGAGGAAACGGCGATCTCCTTTACCTTGGAATAGTCGGCAAACCCGAACGCGGTATACTGTTCCTTCGTCACGCCGTAGGCTTGCAGAGCGTCGAGAGCGGATTGGATATTTTCTTCCCGAATCATATTCCCCGCGAGAAAAATCAGACTGTTTCGCGCCGCGTACTCGTCCCTGTATTCGCTCCGTTCCGCCTCCGAGGCGGTCATCAGGGAAGAGAGATCGTATCTCGGCGGGGTTTCTCCCGCCTCCGCATAGAAAGAATCGAACTCGTATCCTCCCTCGGCGGTCATGGGATTGAGCACATAAAAGATAAGCCCCTTGATTTCCAAAGCCTCGGCGGAATCCGCCGCCAGTCCTTTGTCGGAGGCGACCTTGGCGGCATAGACCTGCAAATCGGCGGCCGCGGCGGCATACGCCTGCGCGGAAGCGGATTGGGCGGCTGCGGAGGCGGCTTCTTCGTCCGTCTTGCCCGCTATTTTCGCCAGCGCGTACGCCTTTGCGGACGGCTTGCCGACCGCCGCGTCGGCAACGGCGATTGCCTCCTCGTCCGTCTTTCCTTCCGTTTTCGCTTTCGTATACGCGGCGATATAGGAGGCGATCTCTTCCTCCTTGGGCGCGGCGGCGGCAGCCTCCTCTTTGAACGCGCCGTCAAAGTGAGCGAGCGCCGCGTCCGAAATAAGATAGTAATGGATGGAGCGATTCTGCGTGCTGGCGGTAAGCTCCCCTTCTATGATGGAATCCATGATGACGGTTTTCGTGCCCGACAGATTGCCGCCGCCCGCGATCAGCATGACGCAGGCGAGCATGAAACAGGTGGCAAAGGTAATGATCGCCCACATGGCGCCGTTCGCCTTGCAGGATTGTTTGAATAACGATTTACTGAACATTTTTTCTCTTCTCCTTTTCTTTTTGACGCTGAGTTTCTTTTTCCAGCACTTCCCTGAAATGCTTTTCGAGCGTGTATTTGACTTCCGAGATGAATTTGACGTTGAAGCTCGTGAGGTCGAAAAACAGCCGATTGATCTGCCCGCCCGTTATCGCGACGGTCACTTGGTTGTACTTAGGCTGATCGCGCACGATCGTATAGCGGTATCTCTTGAATGCGAGATAATCCGCGCGGTCGGAAAATTCTATCTTAAATTCCTTGGTCGGACGGTTTTCGATCTCCCGCATTCCCACGACGTCCACCAAACGCCCGCTGCGGATCATCGCCACGCGGTCGCAGGTCGTTTCCAGCTCCTCGAACATATGCCCGCTCATAAACACCGTCTTTCCCTTTTTGTGCTCCGCCTCGATAATTTCGAGGAACGCATCCCGCATCAGAGGATCGAGTCCCGTCGTCGGCTCGTCGAGAATGATGACGGCGGGATCCGCCATCAAAGCGGCGACGATCGCCGTCTTCTGCTTCATGCCCTTGCTCATGCGCTTTAAGGGGGCGCGCGGGTCGAGCTGTAACTTCTCGATGAGAAAATTCGCGTAGTCCCTATTTCTGACGCCGAGAAATTCCCCCTGACTCTTCAAAAACGCCGTGCCCGTGGGCAGATCGGGAAAAGCGATCTCGCCGGGCACATAGCCGATATTTTTGACGATTTCGCTGGAATGCGTCCACGCTTCCAGACCGTTGACGTACACCCCGCCCGAGGTGGGTTTCAAAAATCCCATGACGTTGCGGATGGTAGTCGTCTTGCCGCTGCCGTTCGTGCCTACGAATCCGACCATTTCCCCCTCGTTTACCGTGAGGTCGATGTCGAAGACGCCCCGCCCTTCGCCGTAATCCTTAGTCAAACGTTTGATTTCTATAATCGGTTTCATCACAGCGCTCCTTTAAAGTCTTTGTCTTCTTTGTAGTAGCTCATGAAATAGTCCTCCAACGTTTCTTTCATATGGCTGAAATTGCGCATTCCGAAGCCCGACAGGATACGGATGACCTCGTTTATGTATTTGTCCTCCGTCGAAATGAGCACGGACGCGCTGCGCCGATCTTCCGCGATGACGCGAAGCAGGCGGCTGTTTTTATAATTGGCGAGAAAGGTGAGATAATTGGCGGCGTCCGCAAAATATACCTCGTAAATCTTTCGGGAAGAATGTCTCAAATCGTCGGCGTTGAAATCGGATACCAGCCGCCCGTCTTTGATGATGGCGATGCGGTCGCACGTGGCGTCCACTTCCGAAAAGATATGACTGGATAAGAGGATAGTTTTGCCCCGCTCCTTTTCTTTCTTGACGAAATCGACGAATACGTCCTGCATGACGGGATCCAGTCCGCTCGTCGGCTCGTCGAGGATAAGGACGTCCGGATCGCTCATAAACGCCGCCACCACCGCCAGTTTTCGCTTGACGCCGAGGCTCATGCGCTTGGTTTCCCCGGAAGGGTCGAGCTCGAAAATTTTTAACAGATACGAGAGGCGTTCCTCGTTGCGGCACTTTTGCAGCGCCTGCATCATCCGCAGGAACTCCCAGCCCGTCAGTCCCGCCGGCAGCGCGATCTCGCCGGGAATATATCCCACTCTTCCCAAAATCTCGAAATATTTTTCGAACGTTTCCCGCCCAAAAATTTTTGTCGAACCGCTGCCCGGCTTAGAAAACCCCATCAGGTGACGTATGGTAGTCGACTTTCCCGCCCCGTTAGGGCCGAGAAATCCGAACACCTCGCCCTTGTCTACGCGAAAAGATACGTCGAAGACACCCCGCCCCGAGCCGTAATCTTTCGTAAGATGTTCCACGTCAATGACGCTCATAACTGCCGTTTACCTCCAAGCATGATTTTTAACTCCTTTTTCGATAAAATAACGTCCAAACTTTCCCGACGATTGCACCCGCCCAATTGTGAAGTAAAGGAAATAATTTTGTAAAGGGTGTGCAATAATTCTCGTTTCAGAGTTATTCTACATTTGTGTATTATAATTCGTCCGTGGCATAAAGTCAAGAATGTCATACGGACAAAAAAACGCAAAAGTGAGTAGAAACAGACTATCTATTGGGAATGTGGGGAGTTATGCCGCAGAGTTTCGCTTTTTTATGGTATAACTTTTTCGTTCGACTCTCTTCTTTTTTAAATCTTTCAAAAACGCGCCGAAAGAAGATAGCGGGAAGGCTCGGGGAATTAGAGGCGTTCTCGGCATTTTTTTAAAGCGGAAATTGCGCACGGATTTTTTGGCGTCCATACCTCAAAATGCTTTTGAATACGGAAATCTCTCTGATATAATATATTTAACCGAGAAAGTGCGGTATTTGGATTGGCACTTTCCAAGTTCCGTTACCTTAATAAAAATGTTTTATTCCGCCCTTTTCCAAAAAAAAATCGACGGATCTCTTTTGATAAGTCCGCCGATTTTTTAAAGGCTTTTTTTCGTTCCTATCTCTGTCCTCCCGCTTTCCGTTCTTTTTAACGTTTCCCCCGCCTTTTCCTCAAACGAGCTTTTTTCTTACCGTTGATTCAAAAATAGGCCGCCGCTTCTCCTTCAAAAGCACAACCGCCGCCTGCCAAATTCCTTTTTACGCCGCGGAAATCGCCCGCAATCCCTCCTTGCAAGCCGCCGACTTCCTCACGTAAAAGCCGCGGCAAGGTTCGCCCGCTCCGACTTCCTGAACAGCGGTATTCTCCCTTGCGCCGTCTGTTTAACGATAAATTTTTCTCGCACCAAGCCTACCTGAAAACAATTTGAAAAAATATTTTTACTATATTTTGAAAATATGCTAAAAAATGCTTGCAATTTGAAAAAATATATGTTATTATATAATCCGTCATCAGTATTATTTCTTAGGGAGTTCCCGTTTGATTTTGAAATTTGAGGCTGCAGTACCTCAAATGGTTGAAATCTCACGGGAACTTTCCTTTTATTTCACTTTCGTATCTCTTACGCAAACCGTTTTTCGCTCAAAAAAATCGGCGGGGAAGCCATCGAGCCTGCGCGGACGCCGTTCCCCTTCTTTTTTCAAACGTTTCCGTTCGCCAAAACGCCTGCCGCCTAAAAGGCTCCTTGTTTTATTGAAAAGCCGTCTTTTTCCCGTGCCTCACCGTTTACAACACACAAAAAAAGCGTCGGGACCTTTTCCCGACGCTTTGCGCTTTTATTTTGCCTTGCCTCACCCGTTATTCTTCGGAAGCCGAATCCGTACTGTCCGAAGCCGAAGAGGAGGAATCAGGAACGCTGTCCGACGCGCTTTCGTTGTCCGAACCGGAAGACGGGGATTGTCCCTCCTCCGCTTCTCCCGAATTTTCGGAGGCGGAAGCGGAATCTGAGGCGGCGCCGTCCTGTGAATCGTCGTCCCCGCCGCTTTCGACGTCGGCGCTGTCCTTCGCGGATTCCGGACAACTCGATTCGTTCGCGCCGTCGGAAGGAGCTTCGTGCCGTGATTTAAAGAGTCCTATTCCCCCGAAACGAATCCCCACAAAAAGAATGAGGAAACAGGCGGCGATCTGCGCGATTCTTTTTGCGACTTTGCGCGAACGTTTATGAAAATACTGCGCGGGCGGCTGACTTTTTATCTTCGCTTTTCCCGCCGCGCGCTCGTCTTTACGCCTCTTCTTCTCGACCTTGGGAGAGGCGGAATAGGCGTCCGCTTCCTCGACGTATTTTTCATCGAGCTTGTTAAAGACGGAAAAATTTTTCTTATCGCTCATACGCCTATCCCCTCCTTAACCAATTTTTCTTTGAGTTTTTTGCGAAGACGAAACAGGAGGGACTTCACCTTGCTTTCGGAAAATCCCATGCGCTCTGCAATGTCTTTGACGGTGTCCGAAAACCAATATCTCCGCACGAAAACAATCCGCTCCTCTTTTTCGAGGCGGGAGAGAAATTCGTTGATGACTTCCGCGGCTTTATTCTCCCCGTAATCGGAGCCGAAGCCTTCTGCGGGCAGAAATTCCTCCACTTCCGAAAGGAGCGTTTCCACTTTTCCGCCGCCGCGTTTTTGCGCGTGCGCGCGCTTGTATCTGTCAAAGGAAATATTGCGGCACAGCGCGCCCGCATACGCCTTTAAGGAGCGCGGTTTTTCGGGCGGGATCGTATTCCAGCAGGCGAGATAGGCGTCCGTCACACATTCTTCCGCGTCCGCGCGGCTATGTATCACGTTCATGGAAATCGCATACAAAAAGCCGCCGTATTTCTCAGCGGTGACGTTCAATGCGGTCGGATTGCGGGAAAGATACATTTCCACAATCTCTTCGTCCGTCATCCGTACCTCCTTCGTACGCAAACGCAAGACTTTTCGCCCCGTTCACCTACATAGTAGATTTTTTCGACTCTCGGGTTACGCCTTGATAAAACTTTCCCAAAAATCATATTCGGGCGTTCAAGGACCTCGGACTTAAACGCGTCCCACTTTCCCCTGAACGCTTATTTTTAAATACGCGCCATAAAAGCGAAGGATGGAAAACCTCGCTTGAATTCCCTTTGTCCCCCCGCTTGAAAACGGCGCAACACGCTTGAAAAATCCTTTTTTGCAAGACTTTATAGACGGCGGCAGCCCCGCGCGCCCCGCCCTCACAAAAGCGTTTTTTATGCGGAATTCCGTTGTGCAAGAATCGCTCCTGCAAGTCCCCACAACGCGGCGAAAGGGAGAGATCGCGATATTTTTCCGCCGCGGCGGCGGAACGCCGCAAAAGGGAAACGCCCTTTCTGTTTGCGTTACCGCGTTCACACCTTGCCCCTTTTGGGCAACTGCGGACTATATTTCTCCACTCGGTTTAGAAAGTTCCCCCGAACGCCGCCTGCGGGCAACCGCAAGAGCGGTTTTCTCTGCTTTCCTTCCGACCTTCCCTCGTTCTCCCCGCCTTTGAACACCCGCAGATTCTTTCAATCGCCTTGGAATATTCTTTATCGTCCTAGCCTTTAAATACCCGCGGGAACAATTTTCTTCCTTCGCCTCGACGCGATTACGCCGCACAAAAGTCTGTTGCCTGTTTTTGGCAACGACAAAGTCGGGCCACGGCGAAAGCGGCTTTTTTCCCGCCTTAGCATTTTTCAGATCGCGCAAAAATCCTTTCTTTGGGCAAATTTTGCGCGATAGAGCGCCGCCCGTCGATTAAACGCGCCCTCTATCCGCTTTGCCGCGCCTTGTCTTGGAACGAATGCCTACCCGCTGTTTTGCGTTTAGGCGAATCATCCCTAATTTCTTTTCCGATTTCCGAAAATCGCCAGCACCCAAAGCGCGAAACGGAGGAAGTAGAGCATAGAAGTGAGCAGTCCCGCCACGTAGGTCAGCGCGGCGGCGGATAACACCTTGCTCGCGCCCGGTTTTTCCTCCTCGGTGAGGACTCCTTCCGCGAGCAGCATTTTTTTCGCGCGGCGGGAAGCGTCCAGCTCCACGGGCAGCGTTACGAGATGAAAGAGGGTGGACAGACCGTATAAAATAATGCCCGCGATCGCCGCGTAAAACCCGACGGAAGAGAAATTCAGCAAAAGGTCGAGCAGCAATCCCACCAGCACGAGAGGCACCGCCATACGCGCGCCGATGTTCACCACGGGGACGAGCGCGGAACGGATCTTATAGGGAATATACCCCTTTTCTTTCTGCATGACGTGCCCGATTTCGTGCGCCGCGACGGCGACCGCCGCCACCGAGTCGTTGCCGTAAGTGGAATCGGACAAATTGACGATCTGACGTTTGGGGTCGAAATGATCGGTGAGATTGCCTTTCACCTTGCCCACGGATATGTCGTACACGCCGTTTGCGCGCAAAAGCCGCACCGCGGTGTCATATCCCGTCATATGCGAAGCGTTTTTCTGTGCGCTGAACGCATTATAGGAGGAATGGACGCGCATACTTGCCCATCCCGAGAAAATAGAGCAGAGCAGAAGAAGTCCCAAAAATACAAAATAAGACATATAAGGCATGACAGCATCTCCTTTTTTCTTTTATAGCCGAAAGTTCCTTTCAAACGTCCTCAATCCCTTTGCCCGTAAAGCATCGAGGGCGCTTTTGTCTTTTGCGCTCTTTCGCGGTTTTCTGCGTTTCTGTGTTTTTTGCTTTTTTTATTTTTGATTTCAACCTTGCCCCGTCCCTTTTCACACCAAAGAGGGAGAGCCGTTCTTTCGCCGCGTTTACTCCCTACGGTTTTCGTCTTTTTTTTCGGTTTTTAAACCGTCTTTCTTGCGTTCTTTTTCCGCCGATTTTTTGGTTTTCCGTTTTTCCCGACAGGAGGAACAGCCCGGGCATCCCGCGCAGTTTCCCGAACAGCCGCCGCAAGAATTTTTATGTTTTATCATATAGACTACGGCGGCGACAAAACATACGCCGACGAGAACGAGCGCGATAATGCTAGGCGGATTCATAACTTTTCTCCCTTCCGACGAAAAGTCGGCGCAAACGGTCGCATGGAACGGGAACGCAGGAAACCACGCTGCCCGCGAGAATTAACGGGCGGGAAAACAGCGGCGTTTTAAATAAAGATACCTCCGACGAGGGCGACGAGAAGACAGACGAGATACGCCAGCAGGCACTGCCCCACGACAAGCCCCGCGGCCCAGCCTCGGCCGAGTTCCCGCTTCACCGCCGCGATCGCCGCCACGCAGGGCGTATACAGCAGGATAAAGAGCAAAAACACGAACGCGGAAAGGGGAGAAAACAACGTCGAAACGGACGCGCCGCCGAGGAGTACGGTGAGCGTACTCTTGACGCTCTCCTTCGCCGTAAAGCCCGTGATGAGCGCCGTCGCCGCGCGCCAATCCCCAAACCCCAAGGGCTTGAAGATCACAGACACCCAATTTCCCACCGTCGCCAAAAGGCTCGCGGAGGAGTCGGCGACGAAATTCAGGCGGGCGTCGAAGCTCTGTAAAAACCAAATGACCACCGACGCCACGAAGATGATCGTAAAGGCGCGGGTGATAAAATCCCGCGATTTTTCCCAGATGAGCTGAAATACGCTTTTGAGCGAGGGCAGACGATAATTGGGAAGTTCCATGACGAACGGCACGGGCTCCCCCTTGAACGCCGTTTTTTTCATCACAAACGCCGCCAAAAGCGCCATCGCGATGCCGATGACGTAAAGTCCGATCATCACGAACGCCGCCGCTTTTGGAAAAAACGCCGCGCAAAGCATTCCGTAGACGGGGATCTTCGCCGAACAGCTCATGAACGGAGTGAGCATGATCGTCATTTTTCTGTCCCTGTCCGAGGGCAGCGTCCGCGTCGCCATAATGGCGGGCACGCTGCATCCGAACCCCACTAGCATGGGCACGAAACTCCTGCCCGAAAGCCCGATCTTCCGCAAGGGCTTATCCATGACGAACGCTACCCGCGCCATGTATCCCGTGTCCTCCAAAATGGACAAAAAGAAAAACAACACCACGATGGTGGGCAGAAAACTCAACACGCTCCCCACCCCCGCGAACACGCCGTCGATGACCAGGGAATGCACCACGGGATTGATGCCGTAACGGGTAAGTCCCGCGCTCGCCTTATCGGTAAGCCAGCCGATTCCCAATTCCATCCAGTCGGAGAGATATTTTCCGAACAGTCCGAAGGTGAGATAAAACACCACCCCCATGATCAGCACGAAAGCGGGCAGGGCAGTATATTTCCCGGTCAGGAATTTATCCAATCTTTCGCTGCGCTTTCTCTCCCTGCTCTCGCGCGGCTTCACCACCGTGTCCGCGCAAAGCCCCGCTATGTACCGAAAGCGCATATCCGCAAGCGCCGCCATCGCGTCCGTGCCGCTCTCCGACTCCATCTGCCTGATGATGTGCCCCGACATTTCCTTTTCGTTTTCCGAAAGCCCCAGGGCGTTTAAAACGAGTTCGTCCCCTTCCACGAGTTTCGTCGCCGCGAAGCGGAGCGGAATACCCGCCGCTTTGGCGTGATCCTCGATGAGATGAGAAATGCCGTGGATACAGCGGTGCACCGCGCCGCCGTCCGCGCCGTTCGCCGAACAAAAATCCACGTCGAAGGGCATTTCCCGATATCTGGCGACATGGAGAGCGTGTTCGATCAGTTCGTCTATTCCCTCGTTTTTCGCCGCCGAAATGGGAACGACGGGAATGCCCAGTTCCGCTTCCAGCGCGTTGACGTCTATCGTCCCTCCGCCGCCGCGCACTTCGTCCATCATATTGAGGGCGATGACCATGGGGATATCCAGCGTGATGAGTTGAAGGGTCAAATAGAGATTCCGTTCGATATTCGTCGCGTCGAGAATATTGATGATGGCGTCGGGCTTTTCCTTCAAGAGAAACTCCCGCGTCACGATCTCCTCGCCCGTGTACGGGGAAAGGGAATAGATACCGGGCAGGTCTGTGACGACGGCCTCCTTATGCTTGCGAATTGTTCCGTCCTTCCTGTCCACCGTCACGCCCGGAAAGTTGCCCACGTGCTGATTGGCGCCCGTCAGCTGATTAAAAAGGGTGGTCTTGCCCGAATTCTGATTGCCCGCGAGCGCGAATTTGAGGGGCGCCCCTTCCGCGATCACCCCGCCCGCCGTCCGCTTCTTCGTTTCCTCGCCCACCCCGGGATGAGGAGTTCGGAAACGGAATTTCTTTTCCGGCGCCGTTCCGTCCGCGACGGCCAAGGGCTCCTTTACTTCCTCCACCCCGATCTTCGCGGCGTCCGCCTTTCGCAGCGTAAGTTCGTACCCGCGCACGCTGAGTTCGACGGGGTCGCCCATGGGCGCCGTCTTTACGAGCGTCACCTCCGTACCCGGCGTCAACCCCATATCCAAAATGTGTTTTCTGAGGGAAATTTCGCCGCCGTCCACCGACGTGATGCAGGCGCTTTTCCCTATCGGCAATTTATCCAATGTCATAATTTTCTCTATTTTCGAGCGTTAAAATTTCTATCCGATACGTCCGCACGGCTCGCCGCCGCAAAAAGTCGGGCTTGCGGCAAGGCCGCCCGAACGAAAGAAACGGACGTTTATCCGCCGTCCCGCCCGCGATTACTCTCTATTATGCTATCATAAAAGCGTGCGTTTGTCAAGTATTTCGCCCGTGACGCGCGGCGGGAGTTCCCTTTGGCGCCTATTTCCTCCAAGGCGTTCGGCGCAGACCTGCCCCGCTCATTTACAAATCAAAAAAAAGAAAGCGCCCCGAAGACCCGAGGCGCCCGATTTTCAAGAGATCCGACCTTATGCGGCATTTTTCTTTTTTCTGCGCATTTCCCACAAGCGACTGAATCCGTAGGAACGCGTACAGCGATTTTTACGCATGATGAAGTAGTAGCAGCTCACGAGGAAAATATCCGCCGCCAGCCACGCCGTCGGATTGGAGAGGCAGATGCCCGTAAAGCCGAAATAGCGGACGAAGAGAAAGGAGGAAAGCGACCTGCCGACGAGTTCCGTCACGCCCGCCACCATGGTCAGCGCGGATTTTCCGATGCCCTGTAAGGCGTTGCGATAGATATGAATGATTCCCAGCGCGCCGTAACAACTGCTTTGGAAGAGAAGATACTTTTTGGAATATTGTATCATTTCCTCGTAGTAGAGCGCCGCGTCGCCCGTACTCCTATCGAGAAAAATACTCGTGAGAGGTCCGCCGAAAAGCGCGCAGACGGCGATCCCGACGCCCCAAAAAAGAAGGGTGTACGCGCCGGCGGCAAATACGCCGTCCTTGATCCTGCCGTAATTTCCCGCGCCGTAATTTTGACCCGCATAGGTCGCCATAGTCACGCCGAGCGCTTCGAACATACTCCCCAAAAGATTGTTGATTTTCGTCGACGCCGCGTATGCAGTCACCACGCCGGGCATTCCCGCGTCGAGGGAATTGAGCGCGGATTGCTGTATAATACACCCCACCGCCGTGATCGAAAATTGCAGCGCCATCGGCAAGCCTATCGCCACGTGACCGCCCCAAAGTTTCCAATCGATCTTCCAATCTCCTTTCGCAGGGCAAAGCATCGGATATTTTTTCAACATATAGACGATGCCGCCTACTCCCGAAACGAACTGACTGATCACCGTCGCCGTCGCGACGCCCGTATAATTCATGCCGAACACTAAAATAAAAAGCAGATTCAATCCGACGTTGAGCGAAGCCGAAACAAAAAGGATGACGAGCGGCGTCTTGGTGTCCCCGATCGCGCGCAGCGTCGCCGCGGCGATGTTGTAAAGGACCGTAGCGCCGATGCCGCCGAAACAGACGAAGAGATACCAATACGCATAGCCGAAATACTTATCGGGCGTCTGCATCAGCCTTAACAGAGGCTTCGTAAGAGGCATGGAAAGGGACGTCAAAAGCACCGTCAGAACAAGGCACAGTTCCAAAGAAACCGCCACGCTTTTTCTCACGCCTTCCACGTCGTGCGCGCCAAAGCGCTGACTAGTGCGCACGGCAAAGCCCGCCGTCAGCCCCGACGCGAAACCGAGCACGAGAAAAGTGACCGATCCCGTGCTGCTCACCCCCGACATCGCGTCCGAAGAAATCGCGCGGCCGACGATAATGGAATCCGCCATATTGTAAAGCTGTTGAAAGATATTGCCCAAAAGCACGGGCAACATAAAAAACAGGATAAGTTTGAAGGGACTCCCCTTCGTTAAATCCTTCGTCATAAAAAACCTCTGCGGGATAACCTCCGCTCCCTTCTCTCAATCGCTTCCCCTTTTTATCCGCGCTTTCCCTCTCGGCAAAGCGCCGCCCATCCACCCGTGTGAACGTATGTGTATTATATAATTGTCGCGACAAAAATTCAATCGTTTTATCACACGTTTTTTTTATTATTCCTTTTTGCGATTTTGCGCCATAAAATTATCGAATTTTTCATGAAACAAGCCCTCGTTTCGGCGTGTACCCCGTAAAAAAAGGACCTGAGGAAGCGTCGGGGGAGGAGAGGCGTCTATCCACGTTGTCCTGCTTATTTTTAAAGCGGCATGAGGAGGAGATAAAAAAGATTTTCGGGCAGGAAGTGAAACGGCATAGCCTATAAATTTTAAAAGGCGGACAAAAATTTTGCACCCGCCTTGTTCTTCATGAAAAAGACTTCTCCCAAAAGAGAAGTCTTTAAAATCAATATAAGAGCTGCGCCTTATCGGGCAGATTCAATACGCCCGAATTATCCCCCCGCACGGAATACTGCGACTCCTGAAAGGTCCTATGCGGAATCATATACACCCGCTTTTCCCGCCAGATCGTTTCCACCTCGCCGCGAAGCAATCCTTCGTTCAAAATTCTGCGCATAATGTTTTCGTTCAGTTCGATAATCGCCGCATGATAGCCGCCCGCAAAACAGTCCAAAATATCCGCGCGAATCCGCGTGATCACAAAAATATCTTCCGGAACGTATCCCACGCTTTTACAATGCCCGCAGGGTTTGACCAAAAACGAAAGCACGTCGCTTCCCACACGCTTGCGCGTAAATTGCGTGAGGCAAAGCTCGCTCATGGGCAGGACGTGGCTTTTCGCCTTATCCTTTTCGAGGCACGCGGTCAATTCCGCCGTCACTGCCTCCTTATGCCCCTCGTCCGTCATATCGATAAAATCCACCACCACGATTCCGCCGATATTCCTAAGCCGCACCTGCCGCGCGATCTCCCGCGCCGCTTCGAGGTTGACCTTGAAAACCGTATCTTCCAGACTCGTATCCCCCACAAAGCTGCCTGAATTGACGTCCACCACCGTCATCGCCTCCGTATGGTCGATGACGAGATAACCGCCGTTATCGAGAGGTACGGTGGGCTGCGCCGCCGCGAATACGAGCGGCGATATTCCGTACGCCCGCATCATCGCGCGTTTGCCCGTATAATGGACGATCTTGCGTTCGGGCAAGTCCCCGCGAAGCCGCACCAGCTTCAACAGTCTATCGTACAGCACGTCGTCCCCGACGTACATCGCCGTCACGTCGTCCCCCATGCTGTCCCGCATGATACGAATGGGCAAATCGAAATCCTTATACAGCACGCTGCCCACGGGGGCGTCCTTGGCGCATTCCTTCATGGCGCCGTACAAATTTTTCAGATACTCCGCCTCTCGCTTCAACTGCCTGCGCGTGACGAACGGCGCCTGCGTGCGGATGATAAAGCCCTCGTCCGTCCGTTCGCGCATTTTATCCGCGGTGAACAGGAGATTTTGACGAAGTTCGGCCTCCGTGATTTTGCGGGAGATGCCGACGAAATCGGTATTGGGGAGATAAATGAGATTCTTTCCCACGAAAGAAAGGTGCGTCGTCACCTTAGCGCCCTTATTCCCCCGCGGCGGTTTGGTGACCTGAACGATCACCTCGTCCCCCTCTTTGAGATTCAGCTGCTGGGCGTTCGTCCCTCCCATGGTACCGTCATATTTTGAATAATCGGTATACGTTTCCTCCATGGAAAGATAACAATTGCGTTCCAGACCGCAGGCGATAAACGCCGCCTGCATCCCGCTCAAAACGTTCATGACGCGCCCCTTATAGATATTGCCCACGACGTCGCCGCTCTTTTCTTTCTCCGCGGCGAACTCCGCAAGCTTGCCGTCCTCCAAAAGCGCGACAAACTGTTGACCGCAATAACGGTCGAAAAACCATTCCTTCTTCATTCCGTATCGTAAACCCGCTTTAAATTAATGACCTTTTCAAAAACAGACGCAGGACGTCCGCGATGATCATCCTCCCCCGCGCTCTCACTTCTTTCCATTCTTCGACTCATAGTATAGCATATTACACGGGGTTTTGCAAGGGGGTTTTATAAATTCGTCAAGAGTTTTTTACATATTTTTTACATAAATTCACCCAAAGTCTGGTAGATTCCCGACGAAAAAAAGATTTCCGCGAGTTCGTTCTGGCGAAGTTCGCCCATGTACTCCTCGTTTTTATCGTACACGTCGAGAATGAGATACTTATCCTGCGTGACGAAGCCGACCGCCCGTTTCAGCGTACAGTCCTCCGTCACCGCCACGCGGCGGATCTCCACGCCGCGGCGGAACGCGTCCTTGGACGAAAAATTGATTTTGGTATATTTCGCGGCTTCGGGCTTGGTATTCCCGAACGCGCCCACGCCGAGAAAGAGCGAGAAGGCGAGGAGCGTAAAATTGGGCTTTGCCTTGACGCAGAGCGCCGCGAACGCCGCGAGCAGCGTCAGCGCGACGGCCACCGTGATGCCGCGGCAGATTTTATCCGCCTTTTTTTCCTGCATATGCAGACACAGCGCACAGCGCAGCACCCGCCCGCCGTCGAGGGGATAGGCGGGAACGATATTGACGAGCGCGACGGCGAGGGAAACGAAACAGGCGGTGTCCGTGAAAGCGTAGGCGTCGGGATAGATCCACCACAGCGCCGCAAAAGCCGCCGCCGTACAAAGATTGCACAGCGGTCCCCACACGGCGACGAAAATTTCGTCCTTGAACCCAATCCCCGATAAATCCCCGTCGATCACCGCGCCGTAGGGCATTAGGACCACGCGGTCGAGCGAGTAGCCGAGCCGCGCGGCGGCGAAAGCGTGCGCGCATTCGTGCTGCAAAGCCACCAGAGCGCTCAAAAGGAACATCGGCAACTCGCCGATGAAGCAATAGTACACGCCGAGCAGCAGGAAAAGCGGGTGCACGGAAAATCTCGACCGCGCACGGCGGCTCTTCCGCCGCCGATCCTTTCTTTTAGACAGCGCGTCGAAAATCGCAGGGTCGGATGCCCCCTGCGCGTTTGAAACGGGTGTCTGATCGGCGTTTTCCGCCGAGATATGCGGCGTCGAAGCGTTTGCGCTCGCGGCGAAGTCCTGTACGGTGTTTTCCATCTAAATTTGAAGCGGCGAAACCGCGCTTTGTGAATCGGGCGCAGACCTTTGCTTAAAGCCGCCCGACGATCCGCGAACAGAGAATACGTTCGGCAAGTTTCGGGCGGCGATCCCCGCGAAGGCTCCTGCGAAGTGTTTGAGAGGAGATGCGTCCGCCGCGGTCGACTACGAGGGCAGGGCGGCTCTCCTTGCAATTGCCGCCCGTTGCCCTTGACGGCGGGGCGGAAAGAGGGCGAAAAACGCGGAGTTTTGACGGCAAAAACGGCACAAAAACGGCATCCCGGTAAGGTTTTCGCGCCGCGAAAAACGCGGCGCGCGGATCGTCTGCTCTCTCCCTATATTTTTCGTACTCGATTAGGCTCCCGTCGCGGCGTCAAGTTTCCGATTTTGCCCAGGTGAGGCAGTTCTCACTGTCCACCGTGTAGCAATTGAGAAGCTCGTCGCCCGAATACATCATGACGCGGACGGCCGTTTCGCCCTTGCTGTACCCCACGGGCACATTGGCGTACACCTTATCCCCCGTCTGATAATAGACGTAATCCAGCCCGCCGATGACGCCGTAAAAGCTGTCGGTGTGGGAAATTTTCACATCGTAAGTGCCGTCCGAATTCTTCACGACGGACGCCACCTTGCCGTCCACCGCGGGATATACACAGCATTCGTCCGTGAAAGTGAGCACGCCCGTGGGAGAAACGGTGATTTCCGCATCCGAAAGCTCGCTCACGATACTGGTCAGCGTGAAGTCGGAATAGACGCGGGTATCCGCCTTTTCCGCCGCGGCGGGCATCAGGCTCCTGAAAAAGGTGTTGATGGCGCTTTGGGGCACAAACACGTTCGTAAGGAAAATCGTACCGCAAAGCGCGCAGGCGAGTGCGAACTCCACTGTCAAAAACACGCCCGAACGCCGTTCCGAAGGCGTTTTCATCGCATACCTGCCCAGATCGTTTTCGGGGAGTTCCCCTTCGAACGCCGCATCTTCTTCCGAAAAGCGCAGTTTCTTCTTTTTTCTCCATCCCTTTTCCGTCGGCTCGTCGGAAAGGAGCACGGTGTCCATCCGTTCGCCCCCGTCCGAATAGGCGTAGGCGTTCACTTCGGACTCGGGCAGCGGGGAATTTTGCGCCGCGTCTTCGAGGGCGGCGTTTTCCGCCGCGGCATAGAGGGGATCCTGCGCGAGCGCATCCGCGGGTGCCGCGCGGGAATAATCGGGGTCGCCTACGCGATTGTTGACGCGCGAGATAAGACGCTCTTTGAGATTCGGCGCATTCTTCCCGCGTACCCGACGGTTCTTTTTCTTCACAACGTTGACCGTAGAAACGGGAATTTCCAGCATTTCGGCGTATTCGATTTCTTCGTTCATAAAAAATCTCCTTTTTCCTTTCGGTATTGTTCTGATTTAATCTATGAGGCGTAAACGCATTTTATAACAAAGGAAAAAGAAATTTTTTGAGCGGAGTTTGTCGAAAGGGGGAAATTTCCTGAAAATCGGGAACGCGAATCCGGCTTTTCCACAAAAAATAGGAGCGCTTATCCGCTCTAAGCGGTAAAAAGGAAAAAAAAATTAGTTTTTCGGGAAAACGACAAAGAAAAGTTATGTTATCGCCATGCCGACCGAAGGCGCACGGCGCCGACCTCGGAATCTCTCCTCGACGGAGGAGAAAAAAAGCGAAAGGAATACTTCGATTCCTCCTCGCTCCGCTCGGGCAAAAGGCAGGTTGATGTCGTCAAAGCGGCCGAACGGAACGACTATGCGGAAAAAATGCCGTCGTTCCGCGCTCGAAGGAAAAACAGAATCGCGCCACCAAAAGCCGCGGGAAAAATGATTCTAGTACGGCGAAGATGCCTAACGGATACGCATAGAAGAAGAGTCAACGTAGGGATAGTCGCCGCTTTATTTCAGTTGTTTTTTTACAAAATTTTTTTTCAAAGCATATTGACAAAATATGGTTTCCGTTTTATAATGTATGCAATAAAACTCTAAGGGAGAACTGTATGAAAAAAAGATTTATCGCTTTAACGGCGGCTCTTTGCGCCTGCGTCTGTGCGCTCTTTGCCTGTGTCGCGTGCACGGGAAACGCCTCGCATAAAGGCTCCTCGACTAACGCTCCGCTGACTTACGGCGAAAAGTATCTTTTCTCTGAGGATATAGGAAAGGACGCTCAGCATTATTTGATTTTTGAAGCCGACGGCACGGGAACCTACACGGTTGTGGACGAGTACCGCATTCGCTTTACTTATCTTTATACGGACAGCGGACTGCTTCACTGTTTCTATCATTCCCTTTCGGGCGACGTCAATAGTTACAGCGCCCCCGAGCTCGCCAAGTGGACAAAAACTTACTTCCCGTCGCCCGAGGTATTATATGAAGATACCGCACACGGCGGAGAACAATATATCTGTGAAACATATCTGCCGAATATTCCTAATTTCGGAAAGTACAAGGCCGACTGATTCGATAGGAAAAACGACGACGAGAATCCCTCGCCGTCGTTTTATTTTTCAATTTTAATCGCTTTTCGGTCTGTTAAAAACACGTCTTTAAAGAAAAAACAAGGTATTTGAAAGCCGTTTTATTTTTTGATTTTCAAACGGCTTTTTTCCGTTTGGAAAGCGCCTGTAAACAGGCAAAAGATTTAAAAAACAGCATTTTTAGTCTGCCAAAAGTCAAAATCTCCAAAAAATTTTTAACTACTGCGCGCTTGAACGGTTTTACCGACACGTATAAGGGCTTATAAGGGCGATTCTCCCTTATTTTAATCAGCGTGTGTTCACACAAACTATAAACGTCAAATTTTGGCTACGTTTCCGCAATACATCCTTGCTCGTCGGCTAACTGCGTCACTGTATTCGCCCGCTTCCCGCATCATCATGGAAAAAATTATCTCAAAAATTCCTGTATTTGTGTCAATACACTCTAAACATTCTTCTCTGCAAAGCCGCAAAAGCATATCCGCTTCATTTCCTATGCTTCCGATGCGGAAAGGCATACCTTCTTGTCCTCCCGTTTGCTTTTTACGTTTTTCTGTCCTCCTTTCACCATTTCCCGCGGCGCCTTACGAAGCCGCAGACAAGGCGCAAAATCGACAAAAAGAACATCGGAGCCTGTCTTTATTCAAAGCGTTTGCCCTCTCTGCGCAGCGCTTATAAAAACGCGTCTTTCAGAACTTTAAAGTTCTTTCGTTTCGCCTACGGAAAGGCGGTGAATGCGCTCTCCGAGTTCTTCCTGCAAAGCGTTGAACACGGCGTCCCCCACGCCCGCCGCAAAATAAAACTCCGCGGAGGTGAATTTTTCCAGCTCGAAAGCGAAATTGCACACCCATTCCTCCCCGAAGATCGGCTTGCCCTTTTTATCGGTGAGTGCCAAAGCGCCCACGACGGCGGAAACGGGTCTTTGATACGTCTTTTCGGCGCGCTCCATCATCTGTTTCAAACCCGCGTGGGCGGCGCCCACAAAGAGCACCGATTTCCCTTCCTCCGTGACGAGGAGCGCCTGCTCGTGCGCAAAGGTGTCCGTTTCGAAATATTTTTTTCCGTCCACAAAGTAGCGCGGCGCTTCCAAGAGCTTTTTATCGGGTTTGAAATTGGAGAGCAGACTGAGTTCTTCGTCGATCTTCAAAAAGCTCTTTGTAAACACCGTTCCCTCCGCCGTCAGCTTTTTCGGCAGAGAGATCGTCTTATAGCTCAATCGGGATTTTTTGAAATAATGCGGCTCGAACGCCGTTTCGCGCGCGTACAGTTTCGCGTTTTTCAGGCGCGGCTTCAAGGCGGGAAGTCCCCCGCCGACGAAAACATGACCGTGGGAAAGCACGGCGACGTCCGCAAATTCGGGGAATATTTCGAGAGCGCTCAAATTCTTTTCCGCCGTTTTGTTTCCGAAATCGAACAGACAATTATGCAGCCGGGAATCGATGAAAAGCCCCAGCCCGTATTCCTTTTGAAGGGCGGCGTCGCCGCCGTATTCGCCCACATAAACCGTAATTTTCATAAAACTTCCCCGTTAAAATTCTATTTTCCGCTCTTTTGCACACAAACGACGAAAGCCTTTGTCCGGCCTCGAAAAGCCGCAAAAAGTTTACTGTTCCACCAAAAATCCGCGTTCTTTCAGGGCGCGCTCGATTCTATCCAGCGTTTCCTCGTCGGGCGCCGTGACGGTGTGATAGTGATACCCTTCCGTCACCACCATCAAAGGTCTGCTTTTGCCGCCCTCGATGCTGCGCACGAACTCCGCGGCATGAACGCGGTTTTCGATATTCAGTTCCGCCTCGATATGACCGTACACTCTGTGGCTGACGCTGACGTTTTTTATCGCGCCGCCGTTGTCGAGGATGAGTTCTAGTTCTTCGGCAAGCTCGCTCTCCGTGTGATATACCTTGAATACCCGCGCCGCCAAGCGCCTGGAAGCGAGAATATATCCGCGGTTTGTGGACACGATGGGCGCGCCTGCCGCGCGAAGCACCGCGATATCCTGTACGATGACCTGGCGGGAAACGCCGAATCTGTCCCCCAACGCGCCCGCGCTCTGCGGTTCGTCCGTCGAGCCGATCGCCGCAAGGATCCGATCCCTGCGTTTTTCCCGCGCCATATTGCCGATGTTGTCCGTCATTGCGTTTTCCTCCCTTGATTTGTTCTCATCTCAGACCTGCCCTTATCGTTCAGGCAAGGCCGAAAAGAATATTTCCCTTTTCGCCGTCCGATTCAAAGCGCGCGCCGATAGAGGTTCCTGCTTCCTCCGCCTCTGCGGGATAGTTATGGACGCCGAGGCGCATTTTCGTCCTCCGTAAAAGATTTCCGAAAGCTCCCTTGCCTATACTTTCCCCTTTATCAAATACGCCTTACTCATATACTATTTACCCGCCGTCGGCTGTTTCCAAACGCCGTCAGTTCACGGGGTGCAGATTTTTGAGGGATACGTCGAGAATGGGCGCCGAGTGGGTCAGCGCGCCGCTGGAAATGTAATCGACTCCTAAATTCGTCAGTCGGGCGATATTTTCTTTCGTGACGTTGCCCGAACATTCCGTTTCCGCTCTGCCCTTTGTCATCGCCACCGCTTCCGCCATATTTTCGGGGGACATATTATCCAGCATGACGATGTCCGCACCCGCGTCCAAAGCCTCTTTAAGCTGTTCCAGCGTTTCCACTTCTATTTCGATTTTCCGCACGAAGGGCGCGTATGCCTTTGCCGCCTTGACGGCAGCGGCGACGCCGCCCGCCGCGCCGATATGATTGTCCTTTAAAAGAACTCCGTCCGAAAGATTATAGCGGTGATTATTGCCGCCGCCCACGCGCACCGCGTACTTTTCAAAAACGCGCATATTCGGCGTCGTCTTGCGGGTGTCGAGCAGTTTGGTCTTACTGCCCGCGAGCAAATTCGCCACCTCCCGCGTGTAGGTGGCAATGCCGCTCATGCGCTGCAAGTAGTTGAGCGCCACGCGCTCGCCCGAAAGCAAGACGCGGATATCGCCCGTCAGTTCCGCGAGGAGCTGCCCTTTTTTCACTTCGTCGCCGTCTTTTACGTAAAATTTCGCAGTCGTGTTTTCGTCCAAAAGCCGGAAGGTGCGCAAAAATACGCCGAGTCCGCAAATTACGCCGTCTTGCTTGCACAAAAGCTGCACCGTTCCCTTTTTATATTCGGGCATCACCGCGTTCGTGGAAACGTCCTCGCTGGTGATGTCCTCTTGCAGCGCCATTTCGATGAGCTTATCCGCCTGTATTTTCTCTGTTATCGGATTCATAGTCGCCTCGTATCGTGACGTCGGTTGAATTTGAGCGTTCTCGCCCCTCGACGTCGTTTTTGTCTTATCGCTTTCTGTCTTGCCGCTTTGAAAAGAGCGGAAAAATCTCTTTTCCGATTCCGCATCCGCCTCCCGATCGAAAGGCTTTCTTTTCCGCCGCGGCTTTTTAAATTTTCCGTTTTTCGTGCGCCGCGTTTTCCGCGGCCGAACGCGCTTTTTCGCGCGCCGCCCGTTCGCGGTCTATCTCTGAGAGCACCGCTTGCCTGTACGCCGCTTTGAGCGCCGCATCGTCCCGATAGGCGCGCTCGTCAAAGCCCTGGGCGGCACGTTCCCGCGTTTTCTCGCTCAAAGGCGAATAGGTATTGGCGATGCGCAGCGCAGCGCGTTTGGCAAAGAGCAGACTTTCCAAGAGAGAATTGGAGGCGAGGCGGTTTTTTCCGTGCACGCCGTTGCAGCACGTTTCGCCCACCGCGAAGAGGCGGGGCATACTCGTGCGTCCTTCCGTATCGCTTTTGATTCCGCCCATAAAATAATGCTGTCCCGGCACCACGGGAATAGGCGCTTTGAATACGTCGTATCCCTCCGCCTCGCAGCGTTTGACGATGGCGGGAAAATGCGTCTTTACCGTTTCGGGGGGAATCGTGCGCAGGTCGAGATAAACGTGGTCGCTCCCCTCCTTTTCCATCTCGGCGTAAATCGCCGCAGAAACCACATCGCGGGGTTGAAGTTCGTCGGTGAAGCGTTCGCCCCTGCCGTTTAAAAGCACCGCGCCCTCTCCGCGCATCGATTCGGAGATGAGAAACCGCCGCCCCCGCTTTTTCGTGTAGAGAGTGGTGGGATGGATTTGAATATAATCGACGTTTTCCACTTTCACGCCGTGCTTTAAGCAGATCGCCACGCCGTCCCCGGTCAGATTGCGGTAATTGGTGGAAAATCGGAACAGTCCGCCGACGCCTCCCGTCGCCAAAATCACATAATCGGCGCTCACCGCCTTCACCTCGCCCGTTTTCGCGTCTTTGAGCACGGCGCCCGCGCATTCGCCCTCCGCTTCGAGGATGTCGAGAAGAACGGTATACGGGCGGATATGTACGTTTTTCAAACGGCGAACGTCAGAAAACAAGCGGGAAGTGATCTCCTTGCCCGTGCAGTCCTCGTGATAGAGAATGCGCTTCGTGCGATGCCCGCCCTCGCGGGTATAGAGAAAATTGCCGGCGGCGTCGCGCGTAAAACGCACCCCCGCGTCGAGGAGATCGGCAATCGTTTCCCGGGAATAGCGCAGCATACACCCCACCGTTTCGGGGTCGTTCTCGTAATGCCCCGCGCGCATGGTGTCCTCAAAATAAGTTTCGTAATCCCCGTCCCATTTGAGCACGCAGATGCCGCCCTGCGCGAGATAGGAATCGCTGTGACGGGGGCTTTCCTTGGATAGGAGCAAAATCTTCTTATCACGAGGCAGAAACCGAGCCGCGTTTAATCCCGCGACGCCCGCGCCGACTACGATAATGTCGTACTTTTCCCGAATGTCCATACAAAATTCCTCCGCCGCCCCTGCCGCGGCTTTAAAAAGCGATCCCTCGCGCCGACTGCGGGCACCCGCGCCTCTTTAACGCGCCTCGCCTGCGTATTCGTCCTGTTTCTTTGCAGGAATCCGCCGCCCAAGACGCCGCGCTTTTTATCCCCGCCGCGAGAGCGCCCGACAGCTTCCTTTTCCGTTTTCTTGCCGCTTCCTCGCGTCCTGCCCCGCACGGGCGCCGTCTTTTTTAAAGCAATCATACGCTTTTTATTGACAACTGTCAAGACATTTGTCAACCGTTTGTCGCTTTTTATCGATTTCTCACTCTTTTTATCGATTCGGACAACGAGCGAGCGTTTGATTTATACTCCCGAGCCGCGAGTCGCCGCGATGAAAACGAAACGTTCGAAATATTTTTCCCATTTGCTTTCATTTCCCTTCCCGTCCGGTCCGCACGGCTCGAAAAAAGCCGCCCCGCGGCGGCGGAACGGCTCGATAAAGACGGCTTTATTTATTTTTCTCGTTCAAAAAAGCGCAGACGGCTTCCGCGGTTCTTTCGACGCCGAGCGAAGCGTCAAGACAGAGGTCGTAATTATGAACGTCCCCCCAGGTCAACCCCGAAACGCTGCGATAGTACGCCGCGCGCGCGGCGTCCGAGCGCTTTATCTGCCGCTGTGCTTCCGCGGGCGTATCCCCGTACATTTCCGAAACCTTTTTAACGCGGTATTCCATAGGCGCGTAAAGAAAGACGCGCACGGCGTTCGGATATTCCCGCAGCACGTAATCGGCGGCGCGCCCCACGATGACGCAGGCACCGTTGTCCGCGATTTTGCGGATCACCTTTTCCTGCGCGGCAACTGCCTGCCTGACGACTTCCGTGCCGAGGTACAACTCCCGCAGGACGGCGGGCGAATCGGCGTTGATGTCCGAAATGAACTCTTTATCGAGTCCGCTCTCCTGCGCCGCCAGCGCCGTCATTTCCTTATAATAAAAGGGAATCCCCAATTTCTTTGCCACCGCGTTCCCGATCTGCTTTCCCGCAGAGCCGTGCTCCCTGGCGATCGTAACGATGGCGCCGGGGCGGGAAGGCTTTAAAATCGCGGCGTTTTCCGGCGAAGGGACGGACGATTTTTTCATGCCGTGGAAAAATGCGGCGCTGAGGGATACCGTCACCGCCATCGCGATACAGTCCGCGGCGGGCGCGGCATAGAGAATGCCGTCTATCCCGAAGAAACGGGGCAGGATACACACCATCGGCACGAAACACACGAGATCTCTCACGAGGGAGGCGACGGTCGCCTTGACGGGCTGCCCCACCGCTTGCAGGAAAATGGAATTCATTTTGACGACGCAAGTGAACGTGACGAGGGAAAGAAAAATACGGAAAGTCTTTTCGGCGAATTCCAGATACAGCGCTTCGTCCGAGGAGCCGAAAACGCTTACGACCGCCCGGGGAAACGCCTCGACGACAAGCGTGGAAAGCAGCCCGACGGCGAGCGTCGCCGTCAAAATGATCCGATAGGTCTTTCTGACGCGGTCGTATTTTTTGGCGCCGTAGTTATATCCCAAGATGGGCTGACCGCCGAGAACAAGCCCCACGACGATATTGATGATGATGGTAAACACCTTCGTTTCGATGCCGATGACGGCGATGGGAATGTCCGCGCCGTAGGGAGAAGCCGCGCCGTAGCGGGAGAGCAGGAGATTGCACACCAGCGATACGACCGCGATCGACATCTGCGTGATGAAGGTGGAAAGTCCGAGCTTGACCGCATTCCAAAAAATGCGCAAATCGGGAAGAAAGCTCTTCAAGCCGAGGCGAAAGGTCTTGCTTTTGAAGAAATAGGCGATACAGACGGCAAAGGACACGACCTGACCGATCACCGTCGCCCACGCGGCGCCCTTGATTCCCCAATGCAGCACGAAGATGAAAACGGGATCGAGAATGATGTTGACGGCGGCGCCCGACAGCATGGAAGCCATCGAAAACGCGGGACTGCCGTCCGCGCGGATGACGGAATTCATCATATTCATCAGCATGAACACGGGGAAAAAGAAAAGGATGATGAGAAAATAATCTTCCGCAAGAGAGATACTTTGATCGGACGCGCCCGAAAGGCGCAAGGCGGGACGCCTGAAAATCCCTAAAAACAGGATGAGCGCCAAACTGACGGCAACGGAAACTACGATTCCCGTGCCGATACATTTATGCGCGTTTTTCGTGTCCTTTTTGCCCTGACAGAGGCTGAGGTACGCCGCGGAGCCGTCCCCGAAGCACCAAGCGAAGCCCTGCACGATAATCGTGATGGGAAAGACGACGCCGATCGCCGTATTGCCGAGATAGCCGAGTTCGCTGTTGCCGATAAAAATTTGATCGACGATGTTATACAGAGCGCTGATCAAGAGGGAGAGGATACAAGGCAGGGAGAATTTCAGGAGCAGTTTGGAAATTTTCGCTTCGCCCAATTCGTTTTCTGCGTTTTCGGGGGAAATTTCTTGTTGACTTTGTCGCATAAGGATTCCTTTTCGATTTATTTTCGAGTCTTTATCCGAGAAAAGCTGCATGAAAACTACGAAGAACAAAAAAAGCGCGGAATTTCGTCGGAAATTCTACGCCCCTGCTGTTCGACTTAGGTGATTTTATCATATTTTTTTTCGTTTGTCAAATAAAACGACGAAATCGCGGCAAAATTTTTCTTTTTCGGACAGATAACTTGCCGACGGGCACGCCCCGGCATTTGAATTTTTTTCGGGAATGTGCTATACTAAAAGAGAACTATGCGCCCATAGTCGTCCCGCGACTCGCCGCCGCGCTTTTCTCCCCGCGACACTCTCGTCGCCCGGTTTACAACGCGACTCGCCGTCCCTCGCACTTCGCGCCGATTTTTATGAAATGAAAGGCAATCCTACCCTATATTCATACCTTTTATTACTTGAAATTGACCTTGGGACAAGGTCCTGAGTCCGCGCGGAAGCCCCGAATCTTTTATCAGCGGCAAAAAAATCGGGCGAAAACAACTTGCCGCAAAGGAACTTTCTCATGAATATTTGTCTTATCGGCACGGATACCGTCGCCTTCGCAGGCGACGTGGACTTTTCCTCGCTGAAAAAATTTAGCGAGCTTCGGCTCTATCCCTGCCTTTCCGCCGATCAGGTCATCGAAAACTGCGCGGACGCAGACGTGCTTCTCGTCAACAAGACCGACCTCTCCTCGCGCGTCATCGCAGCCCTGCCCCGTTTAAAATACATCGGTCTGTATTCCACGGGCTTTAACAACGTGGATCTTTCCGCCTGCAAAAAGCGGGGAATCTTCGTTTCCAATACGCCCGATTATTCCACAGACGCGGTCGCCCAGCACACGCTCGCCCTGCTTCTCGCGGGCGCCGGAAGCCTTCTCGACTACACTGCTTCCGTGCGGCGGGGGGATTGGGAAAAATGCGCCGCGTTCTCCTATTACGACTACCCCATGGTAGAGGTGAGCGGAAAAACATTGGGCATCTTCGGCTTCGGAAACATCGGGCGCAAAGTGGCGAAGGCGGCGGAGGCGCTCGGCATGAAAATCCTCGTCTGCACCCGCACGAAAAAAGCGGACTGCCCTTACGAATACGCGGAAAAAGAAGCACTTTTCTCCCGCAGCGATTTTTTGTCCCTGCACTGTCCGCAGAACGCGGAAACGCTCGGATTGATAGACGAAAAGTCGCTGGCTTTGATGAAGCCGACCGCGATCCTCATCAACACCGCCCGCGGCGGACTGATAGACGAACGCGCGCTTGCGGACGCGCTCGACGGCGGTCGGCTGGCAGGCGCGTATCTCGACGTGGTATCCGAGGAGCCGATCCGCTCCGACAACCCCCTTTTGAAGGCGAAAAACTGCCACATGACGCCGCATATCGCCTGGCAGCCGTTAGAAACCCGGCTGCGCCTGCACGAGAGGGTGACGGAGCACCTCGAAGCCTATCTCGCGGGGCGTCCTTACGACGTAGTAAACGACTGAAAGAGGAAGAGGAAAAGGAAAATGAAGATCGAATCGGCAGTCATATCCGACGTTTCGACGGGCGCTCTCGAACTCTCGCGTTCCGACGGATTGACGCATATCAAATCGCTGCCCTGCTTCTCCGTCGTTCAATCTCTGCACGGGGAATATTTTATCGCGCTCGACGACGGCAGGAAGGGAGAAACGAAAGAGGGCGGCGTATTTACGGCGCCGCCGCGGCGGATGCAGACCATCGCGCACCGCATGGATAAAGCGGACGGGCGCATGACGGCGAGGTGGGTATTTTTCAACGCCGAGCTCAACGGTATGCCCGCCGACGTTCTTTTCGAATTTCACTTGATCGCGGACGAAGAAAGCGCCGCAGCGCTCAACGAAGCGTTAGACGGCATCTTTCGGACCGAAGATCTTTTGGACAGGCTCGCATGGTGCTGTCAGATATTGAAAACGCTCCTCCGCACGGCCAGGGAAAAGCCGCGCCTGCCCGAGGGGATCGCCGCCGCACTCGCCTACATAGCAAAAAATTTCGACAGGGACCTTTCGGTTTCCGCGCTCGCCGCCGCGGCGGGAATGTCCCTGCCCGCGTTCTATCCCGCGTTCAAACGGTATACGGGGCAGACGCCCGTTTCCTATCTCACCGAGTTCAGGCTTTCCAGGGCGCTCAAAGATATTCTGTATACCGTCCGTCCGATCGGGGAAGCGGCGGAAGCGGCAGGATTTTCCGATCCGCTCTATTTCAGCCGCGTTTTTCACGAAAGATACGGCTGCTCGCCGCGCGCGTACAGAAAGCAATATCTCGAAACGCTGTCGGGAAATCGTATGTAGCGCACGACTTCCCCGCATAAAATCGGGAAAGGCCGCCGATCGGCTCCAACGAAAACACGGGGAAATTTTTAAAGAACGAACATTTCCGTCAGGGCGACGGCGGAAATGTCTTAGCGGATGAACGCTCCCGACAAATGCCTGCCGCGTTTCTTTCAGCGGACAAGCCGCGCGGCGGCACGAATTCCGTTCCTTATTTTCTCCGCCGACGCCGCAATACATCCGATGCGGCGCGGGACTTGGCGCGGGGCGGGGCAAACGGGGAATTTATCAACAACGAACGCCTTTTTGCCACAACAAATGCTGCCTACTGTGTCGTCTCGACGCCGTAAGCGCGGAGTTGCGTCCGCAGGCGGGACATTTCCGCTTGCGTCGGCGTCCATTCTTTTTTCGCGCCGTCCGTCCTGCCGAGAAGACGATTTTTCGAAGCGCCCAGCGCGTGACAGGGAATCAGCTGCACGCCGAAGCAATTTTTTAAACGGGCGTATAACTCCGCGATGCCGCGGAGATTTTTTTCGTCCGTGTTCACGCCCTCGACCATGATACAGCGCATCAACGTCTTGCAGCCCAGCTCGTCCGCGAAGAGCAGATTTTTTCGGATTTTCGCAAACGAGCCTCCCGTGTTTTGAAAATGCCGTTCCTCGCAGGTATCCTTGACATCCCAATAAAAGAGATCGACGTACTTCGCCGCCCCTTCCACGCGTTCTTGCGGCAGGTATCCGCACGTTTCCGCCACGGCGGACAACCCGCTCTCTTTCGCCCTTTTAAGAAGCGCGAGGCTACCCTCGAAAAAAAGCGGTTCTCCGCCCGAGAGCGTGAGTCCTCCGCCGCCCGCGTAAAACGCTTCGTCTTTTTTCGCTTCCGTCAAAATTTCCTCTACGCTCATGCGCCGCCCCGAACGCTCGCAGGCGCCCGTCGGGCAAGCCGCCGCGCATTTGCCGCAAGCCACGCATTTTTTTCTGTCCAGCAGCCGCACGGGCGAAAACGTATGCGCCCCCGAGGGGCAGACCTGCGCGCACCTGCCGCAGCCGATACAGGCGGAAGGATCGAACAAAAGCTCCTCCGCCGCCGACTGCGTTTCGGGATTGTGACACCAAAGACACCGCAAAGGACAGCCTTTGAGAAAGACCACCGTGCGGATTCCCGGTCCGTCCTTGGCAGAAAATCGTTCGATGGCGGTGACGGGTAAAAGGACCTCGTCCGCGCTCGGTGCAATTTTTTTAAGCTTAGAAGAAGCGGGGGAAACCTCCAATCTTCCGGGCGTCATATTCCCTGTTCCGTCCTTTCGATGATCATGTCCTGCCATTGTTTATCGAGCGTGACGAAGCGGGCATTCCACCCCGACACGCGCACGGACAGCGTCTTGTACGCTTTGGGATCGTCGCGGGCGGCGCGCAGCGTGGCGGCGTCCACGCAGTCCGTCTGCATGAAATACCCGCCCAATTTGAGAAAGCCTTTGACGAGCGCGACGAGGGAGGCGATCCCGTTTTCCCCTTCCATGGACGAGGGAAGAATACGCACGTCCAAAGCCGCGCCCGTCACCTGTTTTTTCAAGTCCGCCCTGCAATAGGACTTGACGGAAGCGGTCGCGCCCGAGAAATCGGTGCCGGGCGTGGGAGAATTGTTGCCCGAAAGAATTTCTCCCTTTTTAAAGCCGAAGGGAACGGCGAAGCGGGCGGCGCGCCACTCGATCTGTCTGCCGAACGTGCTGGCGCCCGGCGGGAACAGCAGTCCGTCCGTCACGTCCGATTTGGAACGCCGCCAAAGAATATCGGCAAAGTCGTCGAGAATACGGGCGGTGTAGGCGTCCGCCTCGCCGTCGTTTCCGTAACAGACCAGTTTCTTGCGCGCGTATTCCCGCAGGGTTTCGTACCCTTCCCAATTCGCGGCGAGCGCCGCCATGAGTTCGTCGAACGAAACGAGTCGCTCGCGGAAACAAAGCCTATCGACGGCGTAAAGACTATTGCCGGCGTCGGGCGCCCCGCCGATATGCGGAGAAACGATATTGTAAACGGGACCGCCTTCGCCGTAATCGAGCGCTTTCTCGATACACCCCTCTTCGAAAAGCGCGACGACGGTCATGGGGAAATTCCGCTTCCACGTTTTTCCGTCGCCGTTCACGGTGCGAAAAGCGAGGGTGTCCGCGCAGATCTCCTCCGTCTTTTTTTCCAGACTTTTATAAAAAGCGGCGTAAAGAGTCTGAAAGTCGTCAAAATGCGCCGATTCTCCCTGTCCCAGACGAAACACCTCGCGCTGTAAGAGTGCCAGCGCGTCGAAAGGGACGTAAGAAAAAAAGGTCTTGCCGGGAATTTGCACTTCCCAACACCCGTCGTTAGCGAATTTCGCCGCTTCCCGCGGCGGATATCCGTACTCTTCGAGGGAGCGGAGAATCAACTCTTCGTTATAGACGGCGACGATCCCTCCGCCGTGCCGCCAAAGCTCCGCCACGCGGCGAAAAAGCTTTTCGGGCGAGCGAGAAGAAAGGCGGACGGTGATGGGAAAATCGCCGATGCCAAGCTCTTCCGCCACGTCGAGGATGAGGTACGTCACCTCGTTCGTCACTTCCCTGCCCTCTTCATTCACCCCTCCGAGAACGATATTCTGATAATGCTGAGCGTCGCCGGAGCCCGCAGGCGGCTCGGAACGTATCCATTCGCAGCCCTTCACGAACAGGGACGCCAAAAGCTCCCGAGCGCCTTCGACGTCTATCCTTCCCGCGGCGAGGTCGGCTTGCAGATACCCGCCCAAATATTCGTCTATCCGTCCCAATCCCGACCAATTGCCGCAAAGCCGCGTAAAAGCGAAACAACACCAAAGCGACTGCACCGCTTCTAAAAAGCTCTCGCTTTTGCCGAAAGGCACGCGGGACAGCACGGCATATCGCTCGTCGTCCGCGCGCAGGGCGCTAAGATACCGCCCGTGCCAGAGCCGAAAGGAGGAAAGGGTGTTTTTCAGGCTCTTTAAAAATCGCTTGCTTCGGGGCGAAAAAGCGGGACTGTTTTCCGCTTCCCGCAGTTTTTTATCTATCCGCTCTTCGTAGGAATCCAATCCTTCGCGCACCGCCCTGTCAAAGCCGCAGGTGAGATGACTGACGCCGGAAAAAACGGGTTTTCCCGCATAGAAAGCGGGCACGAGATGGTCGATCGCCGCGCCGAGAGTCGCCGCGCCGCAGATCTTCTCCCGTTCCGTCACCCGCACGGGCGCGCGTTCGGCAATACGGCGGATCATCTCATCGTACTTATCGTAATCCTCCCTCTCCCCGAATCCCGCGACGTCGTCCAGTGTCACAAAGGGCGTTTTCAGCGTTTCATCCCCGTATTTTCCCCGCAGGGATTCCTCGGCAAACGCCCGCGTTTCCTCCGACAGACACACGGGTCTGCCTCCTTTATACGCCGTATGAAATATCATTTTTCCATCTCCTTTTTAATTCGCTTCTCTCTATCGCAAAGCAACAGCCCCGTTAAGGACAGAGAGAAAAAATGCAGAGTACCCCTTTTCCGTTTTATTCAAAGGGCAAAGCCGCGTTTTTACCTTCCCGTTTTTCATGGCAAAGTCATCTTGGAATCAGGCGGGAAGACGCTTGCGATTGCATTCGCATTTATGGCGCCGAGCGCAAAAATGTCGCAACCGCTTTGCGCTTTTGTCTTTTTAAACAACTCCTGTCCGAATAAGGCGTAATCTACAAAACGCCTTTGTTCCCCTTGCGCTTTTATTATAACGGGCGCGTATCCTTTTTTCAATCGACGTTTCTATAATCTTTATGGAAATTTCTATATAAAAGCCGCCTCCGCCCCGCGGGAAACGGAAGCGCCTTTCCTCCCGTCCGCACACCGCCGCCAAACGGCGGCTTCTGTTCCGATCTACAAAACCGCCGACCGCTTTTTCGTCAAAAGCGGTCGGCAAGTTTTAACGTCCCGACAACGGGAACGGTCTTAAAAATTTTTCTCTTTAAAATGCGGCGGCAATGGAAGTTTTCCCTTCCCCTTTCCTATACGTACAGAAAACGGCTCACCACAACCCGCAGCCGAGATCGTTTTGGAACGCGGCTGCTATTTTCTCGTAATTGTCGGGATAGTCGTAATAGAAATACGTCTGCTTGCAGGTATTGTCCGCAAAATAAAGTTTGACGATAAATCCCGCGCCGTCGTCGACGACAAGCTGTGTTTCGTAACGCTCCGCCCAGGAATAAAAGCCTTGTTTTTCTACATATTCAAAAAAGTCTTTCTCGTCGGCTTCGGAAAATCGCGCTTTTACCTCGGGCGTATTGAATTCCGCCCGCAGTTCTGCGATATACGCTTCCCGTTCCGCTTCCGTCGCGTCGGGCGCTCTTTCTTCGTAAAGAGAGATCCTCATTTGAAAATCCTCTTCGGAAAGCTCGGTTTCGTCCGTGACGACATTATTTTCAAAGTCGAACGCGCGTATATAGCGCCGGGAAGAGAACATCTCCATTCCCTCCCAGGAGATCCGCTCAATCCTTACGACGGACGCGCCTTCGTAAGGAGATTTCGGCGCGCAGGCGCCCGCGCCGCAGAGAAGGATTCCCGCGCTAAAAAGGGCGGCAAAAGTTTTTCCTTTTTCCGAGGAACTTTTTTCATTTCTCATTCTTTATTCCCTCCCCCAATCGTTCGCCCACGCCCGCGCGATCCCGGCCGACCGCCGAACAAAAGGCGACGAATGAAAATCTTGAAACCGCTTTTTAAAAAACGGGGTGCCGGGCAAAACTTTCGCGCGCTTAAAAGTCGGCTCTCAAAGCGCCGCCTGCCGTTTTTCCCTTTCCCGCGCAGAAAATCGCCTTTCCGAATAAAAGATTTTTCTTTTCTCTGCGTCCGTACAATCGGCGCTTTGCCCCTTTTTTACTCTTTTACGTCCTGCGCATAGGGCACCGCAGGGCGCTCCTTGCCATCGTACAGCTCGCCGAGGACGCGCACGAGGCAGGAATTGAGATATTCCACAACAAACTCGCCGACGACGGGTTTGTCGTGTCCGTTCCCGATTCCGCTGTCATCCGTCAAAAACACGTACGTGCCGCCCGTAATAAGAGCCGTGGAACGCAGTACGTACTGCGTCGGAACGTCTACGCCGCTCGCCGCGACGGGAACGGCGGCAATTCCCTTTTCCGCGGCTTGGTATACGAGCGTTCCGTACTCGCCTCGGATGTCCCGTTTCGTGCCCTGTTCCGTTTTGGAATCGTGCGGGGGCGCGTCGAGAACGGGAACGAGAATTTTGCGCGCGTCCCCCCGCCAGGACAGCCCCAGGGTTTCGGCGAGCGCTTCGTGCACCGCCTCGGGATAGTCCCCGCCGCCCGCGGCTCTCTGCTTTTTCAAGACGGTTTGCTGCGCCGCGATATCCGAAGTGAAATCAAAACTTTCGACGACGTACTCGTCCTCGAAATCCCGATAGAACACGAGCCCGAGCCGAATATCCGCGTTCGGCAGTTCCGTCTGTACGCGGGAAATGACGTCGCCCACCTCCGCTTGCAGATAACCGAGTTCGTCGCCCATAGACCCCGTCGTGTCGATCATGAAGCATAGATCGAGCTGCGTAAAGGCGCGGCTTTCCTCTGTCAGCGTCACGGTATATCCGTTTTCGTCCGCCTGCGCGCGGGCGGTCAAATCTTCGCCGTAGCCCGCGATCACGTCGTATTCCTTGACGGAAAGGGAGGGGAACAGATAGGCTTTTCCGTTAGCGTCCGTTTTCGTTGCGCAATAGGCGCCGACGCTCGTTTTTCCTTTTGCGATCAGCGCCACCGACGCGCCCGCGGCGGGATTGCCGTCCGCGCCTTTCACCGTCACTTCCACGCGGCGCAAAGGACTCATTCCCCACGTTTCATGATGCACGACGGCATTCTCGTCCTTCCCCCACACCTCGTCCTGCGCATACGGCATAAAAATGTTTTCCTTATAGATAAGGACGTCGGGAACGTTGCCGCTTTCGTCGGGCTGCGGCGCAACGACCTCCTTATCGAACAAAGATTTAAAAAACTCATAATTTTTATTGTCGTTCCACTCGCCCGCGGTGAGTTGCCCCGCCTGCGGAAGCGGCCGTTCCTGCGTTCCCTCTTCCTCGCCCGCGGAATCGGGAGCGCCCGTTTCGTAATCCCCCGCCATATCTCCCGCTACGCCTCCGCCTCCGTACTTTGCGTCGCCGCTCGCGCCGCACGAGGCAAACGCGAACGCCATACATACGGCAAACGCACACGGCAACATTCTCCTGACAAGTCCCTTCATCCTTTTTCCCTCCTAATTTTTTCGTTTATAAAGTTCCTTTACCTGCACACCACTTCCACGTTTTCCGCGCCCGTCCTCTCCGTTTCGATGAGAAAACACCACACGTTGATGGCGTCGTCGCAATCGCCTTCAGACGGAAATTTCCGCGCTATCGTCACCACCCCCTTTTCGTTTGAAACCGTCACTTCCTCCACGTTCACTTCTATGCTCCTCGACGGCTCGAAACGGAGGAGGACAATCAACGTTTTCGCCGTAAAATAGTCCGAATCGTAAGCGGCGAGCGCTTCTTTCAGCGGTTCGCTTTGCGTCAATGCCTCGGCATACGAACAAACGTCTTCCTCGCTTTTCAAAATCGCCGTTTTGAGTCCCGCGCGCTCGTAATCGCCGTAATCGAGCGGAGCCGTGACGACGGAAAAAATCTTTGCGCCGTGCTCCCGCGCGGTCGTTGAGAAAGAATCCTTTGCGCCGCACGAGGCAAACGCCGACGCTGTCCATAATAAAAAGAGCACGACCGCGCTTTTCAAAACTTTTTTCATCTTGTTCCCCTCTCCTAAACGTTAAAAATTTTATTCGCTTTCCTCCGACAGGGAATCGGATTGCGAAGAGTCTTCCTCGGAAGATTCTTCGGACGAGTCCGAAGGAAGGACATCGTCGACGTCGGCGCTGTATCCGGCTTCTCCGTCCGCGCCCGCACTCCCCGCGCCGCCGAAAACGCGAAGGACAAAGGCGACGGGCAGCGACAACACGAGCGCAAAAGCGGCGACGCCGCCGCAGACGCGGAGGGCGGCGCGGCGCCTGCGTTTTTTCGCCCGCTCGTATTCCCCGATTTTTTCAAACACCTCGTCAGAGGTTTCTCTATATGTTTTCATAGTCGAATCCCTCCGCGGTCAAAAGCTCTCTCAGCGCAGCCCTGCCCCTCGCCAAAAGGTTATACACCTGTTTCTTCCGCCTACCCGTGACGGCGGCGATCTCGTCGGGGGACAACTCCTCGAAATACTTTAAATACAGCGTTTCCCGATACTCCTCGGGCAATTTTTCGAGCGCGCTATGTACCGATGCCGCCCGCTCCTTTCCTAAAAGCGCACTCTCCGCGTCCTCCTTCGCGCCCCTTGCTTCCGCGGCTTTCAGCGGGCATTCCCGCCTGCGGGACCGCTGTTTGACGGCGTTGAGCGCCTTGTTGCGCGCGATCGTGAAAAGATACGTCTTAAAAGAGGCGCCCCTTTCGTCGAAGGGCTTTTTCCGCTTATACAGCTCGAAAAAAACGTCGATTTCCACGTCCTCCGCGAGCGCTTCGTCCCGCACATAGCCGTCGATGAAGGCAATCAGGGCGCGCTGATAAAGAGCGACGAGCTCTTCGAGTCCCTCCTTATCGCCCGCAAGAAAACGGCGGTAGCAACCGATGCCGTTGTCCTCCCCCATACCGACCTCCTTTGCGCGTTCGGCGGGGCGTTTTCTCATGCCCTTTCACCTATTAAACAACGCCCGCGCGCGCTTTACTCAGCTTTTCACGAAAATTTTTTGTAGTTTATAAAGTATTCAGGGTTTTTCTGCCGAGAAAATAGGAATCCTCATTGCGAGGTAAAAGCGCTCTAAATAGATCCGCGGCCGTGGCAGTAGTCGTAATACCAGCACTTATAGGGAGATTCGCATTGCCTGCCGACGGAAATTTTCGGTTCCTCCGCCTCCTGTTTTTTCAGTTTCGAAAACGTCCAGATATTCTTGTCCGCCATGCGTTCAAAGAGGCGCGCCTCCTTCGTTTCGTCCACGATTCTGAACGTCACCTCTGCCCTGCCCCCGTCCTCTTCTCTTTCGGCTTCATTTTCGCCGCGCAAAATGAGAAAGCAGCGTTCCAGGGGCACCCCGCTTTTTCGGATGAGATAGCTCTGAAAGCCCAGATCGATGAGAAATTCCCTTCGGGGACGAGGAGCGTTTTTCACTTCGTACAATTCGTATCCGCTCGCGGTCTTTTTAAGAATATCCGCCGCGCAATAATTGCCGTACCAGGAAAACGCCGCCTCGCAGATGACGGGCGTGCCCGCCAGCAGGCACCGCTCCGTCCGCTCTAACATCGCCGCATAATCCATGCGCCCGTCGGGACGGTAGGCGGTGGTTTCCACATAGTCCCCGAATATCGCCATCGCCTTGTCGCCGAATTCGTTGCCGAGATCGAGTCGGCGCTGCACCGCCGCGGGAATGTATTTTTCCTCGGGTTTATGACTGTCCAGCCAAAGCATTTTGGGGCATTGCAGTCCCCGCACGAAGTCCGTTTTCGTTACGCCCATGCTCGCTCCTTCTCTTTTTTCTCTATTATAACAAAAAAACGGGATTTGCGCAAGCGGGCGGCCGCATTTCCCCTATTTCCGTGAAAAAAGAATGAATTTATTTAACTTTTCAATCATTATGTTAAAAATCGGGTGAAATTTACCCCGACGGTATTGACAATCGCTTCGAAAAGTGCTACACTATTTATTGTTTGAAAATTAAATTTCCGGAGGAAAAACATGAATCGTTTACAAGGCAAAACGGCAGTTATCACAGGCGGCAACTCGGGCGTAGGCGAAGCGGCGGCGCTTCTGTTCGCAAAAGAGGGCGCAAACGTCGTCATCAGCGCGAGGCGCGCAAGCGCGCTCGACGCCGTGGCGGAAAAAATCAAAGCCGCAGGCGGCAGTGTGCTGACCGTGCCCACCGATATCTCCAAGGATGCGGACTGCAAGGCGCTCATGAAAGCGGCGAAGGACAAATTCGGCGCCATCGATATTCTCGTGAACAACGCGGGCGTTTTGGACACGGGTCTGAAAGCCATCGATAAGTATCTCGACGAGGACGCGGAAAAGGTCATCGCCATCAACGAAGTGGGCACCATGCAGTGCATCCGCGCCGCGCTCGAATATATGGAAACGGGCGCGTCCATCGTCAACGTGGCGTCCGTAGCGGGCTATAACGGCGGAGGCGGAGCCGTTTACGTCGCTTCCAAGGCGGCTATCATCGGCATCACAAAGCATACCGCCATGCTGCTCGCCAATAAGTATATCCGCTGCAACGCGGTCTGCCCGGGCAATATCGCCACCCCCATGACCATGGGCTTGAATCCCGCGGCGCTCGATATGGGCATGATGGGCGCCATGAGCAAGCACGGCGATCTTTCCCTCAAATCCTGTCAGGCGGAGGACGTCGCCAATATCCTTTTGTTCCTCGCGTCCGACGAATCCAAGGCGCTTACGGGACAAATCATGGTCAGCGATTTCGGCGTGAATCTGTAACCTTCTACAAAAGGAACAGTGATGAACTTTGACGATTTTAACGGGATTGAATGGCAAAGCAACTCCCATGGAAAACAAGGCCGGGATTTTTGGTTGCGTTTTTTCGTTGTGTTGATGATGGTATTTTTATCGATAGGATTTGCGATGTGGAGCAAAAAACCTTGGGGACTTTGCCCGCTCATAATTTCTACGTTCCTCATTGCAATCTATGCGGGGTTCTATTCCAAAAAAGCTTGTTGGTATAATTCTAAGATGATTTTTGCGGCAAGTAACCAGGGAATTATGTTTTCCCAGAAGATGAACAATTCTTACTTCCATGAAACCTTCGATAATGTTTGCGGTTATGCCTATCGCAGCGAAACAAATAATTTAACTTCCGTGATCGTTTATTTCAAAAAGCCCGCAGAGGCAGGTGCGATGGGAAGGCTGAAAGAAATAAGAATGATCAAAATTGAAAACTTTGACGACTTAAAAAAATTGTTGGAAAATAATAATATTCCACAAATGCCTTATCCGTCCAAGTAAATTTTAACAGTCTTGCCACAAAAAAACAGAGCGTGAAGATTATCACTTTTTTACTTTCAGGAATAAAAAACTCTCTGTCAATAGAGCCGCCAAAAGGTAAGTACCGATAGGGATCTTATTCCAAAGACGGGCAAAAAAAATCTAATCCACTACCCGTCCCTTGGGACGTATAGTGGATTTTTATTTTAAGCGATATGCCGTCCGCTCCCCTGCGATATTCCTCGCGTCCGACGAATCCAAGGCGCTTGCGGGACAAATCAGAGTCAGCCACTTCGGCGTGAATCTGTAACCTTCAAAAGTTTATCCCTGCCCGTGCGAATGCGCAATTTTCGCGGGCAGTAAAACAAAGCCTGAAAATCAAATAAACCCTTTTTCAAACGAAAAGCAAATAACGGCGAGCGGCTTCTGCTCCCGCTATTTTCTATTTATGAAAAACCGCCGCAAAAAACAAACGTATAACGCGCCCCCGTTTGAAATCTGCAAAAATCCTTTCGCCCTATTTCTTTTTAGGCGCAAAAAAGGCTTGCCTTTTTAAGAACACCATGCTATAATTTAGTATGATATTAGACCAATCAGGAGAGAGCGGCATGGCAGTCGATAAAGAAGTCAACGAATTGGTAAATGCCTATTGCGGTCTGCGCGACAGACAACACGCGGTTTACGACCGGTGTGCGAAGCGACATAATCTGACCGTCAACGAATTGTTTGTATTGGACATCCTTTGGTTTGCGCCCGACGGCTGCACGCAGAAGGAAATCTGCGAACGCCTTTCCGCAAACAAACAGACGATCGCGGCGATTACGGGCAGATTTTTAAAAAAGGGATATATTCGTATGGAAGAGGTCGCTAAGGACAGGCGAAACAAGCGTATCCGTTTTACGGACAGCGGAAAGACTTACGCGCAGACCGTCATTCCTCCCGCCGCCGACGCGGAAAACCTCGCCATGGCGGAACTGGGGATAAAAAAAATCGCCGAACTCGTGCGGCTGACGGCAGCGTTTACCGAAAATATGGAAAGGGAATTTTCAAAGCTGTCCACTATATAGGAATTGGGAGAAACAAGCTATGTACTCGCTTTTACTTGCTCTTATTTATATCGCTTTTATCAGCCTCGGGCTTCCCGATTCCCTTCTCGGCTCGGGCTGGCCCGTCATCCATAACGACCTGAATGTTTCGATCTCCTTTATGGGCGTCGTTTCCATGGTCATATCGGGAGGAACGATCGTATCAAGTCTTTTTTCGGATAAATTGACGAGAAAACTCGGCGCGCGCATCGTCACCGTCAGCAGCGTATTTCTTACGGCGATCGCGTTGTTTGGATTTTCTTTTTCCGATCGATTTTGGATGCTGATCGTTTTTGCCGTTCCTTACGGTCTGGGCGCGGGAGCGATCGACGCCGCGCTCAATAACTACGTCGCCCTTCACTATGCGTCGAAACACATGAGTTGGCTGCACTGTTTTTGGGGCGTAGGAACGATCGTCAGTCCCTTCGTCATGAGCTACGCTTTGACAAACTCGACATGGAATCAAGGCTATCGAATCGTCGGCTTTATACAGCTGGGCATCGCCCTGCTTCTTCTCGCCACGCTGCCCGTCTGGAAAGTCCATCAAAACACGAACGGGCATCAGGAAACAAAAAGCCTCGGGTTGACCGATGCTCTAAAAATCAAGGGAGTCCCCTTCCTGTTAATCGGCTTTTTCGCGTACTGCGCCGCGGAGGCCACCGCGATGTCCTGGGCGAGCACCTATTTTGTCGAGGTTAAAGGGATAAACACGGAACGCGCGGCGGAATTCGCTTCGCTGTTCTATATAGGAATCACTGTCGGAAGATTTATAAGCGGATTCGTCACGGACAAGCTCGGCGACAGAAAAATGATCGTCATCGGGACCTGCATTTTGTCCTGCGGAGTCATTTCTCTGCTGATTCCCACGAGCTACGATCTCGTATCGCTGATCGGATTCGTCGTTATCGGATTGGGCTGCGCGCCTATCTATCCCTGTATCATCCATTCCACGCCCGACAATTTCGGCGCGGAAAATTCGGGGGCGATCATCGGCATTCAAATGGCGAGCGCCTATGCCGGCTCGACGTTGATTCCTCCGCTCTTCGGACTTCTCGGCAATTTAATCGGCTTCAAAATACTCCCCGTCTATCTCTTCGTGTTCATTATTCTGATGATTACGATGACGGAATTAACCTTTAAAATCACAGCCAAAAAAAGCAATCGGGAGGAAAATAAATCATGATTATTAATACGGGCGGACGAACGGACACCGTTCAATATTATACAAAATGGCTTTTAAAGCGGTTTGAGGAGGGATACGTCTATTCCCGCAATCCGCTTTTTCCGAATAAAGTAACTCGCTACGAGCTTACGCCCGAAGCGGTTGACTGCGTCGTATTCTGTTCTAAAAACTATCGGCCGATACTCTCCGACCTTCCGAAAATAACGAGTCGGTTCAATACCTATTTCCACTATACGATCACCGCTTACGGCAAGGATTTGGAGCCGGGCGTACCGTCTGTCGAAGAGAGCGTAAAAACGCTGAAAGAGCTGTCGTCGATTGTCGGAAAACAAAGGCTCGCGTGGCGGTACGACCCCGTGCTGCTCACGGAAAAGTATACTCTTTCCTCGCATATAGAAACCTTTGCGCAAATGGCAAAAGAGCTGGCGCCCTATGTGGACAGGTGTATTTTCAGCTTCGTGGAGATGTATAAAAAGCTGGAAGTCAATATGCCCGAACTTATCCCCCTTACCGAAAAAGACAAAGAGGCTCTTGCCTGCGGTCTGGGCGCAATCGCCGCGAAATATGGATTGTATATTCAAACCTGCGGAACGAACGGGGACTACTCCCGATACGGCGTTCATTCGTCGGGGTGCATGACGCTGGAAACGTTGGGAAAAGCCAACGGCGTCGCCTTCAAGGACTTGAAGCATAAGGGAATGAGGCAGGGCTGTCATTGCATAGAGAGCCGCGACATCGGCGCGTACGACACCTGTATGAACGGCTGCAAATATTGCTACGCCAATAAAAACCCGCAAAAAGCGTTTGAAAATCGTACTTATCACGACCCCGATTCCCCGCTCCTGCTCGGAAATCTCGAAAAGGACGACGTTTTGACGGAAGGCAACCAAAAGAGCTTTCTGCTACACGCGGAAAAGGGAAAACAACTGCGTTTCGAATGAGAAAAAAGAAAGCGCCTCGACGTCGGCATTTTTTAAGCCGCAGGAATCCTCCCCCGCAAAACGCGGGGGAGTTTTATTTTCGTCCGGACGAGGGCAGAGAAAGCCATGCCCGAGGCATTTTTCGACGAAGGCGCTTACAGCACCACCACGGGCTTAATGAGGTCTTTGGGCTTGTCCTTCATCAGCATCAGCGCCTCTTCCATATGCTCGAAGCCCTTGAATTTGTGGGTGAGGAGCTTGGAGGTGTCCAGCCGACCGTATTGCATGAGGGAAACGAGCTTTTCCATGCGCAGTCTGCCGCCGGGCATCAGCCCGCCCGCAATCGTCTTATGCCCCATGCCGCAGCCCCATTCGACGCGGGGAATGCGCACGTATTCCCCCGAGCCGAGATAGTTGACGTTGCCGATCCGTCCGCCCGGCTTGACCATTTTCACCGCCTGAATAAAGGTGTCGTTGTCGCCGCCCGCGACGATGACCTTATCGACGCCCTTGCCGGCCGTTTTTTCCATCACCTGATCGACAATTTCCCCGTCCTTATAATTGATGATGTCCGTCGCGCCGTAAAATTTCGCCGCTTCCACGCAATTGGGGCGGGAGCCGACCGCAAACAGCCTGCCCGCGCCCTTCAACGCGGCCGCCGCCACCGCCATCAGCCCGACGGGACCGATGCCGACGACGCACACCGAGTCGCCGTATTCCACTTCGGCAAGCTCCGCGCCGTGGAAGCCCGTAGGCACCATGTCGCTGAGCATTACGGCATCCGCCACGTTGACGCCGTCGGGAAGGCGCGCGAGGTTAGCGTCCGCTTCGTTGACGTGGAAATATTCCGCGAACACGCCGTCCTTGAAATTGGAGAATTTCCAGCCCGCCAGCATCCCGCCCGAATGCATGGAATACCCGCCCTGCGCCTCCAAACTCCCCCAATCGGGCGTAATGGCGGGAACGATCACCTTATCCCCCGTTTTCAGATCCTTGACCAGCTTTCCGACCTCGACGATCTCTCCCACGGCTTCGTGGCCGAGAATCATGTCGCGGCGGTCGCCTATCGCGCCCTCCCAGACGGTATGCACGTCCGACGTGCAGGGCGATACCGCCAGCGGACGGACAATGGCGTCCAAGGGGCCGCACTCGGGCACTTCCTTTTCTATCCAGCCCGTTTTTCCGATGCCGAGCATTGCGTAACCTTTCATTTTCATATCGATTTTTCCTCCTCGAAACAAATTCGTTGCCTATATCCTATCACGTCCAAAAAGGAAAATCAAAGCGCGTTTTGCGCTTTTTTGTCGGGTTTTGCGAAAAATCGTTCCCGCTTTTTCCCGCTTTTTAACGCACGCCTCTATTCTTTTTCCGAAAACCCGCGCCGCAAAAAATATCCCGTATTCCCCTCCGTTTCCGCGTAAGCTTGCGCCGCAAAAAACAACCCACGCTCTCGTCGTTTTTTCAAAAAGGGCAGTAAAAACCAAACGTTCCCCGCTCCGAACGACGGGCGGGGAACGTAGCATATTCAAAAAACGCTTATTCGCGTCCCGTTCCCGCAGGGTCCCCGAACGCCATGCCGCGCTTTTCGTGCGGCTTTTTTACTTCGCCCGCGTTTACCTCGTCCGAAGCCGCTTCCGGACCGTAATCGAATACCTGCCCGTAGTTTTCTTTATCCGCTTCGTCGATCGGCATCCCCTGCATCAGCCCCGTGCACTCGTTGGCGCTCGCGGCGTCCTCGAAAATCGTTTCCGTCTGTGCGGACGGTTCTTTCTCCTGCGTAAATTTCGTTTCTTTATTCTTTTCCATGTTTACAGTATGGGAATTTTATCGCGAAACGATACCTCCGCTTTCTCCGCCCGCCCCGCCGAAAGATTTTCTGTTTCGGACGAATCTTTCGATTCTCTTTATTCTCCTTCCTCCTTTTTCCGCATTTTTTCAAATGACACGGACAAGCTTCTTTCCCCCGCTCGGTTTTTCCGCATTTTTCTTTAACCGCTTCGGACACAAACGCTCTTCCTCAGTCCTTTCCCTACGCTTCGCCCCAAGAGTTCGCCCGCCCCTTTTTTCGGACAATTTTCCCGCCCCCTTTAAAAAGTGCGGACAGGCTTCCGCCCGTCCGCGCTTTTTTGGTAAAGTCTTTTTTCTTTTAAGAATGTTTTTTTCTTCGGGAACGCAGTACGAAAAACACCCAGCCGCCCGCGGACAGCGCGAATACCCCCGCGCCGGCCAGGGACAGCAGGCACCCTTGTTTGAGCCAGGGCGTCGTGTAAGAAAGTTCTATCGAATGAGTCCCGCCCTCGACGCGGACCGCCATAAATCCCGAATTTGCGCGGATCAACTCGGCGGCGACGCCGTCCACCGTCGCGCTCCACCCCTTGTCGTAGGGCAAAGAAAGAAATACCCAGCCGCCCGTTTGCGAAAAGATGCTGCCGCGAAGTCCGTTTTCGTCGTAGGAAACGTCCGCAAGGTGCGGCGCTTGCTGCAAAGCGGCCACGGACGCTTCGTAATCGGAAATATCGTAAGAGCATACTTCGAGAGAATCGAAGGAGATCTCCCTGCCGCGAAGCAGGGTCAACTCTATCTCCAATTCGTCGTTCCCGGCGACGCCCAGCTGAATGCAGGGATCCCGCTGTTCGCTGTACATCAAATCCCCTTTGGGCGCATAGCGATAGGAACGGGTCTTGCCGTTGCCGCTGACGCTGAATTCCGTCGTCTGATCGGGCACCGACGCGCCGTAAAGCCGCAGGTATATCTCCTTGCCCTTACAGCCGCTCACGGAGAATTTAATCGATTTCTTTTTAGTGAGAATAAGGTCGCTTTGTTGCGTTCCCGTCACGGACAGCGTTTCCAAAGCGCCCGCAGACGCCGATTCCGCCGTGCCCGTCCCTTCTACGACCATCGCCGAAAGCATGGCGTATTGGCGAAGCAAGGGGTCCAAAGAGTCGTACTGTGCCTTGGACAAGGTATCCGTATACAGGAAGCCGAACGGAACATAATTTTCATTTTCGTACAGGGATTCGAATTCCTCCGTCTGCGTCATGCCGTAGCGGGCGGCGTGCGAGGGATCGTAAAAATATTTGACGGAGAGAAGGCTTTGAAGAGCGGGACGGTTGTCAAGCCCCGAAATGCCGAGATTCTGCGTCGGGTTGTAAACGGCGTTCTCTTTGAGAAAAGTGTATACGGCGTCGTTATGCACCGAATTATAGGCAAACGTGCCGAGATAGACGTTGTTTTCGCCGCGGTTGTGAAACCGCTGCCACCATTCTTCCCCGCCCTCGCTGTCCGTCCTGAAAAAATCCGTTTCGTTGAGCTTGGAAACGTACTGCTCCTCGGCGGAGGTGAGCGAGCGATACAGCGCCGCGCCCTTATGCTGAGAGGAATAGACGCAATAGTAGAAGAAACAGCACACCACCGTAAAGAGGGCGGCGAGCCGCCACAACACCTCGGGCGTCGCCAGCCGCCGCGCCGCGGTTCCGTCGAGGATCTTAGGCGCCGTCATCGCGCCGTCTTTTTCTCTGTCGGCGAAGATAGAGAGCTTGGTGCGGGAAACGGCGAACACGGCAAAGACCGTCACGCCGACGGCGAGCAAAATCAAAAGCGCCGCAAGGGAAATTTTCGCGCCGGCGGGAAAGCTCCCTTTTAGGAGATACTCGGCGAGGAAGCTGAGTCCGAATACGAGGCACGCCGAAACGGCGGCGGTGACGATCTTGGCGATGCGCCTGCGCTTAGGCAGGGAATACATCTCCTCGCTTTCGGGCGACTGCGTATTCAGCCCCATCATCGCCAGCATACAAAAGGAGAGAATGTACGACCAGCGGTTGTTGCTGTAATTAAAAATATTCATCATGTAGCCGAAGAGCGGGACGAAGAATCCCACCGTAAAGACGGCGGTACAGATGCGGTACGTCCAAGCCCTGTCCTTGCAGGAAAGAAATGTCGCTATCAAGAGGACGGTGGAGAACAAATTGAAGGCGATGACGCTGTAATGCCCGCCGACGATGGGGAGAAAATAGGACGCCAGCGCTTGCAGACCGAAGAGGGAGGTGAAGGAAACGAGTCCCTTGGACTCGCTGCGGGCGGCGTTGAAATAGCCGTAGACGTTCGGCAGCAGCATAAAGGACGCCAAGAGCACGGCGACGAGATAAAATCCCGCTATTTTCAAAAGCCGCAAAAAAGGTTTGCCGAAATAGGCGCAGCCCTCTTTGCGACAGGCTTCCGCGTGGTATACGAGCGCATAAAATACCAAAAACACGGAATTGAAAAAGAACATATAAAAGGAATTGATGAGGCACAGGAAGGAAAACCCGACCAGCAGAAAGGGATTCCTGCCCCGATAGACGAGTTCCAGCCCCAGCACCATCAGGGGAAGATAAATGGCGCCTGAAGTGAGATTGAGATGGCGCATGAACGTAAAACTGACCATGCCCGTAAACATATACATCAGCGAGAGCGCCACCGCATACCCGCCCGCGATCTTTCGATAACGGAGATAGCACAGCATCGCCGCGCCCGCCGCGAGAAATTTCAAGGTCATGATGATATCGTACACCCAAACGATGTCAAACGGCAGGATAAACGCAAAGGCGTTGAACGGATCGAAAAGGGAGTAAAAGCTCATCGAGGTGAGATAATCCGCGCCCAATCCCAAATAGAAATCGTAGCTGCCGATGGCTTTCAGCCAGCCCACCCGCCTCAGACTCTCCAAAAAGGTGACGCCCTGCGTCGCCGCGTCGCCCGCCTGCGCCGTCCAGATCAGATGATGTCCCCGCACGATAAAGGGAATATACAAAAAGAGCAGAGAGATCGCCGCGCAGCAAAAGAACGTCAGCCACACTTTTCTCCCTTTCATGGAATTCACTTTTTTGATAGTCAGCATACAGCCTCCGTTTTTATCCTCGACAGAATTTTCGCCGCATCCGTTGCTTGCGTTTTACGCCCTACGGCAAGCACGCGCGCTCTTCCTCCTCCCGCTCGGAAAAGGAATTAAACGGCGTTGATCACATAATAATTTTTAAAATACGTCACCTCGTAAGGCGACAAGTCGACGCCGCCGTAAATCGCATCCGAACGGCTCACGAGATACACGCTGCCGCGCTCGATTTTTTCGGGAAGATAAAACCGATAGCGACCGAAAGAGTCGACTCGGCGAAACGCGGCGCCGGGGTCCTCGTATTCGCAGGTATCGATAAAGTCCCGTACGTCGTACTCGGTATAAAACAACACATAGATATAGGAAGGACCGACGGAGGGCGTCACATAGCAATACTGCGCGCCTTCGACGGCAGCCGCGCACTCGATGGCTTCCCCGTAAGAATCGTAAAACTTCTTTTCGAGGATCTGCGTATTCCATACCGTGGAGTACACGGAAACAAAGAGCGCGAAACAGGCGCCGTACAGCGCGAAAATTTTGCGTTTCAGACGCGGTTTTGCCTCGATAACCTCCCGTATCCCGAAAATCGTAAAGACGATCAGCGGGAAAAAGACGATATTGATGCGATTGATATTCGGGGAAACGATGATCAGCATAGCAAGGGCGACAATCAGCCATATTTTCAGAATCCCGAACAGCAAATTCTCTTCTTTGCGCCTTTTGAAAAGCCCGATAAAGGTGAAGGGCAGGGAAACGAGATAGAGTGTCCCGAAAAAAGGCACCGCGTTCCAGGGCAGAAAATCGTATTGCAGGAGCACGATTCCAAGCCCTTTGGCGATATTTAAGAGGCTCTGCAAGAAAAATGTATCCGAAAAAATATTTGTCACCGCCTGAAAGCGGTCCTGCGTCAGCTTAGGGATGGTAAAGCAGAGAAAGCGGATGGATTCCCCGCCCGTGAGATTGATATAGACGAAGGTGATGATCGGCAGGGACATACAGCCGATGATACACAGATAAATAAGCACCCCCCC